>Ga0207702_10004618_pt1 | contig 12202 bp, 12 predicted proteins | sample KBSCornC62_FD_184302 | JGI IMG/M metagenome (GOLD analysis project Ga0207702, IMG submission 184302) | Corn rhizosphere microbial communities from Kellogg Biological Station, Michigan, USA - KBS Corn C6-2 (SPAdes) (version 2) | ecosystem: Host-associated > Plants > Roots > Rhizosphere > Soil ...
GCGCTCACCCACTGCACCCCGTTGCCGGCGCCGCCGACGACCGAGGCGGCACAGGCAAGCGCCAGCGTCGGCGCTGCGGCTAGGCCGAGGTAGCCCGCGCCGACGGCGAGGGTGCTGAAGAAGAGCAGAAGCGGCATCGGCGCCCGCCGCACGGCGGCGAAGACGATGCCGCCGATGACCATGCCGACCCCCCAGCTCGCCAGCAGCAGGCCGTAGCCGGAGTCGCCGGTGCCGAGGGTCTGCTTCGAGTAGATCACCTCGATCGGGATGACCGCGGCGAAGAAGACGAAAGCCGCCCCCTGTGCGAACAGCAGCCGCCGCAGGGTCGTTCTCTCGCGGATGTAATCGAGGCCGGCGCGGACTCGGTCGCGGACCCGGCCGGGATCCGGCTCGGCTTGTGGCAGCGGCCCCGCGGTGAGCAGGATCCAGGCGATCGCGTAGAAGGAGGCGGCATCGAGCAGCAGCGCGGACTGGACCCCGAACCCGGCGACGATCAATCCCGCGATTCCGGGCCCGAGGGCGGCACTGCCGGTGAAGGCGACGTTGAGCACGGCGTTGCCCGAGCGCAGCTCACCGGCCGGCTCGAGCAGCGCCGCGGTGACGGCGCGGGTGAGGGCGCGGCCGGTCAACGCCAGGGCGCCGTCGACGATCGCCAGCGCAACGACCCCGGCGAGGAAGAAGCTGTTGCCGGCCAACAGCGCCAGGGCGCCAAAGGCCGCCGCCTCGCCGCAGTAGATCACCGGCAGGGCGAAGCGGGGTGGGGGCCGCTCGACCTTGGCGACCAGGATCGGGGCGACCAGGGCGGGCAGGAAACGGGTGCCGAGGAAGAGCGCGGCGGTCGCCAGGGCGCTGCCGGTGCGGTCGAAGACGAGCACGGAAAGGGCGACGATCCCCATCCAGTCGCCCAGCTCGTTGACTCCGTAGCTGATCGCCAATCGCCGGAACAGCGGCCTTTTCAGGGGGTCGACTAGGCGAGATCTACGCATGGGTGGACGCACGAACTACTGCATTTATGCACAAGTTTTCCTGCAGATGCACAAGTTTCCGCCGGGTTGTGGTACAAAGTTGCCAGGCAATTGACGAGTTTCAGATCGCGACTGCGCAATCTGAGGGTTTCAACGATCGAAGGGAAAAGGCACATGGGCTTCCACAGCTAGGACTTTCAAGCGGACGGTAGTGCAACGTCCACAGCTTTCTTTGAAGGGCGCCCCTCTGGGGCGCCCTTCGTCGTTTTCGGGGGCCAAACGAGGAATCCCCTGCCGAAGTCGCCGCCAGAGGGCCCTTGGGACAAGCCTCGCAAGGCGGCCAGACAGCTTGCCGCCGCCCGATTTGCGGGGTACCTTGGGCACCCAAGCGGCTATCGGCGCGAGCCGATCGACCCTGGCGCAGGGAACGACCCCCCGTTCGTGAACCTGTAGTCCTAGGTTTCAGGCCGCCGCCAAACTCCCAGATCAAGACAAGCGCCCATGGCTGACGACACCCGCCCCACACGCCTCGGCATCGCCTTCATGTTCAGCGTGCTGGCGGTGACCCTGGCCGTGGCCGTCCTGCTCGCGCCGGACAGCAACTGGGACCTCGCCCTGCTCGGGATCCTTCTCGTCTTCTCGATCTTCAGCTACGTGACCGCGGTCACGACCCCGTCGAACGTCAAGGTCTCCGGAGCCTTCCTCGCCCTCGTCCTGGCGATGGTCTTCCTTGGCGGCACGGCTGCCGTGCTGATCGGCGTAGTCACCAACCTGGTCGGCTGGCTTTTCCGCTGGCGCGACGAGCCCCATTACCTGCTCAACAACCTGGTCGCCTACTCGATCTTCCCCCTGGTCGCGGGAGTCGCCTTTCACGCGGTGGTCGACGCGACCGGGCTGACAGCGTCGGACCCGGTCTTCTACCTGCTCGTCTTCGCCCTCTTCCAGTTCGCCCTGGCGCTCAACTTCCTGCTCATCGCCGCCTACCACGTCTACGTCAGGCGCGCCACCTTCGGCGACCAGCTGCGGGTGCTGCCGGCGGTGATGCCCTCCGAGTTCGCCAGCGCGATGCTCGCCGTCGCGGTCGCCTTCATCTACCACGTGATCGGCATCGCCGCGATCGCCCTCTTCGGCGTCGTCCTGCTCACCTTCCAGTACCTCCTCGGCCAGCTGCTGCTCTCCCAGCAGCGCGCCGACGAGCTGGAGAAACGCAGCAAGCAGCTGGCCAGCTTCCAGGTCGGGATGTTGAGCGCGATGCTGCGCACGCTCGACCTGCGCGACCAGATGACCGCCCGCCACTCGGCCGCGGTCGCCCGTTACTCGCGGGCGATCGCGCAGCGGGCCGGCCTCTCGCGCCAGGAAGAGGAGCTCGTCCACATCGCGGCGCTGCTGCACGACATCGGCAAGTTCATCCTTCCCGACCGCATCCTCAAGGCCAACGTGCCACTCACCGACGAGGACTGGATGCTGATCAAGCGCCATCCCCAGCAGGGCGCCCGCGTCGTCTCCTCGCTCGACGGCTATGGCCCGGTCGCCGACATCATCCTCGCCCACCACGAGCGCATCGACGGCAAGGGCTACCCGCGCGGCCTTTCCGGCGACGACATTCCCGAACTCGCCCGGATCATCTCCGTCGCCGACACCTACGACGTGATGACCGCGCGCGACTCCTACCGCACGCCGATGTCGAGCTACGACGCGATCGTCGAGCTGCGCCGGGTCGCCGGCAAACAGCTCGATCCGCGCTTCGTCGAGGTGTTCATCGAGCTGCTCGAGGGCAAGGACGTCTCTTTCCAGCATGGCGAGGCCGCCGACTTCGAGAAGGAGCTGGCGCTGGAGTCGCGGATCGCCGAGACCGCCGATCCCACCGGCAACGCCAATCGCTTCGGCGTGCCCGGCGTCACAGTCGGCTAGCTCGCCGCGAGCGATACGGTTGGCGGCGATGCGCGCCGTCACCTTCCAGGCTCCCGGCGAGGTCCGGGTCGAGGAGAAGCCCGCGCCCGAGCTCGGGGCGGCGGACGATGCGCTCGTCCGCGTCGAGGCGAGCGGGATCTGCGGCTCAGACCTGCACATCTTCCACGGGCGAGTGCCGGTCGAGCCCGGCTTCACGATCGGGCACGAGTTCGTCGGCACCGTCCTCGCTGCCGGGTCCGAGGTCGAGCGGGTCGCCGTCGGCGACCGCGTGCTCGGCTGCTTTCACACCGCCTGCGCCACCTGCGTCCCCTGCCTGCGCGGCGACTACCACCGCTGCGACAACGGCCAGACCTTCGGCCACGGCTCCCACCTCGGCGACCTGCAGGGCGCCCAGGCCGAGCAGCTGCTGGTCCCGCGCGCCAACCTGACCCTGCGCCGGGTGCCGGAGGGGATGTCCGACGAGGTCGCGCTCTTCGCCGGCGACGTGATGGGCACCGGCTACCACGCGGTCGCCCACGCCGGCATGCGCTCGGGCGACACCGTCGCCGTGCTGGGCCTGGGGCCTGTCGGCCTCTGCGCCGTGCAGGCCGCGTTGGCGGGCGGCGCGACCAAGGTCTTTGCGATCGATTCGGTCGAGCAGCGCCTGGCGATGGCCAGCGACTTCGGCGCCACGGCCGTCCACCTGACCGAGGAGGAGCCCAAGCGGGTGGTCCGGGCGGGGACCGAGAAGCGCGGGGTGGACGTTGTCGTCGACGCGGTCGGCGATCCCGGGCCGCTGGCGATGGCGGTAAGCCTCGCCCGCGACGCCGGCACCGTCTCCGGCATTGGCGCCTACGCGGGCAAGGGCGAGGTGCCGCTGGGTCTCGCCTGGCTTAAGGGCTTGACCCTGCGGCTCGGCCTCGCCAACGTGATCGCCCACGTCGACCGGGTGCTGGCCCTGATCGAGGCCGGCAAGCTGGATCCTTCGCCGCTGGTCACCCACCACATGAAGCTCGGCGAAGCGGCCGACGCCTACGCGCTCTACAACCAGCGCGAAGCGCTCAAGATCGTCTTGACGCCCTAGGTAGATTGGACGAGTGCGGGGGCGGCGATTTGGCGTGGCAATGCTGGTTGGGATTTTTCTCCTGCCGGCCAGCGCGCAAGCCTGCTCGTGCGCCCCGCAGGCGCCGGTGGAGTCGCTGCGGGAAGCCGATGGGGCGATCGTCGGCCGCCTGGTCCGGGTTCTCCCAGACGGGCCCCTTCATGCCCTCTATCGCTACGAAGTGCGGCATGTCTACAAAGGCGGGGACAGCCTCGAAGCGGGGCGGATGCTGGATGTACACAGCTCTCGTCGCAGCGCGGCCTGCGCCTTGCCCCGCCGGATCGGCCGTACCTACGGCCTCTTTCTCCTCACTCGTCACGGCCGCTGGTTCGGCGGCATCTGCCGGGTGGTTTCGCCGAAGCGAATGCGGCGGGTGGCGCAGAACCAGGCGACCGACTCAGCGCGAGCGCCGGTGCAGCCGGTCCTTTGCGGCTAGCAGCCGTTCGTCAGCAAGAGCGTGCGGGAGCGCCGGGTCGGTGGGACCTTCGGCGACCCCGAAGGAGGCCCCCAGGAGCCGTCGGACATACCGATCTCGCCGATCGCCTCGCTCAGGCGCGCGGCGGCCCGTTCGGCGTCTTCGGCGCAGGTCTTCGGCATCAGCAGGGCGAACTCGTCGCCGCCGATGCGGAAGCCGTCGTCGGCGAGCCGGGACTCGTCGATCAGCGCGGCGACCTGCCGCAGCGCCTTGTCGCCGGCGGGATGGCCGAGGGTGTCGTTGATCTGCTTGAAGCCGTCGAGGTCGAACAGGCAGAGCGAGAGCGGCCAGGCGTAGCGCGAGGCGCGGGCGATCTCGACCGGCAGCCGTTCCTCGTAGGCGCGGCGGTTGAGCAGCCCGGTGAGCGCGTCGTGACGGCCGCCGTGCACCTCGGCGGCGAAGAGGCTGGCGTGCGACATGTCGACGCGGGTCGCTCGCGGTGTCGTCGCTGCGCAGGACCCGCTGCTCGCGCACGCAGAGCCCGGAAAGGCTGGCCGCCATCTTCAAGCGCACGCCGTGGAAGGGAGTGGCCTCGCCGGTGGGGATGCGGTAGATCATCTTGTCGCCGTCGGCGATCTCGGTCTGGGTTTTGATTATCGCCCGCAGGCGATCGCCGCCGCCGTCGCTCATGCGCCCCTATCGGCAGCGCCCTACTCAGAATTTAGGATTGAAAGGCGCGCTCGGCGCCCGTATGTCCGGCGGGCTAGGCGGCCACCCCAACGCTGGCCGGCTGCCGGTGCTTGCGGAAGGTCTCTTCGATCCAGCGGTAGCCGGGGCGGTCCCTCAGGGGAGCGCGGAAGCTCTCCATCCCCGCCGGGGGGGCTTCGTCTGTCGGAACCGGCCCCTCGTTGGGCAGGACCAGCGGGAAGAAGAGGGCGGCGGCGGTGAGGTCGGCGACGCTGAAGGAGTCGCCCGCCAGATACTCGTTCGAGCCGAGCTCGGCCTCGAGTCGGTCGAGCGCGGCGAGAATCTTGACGCGTGCCGTCTTCGCCGCCCCCTCGTCGCGGACGCCGAAGCGCAGGCCGGTGTAGCTGCGGGCGTACGTGACCGCACCGCTGCCCAGGCGGGCGACTGGGCCAGGAGTCGTCCGCGCGATCAATGCTTCGAAGCGCTCGGGGTCTTTGCTCAGCTCATGGAAGGCGAGCAGGCGGATGTGGGGCCCCAGCTCCTCGTCGAAGAAGTCCTCGAGCTCGAGCGCGCGGCGGCGCTGCTCGGGAGCGGCGGGGTAGAGGGGCCGCTCGGGGTGGCGCTCCTCCAGGGCGGCGATGATCTCGCTTGAGTCGCCGATCGAACGGCCGTCGATCTCGAGCACGGGAAAGGTGTAGCTGGAGCCGCCGGTAAGCAGCATCGCGGCGGGGATGTGAAGACCGGGGATCGAAACCGCACGGCGCCTGTGCGGCACCCGCTTGTGATCGAGCGCCCAGCGCGCCTTCTCGCTGTAGTGCGAGACGCTGATGTGCCAGAGGATGGGCCGGTCGTCGCTCGTTACCACTTGAATCCCCCTGATCGCATGGGGTAGCTTGCGCCCGTGTCTCGCGGGGGCGCCACCCGATGATGCCACTCTTCGGCGGCTCCTCGTCGCCAGAGGAACCGCCGCCTCCGCGGGCGGACGACGGCGGCTTGTGCGAGAAAGTCCCGGCCGCGGCCCGCTATGAAGCGGCGCGCAAGCCCCGCTGGCGGCGCTGGCGGCTTCTCTTCAACGGCCGTCGCCCGGAGCCTTTGCCCTCGTTTCACGGCCCCGTGGAGGCACCCGGGAAAGGGAAGCTCGGCGTCTGCTGCTCGGGCGGCGGGATCCGCTCGGCCGCCTTTTCGCTCGGCGCCCTGCAGGCGCTGCAGGAGAGAGGGGAGCTGGCCGAAGCCTCCTACCTGGCCGCGGTCTCGGGCGGCTCGTACCTCGCCGCGGCGATCTCGATGGTGGCCAAGAAGGGCAAAGGGGATTCCGACCCCGACCTGATCGACGGCATGCCGGCCTTCGCCCAGGGCTCGCCGGAGGAGCAGTACCTGCGCAACCGCTGCTCCTACCTGGCGCCGACGCTGACCGACAAGGCGTACCTGGGCATGCGGATCGTGCTGGGCCTTCTGCTCAACCTGATCTTCGTCTCGCTGCCGCTGATCGGCCTCGCCCTGATCCTCACCGGCCTGCTCTACGGCCCGCTGCTGCCAGGTCTGACCGGCTCCGTGCCCGGCGTCGCCGAATACCAAGCGAACCTGCCGGCCTGGTTTTCGATCGCGCCACTCGCCGTCTTCGTTTTCAGCCTCCTGTTCGGGCTCAGCACGCTGCTGTTTCGCTGGCGGGCGGAGGAATGGGAGCGCTTCTTCGCGACCTGGGCCGTTCGACTGCTGTTCCTCGCCGCGCTCCTCGCCCTGCTCCTGGTCGGCGTTCCGTACATAGTCGAGTGGTTCCGCAACTTCGGCAGCGCCGCTGGCTCGGCCCATTCCGTGGCGAAGGCAAACGCCCCCAAGCTCGGCGCCGGGACGATCGCGCTGGTCGCCGGGGTCGCCGCACAGCTCGGCCATTTCCTCAGGTCCAAACCGACCGAAGAAGACCTGAAATGGGCCAAGAAGACCTTCGGCAAGTTGGGCGCCGCCGCCCGGCTGGCGCTGGCCTACGCGGCGGGCGCGCTGTTCGGCCCGCTCCTCCTGCTCGGTGTCTTCGCGATGACGGTCGCGATCGGGATGACCGAAACGCCGCGCGACGGCAGCCATAGCGTCGAATGGTGGATCGCGGGGATCGGCGCCGCGGTGCTGGTCCTCTTCGCGCTGCTCTACTTCGTCGCCGACCTGACGACCTGGTCGCTTCATCCCTATTACAAGCGCCGCCTCGCCAGCGCCTTCGCCCTCAAGCGGATCAAGCTGAGCGAGCTCGACGCGGACGAGCGGGACCGGGTCGAGGCGGTGGAGCCATCGCCCCATGGGGTGGCGGTGGAGAGGAACTTCGACGATTTGGTGCCGATCTCGCGCACCGCGGTCGACGAGACGGACGAGACCTGGCCGACGCTGCTGGTCTGCGCGGCCGCGAACATCTCCGACACCGCGGCGACCCCGCCCGGGCGCGCGGTGACCAGCTTCACCTTCAGCGCCAAGACGGTGGGCGGTCCGCTGGTCGGAGCGATCGGCACCGCTCGGCTCGAGCAGGCCTTCGGGGGCAGCGGGACGGCTGCGGATGCGACAGCCGGCGAGCGGGCCAAGGAGCGGTTCGTCGACCTTCTCACCGCTCGCAAGCACCGGCGCAACGACCTCTCCCTGCTCTCCGCGGTGGCGATGTCGGGCGCGGCGATCTCACCGTCGATGGGCAAGATGACCGCGAGGCCGCTGCGCTTCCTGATGGCGCTGGCAAACGTTCGCCTCGGCGTCTGGGTTCCCAACCCGCGCTGGGTGGCTGCGGACGGCGAAAATCCGGTCCCGTCGCGGCCACGGCCGTCCTATCTGGTCCGCGAGCTGCTCGGCCTCAACAGCGTCGACGCCAAGTACCTCTACGTGACCGACGGCGGGCATTACGAGAATCTCGGCCTGGTCGAGCTGCTGCGCCGGGGCTGCACCGACGTCTACTGCCTCGATGCCAGCGGGGTCGGGGGCGACGGCGCCGAGCTCGAGACGCTGGGCGACGCGATCGCGCTCGCTCGCAGCGAGCTGAACGTGGAGATCGCCTTCAGCGGAGGGGAAGGGGGGAACCCCGAAGAGCTGACGCCCGCCAAAGGAGAACCGCTGGCCAAGCGCGACGTCGTGACGGCGACGATCCAGTACCCGCCGGGAGCAGATGGCGAGCCCGGTCCGAAAGGGACGCTGGTCTACGTCCGCAACACCTTGACGGCAAAAGCGCCTTGGGACGTTCGCGCCCATCATGAGTCGGATCCCCGCTTTCCCAACAACCCGACCGTGGACCAGCTCTATACCGACCAGAAATTCGAGGCCTACCGGGCATTGGGAGCGGAAGCGGGATCGAACGCCCACGCGGCTTTGCGGGGGAGCTGAGCGCAGCGTACGATCCTGCCATGGCGCTCCTGAGCGAAGAGGAAATCGCAGCAAGGCTGGCCGAGCTGGATGGCTGGCAGCACCACGGCGAGGCGATCGCGAAGAGCTTCGGCTGCGGTGACTTCGTCGGCTCGGTCAAGTTCGTCGGGAGCCTGGTCGGGCCAGCCGAGGAGATGGGACACCACCCCGACCTGGAGATCTCCTGGGACACGGTGACGGTGACGATCTCCACCCACTCGGAGGGTGGCCTCACCGCCGCCGACTTCGAGCTGGCCGGGAAGGTCGACGCCCTATCGCCGACGAGCTGAGAATCGACTCGCGGCTCTCGATCCCGCTGGCCGAGGTCGAGCTGCGCGCCAGCCGCTCCTCGGGACCGGGCGGCCAGCACGCCAACGTCACCGCCTCGCGGGTGGAAGCGGTCTTCGACGTCGAGGCTTCACAGGCCCTCGATCAGCGCCAGCGGGCGATGCTGCTCGACCGCGGCGGCTCGCTGATCACCGCTGTCGCCCAGGACGCGCGCGGCCAGGCCCGCAACCGCGAGCTGGCGCTGCGGCGCCTGGCGGAGAAGATCGCGGCCGGACTCGACGAGCCGGTGCGGCGCCGCCCGACCCGGCCGACGCGGGCCTCGCGCGAGAAGCGCTTGGAAGAGAAGCGGCGCTCGGGCGAACGCAAGCGCACGCGCCGTCACCCGGGCGGCGATTACTGAGCCTGGGTTCCCGGAGCCGCTCGGGGGATCGGGTTGCCGCGCTGGCGCAGGACGTTGTAGCCAGCGGCACGCCAGCTGAGCTCGCCCTCGTGCGGGATCTCGAATGTCTCGGCTTGGCCCGGCATTACTTTCCGCAGGCCAAGCCCGCGACGCTTCCCATCGGGGCGCTGTTCGAAGAAGGCGATCGAGACGAAGGCGACGCGGCGCAGGAAGTGACCGGCGGTCCCGGCCTCGACCACGTAGGTGCTCGTCGGGGCGCCGTTCCCCGTCGTTGCGAGCCGGACCTCGACATGGGGCGACGACTTCGGCCAGGTCGCGAAGCCGATCAGGTGGGCGAGGCGCTGCAGCTGAACCGTGCTCCACTTGCGTACCGTGCCTTCCCCCGCGAACACTCTCGGGTAGCGCCAACTTTTGCCCTGATGGGCGGGGCTCTTGGGGCTGTCCCCGGCTTTGTTGAGCTTCGTCAGCGGCCAAGGGGTGGGCTTCAGGTGCCAGCTGATGGCGAGCCGAGTGCCTCCTCCGCGGTCGAGGCCCCAGCGACCTGACCAGTGCACCCAGTCCCGCTTGTCCGAGGCAACCGACAGCAGCGTGACTGCGGGTTTCGCCCCGCGCTCACCCGCCGGATCGCAGATGTCCGAGAGCAGCGCGGGGTGGGCACCTTGCTTGAAGTAGCAGGCGTGCGAGTCAACGGCGACGAAGACGCGAGGACCTTCGCCGCGCCGGCTGGCGTCGACCGGGTGCGTCGCCGGCTTGCCGTGCTCGGCCAGCGTCACCTGCGTGGCAGCAAATCCCTCGCCATCCCGCTCGACCGTCACCTGAACCAGCTCCCAGTCGCCGTCATGGCGGCCCGGTGGCAGAACGCACGGGTTATCGGGGTAGAAGAGCCAGTACTGGAGGAAGAAGGCTTTGCCGACCGGGGCGACGCGGCCGTAGGCAACGCCGGCTCCAGCAAGGTCCTGTTCCCGCCCGTAGGACTGCAGCATTTCGGTGCTGCGCCGGTACGTGTCCAGATCTAAGTCGTTGCCCAGCGGGTTGAGCTGCGCCTTGTAGTCGTGGCCGTGCTCGCGCATTGCCGCTTCGGCAGGGGGCGTCCCATGCAGTACGTGTTTGCCCCCATCGCGAACGCTCGAGTGCTCCAGGTAGCCATCCACCGGCCCCGGGCGCCAGCGCTCGAGTGCGTCGAAGTGGAGTGTTGGCGCAAAGCGCCTGAGCAATTCGAGTTGTTCGTCCGGAGACATCCCGGGCAGCCTGGCAGACTGGGCGGCGATGGCAAAGCGCAAGCAGCGGCGACCGCGGCAGAAGCCGGCGACCATCGAGTACGAGGACGGCGAGGGCAACGTCCTAACCCTGCGACAGTCGCTCAGCCCCGGCACTATCGCCAAGCTGGCAGAGGGGCCGGCGACGGCGGCGACCAGCCAGGAGGACGCCTGGCACCGGCGCGCGGAGCTGCTCTTCGAGCGACTCGCGGTGCGCTGGGAGATCGCCGGCCTGCCGCTCACCGAGCAGAAGATGCTGCTCGGCCGCTACCGGATGGCTGACTCGGCGACCCAGCAATGGGTTCGTGAGACGATCGCCGAGCACATCGAGCGACATATCCCCGAGCTGGCCGGGTAGCGGTCAGGCAAGCAAGCGAAAGGACCGGTCATGTTCGCGAACACCAAGGCGACCAACGGCTTCGCCGTCGACGACGTCGAAGTGGCGAAGGAGTTCTACGGCGAGACGCTGGGACTGGGCTTCAAAGTCATGAGCGAGGAGTTCGGGATTGCCTCGATCCAGCTCGCCGGTGGCCGCGACACCCTCGTCTACCGCAAGCCCGACTTCGTCCCCGCCACCTACACGATCCTCAACTTCGAGGTCGACGACATCGACGCCGCGGTCGACGAGCTCGCCTCGAAGGGGGTCGAGCTCGAGCGCTACGAGGGCTTCGAGCAGGACGACAAGGGGATCGCCCGCGGGCCGGGTCCCTCGATCGCCTGGTTCAAGGACCCGGCGGGCAACATCCTCTCCGTGCTGCAGCAGCCGTCTTAGTCGGAGCGCTCGCTCAGGCGTTCAGCAGCTTGGCCTTCTGGGCCGCGAACTCCTCCTCGGTGAGGATGCCCTGGGCCTTCAGCTCGCCGAGCTCCTTGAGCTGGTCGATCATCGACTGACCGCCTGCCGCGGGCGCCGCGGCCGGGGCAGCTGCCACGGGAGCCTGTTGCGCTTCTTCCTGCTGGGCCCAGCGTTCGCTCTGGCGGCGCGAGACGCGGTTGCTGACGCTGGTTGCGGTGCCGGCGATGACCGCCGTGCGCGCCACTCCTCGAAGTAGTCCTGGCATGGGGGGTCTCCTTCTACTCGGATGCCTCGACCGCGTCGAGCGCGGCGAGGACGGCTTGGACGGGGATGCGGCCGCTGGCGACCAGCTGGCCGCCGGAGCGGCGGACGGCGGAGGCAAACGGCGCCGCCCAGCGGTTCTCGAAGACGAGCAGGGCGGCCGAGGTGCCGGGCTCGAGCGCATTGCCGGCCTCCTGAATGTCGTCGTCGCCGAGCAGGCCCGAGGAGGCGCCCTCGAAAGCGGCGAAGACGTCCACCTCGTCGCCGAGATCGGCGATCTCAAGCGTCGCGACCGAGCCGTCGTCACCCTTGGCGATGAAGCTGAGGTCGAGGACGCGGATCAGGCCGCGGTCGACCAGATCGATCAGGTGCGGCAGCGCCTCACCGGTCGGTTGCCGTCCCGGCCACTCGACGATCAGGTAATCGATCGGCCCCATCTCATTGATCTCCTCGCCGTTCAAGTCCGGCCCCTTTCGCTGTTGGTTGCGCGCGGGTCAGGCCCGGCAGGAGGACCATAGCGGTGCGGGCCCTTTAGTTGAGGAAGCTGATGTAAACGCTAGGGCGCGGCGGGGACCACGGCGATCGGGCCGGCCGCGGTGGGCAGGTCGGCGGTCTCGAAGGAGGAGGCCTCGAAGCGGGCGGTCTGCGGCATCTGAGCGACGAACTCCTCCTCGGTCTCGGGGAGGAAGTCGGCGCGGACGGTGCGGTAGTGCATCGGCACCACCCAGCGGGCGCCGAGGCGGGAGACGATCGCGCCAGCTTGGGCGGCGCCGATCGTGGGA
>Ga0207702_10004619_pt1 | contig 12201 bp, 10 predicted proteins | sample KBSCornC62_FD_184302 | JGI IMG/M metagenome (GOLD analysis project Ga0207702, IMG submission 184302) | Corn rhizosphere microbial communities from Kellogg Biological Station, Michigan, USA - KBS Corn C6-2 (SPAdes) (version 2) | ecosystem: Host-associated > Plants > Roots > Rhizosphere > Soil ...
AGGAACTAGGGTAACAGGGAACAGGGATTAGGGACCAGGGATTAGGGCGGGGCCGAAGGTCCGGCTTGGTCTCTGGTCCCTTAACGTTGGGAGAATCTGCGAAATGGCGAAGAGGATTGGGAAGGCACTCGAGGTTAATGGCGAGACGATTGTCAGCGAGTCGGATTGGAACGCGGAGCTGGATGCGAAGCACGCAAAGCTCGTGGAGTGGCTGCAGCGCGAGAAGCTGAGTGGCGTTCTGATCCGGCGCAATGAGAATGTGGCGTGGGTGACGGGCGGCGCGGTGGAGCTGCGCGTGCTGACTCCCAGCGAGACGGGCGTTGCTTCGCTGCTGGTGACGGCAGAGGGAAAGCGGTACTACTTCACGTCGGAGAATGAGGCGCCGCGATTGAAGGACGAGGAGTTTGGCGCACTGGATTTTGAACCGATTCTTTTCCCGTGGTATGCAGATGAGACGGCTGCGGCTGCGGCGAAGCTTGCTGGTGGGCCGCTGGGATCGGACACTGCGGTGCCCGGCACGATTGCTGTGAACCTGTTTCCTCTGCGGGCGTCGTTGAGCGAGAGCGAGATCGCTCGGTATCGTTGGCTGGGCAAGGGAACTGCGACCGCGACGGTGGAGTCGCTGAAGCAGGTTCAGCTGGGGATGAGCGAGTACGACCTGGAGGCGCTTACGGCGGCGAATCTGCTGAAGCGGGGGATTCTGCCTTCGGTATATCTGTATGCGGTGGACGACCGGATCCTGAAGTACAAGCATGCGGTCGCGCGCGGAGCGAGGTTGCAGAAATACGCCATGCTGAACTTGTGCTCGCGGAAGTGGGGACTGGCGATTTCGATCACAAGATTCGTGCACTTCGGTTCATTACCGGCGGAGTTGGGGGCGCGGTTCAAGTCGGCTGCGCAGGTGAATGCGGCGCTGCTCGATGCCAGCAAGGTTGGCGCGACTTCGGCGGAGTTATTCAAGGTAGCGCAGATGGCTTATACGGAGGAGGGATTCCCCGGTGAGGAGCGGTTCCACCATCAAGGTGGTCCGACGGGTTATGGCGAGCGCGAATGGGTGGCCACGCCGAATGGCAAAGAAACCGTGGTGGACAATCAGGCATTTGCGTGGAACCCGAGTATTCGCGGAGGTAAGGCGGAGGATACCGTGATTCTGCGCGGTGGGAAAATTGAGTGGCTGACGGCGACGCCGGAGCTGCCAGTGATTAACGCGGAATTGAATGGGAAGGTGTATCCAGCGGCGGGAGTGCTGGAGCGGTAGCCGAGAAGTGAGATCGAATGAAATAGCAGAGTGAGACTCCAGGGCTTTGCGGAGCAGCTTTACGCACAGGCTGTACTAGTCTGAGTCGCTAAACTGAAGACTGCTCCCGATGCCTTCTTTCTGCGAAGTCGCGCTGCCGGTGCCGCTGGACCGGACGTTTACGTACGCGGTGCCTGAGTATGAGCTCCTGGCGCGCGGGGCTCGCGTAATCGCGCCGTTTCGAAATGAAAAATTAATCGGTGTGGTGACGGCGACGGGGGTTGCTGAGCCGACGGAGTTTGCGGCGAAGAGCCTGGAGGCGGTGCTCGACGATGAGCCGCTGCTTGGGGAGCATCTGCTGGAGCTGGCCGAGTGGATTGCGGGGTACTATCTTGCGCCGCTGGGCGAGGTTCTGCGGGCGATGCTGCCGCTGATGGCGGAGGTGCGAAGGACGGTTTACTACCGAATCACGGACGTTGGGCGGGATGTGTTGGCTACCAGGACGGAGGAGGACGGAAGTGTTCTTCGTTCCCACCCAAGCGGCGAAGACAGCCGCTTGGATGGGGCACCCACAGTGGATGAGCACCGGAGATCGCTCCCATCCCACTCATCGCGCAAAAAGCGGGAGGTGAAAGGTGTACTCGGCCGAGTTGACGGTGTGTCCGGGCAGAGTGCCGAGCGTAGGGTGCTGGAGAGGCTGTCATCCGGGGAGCGGGTGAAGGTGTCGACGCTGAGGACGGCCACCGCGGCGAGCCTGCAGGTGCTCGCGCTTATGCTGCGGAAGAAGTGGATTGCGCGCGAGACGTCGGCGGTGGAGCGGGATGCGCGGAGGACGGAGCGGTTTGCGGTGTTGGTCCAGGATGCGCGGCTGCCGGTGTTGACAAAGCTGCAGCAGGTGATTCTGGCGGAGCTGGCGGCGAACGGAGGCGAGCTTCCGCTGGCGGAGTTGCGGAAGAAGGAGTTGCCATCATCGACGCTGCAGACGCTGGTGCGACGGGAACTGGTTCGGATTGAAGAGCGCGCGGCGGCGTTTCGGCTGGGCGGGATCGAGGCGGCTGCGCAACCGCTGATACTGAACGAGTCGCAACTGGATGCGCTTGCGTCCATCGTTTCGAAGCTGGGGGAGTTCCACGCGTTTCTGCTGCATGGAGTGACGGGGTCGGGAAAGACGGCAGTGTATCTGAAGGCGATGCAGCGGGCGCTGGATCGAGGGCAGTCGGCCATTCTGCTGGTGCCGGAGATTGGGTTGACACCGCAGATGGTAGGGCTGCTGGATGCGGCGTTTGGATCGCGTGTGGCGCTGCTGCACTCTGCATTGACGCCGGAAGAGCGGACCGAGCAGTGGCGACGGATTCATCGCGGAGAAGCGCCGGTGGTGGTTGGTACACGGTCGGCGATTTTTGCGCCGGCGCCGAATCTTGGGCTGATCCTGGTGGATGAAGAGCACGATCAGAGCTACAAGCAGGAAGAAACGCCGCGATACAATGCGCGCGATGTGGCGGTGATGCGAGCGAAGCTCGAGGGCGCGGTGGTGGTGCTGGGTTCCGCAACGCCTTCGCTGGAGAGCTGGCAGAATTCGGTGCAGGGGAAGTACACGCGCATCGAGATGAACGACCGCGTGAAGAACCGTCCGCTGCCGGAGATTGAGCTGATCGACATGCGGCGGGAGTTTCAGGAGTCGGGGCAGGAGCAGTTGTTTTCGCGCTCGCTGGTGGAGCAGACTCGGGCTGCGCTGGAGCGCGGCGAGCAGGCGATCATTCTGCTGAACCGGCGTGGGTATTCGTTCGCGGTCATCTGTAGAGCGTGCGGAACGAAGCTGGAGTGCCAGAACTGCGCGATCGCGCTGACGCACCACAAGCCTGCGGGCGAGAACCAGATTGCGCGGGCGGGACAGCGGCTGGAGTGCCACTACTGCGGGTACAAGCGGACGGTTCCGGCGAAGTGTCCGGAGTGCGAGAGCGAGCATTTGTACTACCTCGGCGCGGGATCGCAGCAAGGGGAGGAGCGGCTGGCGGAAATTTTCCCGCGGGCGCGGATTGGAAGGATGGATCGCGATACGGTGCGAGGACGGCACGATCTTGAGCATCTGCTGGCGCGGCTGCACTCGGGAGAGATCAACCTGCTGGTGGGAACGCAGATGATCGCGAAGGGGCATGACATTCACGGCGTGACGCTGGTGGGTGTGGTGGGATGCGATCATGCATTGTCGATGCCGGATTTTCGCGCGGCGGAGCGGGTGTTTCAGCTGATGACGCAGGTGTCAGGGCGCGCCGGGCGAGGAGAGTTACCGGGGCGGGTTGTGGTGCAGACGTATTATCCGGATCACTATGCGATTCTGGCGGCGAGCAAGCATGACTACGGAGCGTTCGGCGAGCGCGAGCTGAAATATCGGCGGTGGATGCACTATCCGCCGTTTGGCGTTCTGGCGAATGTGCTTATTCAATCAGAGAAGCTGGAAGAGGCTGCGGGGTGGTCGGCGGAGATTGGGAAGTGGTTTCAGAAGACGATGCCTGAGGGGGTGCGGGTGCTGGGGCCGTGCACAGCGCCGATTGCGCGGATCAAGAATGTCTACCGGTTCCATTTGGTTTTGAAGGCGAGTTCGCGGAAGGCACTGAATGCGGCGCTGCGGGGAGCGCTGGCGAATGCGGATGGGGTGGGGATTCCGCGGCGGAACGTCGTGGTGGATGTGGATGCGCAGCGACTGATGTGATCTGTCGCGGTCTTCAGTAGTAATCGATGGTGCGCTTCACCACAGCGCCAACGTCTTTCAGTATTCCGCTGGGCAGATCACGTGAAGTGGTCCTCTGGGTTATCCAGTTGCCCTGGGCATCGTACTCGTATGTGTAGATGATCTCAGAGCTGCGGTTCTCTTCTGCGGCGGGATTGCCGGTGCCGCTGGCTTCGTAGTGCGTGACCTCGCTTGCTACGTCGCCCTGCTGGTTGTATTTCGTGTCCGTGGTCATGTGGATGTGGTTAAAGGTGTTTTGGATGGTTAGAACCTTCCGTCCTTTGTCGTCGTATTCGTATTTAACAGACCACATTTCTGAGCCGCCGAGAAATGCTGACATTTGATCGCGGAGGTCCTGGATGTTGCCGGCATCGAATATGGCTTTTCGATCACTGGCCGGAATCATTGCGATTGGATCGGCCATCAACATCTTCTCTTCGCTGATGCGGCCCTGGCTGTCGTAGACCCTGATGGCGCGACTCGTTAATGCGCCGTTCACGTCGTGGAATTGCACTTCGGCTGGGCGATCAAGTTCGTCATAAAGAGTCATCGTGCTGCCGCCTTCAGAGGTGTTGGTGAATGAGCTTCCTTCCTCATCGAAGAGATTCTCCATACTGCTGGAGACGGCGGTCGTGCCTTGCGGAGACTCCACGGGCTTCTTGATTGCGATTTTTGTCTTACGGCCGCTGGGGTCGTAGCGGAATGCGATCGGGTTAGAGGGGTCGAGCGAGTTACTGACGCTTTTTAGGCGTCCGCGATCGTCATATTCGTACAACGTTTCGGCAGCAACTTTGCCGTCAGTCTCGGCGGTCCGCTTCAACAAATCTCCGGTTGCATTGCGAGTAAAGCGAATGACAGTGAGGGAATCTGTTCGTCGATCGCGGGCGGGTGCCCTCCATGTGGTTGCGAAGATGCGGCCATCGCGATCGTACTCGATTTTGTTCCACTGCTGAGCCGCGGGTGTGACTTCGCCTTCTGCATCGGTCCAGGCTGGATAGGTGCGCTCTTCGATGACGGAGCGGACGGGGCCGTGGAGGGCGGCTTTCTCGCGGTCTGAAGGAGGCTTGTGTTGGGAGGAGGTCATGGCTGGGTTTCCGTGTCTTTGTGCATATGAGAAGCACGCCAGCAACAGAAATGACCAGAGCGCGGAAGTTAGATAAGTTCGCATGAGGTTTACGCAGATGCCGCGAGGGTTGAATGAAGCCGGAAACACTATAACTCAGGTTTTCTGTGGCTTGTCACATTTGGAGCGGGGTCGGTGGAGCTAGAATTCTGCGGCGAGTGAGGTGCGGGATGGAATACACGAATGCATTCATCGGGAAGGCGAATGCGCCCACGCATGCAGAGGTAGCGGAGGTACTTGGGGCGAAGGCGAAGCTTTGGGATGAGTTGGTCGAGTGGGTCCGGGAGAAGGAGGGTGTCCCTGAGCAGGAGTGGAAGGGCGTGGTGGTGAAGAAGTACGGATGGAGTTTGCGACTGAAAAAGAAGGGCCGCAACATCATCTATCTGAGCCCGGGGACAGAATGTTTTATGGCGAGCTTCGTGCTGAGCGATAAGGCATTGGACGAGGCGAAGCACGCGCATCTGCCAAGGGCTGTGCAGGATGCGCTGGCGGCGGCGCCGCACTATCCAGAGGGAAATGGGTTGAGGTTGCTGGTTCAACGTCAAGGAGATCTCGCGGCGATCCGCAAGATCGCGGCGATCAAGTTGGCGAACTGACGTGAGGCACAGGATCTGAGCGGATTTACAGGAAAAACGGCCGCATCTCTTTCAAGGAGCGGCCGTTGGATCAGAATTCACACGACTAGATCAGTTCGTCGTGAGGTGCGTGAGCCGAGGTGCGTATTACTCGTTGCTCTGCGAGGTGGCGGGAGCGCCTTCGGTCAATGTATGCAGTTCTTTACCGGGTTTGAAGCGAACGGCTTTGCCCGGAGTGATGCTGACTTCGGTGCCGGTTCGCGGATTGCGGCCGATGCCGGTTTTGCGTGCGCGAACGCTGAAGACTCCGAAGCCACGGAGTTCGATGCGTTCGCCAGCTGCCAGTGCTTCCTTGAGTCCTTCAAACACAGTGTCGACTGCCGCTTCGGCCTTGGTTCGGGGCAGGCCTGTGCGTTCGATCACATGGTGCACGATGTCTTGTTTAATCAAAGCGGTCACCTCGCTTGCGCGACTGTTCTCGACTGTACCACGCCCTACCGGACTGATGGTACAGCGTTTGGCTCATTTGTGGAACACCGGGGCCGAGGATTTTTTGCATATTGTGACCGGAAGAGGGAACAAGAGCCGTTTGTATTTCCTGTGATCCGGCTCACCACCTGGAATGGTCATCAAGCTCGTCTGACCGGAGATTGGCGTTGTGACTTTAGAGATAGGCGAAGCTCCAGGAATAACACGTAACCCCTAGGCGAAAGAGTGACTTTGCCGGATACTGTTGTTTCAGGTAACCAAATCCGGAGTGCCCGGGGTAACCAACTTCGGAATTAAGCTGAAGAAAAATAAGGGGATAGAGCGTCCTTGGCAGAGTGCAATCACGGGCTCGAGCCAGCGGAAAAGCGAAAAAGCCCCATCGCTCATTGGAGCAAGGCAAGGAGAGAGGCTCGATGTCCGCGATGTACAGTACAGAACCAATTCGAATCGGCGTCGTTGCAAATGAACCGATGCGGCTCGAAGGCCTCACAAGTATCTTCGAAAACCATGCCAAGCCTGGGGAAGCTCCACTATTACCTGTCGTTGGCACCCTGGAAGAACATCTCGACAATGAAATGATTGAATACGTTCTGATTGACTGGAGCAGTTCTACCAAGAAGCTTGGAGTGCTCGAGGGGATCCGGCGAAAGAGGCCAACACTGCGAATGGTGGTGATCGGTCCCGACAGCAACGAGCAGGTGATGATGGATACGATCATTGCCGGGGCACGCGCTTATCTGGATATGGGTGCTGGGCCAAGGCTGGTGCGAGAAGCGTTGGATGTGGTGATCTCCGGATCCATCTGGGCGCCGCGGAAGCTGCTCTCGAAGCTGATCGACCGCCTGCTCTCGGGCGAGGACTCCAGCGTGACCAGTCCGCGTCCTCATCTCACGGCTCGTGAGGAACAGGTTCTTCAACTGCTGCTGTTGGCGCGGTCAAACCGTGAGATTGCGGGGGAACTCGGGATTGAAGAACGCACAGTGAAGGCTCATGTGGGCAAGCTTATGCGTAAGGTTGGGGCAGAGAACCGGATTGAGCTCTCAATGCGAGCATTGCACGGCTCGTATAAGCAATCGCCATCGCAGAGCCAGTATCAGCCGATGGAGCCTGCGACGGTCTAGCGGCTCGATGAGGGCTAGGCCTATGAAGTAATCATTTAATTGCCGGAAAAATGATTACCTACATCCATAAACCTTAGTACTCTTGTTCTGCCTAGATACGTTACCCATAATAGGATTCAGAAACAACGCAGATCTGGGGAAAGGAGTTCCCAGGACCATGTAAAGCATGAGCCTGCGAACTCCTCTTTTTTTCCTGCTGCACTCGCCAGTCGTATTCACCCCCTATTGAAATCGACAAGTCTCCCTTGCTCAGGCGGTCCTGCCTGATGCGGCGGGCGCGTCTCTGTGCATTTTGCAGGGAGTGCATGCGGTAGCCTAAGCGGGACGCCGTTATACGAATTGTTCCCTGGCTCAAATCTCCGGGCACGGAGGGCGCGACTTTGGCGCTGAGCATTTGTCTTATCTATGCAGCATCCAGGCGCTGTGAGTTGCAGGGTGCGCGGAAATATGAAAGGAATCCCCAGATGAAGAAAATCATTGCTTCCCTTTGTCTTTGTTTATCAACTTCATTGTGCGCAAACGCTGCTTCATCGAAGCAGGATCTGCAGGACCGCCTCGATGCGGCCAAGAATGTTCTGGATCAGATCATGGATGCGCAAGACAACACGATCCCCAGAAACATTCTCGAGCAGGCGACATGCGTAGGCGTGGTGCCGGGAATGATCAAAGGAGCGTTTGTGTTTGGCGCGCAGTATGGGCAGGGGGTCGTCACCTGCCGAACGGGTCACGGATGGAGCGCTCCTGTGTTCATTCGGATGGCGGGCGGCTCGTGGGGACTGCAGATTGGCGGGCAGTCGACTGACCTGATCCTGGTGGCGGTAAACAATCGCGGGTTTCAGGACTTGTTGAAGAGCAAGTTCAAGATTGGCGCGGATGCTTCAGCGGCAGCGGGTCCAGTGGGGCGCGCGGGACAGGCGGCGACGGACTGGAAGATGAACGCGGAACTGCTCAGCTACTCGCGCAATAAAGGTGTCTTCGCAGGAATCAGTCTGGATGGAACGGGCGTGTCGCAGAATAAGGTGGACACGGAGACTTTCTATGGAGCGCCGCAGAGCTTCGAGAACGTGTTGAAGGGGAATGTCGAAGTACCTCAGGGCGCTGTGGAGTTTGTGCGCGATGTTGCGCACCATTTCACCGAGGCGAAGCAGAGCCAATAGCCGGAGGACCATTGATGCGAGAACGGCGGCCTTCGTTGGGGGCCGCCGTTTTCTTTGTAAATTGCGAGACGTTCAGGCGTGTTGATCGACGCGAGGGCTGATCGGTGTCCTAAACTTGTCTTTGCCCGAAACGATGCAGAAGTCACTCGAGTACTGGCTGGTGGTTGCGGTGGCACGCGTGCTGGGGTGGGTGCCACGCGGGCTGGCGCGACTCTTCGCTGATCTGCTTGCCTGGGCTATTTATCACGCGATGGGACGATTGCGGCGGGTGGGCGAGCGTAACCTGCAGCTTGCGATGCCCGAGACGCCGATGGAGCGGCGGGAAGAAATTCTTCGGGGTGTCTATCGGCACCTTGGGTGGCAACTGGTCGAGTTCTGCCACATGCCACGGTACACACGAGAGAACACCAAGGGGCACATACGAACGGACGGGCTGGAACACTATCTGGCTGCAGAGGCGCTGGGTCACGGAGTGCTGGTGCTCACTGGGCACCTTGGCGCATGGGAGCTTTCTAGCTTTTACCACTCGCTGATGGGGCATCCGATGGGGATGGTGATCCGGAGGCTCGACAATCGCAGACTCGACGAATTCGTGAACAGGATTCGCTGTATGCATGGCAATCATGTTCTGCACAAAGACGACTTTGCGCGCGGGTTGCTGCACGCAATGCATGAGGGCGGGACGGTCGGCATACTGATGGACACAAACATGACTCCGCCGCAGGGCGAGTTCGTGAAGTTCTTCGGGATCACGGCGTGTACGGCGTCGGGGCTGGCGCGGGTGGCGTTGAAGACGGGAGCGGAAGTGCTGCCGGGCTTCATGCTGTGGGAGCCGGAAGAAAAGAAATACGTTCTGCACTTCGGGCCGCGGTTGCACCTTGAGCGGAATGGAGATGGCGAGGCGGAGGTGCTTGCGGCGACGCAGCAATGCAATGACGTGCTGGAGTCCTGGATCCGGCGCTATCCAGACCAGTGGTTGTGGATTCACCGGAGATGGAAGACTCGGCCGCCGGGAGAAGCGCCGCTTTATTGAGCGGGATCCAGGTTGGCTTGCGGTGTGCTCATCTCGCGTCGTACCTTGGCTGACGATGCAATTCATTAGGGCTCGAATCGCTGCAGTTGTATTTGCCGTCTGCACTCCGCTGGCGGCTTCGCATCTCGTTACCGGAAATGGATACGGGTTTGCGGTGGTGTCGCCGGAATCGGGTGCGGTGACGAAGTTCTATGCGCATCCGTACAGCTTTATATCTCCTGATCCGCAGAAGCCGCTGAGCGAGGGCATTGAGACTGCCAACTTCATCACGAGCGTTGAGTGGAGTGGAGGAGCTGGTTCGGGCGGCGCGGCGGATTATGTCGACGATTCGCATGTCATCCGGGTACACAGTGCTCGCGGAGATCTGGTGGCCTTTATGCCATTCGGGTTTGCGCATCCAGCGCTGATTGTGACTGGGAATGCGGTGAACGCGGGCGCTGCGCTTGACGTGAAATGGCTTCATTCGATTCGTGCGGAACACGAACTCGCCGAGCGAGCACGGCGGATTGAATTTGCCGGCATCGATGAGAGTGTTTTGCTGATTCGTTTGGGCGAGGTACGAAAGGGGATGCCGAATGAGCCGTTGTCGAGGAACACAGCGCTGGCGCTCATTTCAGTCGACCCGGGCGACGATGCCGGCAAGGTTGCTGAGGAGTTTTCGCGCTGGCGCGGCGGCTTAAGTGCAGAGGCGCTGGCGCGACGCGAGATTGATGAACTCGAGAAGTGGCGTGTGAAACCGGCGGCGGATTTTGCTTCAGAACAGGAGCGGCATCTGTGGCGACAGAGCGAGGTGATGCTGCGGATGGCGCAGAGCCGGGAGCCGAATCTCGAAGGACGGTTTGGGAATGGCTTGATTGTCGCTGCGTTGCCCGACGGGGTGTTCTTTACGCCTTGGGTGCGCGACATGGCGTGGGCCACGGTGGCGCTGGCGCGGATGGGACATCGCAATGAGGCGCGGGCGGCGGTGCTGGCGTACTTCAACGCGCGGCCGACGGGAAAGATGCGGACTGAGACGAAGGGGGTGGACTACCAGATTTCGGTTGTGCGGTACTTCGGCGACGGGGCGGAGGAGCCGTTCTTCACGCAGGAGGGCAGCACCAATATTGAATTCGACGACTGGGGGGAGGCATTGTGGGTACTGGGCGAGTATCTGAAGCGATTCGATGATCAGGAATTGCTGCGGGCGAACACATACCGAGGGAAGCTGTACGAAAGCGCGCGTGATTTCATCGTGAAGCCGCTGCTGGCTAATACGGAGCGGTATGGGCCGGGAGTGATTGTTGATGCAGATACTTCGATCTGGGAGGAGCGGCAGAAGGACAAGAAGCACTTTGCGTTTTCTACGGCTGCGGCGATTTTTGGGCTACGGGAGTTTGCGGAGGTGGCACGTCAGGTTGGTGATGAGAAGACGCGGGTTGATGTGCTGGGCAAGGTTGATGAGTTGCAGAAGGGGTTCGATGCGGCATTCACTAAGGAAGGTCATTTGCACGGGACGCTGGAACCGGGTGTGAAGAATGACATCGATGGAGCGCTCATACCGATTATCAACTTCGGTGTTGTGAAGGATGATGCGATCATTCGCGATACGGTGCAAAGGATGAAGTTGCTGAAGGTCGTATCTGGTGGGTACAGGAGAGTGCGAGGGACGTACACGGATCCCGCCATCTATGAGTACTGGTATGAGCAGGAGGAGTTTGTTTTTGTCGATCTGAACGTGGCGGAGCTTTATCGGCGAATGGGCAGAACAGCAGAGGCAGACGCTATGCTGGCGCGGATTGTGAACAAGGCGGCGGTCGACCACAACATCATTCCGGAGATGTATGTGGCGGTACCTTGCAAGCTGTTTCCCGGGAAGATTGGAGATCCGACGGGAGCGCTGCCGATGGTGGGGTATGGGGCAGGCGCATTTGTGCTGCATGTACTGGAGAGGGAGCAGATTCACTAAGAATAGAAAGCAGGCGCCGGGTCTTATCTCGAATCGGCGCCTGCTTCTTAGATTGAGGTCTCAACCGCAGCGGTGGGGGTCTTCGCCCGGATAGTTCCCCTGCACGCAGGGGATAGTGCTGAGGTACTCGTAGATCGCGCGGAGATCGTTATCAGAGAGATGCCGGAGGTTAGGCCAGGGCATGATCTGCAATAGGTCTCCATCGAATGGATGTGGAATGCAGTTTGCGTCGGGCGCGCCAGTGCATGGCGGGTGCAGATGATCGGGATCGACACCCGTGCGAATGGTTGTCATGAACTTCTCGAGGGAGTCGCCCCCGATCGGGAGGCCACTCGCGTCGGGCGTGAGATTGCGCGAGATGATGTGGGCTGAGCCCGGTATCAATGCGCCGAAGTCTCTGCCACCGCCGAGATAGGTGGCTGGGTTTACCTGTTCCGGCTGATTGAAATAGGGATTGCCACCAGGTGCGAATTGAGTCGGCGGCCCCGCGGAGTGGCAGCCATCGCAATCGCCAGCCACGTTTACGATGTAACTGCCTAGGCCGACGAGAGCGACGTTCTTTCCTTTCATGTTCAGAGGAACAGGGGCCGCATTGAGTCCGATCTGGACGCGAGAATCGCCGGATTCGGCTTTCGCACGAGAGGGGGTGTTCGATGCGGCAATTGCAATTGTAGCGATTACGGCGCATGTGCCGGTGATCTGAAACAAACGGGAACGGGTCATGGAGTTTCCTTTCGGGCTAGAGAGCGTAGTGAAGCTAACGCGCGTTGTGGGGAGTACAAGAAATTGCCTT
>Ga0207702_10004622_pt1 | contig 12196 bp, 10 predicted proteins | sample KBSCornC62_FD_184302 | JGI IMG/M metagenome (GOLD analysis project Ga0207702, IMG submission 184302) | Corn rhizosphere microbial communities from Kellogg Biological Station, Michigan, USA - KBS Corn C6-2 (SPAdes) (version 2) | ecosystem: Host-associated > Plants > Roots > Rhizosphere > Soil ...
ATCTCGAACGCACCAAGCCGTTCCGGCGACTTGGTCGTCCCTTCTTCATCGACAAGCTGCCGGCCAATTGGCTGAACATTGGACTGATTCGCCTAGCTCTGCCGAATGCGAAAATTATCGATGCCCGCCGCAACCCGATGGAATGCGGGTTTTCGAATTTCAAACAGCTTTACGCGACCGGTGTCACCTACTCGTACAGCCAGATTCGAGGATCCGAGGCGGCCAGGCAAAACATTGCTCGCGCAGGAATCTCTTCACCCCAGATGGCCTCGACTTCGCTGATGTGAACAGGCCTAGTTCTAGAGTGGAGGTCCTTGACGATCCTGTCGAGTAGCGCGGGCTGATGTGGCCGCTTCACCGTTAGATCGCGGTCATTCAGGCCCCACGTGGAAGCGTTAAGCTTAATGAGAGGATCAACGACGGCGAACTGCATTGTGGAATTGATGCCACGAACGGCGATCAACCTCTGACGCAATTCGTCTGATGAAAGCGGCTCTCCCGCTTGCTGCAGGATTGAGATCAGCGCCTGCCGAACCTCTATTCGAGCCGCATCGCTCGTGACACCTGGCGCCGCCCAAACCATCCGACCTAGCGACTGCAACTGTTGATGCTCGTGCAACGCTATGTCGACGATGTGCTTGTCGACGCGTTCGTCGGAAACGGACCCGCGAACTTTCAATTCCTCCAGCAATTCCGATGCGTGCCATTGCTTACCCTGCTCGCCCTCTTGGACGATTTCGGCCGCTTCTTCAGCAATCGGCCCCAGCTGATCTGTAGGCACGCGGACATGCTTCAGAAGCCCGTATGTGCCCGGTCCGAATAGGTATGCGATTTCCTGAGCGACATTGTGCGCCCGGCGCTCATCGATTTCACGTCCGGCCTTCTCCGATGCACGGCGTGCAATCTCAGTGAAGTGCAGCGGCTCATCCGATTCGAACAGCACCGCTTCCACGACCTGATCGGCTCCGGAGCCGAAGCGCAACAGAATGGCATCGTTGTCGCCGGCGAAATGGCATTTGGCGACGACCTCCGACCAAAGAATGCTCTTCAGTTCCGAAGCTTCGGCCGGAAGCAACCCTTCGACCATCATTCGAGCATGTCTCCGCGTCCATTGCTCGCCGACCGCGTGCTTTAGAAGGTTGCGCGCGGAAGATAGCGTTGCGTTCCAGCAGTCTTGATTCAGATGACTTAGGTATTCGACACCCCCAATCGTAACTAGTCCGATGGGGGTCACACAAAGATTGCTGAGTACGTACTTGGCTGTGCGCGGATTCTTCCCAATCCCCTGAAACCAGCCGTCGACAGCTTCGACTCCCATCAGAGGTAGTGGAAATTCCCGCCGGGCGAGCAGGGCTTTGAGCTTGGCCGCCAATAGGTCGTCCCAGTATTCGGTCCGAATGATGCGCTTGAGGGCTTTTGCCTCCAGCTGACGAATTCTCTCTCGGGTTAGGCTGTAAGACCGTCCAACCTCTTCAAGCGTCTCGGGTGTCGAGTCCAACCCCATCCTACGGCTCACGATGTCACTACTTCGAGCGTCCAGCCGAAGGAGCGACTGTCGAACCGCGAGCAGGAGAGTAGGAGCTACCTCCCTTGGTATTGAGCCGCCTATACCTCCCGGCCCCGCCAGTATCGCGTCTCGGAGGATGTTGGCCAACTGGTGCACAGACGTTCTGCCAAAGTTTGCCCACGTCAACAGGTCCGCCATTGAGTACACAGTCAGATCGGAAACAACCGAGATTGCTGAGTGTCTGAAGACATTGCCGATGCGCACCGTCAGTGGCAATTCGCCCACAGCCATTCCACTGAGCCACGGCGGTGCGGCCGCAGCAACTTGGCAGGGATCGTCCCAGTTCTGACCGATTAGACGTTCGGCTCGAGCGATTCCCAGCACTCGCCGAGTCTCCGAATTGAGATCGGCCTCATGTTCTAGATAGGTGTCTTCGTTCGAAATGCCGCAAGCCCGAAGTTCGTCGGCTAGCTGCGGCTGGACCTTAAGCAGATCGTCAATCCAGCCCTCCCACAGGAACTCTACTTCGGGTACTTGTGTCGCAGTGTTAGGCGCTTCCGCGATGTAGCCCCAGCCTTCCGTACCCAAGTAGAGTGGTTCGTTTTCGGCGGACCACGCAACTGGAGAGTCGGAGCTTTTGTAAGGCGCCGGGAGTGCAGCGCTTGCCGCTTTCGTCAGAAGCAAATGGCTTGGATAGCGCTCGGTTGCGTCGTCATAGCAGCGCCCGGGACTCCGCTCGAAACCAATGTGCAGGACGGCGCCCTGAACTAAATCCGATCGGCCATTCCAGTGGTGGGCCAGGTCTTCGAGTGTTTGACAAACTTTGATGTCCCACTCGCCTGTGCCGAGTTTGAACATCAAAAACGCGCGAAGCGGGGTAGCCATCGTTTACTTAGATGCCGCTTCTTCCAGCAGTGCCGGGAAATCAATCTCGCCGGCCTTGGCCTGCGCGTGGAGTTCCGCCACGCCCCAATCGGCCAAGCGTTCAATCAGGCGATAGACAGTTATTTGCTCTAGCTGTTGTGGCATCAACGCTTCGACGGCTTGGCGAAGCATCTGATCGGGATCGAGCGAGCCGACGTTGAAGAGATTCTCGCGCTTCACGAGTTCGCCAGGAACTACTCCATGCGCGAGCGCTAAGCTGACCCCGAAGCGGTAGCCGTCAATCTTATCCGCGAACACGCCCATCTCCTTGAGCTCATCGAGCTTATCGTTCGACGCCTCAGACAGGCCGACGTTGATCAGGTCGCTCGTACTCATACTGCGATCCTCTCAATTTTTGACTGAGTGTCCGAAATTTCCTCAATCCGATACGTGGCTCCCAGCCGAGCTTTGACAGCAGCAAGGTCGGTTTCGGGCCGAATTTCACCACCGTGCACAAGCAAGACTAACTGACTTGTTACCGTGGGCAGGTAGCTAAGAAGATTATCGCGGTGTCCAGGGTCCAGACGAGCTAACGGCGTGTCCATGATAACCGGACCGACGGCGCGACCAGTTCGGTTCAATCCATCAATTAGGGACAGTGCTACAATCTGCTCAGCGCCTGCGCTGCGCACTGAAACCGGCCGGCCCTGGCTGTCGATGATGTCCAGTCCATAATTCTTGTTTATCGTCAGCCCTCGGTAGGCCTTCTGTGTGGTCATGGCCTTGAAGGCATCACTGGAGAGTGACTCAACGCGCTTTCGAAGCTCGTCTCTGAGGCGATCGATACTGACGCCAAAACACTGCTCGAGTTCCGCGGCAAGCCTGACCTTCAACGTAATCCGCTTGGACCGGGCAGGTGCTAATCCCTCGATGGCTTTCCGCGCGATCGCTAGTTCATCGTTGACCTTTTGGATGTCGCGCCGAACGCTTTCGATCTCATTAGAGAGGCGCCCTTCCTCCTTCAGCGCTTCTTGGTGCAGCACCCGCTTCCGCGCCAACTCTGCCGTGTCCTGCCCCGCGATTTGCTCCTGAATTCGTTCAATTTCGTTTTCGGCTTTCTGAAGCCCCACTTCAGCGCTCCGAAGGTCCTTATCCAGTTGGACCAGACGTTCCTGAGCCTTGTTTCCCCGAAGGCCGTTAAGCGCGGCGAGCTGGGCGGAAACATCTTGGAGCGCTTGAGTGTTGTCGCTGAACCGAGATAGTTCGGCCTCAAGCTCACCACGTTCGCGGCCGAGACGGTCCCTCTCCTTCTCAGGAGTGGCTTGATGGCAAGTCGGGCATTCGCGCGCATCTAGTGCCTTTTTTACATCTTCAATGCGGCCTTCGATGCGAGAGCGGTCGCGAAGCTCGTCCGTTAGGCGCTTTTGCCGCTCGCGCAGGATCGTTCGCTTGGCCTCAAGCTTTGCGTCGAGCATGTCCTGCCAAGCGACTGCCAAGAGGTCATGTCGCTCAGATCGCTTTCGTTGCAAGGTACTGCGGTGTTCTTCCGCGCTAACTCTCGCAGCGTCCAACTTAGCCTTCAGTGTAATTACGGTAGCAGCCGCTTCAAGCGCATCCTCTAATTCGTTGCGGTCAGTACGCGTGCTTTGAAGCTTCTCCTGGAGACGATTTAGGTCCGTTTCGTGGCTCTCAAGACGCGCAGTTAAGACCTGCGTATGTTGAGCCTGTTTTTCCAGACCCTGAATATGGGCCATCTCTTGGCTCTGCCGCTTCGTGGCGCTCTTAAGGATAGCGCCCAGCTCCGCCCGACCGCGAGTGAGCGCTGGAACTCCAAGAACCTCTTCGATGGACTCCTTAATCAGGCGCCCTTGCTCGCTTCCTTCAACCAGCAGCTCTTCGTATTCCTGCAGAAGCTCGCCATCGAAGAGAAAGAATCGCGATATCTGTTCCGGGGCGATTTGATCGAGTTCCGCTTCGATCTGATCGCCGGCGATCACTACGCCATCGCGAGTGAGATGAACTGCTACTTGAAAGTCTTCCGGCTTCGCCGGTGTTGCAACGTGAGATCGGCGGGATGCGGTGCGTCGCAATTCGTACTGCCGCCCATCAGCGTCGAAGGTGACGAACGCTTCGACGTTCCAATCGTCCTCAGCCGCAGCGTCCTTATTCACAATAAGTTGGAGCGGGATGGGCCGCGAATGACGTCCTAGTGCTTGCCCATAAAACGCCCATCTCACGGCATTTAGGAGCGAGGTTTTCCCTCGCATGTTTTCACCGAACACGATCATCACATTTCGGTAATCGTCAGCCGGGAAATCGACAGAAACTTCGCCTTTGTAAGGCATGAAGTTTCTTGCGGTGAGTTTATGAAGCTTCATCCCTGATCGCCGTCAGGCTGCTGGGCACCTACGATTTCGTCAATCAGTCGCTCCATCGCGGCCGATGATTGAGCGTGATCATCGCTAAATTGGTGGCGACGCTGAATTGCATACGCCTTCCTCAAGAGGTCCTCGTCGAGGTCAGGCGCAATTTCCGCGCGAACCGATAGAAGCGTAGCCAGCGCCAGATCCTCTTCGTCACTCATTTTCATCGTCCTCTTCCTGGCCTTGTTCGCCGCTCAGGGAGTCCACACTGATTCCCATTCGAATTGCGATCTCGCGCAGTTCCGCGCCAGCCATGCGATTGAGTGCATTGTCGGCAAACTCGACCGACCTCAGCAGCTCCGCCTTGAGCAGTCCGAGCTGTTCGCTGTCTTCTTCGGGATCGACCGGAACCACGATTGCATCATGAATGACGGCAAGCGCTTTACCGGGAGCGTCCCGCAGAACTCGCCCGCGCCGCTGGATGAACTGACGGGGGTTCTGAGAGGAGGCAAGGATCAGAGCGTGAGAAACTGCGGGGATGTCCACGCCTTCATCGAGGCAGCGGATCGACACTAGAATGCCTCCAAAGCTACGAAACCAATTCATCGTGGCTTCGCGGTCCCCGGCCATGTTGGAGTGATACTCCACGGCTGACAGGCCGACCTCCCTGAGAGAGTCGAGTACCTTCCCTAGCTGATCCGAGTCCTCGCAATATACGAGCCAGCTCTGGCCAGCTTCGAAATTCTCCTGCAGCACTTGGGTAGCTAGACCCACTTTGGCTGCGGCTTTCTTCGCAATTCGCGAACGCCGGATCAGCATCATCTTGGCGCGCTCGCTCAACACTTTTCGGCCGTCGCTGTCGGACTTTTGTCGGGCGATCTCTTGTTTGATCGCTTGGGTTTGCTTGCGCCACTCCTCGGCTTCAGTCGCCGTCAAATTGATTGGATGAGGGTAGTACTCATAAGGCACGAGGCGGCCAGCCTTGACCGCATCCGCAAGAGTTATTCTCGGCTCGATAACGGGCCCGAAGTAGTCCATTATCTTGCGAGTTCCCTCGGGATCACCGTAGCGCTTTGGCGTTGCGCTGAGGCCCAGGCGTGAGCCGGCCTCGATCTCTAAAATTCTGGAGTTGCTGGGACTTCCGATTCTGTGCACTTCGTCGGCGACGATAAGCAGGTGATCACCGCCCTGAACGCGTTTGCGGAATTGGTCACTCGCAGCGCTGTCCATGATCGCCAAGGTGATGCGCGGGCCAAGTTCCACATCTGGCGCCGTCATGCTTTCTAAGCGGCGCGTCGATTTCCAACGATCGTGTCCGCCACCGGCTAGTGACATAGCCGCGTTTGGCATCTCCTCGACTAGCTCCTTCTCCCATTGCTCCAGCAGTAGCTGGCTGGGGACTAGGACCAGTGCAGGTTTTCCGGCGTCGAGGTGTTCGCGAAGGGCGAGGATAGACGTGAATGTCTTACCGCTGCCAGTCGCGTGCTCAAAGATACCCCGCCGACCGTTTGTTACCCAGCCTTCGATTGCATTCGTTTGGTGCGGCAACGGAGTGCGGCCACCCGGATTATTCGACAGCAACTCGTCTTCCAAATCGATTAGGCGTTTCGCAGCAAACCGCCGCACATAACCCTTAAATTCTGGCGGGATTGGCATAACAGCGACGTGGGGATCGTTTTCAGACCAGAGCGCGTCAAAGTGGTTTGAGTGGCGCTTAACCCGCTTTTCTTCCAAGCCGCCGCGCCAACTACAGAACACCTCAATTGACTCAAAATTGCCTGACGAGTGCCACGCCCGCCAGGTCTCATTCGTTGACCCTTTGAAGCTAACCGTGTTTTCGCGACGGTCAGCGAAAACACCGATCTTCTCGTGGTATATGCCCTTGCCGTCTCGACGCTCGGCTATCTTGATCTCCAGTGAGCCGACAGCAATCAGAGTCGCCAGCACGCGAGCGGCGTAGGCAGTCCGCGCGTCGGCAAGCAGGGCATCGAACTGCTGGATCAGCGAAGCAGTGACCGATTCAGCTCTTTGCCGATAGCCGGCCTCAATTTGCTCGACGTCGGCTTCATCAAGATCGGGTGAGCAGATCAACTCTACCTTGCCGCCGCGCCTCGCGAACTCAACGATGGCGGGTCCAATAACGACGAACACACTTGAGCGGAAATAGCCGACGGCGCGGCGGTAGCTGCAAGCTTCACGTAGGCACGGAATATAAAAACGCTGAACCGGATCATCCTTGAGCGACCGGTACTCAGTCTCAAGGAGCAGCTGAGAAAGATCCCCGGCAGCGCACGTCGGGTCCTGTCCATTTGCGTCTGCGTCGGGCAGCCCCAGCACGACTAGTTCGTTTCCGACGGCAGAGCCTCGTCGGGAAAGCGCCCCTTAGAGCCTTCGATGTATTCGCTGTCGGCTTCGACCGTGATCCAACGACGGTCCATGCTCTCGGCGACACTGCCAGTCGTATTCGAACCGCCGAACGGGTCAAACACCAAGTCATCGCTCTCGGTCAGGAACTCGATGAAGAATGCGCAGAGCGAGGACTGCATTCGAGCAGGGTGAGCATGCAGGCCCCGCTCTTGGCAATATTGCCGATATCCGGCGTCCCACTTGGTGCCCGTGAATTTCAGCAGAGAATCCGGAAAGTGATCGCTCGCAAGATCGATGACGTTAGGGCCGATCGATCCGCCATGATCGGTTAGGAATCCCCTTTCAGAGATGACGTGGCCTGATGGCCGGCGCCCGGCATTGTAGCTCTGGTTCCGAAGGAGCTTCTTCATGTCGGCACTGTATGGGTTGAGCACCCGCCGGTTATCCGCCTTCGGGAACTCAGTTTTCGACATCCACCACACGTGAGTGAACGAGTCCTTCAAGCGAGCTCGTTTCACGTTCACCCAAGCTGCCGGACTCGGGAGCCTCGCCGGGTTATGGCAGATTACGTGCTGGCAGAGGTGAAGTCCCGCTGCCTTTTTGAAAGCGAAGAGCGCTTCCAAGGGCAGTGTCGACATAACCGGCACGCCTGGCTCCCAAGCATTCCCAATCTCAATCACTATCGAGCCGTCGGGAGCTAGAAGCTCTGATAAGGGTGCGGCGAGAGATTCAAGCCACGCCAGATACGCCTGACCATTCTCGTTGCCGTACCGCTTCTTCCGGACCAGGGGAAAGGGGGGGGATGTCAGGATGAGGTTCACATTTCCGCGCGCCGCCGCGATCAGCGGGTCATCAAGCGCCGCTTCCACACGACCGTGCAGCATCGCTCCGCGTTGCGTCGAGTACGCAACATCAACGAGCCCTTCGGACTCGAATTCCCATGCGTCGGCCGCGCCGGCTCCACCGCTCACCTAAACCCCCACGCTCACAATGATTTGCGCCCCGAGCGAGACGGATTCTTAACCGCCTAGCAAGTTCGGGCAAGCCCAAAACTCATTGAAACTTCGAGGGTCATTCGAATTAGCCTATCCGATAAGCTGAGCCACGTGAGCCCCCTCAAGCTGTTCGTCGAGCCAATCACCCCACCATTGGAGCAGGCGCCGTCGCTGCGGTAAATATTCGGCCGCGTTGTAGGCGGCGCGCACCTGATCGCTGGGCACATGCGCCAGGCACCGTTCCACCCAATCGGGATGCCACATCGGTACCTCCTCGCCGTCGACCATTTTCGTGGCCTCGTTCGCAAGCGTTGAAAAGGTTCTGCGGAAGCCGTGAACCGTGGCACGGCTGTGATAGCCCAGCCGATATAGGCAATAGAGCATCGTATTTTCGCTGATGGAGCGGCTTCGGGTTCCGCGACCGAACAACAGTGTTTCTCGCTCAGGCAGATTCTTCAACCTGCGCCGAACGATGGCTGCAGCCTGACTCGGCAATGGGATCAGGTGCTCCCGACCCATCTTCATCCGCTCCTTAGGAATGCGCCAGATCGGTTTGTCACCGTCAATCTCCTCGAACTCTGACTTGTGTGCGAACCTCAATTCGTCGGTCCGAACGGCGGCAAGGATCGTGAGAAGGAGCGCGTCCTTCGTATCTTGCTCCTCCTTCTCGTCATCGCTCAGCTTGACCAGGAATTCGCCCATGTCGGCCGGTCGGATGAATGCCCGATGGACCGTCTTCTTCCGCTTCTTGAGCGCGCCTTTAATGTCGGCGGTGGCGTCGCGAGTTTGCCACCCGCTTGCGATCGCAAAGCGGAACACGCTGCCGCAGTCGGCGCGCATGCGCCGCGGCAAGTCGGTCGCGCCGCGATCCTCGATGTTCCTGATGACCCTGAGCATCTCGGAAGGTTCGATCGCTCGGATGTCCTTGTGCCCGATCTCAGGGAAAATGTGTTGCTCGAAGCGCCGCTTCTTGACCGCAAAGGTCCTGTCCGACCAATCGGCACGATTGGCTTCAAACCACTGCAGAGCAACGGCCTTGAAGCTCGCGTCATCCTGTCCGGCGCCAGTGCGCCGCTGTTTCACTGGGTCAATGCCCGCCGCGATTAGCTTGCGGAACCGGTCTCGCTTTTCCCTCGCATCTCCGAGTTCGACGTCGGGATAGACGCCGAGCCCCATCGTTCGGCGCTTGCCATTCAGGGTGAAGTCCAAGCGCCACCATCGGGCGCCGTCCGGCTGCACTAGGACGTAGAGTCCGCGTTCGTCGGTCAGCCTGTAGGGCTTCTCTCGCCCCTTGGCTTTACGAATCGCAGTGTCCGATAACGGCATGCAGTAACTCCGGTCGCTCATGCAGTAACTACTGACGAAGCTACTGCACGGCAATTGGGATTGCATGGAACACTATGGGACAGTGTCCCGCCTCGAAACAGCTGATTTACAGAGGGAAAATCCGAATTCTGGGACTGCATGGGACGCCATGGAATAGCGTCTCTGGTGACCCCTACGGGACTCGAACCCGTGTTTTCGCCGTGAGAGGGCGACGTCCTGGACCGCTAGACGAAGGGGCCGTGCTGTCGAAGCGCGGCGGGCCATATGTGGGCTTGAGCGGCGCTAGTCAATCAGCCGGCGCTCACTCGTCCTTGTCGCGTTCGCTCAAGTACCGCATCAGCTCGGCGAGCGTCGATTCCATCTGGTCCTGCATCTGGCTGACCAGCTCGTTCTCGCGCATGCCGACATGGTCGAGCGGCTTGGAATAGCTGTCGGAAAAGGCCTGCAGGTCGTTGCGGTCGAACACGCCCTTGGCGACCAGCTTGGCGAGGATCACCAGCAGGCCGTTGGTGTTGGCGATCGTCCCCGCGACCAGAGCCTCGTCGACCATCGACAGCTTCTTGTCGGCCTCGGTGACGGTTTCATCGGTGGGAATCATCGCAGGGATCATGGCGGCAACTACGCCCCATGCAACCCAAAGCTCCTACGGCTGCACGAATTTGCCGAGCACCGACCAGGCCGCGGCCTTGTCGATGAACGGCCGGGTATTGGCGGCGCTCGAGGACGGCAGGTCGATGAGCGCGATTCCGGGCGGAGGGTAGCCGATGAGGCGGCGCCCGGCGGCGGCGGCCGTTGACCCATTGAACGCGATCGCGCGCAGGTCGCGGAAATCGTGGAGCAAATGCTCGATCTCGTTGTGCTCGGCCTCGCGGATCGCCTGGTCGAGGCTGCCGCGGCGGGCGGCCGAGGCGATCACGTCCCACAGGCCGATCCGGCGCTCGGCGAGGAGAGCCAGACGCGCCTCATAATCCAGATCCTGAAGCTGCTCGCCGATCGCGCTCCCAAGCAGGCGCCAGAACTGGTTGGTCGGATGCGCATAATAACGCTGCGCCGCGAGCGAGGCGTCGCCGGGCAGGCTGCCGAGGACGAACAGCCGCGCGTCGCTCCGTGCGATCGGCAGCAAACCGACTTTGACGGTCACCCAGAAACCCCTACAGCGCGGCCTCGTGCAGAACAGCGACCTTCGCGTTGCCCTCTTTTCGGGCAATTACAATTACGTGCGCGACGGCGCCAACCAGGCGCTCAACCGTCTCGTAGAGTATCTACTGCGCCAGGGCGTTCACGTCCGGGTCTATTCGCCGACCGTCGAGCATCCCGCTTTCCCCGCGACCGGTGACCTCGTCGACGTGCCCGCAGTACCGGTCCCCGGGCGCTCCGAATATCGCCTGCCGCTGGCGCTTCCGGGCCGAGTCCGCCGCGACCTTGAGAAGTTCAACCCGAACATCGTCCACATCTCCAGTCCCGACATCGTCGGGCACCGAGCGGTGAGCTGGGCGCGCAAGCACAGGATCGCCGCCGTGGCCTCGGTCCATACGCGCTTCGACACCTATTGCGCTTACTACGGGCTGCAGATTCTCGAGCCTCTCGCGCGCGGCATCATGCGCCGGCTCTACCGGCGCTGCGAATTGGTGCTCGCTCCGGCGGAGTCCACGGCAGCAATCCTGCGCGCACAGCGGATGAACCGCGACATCGCCATCTGGACGCGCGGAATCGACCGCGAGCAGTTCAATCCCGAGCGGCGCGACATGGCCTGGCGCCGGTCACTGGGCATCGCCGATGACGAGATGATCATCGCCTTCCTCGGCCGCGTCGTGATGGAAAAGGGCCTCGATGTCTTTGCCGACGCGGTTCATGCCTTTGCGACCTTCGGCCTCAAGCACCGCGTGCTGGTGATCGGCGAAGGGCCAGCCCGGCCCTGGTTCGAGGAGCAGCTGCCCGACGCGATTTTCCTCGGCCAGCTGACGGGCGACGAGCTCGCGCGCGCGCTCGCCAGCTCAGACGTGCTGCTCAATCCCTCGATCACGGAAGCCTTCGGCAATGTGACGCTGGAGGCGATGGCCTGCGCATTGCCGGTCATTGCGGCTTATGCGACCGGAGCAACGAACCTCGTTAGATCGGGGATCACCGGCACGCTGGTCGACGGCACCGACCCCGACGAGTTCGCCGAGGCGCTTGCCGGCTATGCCCGGGACCCGGACCTCCGCCGCCGCCACGGCGAGGGCGGTTTGGCCATCGCCAGGATCATGGACTGGGACACCATAAACTCGGCCGTGATCCGCGCCTACAAGCACGCGATCATCAAGCGCCACCGGCTCTCGCGGATGAAGGACCGGTAATCCTCACAATCGTCATGCCGGGCTGAGGCTTGATTGTGCTCACGACTGCCCCCGGCAGTCGCTGCGCGCAATCACTTCAGCCGTTCGATCTTCTGCGCCAGCTCGTCAATCAGCGCGGCGAGCTCGAACTTGGTCTCGTCGGTGATTTCGCCATGGGCGACGCGGTTGCGGATCGCTTGCCCGAGGTTGCGCATGGCGCGCCAGATCGGCGATCCGCCCTCGGCGGAATGTGACGGGCTGAGCGCCTTGAGCCGCCGCACGAGCTCGTCGGCCTCCTCTTCGTTCTCCTCGAGATGTGCGCGGCCGCTATCGGTGATCTGATACGGCTTGCGGGCGCCCTCGCCGCCCGACTGCTCGATGAAGCCCATCTCCTCGAGCATCGTCAGCGTCGGATAGACGACGCCCGGGCTCGGCGCATAGCGGCCGCCGGTCAGTTCC
>Ga0207702_10004624_pt1 | contig 12194 bp, 9 predicted proteins | sample KBSCornC62_FD_184302 | JGI IMG/M metagenome (GOLD analysis project Ga0207702, IMG submission 184302) | Corn rhizosphere microbial communities from Kellogg Biological Station, Michigan, USA - KBS Corn C6-2 (SPAdes) (version 2) | ecosystem: Host-associated > Plants > Roots > Rhizosphere > Soil ...
GAATGCGGACTCTCAAGCGGCTTTCTTGAACAATTTAAAGAAGTTGGCGGTTGTCGTCTCGGCGAGCTGTTCGGGATCTTCGCCCCTCAAACCGGCAACAAAGCTTGCCGTGTCAGCGACAAAGGCCGGCTCGCACTTCTGCCCGCGGTGCGGAACGGGCGCGAGGAACGGCGAATCCGTCTCAACCAGCATCTGATCGGCGGGCAGCCACTTGGCGGTTTCTTGCAAATCCTGGGCGTTCTTGAAGGTCACAATTCCAGAGAGCGAGATGTAGAAGCCGAGATCGAGGCCCTTCCGTGCAAGCTCGGCCGAGCCGGTGAAGCAATGAAGGACGCCGGTCACGTCCCCTTCCTTGACGGCCGAGGTGAGGATCTCCGCCGTATCCTCTTCGGCCTCACGCGTGTGCACGACCAACGGCAGTCCAGTTTGGTGCGCCGCGTCGATGTGCGCCTGGAAGCGCTCGCGCTGCGCCGCGCGGTCTGACTTGTCGTAATAATAATCGAGCCCGCATTCTCCGATGGCGATGACACGGCGATGGTTCGCGGCTTCGACCAAGGCAGCTGCGCCGAGGTCGGGATGATTGTCCGCCTCGTGAGGGTGCACCCCGACGCTCGCCCACACGTCAGGCTCGCGTTCCGCCAAGCCGATAATTTCGCTCCATTCGCGTCGCCGGGTTGAGATATTGAGGAACCCCGCGACGCCGCGATTGCGAGCGTTCTCAAGTACTTCTGCCTGCCTTTCGACGAGACCTTCGTAATTGAGATGACAATGGCTGTCGATCAACCTCAAGCGGCCTCTTCCTCTTCGAGCTCAAGGCGCGGGAACAAGGGGGTGGGCTGGGGAATAGGCGCCCCGCCCTCGCCTGCGTCGATCAGAGTCAAGAGTTTGTCCGCCGACTCCGGAATGATCGGAGCGATCGCACGGGTCAGCTCGCGAACCGCAGCGACCAGCGTCCCGAGCACGGCAGCCATGCGCTCTGGGTCCGTCTTGCGCAGGGCCCACGGTGCCTGGGTGTCCACATAGGCGTTGCAGGCGAAGACGGCGCGAAGCCAGGCTTCGATGCCGACCGAGAATGCGAAGCGATCAAACGCTTCCGGCACTTCCTCACCGGCGGTACGGTCGACCAGCGCGAGGAGTTGCAGGTCCTCCGCAACCTGACCCGAAGCAGGAAGAACCCCACCCAAGTTCTTGTGGATCATCGAGAAGGTGCGCTGAGCGAGGTTGCCGAAGCTGTTCGCGAGCTCGGCGTTGGCGCGAGCAACGATCGCTTCGGCGCTATAGCTGCCGTCCTGACCGAAAGACACTTCGCGCAGCAGGAAATAACGCAAGGCGTCCACGCCGAAGCGCGACGCGAGCACCATCGGGTCGACAACGTTGCCGACGCTCTTCGACATCTTCTCGCCGCGGCTCAAAAGAAAACCGTGTCCGTAGACCTGCTTCGGAAGCTCAATCCCGGCCGACATCAGGAACGCCGGCCAGTAAACCGCGTGAAAGCGAACCACATCCTTGCCGATTAGATGGACGTCCGCGGGCCAGTAGCGGCGCCATAGAGGCGTATCATCCGGATAGCCGAGACCGGTGATATAGTTGGTCAGCGCATCGAGCCAGACGTACATCACATGGTTGTTGCTGCCCGGCACCGGCACGCCCCAGTCGAAGCTCGTGCGCGAGATGCTGAGGTCCTTGAGGCCGCCCTCGACAAAACGCACGACCTCGTTCCGCCGGCTTTCAGGGCGGATGAACTCCGGATTGGCTGCATAATGGTCGAGCAGCGGTTGCTGGTATTTGGAGAGGCGGAAGAACCAGCTTTCCTCGACAGTCCATTCGACCGGAGTGCCCTGCGGCGACAGCTTGCTCCCGTCCTCGGCGTCCGTCAGCTCTTCGGACTCGTAATAAGCCTCGTCGCGGACGGAGTACCAACCTTCGTAGCGGTCGAGATAGAGGTCGCCATTGTCTTCCATAGCCTTCCAGATCGCCTGGCTCGCGCGGTAATGATCGGATTGGGAAGTGCGGATGAAGCGATCGTAAGACACGTTGAGAGTGTCGCACATGTCCTGGAAAAGACGGGACATCTTGTCGGCAAAGGCGCGCGGCTCGACGCCTTCGGTGCGCGCCGCCTGGGCCATCTTCAGGCCATGCTCGTCGGTGCCGGTCTGGAAACGGACGTCTCTGCCCTGCGCACGCTGGAAGCGTGCGATCGCATCGGCGGCAATTGCCTCATAGGCGTGGCCGATGTGCGGCGGGCCGTTCGGGTAGCTGATTGCCGTCGTGATGTAGAAGGGCTCGCCCATGAGGAAAGCCCTAGCCGCCGAGGTTTAGCGCTTCAAGGAAGCGGCTCGGCTGCTGGGCTCCGCGACCGCGGCGAGAAAACCGCCGATCTGGAATATCGTCGCGGCCGGATCCAGCGAGACGCGCGGCGCGACGGCGGCAAGCTCGCGCGTCTTGGCGTAGGCATCGAGCGCACGCCCGAGAGATGTTCCGCGCAGACCCTTGGCCTCGCGCGCGATCAGCGACGGCGCCAGCTCGAGGAACGCGGCGTAGCGATCCGCGGCGCCTTTCCGCCCAAGCTCGGCCGCCAGGTCGGAGCGGCGGGCATTGGTCGGGTCGCCGTCGCGCAGGATCGCGACGGCCGCATCTTCGAGCTTTGCGAGGTCGAGCTCGGCAAAGGCGAGCGCCCTTCCCGCCGAGCCGTTCGACATGGCGATGATCCGCTGCCGCTGAGCAGGTGGCAGCTCCGGCGCCTGCGCTTCGAGGATTGACGTCATGCCGTCATCCGCGAGGTTGGTGAAATCCAGGCGGCGGCAGCGCGACCTTATGGTCGGCAGAAGGCGGCCCGGAGCGTGGCTGACGAGAAAGAACAAGGTGTTCGCGGGTGGCTCCTCGAGCATCTTGAGAAGCGCGTTTGCTCCGGACGGTTCAAGATCATCGACAGCATCGATAACCGCAACCCTCCAGGGCGAGAGCGCAGCGGTCATGGACATGAACTCGCCCAACTCGCGGATCTGCTCGACCTTGATATTGCGGTTGAGGTTTCCTTTGTCGTTCACGACGCGCTCGAGCCAGCGCATGTCGGGGTGGCTCTTGGCTTCAACCAACTTGACCATTGGATGATCGTCCGGCGTTTCGATCCCGCTCAGGTCGAAGGCAGGGCCCGCTGCTTCGGCCAACACCCTGCGCGCGGCAGCATGCGCGAATGTCGCCTTTCCGACGCCGCGTGGGCCCGCGAGCAGCCACGCGTGGTGGACCTTTCGCGATGCCCAGGCAGTGGCGAATTGCTCGAGCGCTCTTTCCTGGCCCAGAATCACGGGAGCAGGTCCTGAATCGCACCGAATAGCCGTTGCGTGACCTGTTCGGCCGAACCCGACGCATCGACCAATTTGACCCGCTCCGGCTCCTCGGCGGCGATAATATGGAAGGCCGCCTCGACCTTGCGGTGATATTCATCAGAGCGGCCGCCGATGCGGTCGCTGCCATCGGCATCGCGGCTGCGGGCGCGCTCTGCGCCCTCCTCGAGCATCAGGATCAGCGTCCGGTCCGGGAAGTCGCCGCCGATTCCGAATGCGTTGACCGCGCGCACCGTTTCGATTCCAAGCCCGCCGGCGCCGCCCTGATAGGCAAGTGAGCTGTCGACGAATCGGTCGGCCACCACCCACTGTCCTCGTTCGAGCGCGGGCCGGATCGTCTTCGCGACGTGATCGGCGCGCGCAGCGGCGAACAGCAGCGCTTCGGCCTGAGCACTCCAGCGGTCCTCAGTGCCGGTCAGCAGCAGCTCCCGGATTCGTTCGGCGCCGTCGCTGCCGCCCGGCTCGCGAGTGACAATGACGTCAATTCCACGACTACGAAGCGCCGAGGCGAGCGCCTGCACCTGCGTCGACTTGCCGACCCCCTCGCCGCCCTCGAGGCTGATGAACCGGCCTCGTATTGCTGAGGAATTGAGGCTCACGCCATGCCGATGAGCTGCTTCAGCCCGAGCCAGATCCGGCCGAAGAAGCCGGCACGGCCGACGTCCTCCCCGGCGACCAGCGCAACGACCTGAGGCGGAGTATCGCCAGTCGAGACGACCAGCTGCGCAACCTCCTGGCCTTTGGCGATCGGCGCCATCAGCGGACCGTCGTAACGGATCTTCATGGTGATCGGCTTGTCGTTAACGGAAAGCCCGGCGGGAACGCTGACTGCGAGATCGCTCGGTGCGACCAGCGGCACCTCGCTGGAGCTGCCCATCTGGACCTGAGCCGAGCCGACCTTGGCCCCGGCCTTGAACAAGGGTTTGTCCTGCCAGGCGCTGAAGCCCCATTGGATCAGCCGCGTCGACTCCTGAACGCGCTGGTTCCAGCTCGCCATTCCAGCCAGCACCTCAATCAGGCGCCGCCCGTTCTCTTCCGCCGAGCCGGTGAAGCCATAGCCCGCTTCATCGGTGTGGCCCGTCTTGAGCCCATCTGCGCCCGGCACATGGCCGAGGATCGGGTTGCGATTCTCCTGGGTGATGTCTTTGCCCGAGCCCATTGTCTTGCCCCAGGTGAAGCTCGGCAAGGAGTAGAATTCTTTGTACAGCTTGGGGTGATGCTCGATCGTGGCCTGCGCGATCTTCGCGAGATCGTGAGCGGTGACATAGGTCACGCCGTTGTCGGGCCAGCCGTTCGCGGTGCCGAAATGGCTGTTGGTAAGGCCGAGCTTCTTGCCCAGCGCGTTCATCTGGTCGGTGAAGGCCTGCTCGGTCCCGGCAATGCACTCGGCGAGCACGACCGATGCGTCGTTGCCCGAAAGCGTGACGATGCCCTTGAGCAGATTTTCGACGCTGACCTGCTCGTTGGGCGACAGGAACATCGTCGAGCCGGCCTGGGGACCGTGCCACTTCTGCCACGTCTCGGGCCGCACCGTGCACATCTTGTTGAGCGGCAGCTTGCCCTGGTCGATCAATTCGAACGCGACCTCGGTGGTCATCATCTTCGCCATCGATGCCGGCGGCATCCGGACGTCCTGGTTCTTGGCGTAGAGAACCGCGCCTGAATTGACGTCATAGAGATAGGCGACTTTGGCCGGCGTATCGAACTGCGGCGCTGCGGCAGGCGCGGCACTGGCGAGGAGGACGGAGGCGGCGGTGGCGAGAAGGATGGTGCGCGGCATGGAGATCTCGAAGCTTCCCCGATTCAATTGGTGAGCCAACTGTCTATCGCCGCGCAATCGCGTCCGCCAGAACTCCAACGGAAATCGCGTAGAAATTCGAACAATTGTAATCGAGGATCGCGCGATAGTTGGCGGTGAGCAGGTAGGCGGTCTGATACGGCCCGTCCGGTTCGATCAGGCTTGCCATCTCATTGTCAGGCAGCGATCGGCCAATTGGAGTCACGCCGAGCGCGCGCCATTCCCGCATCGTCAGCCATCGGCTGAGCCTGCGATAGACCTGCGGGCACCGCGCGGCGGTAGTCCGATTGACGATTGCGGCGCGGTTGAGCGTCGGCGGAGTCCGCACTGGCACTCCCCAGGCGATATTCGGCTTCCACCCGGCATCCCGCAGGTAGGAGGCGATCGACGCAAGACCGTCGAGCTCGTTTGCCCAAATGTCCGAATAGCCGTCGCCATCTCCATCTGCCCGCAGCCGGAGAGCGACCGATGGCATGAACTGCGGATATCCGGTCGCGCCCGCCCAGCTGCCCTTGAGACGCCAGCGCGGAACGCCCTCGTCCATCAGCTTCAGCGCAGCGACGAACTCGCTCTCGAAAAGGTCGCGCCGGCGACCGTAATAGCCGAGACTGGCGAGCGCCTGGAGCAGGTCGGTGCTTCCCGTCACCGTGCCATAGCTGGTCTCGAGGCCCCAGATCGCCATCAGCACCGCTGGATCGACCCCATAGCGCGATTCGAGACGCGTGAGTGCAGTGTAATTGTCGGAATAGTTCGCGCGGCCGCGGCGGATCAGCGAACTCGTCACGTGGGCGCGAAGGTACGGGTCGAGCGCGCCGACTACGCCGCCGCTGCTGTGCGCGATCGGCTCGGTCCGCTCGAGCTCGATGATTCGATCATTCTTGGTGAGATTGGGCACATTCGCCCGGATCGTCGTCTCGCGGACGCCCTGTTGGCGCGCGAGCACTGCGAGGCGCAGCTTGTAACCGTCCCAGGCATCGGACTGCGCTGTCTGGCTGGAGGCCACCGCCGAAACCGCGAGCGGCGCGGTCGCCGAGCTGAGCGCCGCAGAAAGTCCAACTATTCCCCACCCCACGAATCCCAACACGCCCTCCTCGATACCGCCGAGGCTAAGATGCAAAACGCCTGCCCGACCAGCTTCGTTCATCGCGGCCTGTGCACAGCCTGTCCCGCGAGGAAGCGCCCAGGGCGATTAACGCCAAATGGCTGAACAGACTTGCAAACCACGCGTCCCGCCCCGACAAGAATCTTAGCGGAGAGGTGGCCGAGTGGTTTAAGGCAGCGGTCTTGAAAACCGCCGTGGGTTCACGCCCACCGTGGGTTCGAATCCCACCCTCTCCGCCACGAAAAGCGGTCTTCACAAACATTCATGTTGCATTCACGCTACAAATGTAGCACTCTACAAATGTAGCGCGACGAGTCTGTCGCGTTTGGAAGGACATTCGAATGCTCAGCAAATTGCCGCCCCGTGAACGCCAGATCGTGGACATCCTCTATGAAAGAGGGGCCCTCCCCGTCTCCGACATCTGCGAGGCGCTGCCCGTGCAGCTCAGCGGCTCGGCGGTTCGCGCGATGCTCAAGCGGCTCGAGGACAAAGGCTTCGTGACTCGCAGCGAATCGGAGCGCGGCTATCTCTACAGCCCGACGGTGTCCGACTCCGTCGCGAAGAAATCGGCTCTGAGCGAGATCGTCCGGGTTTTCTTCAATGGCTCGCCGGCTAGCGCGGCGAGCGCACTGCTCGGCATGTCCGACAAACTCAAGGACGACGAGCTCAGCCAGCTCGAGCAAATGATCGCCCAGGCGCGCAAGGCTAAAGGGGGCAAGTGATGCATGTTCTCATCGAAATCGTGCTGAAGTCAGTGCTCCTTGCAGGACTGACACTTGGCCTGCTCCAGCTGATGAAGAGCCGTTCGGCGGCCGAGCGCTCCTGGGTGGCCCACATCGGCCTCTTGGCCCTCGTCATCATGGCCGTCGCGCCGGTGGTACTTCCGACCTGGAATATCGAGGCTCCTGCCCTGTTCAGCCAGACGAACGCACCGGCTCCGCTCGTCCAGTCTGCCCCGATCACTCCGGTGGTCACGTCGGCGACCCCTGTTTTGCCCGTTGTGCAGCATGCGGTGAAGTCGACCGCTGCGGCTCGCTCCTGGTCGCCCATTGCGGCGGCGATGGCGCTCTACGCAGTTCCGGCGGCAATCCTGCTGCTGATCACCTTCCTGGCCCTTGCGCGGCTTGTCGCCCTCCAGGCGCGCGCCGACGTGCTAGTCGACGGCCACTGGCTGAGCGCCCTCGCTCGCGCGCAGCGGCGCATGGGTTTCAAACACGGCACAGCCTTGCTCACCAGCGACGAGCTTGCCTCGCCGATCAGCTGGGGCCTGGTCCGCCCGGTCATCGTGCTCAACAAGCGTGCGGTCGAAGCGGCCGACGAGGCGGAAGCGATCATCGCCCACGAGCTCGCTCACGTCGCCCGGATGGACTGGGTGAAGCTGCTGCTGGCCCGCGTCGCGACAGCCTTGTTCTGGTTCAACCCACTGGTCTGGATGCTCGCCCGCGAAGCGCACCAGCTGCGCGAGGAAGCGGCGGACGACAGCGTGCTCGCGGCGGACATCGTCGACACCGACTATGCCCAGCTGCTGGTCGGCGTTGCACGGCACGAGTGCCCCGGGCTGCTCCTTGGTGCCCATGGCGTGGCACCCTCGAAGAGCTCGCTCGCCCGGCGTGTCGCGCGCGTGCTCGACGGCAAGTCCGTCCGTGGACCGGTCGCGCGGTCTTTCGCGCTCGGCGTCTTCGCCGGTGCGGTCCTGGTCGCAGCTCCGCTTGCGGCGCTCACCGTGACTCCTGGCGGTTCGAAAGCTTCCAAGCTTGCGTCCGGGAAGTCCGCGGCGAATGAAGCCATGGTCCCCTATTACCCCGGGCGTGACGAACCGACGGATCTGCCGCACATCATCGCAAAGGGCGTCTCCACCTCCGTTGCAACTGCGGTTGCGGCTGTCTCACCCCAGGTCGAGGTCGCTGCGAACGGCGATGACTTCCTGTCGATTGCTCCAAGCGGGGCAAGCGTTCGCCGGTCAAACGGAGTGACGGTCGCACGCGCTCCTAACGGTGCGACGGTTACCGTCTACCCTCCTGACGCGAGCGGCCGGCGCAAGGTCGTCGCGGTTGCTCAGAACGGCGCGACGAGCATCTCCTACGCGGACGCCGACGACGACATTGCGGCTTTCGGCAAGAAGCATGACCGCGAGCCAAAGAGCGTGATCGACCAGGCGATCGAGATGAAAGCGGTCGGAGTGACGCCCGAATATGCAGCAGCCATGCGCGCGTCCTCGCCGCGGCTTCGCGAGGCCGACCCCGATGATTTCGTCCAGATGAAGGCCGTCGGAGTCACGCCCGAATATGTGCACGAGATGGCCGCTGCCGGCTTCGGCAATCTGGATGCCGACGATCTGACCGAAGCGAGGGCGGTGGACGTCAATCCGGAATATGTCCGCGAGATGCGGTCAGCTGGCCTCAACGGCACGCTCGACGATTTCGTCCAGATGCGCGCTGTCGGAGTGACGCCCGCCTATGCCGAACAGTTCCGGAGAGCCGGGTACAAGGTCGACATCGACAAGCTCGTCGAGCTCAAGGCTCAGGGTGTCGATCTGGACGATCTGAGGAACCCGCCGGTGCCTCCGGTCCCGCCCCAAGTGCCGCGGAGGCATTGATGGATAGATTCAAGGCCTGACGGCCGCTCCAACCACCTGAAGTCGAATGACTGAGTTTGAACGCCTCACCTGAGGCGAACGGTCGAGCTTTGCCCGACGAACCTGTTCGAAGGAGAGTGAGAATGAACCGTCCCCTCGCTTTTGTTGCCGCCATGGTCGCGACTGCGATCAGCGTTTCGAGCGCCTGCATGGCGAACTCGGGCGGGTCGATGTCCTTCACGCTTCAGGACAAGCCTGACCGGGGAAAGATCCAGCTGACGCTGATGGGTGGCAAGTCCGACGGCGGCATGATGTCCAATTCCTTCTCTGAAACCGAGCTTGCCGGACTCGATCTTTCGGCCCTGCGCCAGGCGGGCCAACGGCCGATCCAATTCGCGTACATTCGCGAGCCAGGCCGGATCGACTGCAACGGCTATGGCGGCAACTCGGTCGCGAGCGGCCAGTGCACATTCTCGGCTAACCAGGCTTTTGGAAACTTCCTCGCCGAAAGAGGCATTGGGCGCCCGACCTTCAAGCAGGCCTATGACCTGACCGTCACCGGAGCGAGCCGCGATCTCGTCGACGCCCTTGCGGCCCACCGCTACCCCAGGCCGAGCATCGACAAGCTGGCCGAGCTCGCCGCCGTCGGAGTCACCCGCTCCTACATCGGCAGCCTCGCGGCGCGTGGCCAGGCACCGACGTCGCTTGACGACCTGACGCAGTTCGCGGCCCTTGAGGTCACGCCCGAATATATCGATGCGCTCGCCAGGGCCGGCTACCGCGGACTGTCGGCTGACGAGATCGCGCAACTCAAAGCAGTCGGCGTGACCCCGCAACTGATCGCCTCGCTCGCGAGCGCGGGCTACGCCAACCTCAGTGCGGACGAGCTCGAGCAGATGGCCGCACTGGACATCGATCCCGCTTTCATCGGTGGCTTTGCCCGGATCGGCTATTCGAAGCTGCCCGTCGACACGCTGGTTCAGTTGAAGGCGCTCGACGTCACCCCGGAATATGTCCGATCGCTCCAGGCGCACGGGCTTTACCCACGCTCCGCGGACCAGCTCGTGAAGCTCAAGGCCGCGGGCCTCGGCGACGATTGATCGGACAAGCGCCCCACCCGTCAAAAAAGGATCACAGCAATGAACCGCATTTTTGCCATCGTTTTTGCGCTTCTGTGCGCCTCTCTCAGCGTCTCTTCCGCCTGCTTTGCTCAGTCCTCGGACTTGGTCAGCTTCACGCTTCAGCCCGAGGGAAGCAATTCGGCCAAGATCCACGCGAGCTTCCGCGACGAGAGCCGCGGCCGCGACCGGAACAACTGGTCGACAGGCTTCATGCCATCCGACCTCATCGGCATGGAGGTGTCCTCCTTTCACGCTGCCGGCACGCGGCCACTTCACTTCGCCATAGTGAGGGAAGCAGGACGGCTGGATTGCGCCGGAAGTGGCGGCAACAGCTATGCGTCGGGCAATTGCCGGTTCACGGCCGACCCCGGTTTCACGCAATTGCTCTTGCGCCGCGGAATCGGACAGCCGACGCGCGAGCAGGCGTTCGGCCTGATGGCAATCAATGCCCGCCGTGAGCTGATCGATGCGATTGCAGCGGCGCGCTATCCGACACCCACCTTAGACAATCTGATGGCGCTGTCGGCACTAGGCGTGGACGGCCGCTACATCACGGACATGGCGCGCGCGGGTTATCGGCCTGCCACGCTCCAGACGCTCATCCAGTTCAAGGCGCTTGGAATTAGCCCGGATCTGATTACCGGCTTTGCCCGCGTCGGTTACGCCAATATTCCTGGGGACGAGCTCGTCCAGATGCGCGCACTCGGGATCACGCCCGAGTACATCGTGGGCTTCCAGCGTCTCGGCTACCGCAACCTGCCGGTCAGTAAATTGGTTCAGCTCAAGGCGTTGAACATCACGCCGGAGTTCGTCCGGTTGGCCGTTGGGGGACAGAAGGAACTTCCGCCGATCGGCGAGCTTGTCGACCGCAAGCTCTTCGCCGGAAGGCGCTAAGGACGAAAAGGGGGGCCGGCGATTGCTCGCCAGCCCCCTCCTCACTTGCTGCTGATCAGAACTTATAGCCGACGCTCACCAGCCCACGGTGATCGCTGATCGGTGCCGATCCCACAGTAGCCTGACCGGTCAGGCCGAGGCTGAACGCGCCGCGCGACAGTTCCACGCCACCCTTGGCCTCGACCCAGCCGTTTCCGCTGTCGGCCAGCGGAAGCGCAAAGCTGTAGTCGGGGGCAGCGGCGAAGCTCACCATCAGGCCGTTCTTCCGACCGGACAACAGCCGGACGTAATCGGCCTGGAGATTCGGGCGAACGGTCCAGCCTGCAAAATGCGCGGATCCATCGAGCTTCGCGCCGATGCGGCTTTCCAGCCGATTGACCTTGAGCTCGTTGAGGTCGAGCGCCGTTTCAGCACCCTGCTCATGGAAGCCGCCCATCGTGTAATGGCTGAAGCCGAGCTGGGCCCTGGGATTGAGCCATAGCCCATGGCCAATGCCGGTGCGGAATCCGGCTTCGGCAGTCGCCATGTAGCGAGTGGAGCGAGTAGCGCCGGAGAGGCGGAACATCGACACCGTGTCTGTCGCCAGGCGCTCGCTGTCGCTGGTCGCATGTTCAGCGGCGAGAATGCCCCCGACATAGGCACTCTTCCCTACCGGAAGGCTGGCATAAGCCGAAGCCTGGGTCAGCTTCGACAAAGCCTGGTCCTGCCCCGCGCTCGTGTTCGCTTCAGCATAGCCGAGGGCGGTGCCGATTACGGCATCGCCAAACGGCGCTTCGATACCCGACGCGAAGTAACGGTTGCGCCTGCCGACTCCAAGGCGATCACCGCCACCATAGCTGGCCCGGGACGTGCCGCCGCCCATGCTGACGAAGCCGCCGAGCCCTCCGGCCACCGGCACGGTGATCGCCTGGCCGTCCGTCAGGCCAAGCTGCGCGCTCGGCGACAGGTTCTGCGTCGTCTGAGCAAGCGCCCCGGCGCCGGCGTTCATGGTGAAGCCGTGCGCCTGGCCTGTCCCGAGGAGTGACAGGCGATCGCTGACATTGCTGAACAGCTGCTCGCTCTGGCGGTCCTGCAGAAGCTCGGTCTCGCCGATAATCGACGGCGCCAACGCGTTGAAGGTCGCCGCGACCTGCGACGGCGACATCAGGTCGACATTGCCGTACAGGTTCGAGAGCTTGCTGTAGCTCGCCGAGCGGAGGCCATCGAGTGCCGAGGCAAAGGCAAGAGCGGTCGCGTTCGACGAGCCGATGTACTTCGCCAGACTTCCGGCCTTCAATGACACATTCACGTTGTTCGCGGTGTAGCTGACCGTCGGCTGAAGCACGCCGAGGTTGGAAACCACCGTTCCGAACGTGCCGTC
>Ga0207702_10004625_pt1 | contig 12193 bp, 12 predicted proteins | sample KBSCornC62_FD_184302 | JGI IMG/M metagenome (GOLD analysis project Ga0207702, IMG submission 184302) | Corn rhizosphere microbial communities from Kellogg Biological Station, Michigan, USA - KBS Corn C6-2 (SPAdes) (version 2) | ecosystem: Host-associated > Plants > Roots > Rhizosphere > Soil ...
CTCCGGTCATCACATTGGCTCCGGTCATCACATTGGCTCCGGTCATCACATTGGCTCCGGTCATCACATTGGCTCCGGTCATCACATTGGCTCCGGTCATCAAGGAGACCGCGGCCGGCAAAATTCCGATCCAATGGCTGGCGTGTTTCATTACCGCCCCGAGGGCCGGCCGGCGGCGTTGTTGAGCGTCCGTGTGAAGGGCCTCCGCCAGCCTCAACGTACCCAGTGCCGCGTAGGAAAAGCCCAGGCTCTGCGGCGAATACGAGATTCGCAGGCCCAGGGATTGGCCGAGAGCGGTTTCAGCGTCCCTGAAAGCCCCGGCCGCTATCTTCTCCCGTTCCAGTAAATCCCATGCCGCGGCTTCCGCGTCCTGACCGGCAGTCTGCCGGGCTGCCTCGATCGCATCCTGGAAGCGAGGCTCAAGGGGACGGCGTTCGTCAGGGTTGTTCTGCAACTCCGCGCGGACGCTTCGGAGACTCATCAACAATTGTGCTTTATAAGGTGGCGGTACTCGGCTCCGGTCCAAGTGATCCATGGCCGACTCTCCCCGCGCCAGCGCGCTCAGAGCGGCATCCGCATCGCCCATGCATTGATAGACCACCGCCAGGTTTAAGGCGATGCCGCCTAATGCGGACCAGTCGCCCGCTCGCTCGGCCAGCGCACTTGCTTGCAGGTAGGCGTCGCGCGCGGGAGCGTACTGCAATAACAGCATCCGCGTAGTTTCCAGGTTGCTCAGGTAGCTGATTTGTGGGGTGAGATTCCCCAGCTCCTGGGCGCGCCGGCGACCCTCCGTGTATACCGTTTCCAAACCCGCAAAATCGCCACTGGCACGGCGTGCATGCGCGGTCTTTGTGAGTTCGGCGAAATCTTTAGTCTCCCACCATCGGCTGGAGTCGGGCGACCCAGCCCGTATAGCCGACGACGGGCGCGTGGCAGCCATACATACGGTGAGGACAAGGCCAAGGCCTAAGGGAAATCGGGGACTCTGTAGTTGACAAAGCATTGAGGTCCTGCAAACAATAAAGCGTGACAGGTCGGCATTTCTCTCCTACTATTTGGTTGTGGGGTTTGCAGGATTTACAGGTCGAGAACTCGACGTGTTGGCGCTGCTCGTAAACGGCGTACGGCCCGTTGAGATTGTGGCACGTTTAGGATTCAAACGCCAGCGGGTTTATGAACTCCTGAAGGGAATCTACTCCAAGGCGGGGACGCGCGAGGTCGCAGAACTTGCGGAGTGGGCCCAGGAACACGCGCTAGATGAACTACTGGAACCCGAAACCGGGGGGACGCGGCCAGTTCCAGGGACGCCCAAGCCGAGACACGCACGGATCAAGCTGGGCAGGATGCGGGGAACCAAAACGACGCGAAGAGAGACGCGCTGGCCCAAGGGAGTCCTCCCACCTTCATCATTGAACGTGACAGAAGCGATTACGGGGAGCGCATCAAGCGGCAATAGTGCTTAAGACCATTCAACTTTACTTGACTTGCGTAACCATGCGCAACGTTACGCATCTTACTCATAGGTAAGGACATAATGATTACCAAGCTACTAGGTTGTTCTGCCAAGTGCCGTAGATTGAACAAGTTAGTGAAAAGCATCAAGTTGAAAGTAAGTCTAAGTTAGACTAACATTGGAAATATGGGAACACAGCATCACAACATTACATGTGAGGTTGTGAACACAATGTATTGGCAAGTTGGCACACCCACACGCCAGTCCCACGAGCAACCTTGAGGCTTTGATAATCTTTTTGGAGGGTGGCGGAATCGAACCGCTATCCCATAGGCAAGGATCTGCCGATTATAAGTCGGCCCCAGGCACCGGCCTGTCACCCTCCTATGAGGCTGTTAAGAGCATGATTCTACGGTAACACGGGTTCCAGTACTCGTACAAGGGTTTGGATGCCTCAGTTAAGGTTTTCGAGCGAATGGTTTTTGGCCGCATAAGTGCGATGGGTATAGTATGAGCAACGCAATTACATTTGACGAGATCGAGCGCAAGACCGAGAAAACACTCGGTTATGCGTTCCTGGCAAAAGCGACAACCAATCTAGCTGTGGTTGCGTATCGCCTGATCGAGCTATCTAATGGCCTTGATCGACTGGTTACGATTGTGACGCCCGAAAAAATTCAAGCCATGACGCCCGAGCAGTGCGAAAGCCTCACGATTCAACTGCAACAACTGCACAGGCTATTAGTCAGCGTTGGGAAATCCGATGAAATCGTGACCCTAAGCCAAGTTCCCGTGCTTGGCAAGTGCGTTGAGAATCTGCGAGGGCGTTCCGTAGACTTGTCTGATGTAATCGACGACTTTGTGCTTCTTAGCAATCCTGGATTCCAACGTCTGATGTCAGATTGCAGTACTGCCATCGGTTTATGAAAAAGTGGCGGCGCACAAGGTTGACTCAACCAAGAGCCCGCAGTTTAAAAGCCTAGTCGCCCGTTGGAAAAAAGACCATCGCCACATTCAGGACGACCTCGACAAGCTGTTCGAGGCCATCGGTAAGGATCTCCATGCGGCAAGTGCGTGGAGGGTTCAAGCGGGCCCGAATGTTGAAGTTTACAAATACAAACAGAATAGTTCGGACATCCGCAGAGGAGCCCGCTATGGCTGGCGAGTTGTCGCTCTGTTTGACAAGAGGACGGCCACCCTGTGTCCCATCTTGATTTGGCCTAAAACGGAGTGGGGAGATGCCGACAATGATCTGTACAGTTCGGCAATCGAAGAAGTCCTAGGGGTTTTAGGATACTGCACAAATGGCGGCTGTGACGGGAGTATGAAAACGACCGAACCCCCGCAAAGAAGTGTTGACGGATTGCACGTTAAACTAGTTTGCGACAAGTGTACGTGTTCGATCTGGAGGGACCAGCCAAATGAGGGTTGAAAAGACCAAATTCGACGCGATCCTGGCGAAGCTACTCAGCACCCCGCCGAAGCCGGTTACTCCGAAGCGCAAGAAGGCTCGTCGTAAGAAAACATCGGCCCAGTGAGCGCCGCGTAACGCAGCGCGTTCCCTATCACCAACCGTAGAACGATCATTGCGAAGATGTCTTCAGCTTCACGATTGTTAAAGCGGAAGGAAAACTCATTCAGGTAGCGGTGGAGATGCTTCACGCTGACTTGGTGAAAGCTGCCTATCACGCCGCGTTTGAATAGCGACCAGAACGATTCGATTCCCTGTGTGTGAACGCTGCCCCGAACCCACTCTTCTTTCGTGTGGGAAACTATGTCGTGCTTGTAGCCCTTTTTGTTGAGTGACACGTAAGCTTTGTGCTCATCGGTCATCACTTCGGCGTCTATCGCCACGTTGTCACGGATCACGCCGGTCATCACCTTGGCTATCTCGCGCGGTACAACGAACGTCTTCACTTTGGAGTGCCCAGCATCGCCCTTGCGCTGCATGACGCCCGCCACGGCCTGCTTATCATAAGCAGCTCGTTTCCGGCGGGGATCGTAGCGGCCACCGACGAACGTAGCATCGACTTCCACCGTGCCACCGAACAAGCCTTCTTCGCTCTGCATTGCCTCACGGATGCGGTGTTCAAGGTGCCATGCCGTCCGATAGTTCACACCGAGATCGCGCTGCATCTGAAGCGCGGAAATGCCCTTCTTGGCGTTTGCCATCAAAGCGATTGCTTTCATCCACGTGGACAGCGGCAAATGTGTATCGGTGAATATCGTTCCCGCGATTGCTGAGAACTGATGACGGCAACCTTCCGCGTTGCACTGGTAGAGATGGCGGACCGGTACGCGAACCTCAACCACTTTCTGGAGCTTCTTAGAATAGCGTTCCCGCGTGGTTTCGTTCGTCTTGAAGGGGGAAACCTTGTCGGACTGGCACTTGAGGCAGCGGACGCCTTCAGGCCACCGGGCAGCGGCCACATAAGTCAAGCACTTCTCTTCTGTGCCGAAGGTTTGCTCGACTTCTATCAGGCTTAGTCCATGGCGTCCCATGGATTAAGCTTACAAGAAGTCTAATGCTTTGTCAACTACATAATCACCGGGAAATCTGGCCAACAGCAACCTCGTACCGTACTTCTTGGGCAGTTAGATACTAGCAGGAATCTGCGGGATGTCCAAGGGAAATCCCTTGGTGGTCAAAACGCAGCGGAGAAAAGCACGTTCGATGTAGGTGCTGGAGAGCCCGATTGCGGCTCTACCGTGACGGTCAGGGTCACATTCGGATCCACGACTCCTGAAAAAATATGCATCGCCGAGCCCTGCGGTCCGGGGAGGAATAGCCCACCGGGACGCGGCTCGCCCCCTTTCGGGATCACCCACATTTCATAGGTTTTGCCTGATGGTAGCGCCGGCAAATTCGAAGCAATCAGCAAGACTCCCATGCGAGGGTTCAGGAATAAGTTGCCCCGAGGTGGCGTCGACTGGCCCTGCCCGAAGTTCATCTGGCGTGTTTCCGGCTGGTTCAGGAAGGTGAATACCTGATCCAGCCGGTCGCGCTCGGCCACCGCTTGTTGCTGGATCAAGCGCGCGCTGGTCAATTCGCGGTCCGCGGTGCGCTTCTGCAGGCTTAGCCAAAGAGTCACGATCAGCGAGCACCCGGCGGCCAGCGCCAGGACCCAAATCCACCCAGCCCGTTCCCTGCCTACTGAGGACATCACCCGCCGCCGGAGACGCGAGGGCGGAACCACTTCTTGCACCTGGCTCAGCATCAGTGCATTCATGCCCAAAGCATCCTGCAAGTACTTCTGGCAGACCGCGCAATTCCGCTCAAGATGCGCTTCCACTTCACGCTTTTCCTCGCCCTCGAGCAGACCGAGCGAATAAAGCTCGTAGCTGTCGCGCAGCTCCTCGCAAGTCATAGGCAGGTCATACGGCCGCCGATTGGGTCAGTTGTTCGCGCAACATCTTCAGCGCCGACCGGATCCAGGTCTTCACGGTGCCCAGCGGCTGCTGCATGCGCTCGGCCATCTCAGTTTGCGAAAGGCCCTCGAAGTACGCGAATTCCAGCACCGTCTTTTGCTGCGGAGTCAGCTTCTCAAACGCGTCTTTGAGCCGCAGCGCGCGGTCCAGCGACAAAGCGCCATCCTCGAAGCCGCAAAACTGGCCGGGATGCTCCAGCCGATCCAGCTCAAGCGCGCCGGCCTGCCTCTTTCCGTCCGCGGCATGCAAGTAATCGATGGCCCGGCTGCGCGCCACCGCGAGCACCCACGGCCCCAGCGCACCGCGTTCCTGGTCGAAACCCGGCATCCGGTTCCAAACCCGGAGGAACGTTTCCTGAACAAGATCCTCAGCGGCTGCCGAGTTCCGCACGGTCCGCAGAACCAGCGAGTACACCAGCCGGCCGTAGCGATCGTAGAGTTCCCGCATGGAGCCCGCTTCTCTAACCTTGAGACGGCGAGCCATATCGCCATCGTCGTCCTTGAAGCGCAGCGACACCTGCGACAGCGCCAACGCCAAGGACACCGGGATAAATCTGGCCAGCATCAGCTAACTGGAATCCGTTACGTGCCTTCCAACCGATTCAACTGGGGATTATACCCTAGCCCGCAGCGCCTGCTGTAATTTTCGAATGGCTTCCCGGTATCCCCCGCCAGATGACTCTTATGATCCGCATCCTAAATAGCAAACTCACCGCCATGCCAAAACCGTACAGCGGGATCATTCCCATGAAGCGCCCCATATGAAGCGGATTATTCGGCATCCGCTCGCAGAGGGATCTGGCATAATAAGGGCACTGTGTCCCGGGTGAAAGATCTGGAATCGCGGCTCGAGAATACCGAGCTACAACTCCGTCTGCTGCAGAAGATCAGCCGCTTCATGGTTCGCGAAAAGAATTTGGGCGCCTCTGTACAGGAAGTGGTTTCCCTGGTGGTCGAGTTCATGGAGTGCGATTCCTGTTTGCTGTATCTGCTACAGGGGCCGGAACTGGTGCTGTGCGCCTCCAACAATCCGCGTCCGGAAACGATCGGCAAGGTCCGCTTGCACTTTGGCGAAGGTCTCACGGGCTGGGTCGCGCGCGAGCGACGCCTGCTGGCGATTTCCCGGGAAGCCTATGGCGATCCCCGTTTTAAGCTCTTCACCAGCCTGCCGGAAGACACTTACGAGGCGTTTCTATCGGCTCCTGTGATCGTCCGCGATCACGTAGCCGGCGTCATCAATGTACAGCATCGCGAGACGCATTTTCATTCCGGCGGAGAAATGGAACTCCTCACCACCGTGGGCGAGCAGATCGGATGCCTGGTGGCATTAGCTCAAACCGATCTTAAGCCGCTGGATACGGCCCAGGTTCTGGATTTGGTCATGACTCCAGCCCGCCGCGGCTGACTCCCTGCATCCCCAAAAACAGAATCCTGCTGGCTTGCTTTATTCACAAAGCATCCACGGACTAGCGCTCCTAAACTACACATAAGAAGTGAGTTATTTATTGAGGAAAGCGCTATTTTGTTATTGACGGCGAAACCTTTTCAGGGCATGATGACTGTGGTTCCAAGAGGTTCGAAGGACAGCGAGCCTGGCAGGAAGTAGCGGATCTGGACCGATGATCCGAAGCGCTGAGTGATGAGTAAAATTATTGCCGCGCTGCGGGGAGCGAAGGAAGATCGGGCAACCTGCAAGGGTAAGTTTTATTGTTCGAAGCTGGATCGAGAGCTTTGATCCCGAAGGATCGAGAGATCCCGGAGGGGAGCTGAAGTCCGGAAGCGAGCGATAAGTCCTGAGATCGAGTCAGGCAACGGGTTAGGTACGCAGATCGTGCCCCGCAGGGTCACAAAAGACCGAGCGGGGGCGGGAGTACGTAGCCGAACGGGCCGGATCAGATCTGAGGATCGTTTCGAAGATGTAGACCGGGAACGTCGATGCAGTTACGGGGATCGGTCGTGAGGCCAGTCCTCGGTGCTGTAGAGTGAAAGGTCGCATCGAGAAACGGGCTTCTACTGGTATGGACAGCAAACGCGCACCTGCGCACTGATCCGCAGTTGGCCAAAACCAGCGGCGGGGAGCAAAGGGCTCACGTTTCGCCAAACCGGATGCCACGTTCTGACCGTGCATGCCGGTCGGAGAGCAAGCTGCCGGAGGGTCACTTGGAACCATTTTTTATCCCGCCCGCCCCACTGCACGCTTCGCGTGCGGCCAGTTAAGGCATCTGTTCTCCGGATCCCTCCACGGGCGGGGTTTGTTCACGCACTCCGTCGGCCGTCTTGTCGCTTGTTCCCCGAACCGGTTCGGCACGAACTTGGTGATTCCAGGAGAAACTTTCCTTTTGCGGCTTAAAGCTGGCGAAATTGCGGCGGCAAGCCGGGCAGCGCCGCGGAGCAGCGCCGAGGCGCAACAAAAGGCGCGTCCATCGCCGTGGGTTATAGCGATGGATCGTCCACTTCGTCAACTCCTGACGGTAGCACTGGGGGCAGCGCGCATATCTCCAGGATCCATTGGACCAGACGCTGGTTTCCCAGCGGTTGCTGCAGCGCTGGCAACGCAGCGCTGAAATTCCCAAAAAGCCCTTAAGACGTTGCATCAATCCGCGCGGTCGGGAGATCCGCGCGTCGCGCGTCCCACAGTGTGGACAAGCTAATCGCATGCGGTGCTAAACGATTGTATCGGCGCGCCTTCGCGAAGCAACATACTTTTCGACATAAGTGGTAAAGGCCTTCTTCAGCTGCTCGCGTACACTGACGCTCTGGCGTCCGTGCGACCGGAGATTCAAGCCTTCCACGGAGACCACCGGCAGGAGCTCGCGCGTGGTGGACGTGATGAAGATTTCGTCGGCGGCTTCCAGATCCGCGGGCAAGAGCGTCTTTTCCCCGACTTGCGCTCCGGCCACACGGATTTCCTCGAGCAGCAGCGCCCGGGTCACTCCCGGGAGGCATCCGGAGGCTAACGGAGGCGTCCAGACCTGCGCGCCTTGCGCCTCGAGAAAGACCGCGAAAATGTTGGCCGAGGTGCACTCCGACACTTCGCCGCGCTCGTTCAGTAGAACCACTTCGTCCAGTCCCTGGTCATGCGCGCGCTCATACCAGGCGAGATTCTCCGACCAGGAGAGGTTCTTGGTGCCGGCGAACTCGCTGGCCGCATACCGCGCATTGGGAATCAAGCCCAGTTTTACGGTGCTTCCCCATCGGTTCACATCGGCGGTGAAGGCGATGACATCGAACTCGCGCATGGGGCCGGGGCCTTCGAACATGCCGCCGCGGTTGCGGACCACGGCCACGCGCAGCGTCGCGTTCCAGGCTGGGTTGGCATGCGGCAAGTTGGCTTCCATCAGGCGCTGCAGGCGTTGTGTGAGCCACTCCCGATCCGGGGGAAACGGCACGCGCATGCGGGCCGCATCGGTGTACATCCGGGACCAATGGCGTTCCCAGGCGAACATCACGCCGTCATAAACGCGGATGGTGGAGAAAACACCCCAGCCGTTGAGCAATCCCACCTGTCCAGCCGAAAGGTCCTGTACGCCGGTGTCGCGAATTTCGTCGTTATGGAGCAGATAGCGGTGCATGAGGCGTATTCTAATTCTAATGGGTAGCAGCGGCCCGGGAATTTGGCTGGAACCCGGGGAGCCTCGTTTGTCGCCCGACATGTGAGCAATTATGAAGAGAACACCTCCGATTGGTTTTACACTCCTTGCGGCTGCAATAGCGTTCACCCCGGTCGCAGTCGGTCAGAAATTTGTACACAAGGCTCCTACTGCTGCTGATTGGACGGCGCTTTCCAAGCTCCCGGATTTCACCGGTGTTTGGGAAGTTGGTTTGGGCGGCGGAGGCGGAGGCGGCCGCGGGGCTGCCGCGGCGAAGGGACCAGGTGCGCCCGGCGCTCCAGCCGCGGGTCGAGCAGGCAATGCACCCGCAACGCGAGCAGGCGGGCGCGGCGGGCCAGGCCGGGCAGCCGGACCTTCGCTTACGCCCGAATATGCCGCCAAGGCGGCGAAGAGTCCCGCTGCGGAAGATGGGTCTACCGCCAACTGTTTGCCTCCCGGCATGCCCGGGATTATGGGCCAACCCTATCCGATGGAATTCCTGATGACGCCGGGACAGGTCACCATCGTGATCGAGGCTTACAATCAGATCCGCCACATTTATACCGACGGGCGCCCGCTGCCCGAGGATCCGGACCCGAACTTCTATGGCACCTCCATCGGACACTGGGAGGGCGATACGCTGGTGGCGGAAACCGTGGGATTCGAGCAGATTCCGCGCGGAATTAACTTTCCCTACAGCGACAAGATGAAAATCGTGGAGCGCTTTCGCCTGACCGCGCCCGATACGATGAGCATTGAGACCACCATCGTCGACCCCGAGGCGCTGACCGCGCCCTACTCGATGGGTACCCGCAACCTGATACGGCACCGCAACTGGACCATCGCGGAATATATCTGCGAAGAGAACAATCGCAATTTTGTGGATGCGAACGGCCAAGCGGGCGTCAATCTCGCGAACCCCAGTGCATCGAAGAAATAGGAATCGCGAGGGCCGGTAAATGATCCTAGGTTTTGCCGGCGGCCTTCTTCATCACGATGCTGACGTCGTCGGGGTTGATTAAATCTGGAACGGTCCAGCCGTCCAGGTTGTATTCAGACATACACTGCTCGGCGAAGCCCTTGTACTTGGCTGTCTGGCCCAGCGCCTCGGCCACCATTAATACTTCGAAACGGATGCTTTCGTGGCTCCCGAAGTAGTTGCGCTCGTAGAGCTCGTGGCGCCCGCCGAACTCGGTGCCGACGGCATCCCACATCAGCTTCATCAGTTTGACGCGTTCCTCAGCGCCGTAACCATTTGAGCCGCGCACATACTGATCCAGATATTTGCGGATCTCCGGATTCTTAAAATCGTTCGAATGCGAGGGAAGATAAATCAGCGCGCTGGCCAGAACGTTCTCGACAATCTCCTTAAGTTTCGGATAGAGCGTGCTGGCTGCCACGCGGTATGCCAACCCGTAGTCCAGGTTCGGCAGCACGTGGCTGGGCGTCCACGGGACTGTAGCGCGCGCCATGGCGTCGGTCAGGGCCCAGAACAGATTGCGCCATGCCAGCACTTCGCCGACCTGCGCCTGCACGCCGCGGAATTCTTTTGTCCCGGTGGCATCCACCGCCTTGAGCAGCAGCCCGGCGATAAAATCGAGCTTCACGGCCAGGCGCACGCAGCCGTGAAACATGAACCTGGGCAGGAATCCCGAGCGCGGGAAAAAATTGTTGACTTTGTCGATATCGCCGTATGCGAACACGTTTTCGTAGGGTACGAAGACTTTGTCGAAGACGATGATCGAATCGTTTTCATCCAGGCGGCTGGAGAGCGGGTAATCGAAGGGGCTGCCGGTGGCGGCCGCCGCCAGTTCATAAGACGGCCGGCAGAATAGTTTCACTCCGGGCGCATCCGTCGGCACGATGCAGACGAAGGCAAAATCCTTGGTCTTGATGGGTAGCGCGCCATTGTTGGCGATGAAGTTGTAATGAGTCAGGGTGGAAGTGGTGGCCACCACTTTGGCGCCGCTCACGATCAGGCCGGCGTCGGTTTCCTTTTCGACGTGCATATACACGTCGCGGACTTCTTCGAGTTGCTTATTGCGGTCCACCGGCGGATTGACGATCGCGTGATTGACGAACGTGCATTCCTCCTGTACCTTCTTGTACCAGCGCTTGGCGTTGTCCTCGTATGGAGCATAGAAGCCGGAATTGGCGCCCAAAGTGGCCAGGAACGCAGCTTTGTAATCCGGGCTGCGACCCATCCAGCCGTAGGTGACTCGGGCCCATTCGGCAATCGCATCGCGCGCGCCGACTAAGTCTTCCGCGTTGCGCGACGCGCGAAAAAACTTATGGGTGTAGCCGCCGCTGCCGGTATCGGTATCCGTGCACAGCGTGCTCTTGCGCTCGTCATGCAGGGCGTCATACAGACGCGCCAGCATCCGGACCGTATTGCGGAAGGCCGGATGGGTGGTGACGTCCTTGACGCGTTCGCCGTAGATGTAAATCTCGCGGCCGTCGCGGAGGCTCTCGATATATTCCTGCCCGGTGAAGGGCCGCGTCCGCCCGACCGAAGCAGATTGCGATGCAGTCATGTTCCCGAAATCCCCCTAACACCGCACGCCTAGGTGCGCATGCGGGCCAGAAAATATAGTCCCACAAGTGCGAACACCACATCCGGCGACCACGCCGCCAGCTGCGGGGGCAGTTCGCTCAAGTTTCCCAACTGCTCGAAAAACTGGTCGACCGAAACGTAGGCGACGAAGATGACGAAGCTCATGCCGATGCCCGCCATCCCGCCGCGGCTGCCGGCCAGAAACGCGAACGGCGCGGAAACCAGGGCCAGGATGAACGCCAACAAGGGCACGGAGAATTTCTTATACAGCTGCACCTGCAGCTGGATCGTATCGAAACCGCTTTGCTTCAGCTCCCGGATATAGGAGCGCAATTCCAGAAAGTTCATCTGGCTCGACTGGAGGGCTTCCTTCACGAAGTAGTCGGGTGTTTCCTTGAGTTCCTGAAACACGTGGGTAGCCCCCCCGAAGTCGAAGACCGATGCCGATTCATCGCCTTTCGTGTCGCGGCTCAGGTCCCGGCTCCAGCCGTTTTGGAAGACCCAGGCGTTCAACGCAGGTTCCCAGCGGGCGCGTTCCGCCGCGATGTGCTTCTTCAACCTAAAGGTCGCTGGATCGATCTCGAAGACGTTCACGCCCAGCATCACGCTGGCCTTCTGATCGAAATACTTGTAATTGTAAATGCGGTCCTCCAGACCGTAGAACCAGGTTCTACTAGGATCGAGATAGGTCTGTGCAGGCCGGCCTTTGATCTCGGCCCGAATCGCGTCCTGGATTCGATCCGCGTCCGGAACCCAATAATGATCGAAGGCGAACAAGCCGCCGCTGAGCAGTAGCCCGCCTGCCAGAACCGGCACCGTCAGCCGGTACATACTTACGCCGCAGGCCTTGAACGCGGTGACTTCATTGTTCTTGGTCAGCACGCCGAAAACCACCAGGACTGACGTGAGTACGCTCACGGGCGTGAAGCGGTAGATCAAGCGCGGCGACAGGAAGAACAAGTACGTGAACACGCGGCTCATGGGGATATGATTTTTGATAACGTCGCTGAGCAGCTCGAAGAACGTGAAGACGTGGAACATAAGCACGAAACTCACCAGCCACAGCACGAAGTAAAACAGGAAGCTGGAAAGCAGGTAGGTGTCCAGCACCTGAGGCAGCAGAGGAAAGCGCGACTTCCATGTCCTTCGCTGGAACCGGTCGAGCAGG
>Ga0207702_10004630_pt1 | contig 12184 bp, 11 predicted proteins | sample KBSCornC62_FD_184302 | JGI IMG/M metagenome (GOLD analysis project Ga0207702, IMG submission 184302) | Corn rhizosphere microbial communities from Kellogg Biological Station, Michigan, USA - KBS Corn C6-2 (SPAdes) (version 2) | ecosystem: Host-associated > Plants > Roots > Rhizosphere > Soil ...
CACTATCGCCGACATGATCAGCACGGGCATGATCGAGTCGAAGGCTTACACGATTGATGACATCATCGCCGAGGTCAGCGCCGCGCGCGTGACCGAGCGCGGCACCCGCGCCGACGACAAGGCCAGCGAAGCTGCGATGGAAGATCGGAAAAAAGCCGGCTACTTCTGAAGTCGGCCTGATTTACAGGAACGCTTCCGCTACACGCTGGATGCTGACCGCCTTGCCGGTTGCATCGTCCACGCGGATGAGCGCGCCGTGCAGGATGATTTTATTGCGCGCGACTTCAAACCGTTGCGGCATTCCCGTCAGAAACTTTTTCAACACCGGTTCGATTTCGCGGCCGAGACAACCGTCGTGCGGCCCGGTGAAACCCGCGTCGCTCAAAAACGCGGTGCCGTTGGGCATGATCTGTTCGTCCGCCGTCTGCACATGCGTGTGCGTGCCCACCACCGCGCTGACCCGCCCGTCCACGAAGCGGCCAAACGCGATTTTCTCCGAGGTCGCCTCTGCATGGAAATCCACGAAGATGATTTTGGTCAGCTCACGCAACCGGTTGATCTCAACCTCGGCGGTGGTGAAAGGATTTTCCATCGGCGGCATAAAGACGCGGCCCTGCACGTTCATCACGCCGATCGGCGGCAGGTTGCGGACTTGGAATACGTGCGCGCCGTGGCCGGGAACGTTGCCGGGATAATTCAGCGGGCGCAGAAAACGCGGCTCGCTATAGAGCAGCTCCTGCACGGTTTTCTGATCCCACAGATGATCGCCGCTCGTGATAACATCCACGCCGGCAGAAAAAAGTTCGCCCGCAATCTGCGGCGTGATGCCGTTGCCGCCGGCGGAATTTTCCCCGTTGGCGATGACGAAATCCAGCGCGTGCTCGCCGCGCAGCCGCGGGAGAATGGTCTCGACGGCCTTGCGTCCGGGTTCACCCACGATGTCGCCAATGAACAAAATTTTCACGGCGAAGATTTAACCACGAAATACACGAAATACACGAAAAGATTCACGGGCAGGCAGTCATTGACGTGGCACACTCGGCAGCGTGTGTTGGAGCGCGGCGTTTACGCCGCTTCAGCTTTCACCAGCACAGAGGTCAATCGTTCGTCGTTGTGCATCCGGGAATCGAAGCGGCCTGAAGGCCGCGCTCCAATCTGCGATTGACGCTTACGAAAGTTTTTCCAGCGCTGTAAAAAGTTTTGCCGCATCACGGAAATGAGCCTGCCCGCCACGTGCGTCGAGAATGCAAAAACCGATTCCGTAAGCCGGGCCATTGGCGACGCAGGCATCCGTGGCGCAATCGGCCATCTGTTTCTTGGCGGCGCGCAGGGCGTCGGGACGGCGTCCATTCGCCTCGAATTTCCAGCCGACGATTTTGGTTTTCGGAAACCAGCCGCGCAACTCGGCGATGATCTTGGGTGTGGGGACCAACTCGACCAGCAGGCTGCCCTGGCGCGTGGAGATTTTTTTGGAAGCCTTGAGTGCGCTGAATTCGCCGGCCTTGGTCTCGGCAAAGATTTGTCCAAAGGAAAAATCGCTCACTGCGGCCGCGTGGAAAATGGCATCCACTTTCTTGCGGGAAAATGCTTTCAGCTTGGCGCGCAAATCGCGGGTGGAGGAAAAAATTTTCACTATCGTCGCCCGGCGTTCGCCCGGCCAGGTGGCGGATTCGCCGATGAGCAATGTGACGGTATGGCCGCGGGCGGTGAGATAATTGGCGAGTTCCGTGCCGAGCCGGCCAGTGGAAAAATTCGTGAGCCGACGAACGTCGTCGAGCGGCTCATAGGTCGGTCCGGCAGTGACGATGCAATTCATGAATGCCAGTTAACCGCAAAGGACGCAAAGGACGCAAAGAAAAATGATGGCTGGCGGGAAAAAGGCAGGTCAATGCACCCATGCCGGTGTGCGGTTCAAGAGCCAAAGGGCCGCCACCACCAAGGTAATCAATAGCACAGCAAAAAAGATCGTGAAGAATCGCATTTGCCGTTGATGTGCCGAAGGTTTCCGTTTTTGTCCCATACCCAGTGTGCCGAGCTTATTGCGGAAGCTCCAATCTGGCAAGCATTTAGCTGAACAGTCGTGTCAAAAGCGGAGCAAGGGCGAGGGCGGGCAGATAGTTGGCCAACTCGACCCTGCGCGCTTCCAAAATCACGAGCGTCATCGCGCAGATGACCAGTCCGGCGGCGACGCTCACCGAGTGGAGCAGCGCGGGCGAATCGAGCAGCGGCAATACAACTTTGTGAACGGCGTAGGCGAGTCCGTTGAGAAACAAAAACACCGGCAAGGCCGCCAATGCCGCCGGCCAGCGGAACATTTTCACAAAACTCGTCATGGCCAGACCATCCATGATCGCTTTCAACGCGAGCGGATAAAAATAATTATCCAGTCCATCCGTCACCGCGCCGACCAAGCCGAGCGGCGCGGCGCAAAAGAGAATGGTCGCCGCCAGAAAACCATCGGCGGGCTTCGCGACGGAACCGGTCTGCGCCCCGGCCAGCAACTTGGCGGCGTAGCGGCCGAGATGATTCGATATTTTTTGCAGGGCGAGCGCCTTGCCCAACAGGCTGCCCAGCACCACGGCAAGAAAGGCGATGAACAGTTGCTTCAGCATGGAACCAAAAGTGCCGCCGACGTTAAGCCAGACGAGTTGCAGTCCGCAGAAGGCTGTCAGCGCGCCGAGCAGGGATTTGAAATAGGTTTGCGTCCGCGCCGTCAGCGGTTCGCGCCGGATGAGGCCGAAGAGGGAGCCGAACAGAATACCGAGGGCGTTGAGAAATGCACCGATCACCCGCGCAGTGTGGCGCGACACGGTTGCGAAGAAAAGTTTTCCCTTCGTCCGCCGCCCGCCGTAAAGTCTCGCGCGACAACTGATGTCCGCCGCCAAAAATAATTCCCGCCGCCCGTGGGCGTGGGTGCCCACGCTTTACTTCGCGGAGGGCCTGCCCTACGCGCTGGCGATGTCCGTCTCGGTGGTGCTCTACAAAAACCTCGGCCTGTCGAACGCGCAGATCGCGTTTTACACCGGCTGGCTCTATCTGCCGTGGGTGCTCAAGCCGCTGTGGAGCCCGGTGGTGGACCTGCTGCGGACGCGGCGCGAATGGATCTGGGCGATGCAATTCTGCGTCGGCGCAGCGCTGGCGGGCGTGGCGCTGACAATCCCCACCACGCATTTTTTCCAAGTGACGCTGGCATTTTTCTGGCTGCTGGCGTTCGCCTCGGCCACGCACGACGTGGCGGCGGACGGCTTTTATCTCGTCGCCCTGCACGAGCGGGAACAGTCCCTGTTCAGCGGCGTGCGCAACACGTTTTACCGCGTGGCCGCCATCCTGGCGCAAGGCCAACTCGTGGTGCTCGTCGGCATGATCCACAGCGGCACCGGCAGCTTCACGACGGCGTGGACGTCAGTTTTCGGGCTGGTCGCGGGAATTTTCCTGCTGCTCGGCCTGTATCACCGGTTGATTTTGCCGCGTCCGGCAGCCGATGTGCCGGGTGGAAAAATGGTTTCCGAAAATTTCTTCGGCACGTTCGTCACGTTTTTCCAGAAGCCGAAAATCGGCACGCTGCTCGCCTTCCTGCTGCTCTATCGCTTCGGCGAAGCGCAATTGATGGGCATCGCAAAACTTTTCCTGCTCGATGCGCGCGAGCAAGGCGGACTCGCCCTGACCGACGCGCAATTCGGCTGGATTTACGGCACGTTCGGCGTGGGCGCGCTGCTGTGCGGCGGGTTGCTCGGCGGCTGGGTCGTCTCGCGGCACGGCCTGAAATTCTGGCTGTGGCCGATGCTGCTGGCGATTCACCTGCCGGACGCCGTGTTCATCTGGCTCGCCACTGCGCAGCCGGAAAATTTATTCGCCGTCGGCGCGGGCGTCGTGGTGGAGCAGTTCGGCTACGGCTTCGGTTTCACGGCGTTCATGCTCTACATGATCTATATCGCACGAGGCCTCCACGGCACGGCGCACTACGCACTGTGCACCGGATTCATGGCGCTGGGCATGATGCTGCCGGGCATGTGGAGTGGCTGGCTGCAGGCGCATCTCGGCTACAAAATCTTTTTCCTGTGGGTCATTCTGGCGACGATCCCGAGCTTCTTTGTAGCCCTGAAAATTCCGCTGGAAGCGGACTTCGGCCGGAAAGATTGATTTGCCACCTTAAAATGGTTCGCAAAAAGAATTGCTTTGAACGCCCCGGGCTTTCCAGAATCCAAGTTCACAGATGAAACCAAACCGCCTTTTCCTCCTGCTCGCCGTGCTGCTGGAATGTTCCCTCGCTGCGCACGCCGACCTCGCCTCGATTTTCACGAACACCACGCCGTCCGTCAGCGCGATCCCGCGCCGGGCGAGCATCCTCTTCATCCAATGCCACGACCTGGCGCCGGGCGACTTGAGCTGCTACGGCCAGACGAATTATCAGACGCCGAACTTGGATCGCCTGGCCGCCGAGGGCATACGCTTCGGCCATTATTCCGGCGGGCTGGACAGCACGGAAACCACCGCATTGCTGCTGGCCGGAAAAAATTCTGCGCTGACACTGGGTGAACCGAACCTCGCCCAACGGCTGAAGCAAAGCGGCTATCATACCGGGCTCATTGGCGAATGGACGTTTGACCGCGAGCCGTGGGCGCATGGCTTCGACGATTTTGCCGGTTTCTTCACCGATGCCGAAGCGCAGGATTATTATGCGCAACACATCTGGCGCTACCCGCATATCCTCTACAACGAAACCAATCAGGTGACGGGAAAGGTGCTTGAACACGAGATGCTGTATCACAATACCGGCGGCAAAAAGGGCCAGTATCTGCCGGACCTGCTCATCACCGCCACGCTGAACTTCATCAAGATCAACCAGCCGGATGCCGCGAATCGTTACCGTCCGTTTTTCCTGCTCGTGAATTTGCCTGCGCCGCGCACCGCCATCACCGGCAAAGATGTTTTCCCGGTGCCCAGCGACGCGCCGTTCACCGGCGAAAACTGGCCGCAGGCCGCGAAGAACCGCGCCGCGCTCATCACCCGCCTCGACAGCGGCATCGGCCGGTTGTTCGAACAATTGAAGAAATATAACATGACCAATAACGTTGCCATCTTCTTCAGCAGCAGTTCCACGCCGGAACATTTTGCGGATCCCAAAATGAATTTCCTGCTGCCGAAGGACAATTTCCGCGCCACCAACAATCTCGTGCCGCCAGCCCTGCCGATGATCGCATATTGGCCGGGAACCATTCCCCCTGCCCGCACCAGCCAGCAACCTTGGACCGTGGTGGATTTCGCGCCGACGGCCTTGGCGATCGCCTATGAAAAACCGGTGACGAATTTTACCGGCCAGTCCGTCCTGCCCACGCTGGTGGGTCGTCCGGCGAAGAGAAATCCGGGATCGAAGCCTTGACCCGCAGCCGAACCGGCCGCGCTATTTTGCAGTCAGGTTCTTTAGCCGAAAGTTACGATATTCGATCTTCATCGGCGGCCCCACGTGGACTTGCACGCCGAGCATTCCATCAAACCGGCGGTTCTTCGTGTCCTCGTCAATCACCACGCTCATCACGTGACCGTTCAGGATGTGCGTCAGGGTGTTGCCGCTGGCGATGAGATGATATTCATTCCAGTCGTTGGTCTTGATCGCGGCGAGCAATTCGTTTGCTGAACCGAGCGTGCCGATGATTTGCGGCAATTGATCATCCACCTGCCGCGTCACCTGCCCGCGCAAGGCGAGAAACGTCCGGCCGCGCTCCTCGTAATTCTGGCCGGTATATTGATTCTGGCCGTCAATATCCGCCTGATAACCGCGCATCGTCCATGGACCGTTCGTCACCATGATGCTGCGATAATTGATGCCGCTGTTGCCCCTCGCCGAGACGCGATACTCCACCTTCAACTCAAAATCGCGCGTCTCGCCGCCGCGCCAAACGATGAACGAATTGATCTTGAGCAGATTCGTGGGCGTGACTTCGCCGACGAGACACCCGTTCTCGACGCGCCAATAGTTCGTATCGCCCTGCCAGCCATTGAGGGTCTTGCCGTCAAAGATGGACACAAAACCGGACTCATCATTCGTCACGACCGGCCAGCCGCGTTGCTGGGCGGATGTGGAGAGCGATGCGCCCGCCAGAATCAAGAGCGCGAATGTCATTTGGAGAATTTTCATGCGATAACGCAGTCTGGTTTTTGGCCAGCGAGAGGTCAATCTCCGTAAATAAAAACGCGGCCGGAATTGCTTCCGGCCGCGTCGCGTTAATTTCTCGGTTCTCCTAACCCGTCAGCGAATTAGTAGCCGCCCATGCCGCCCATGTCGCCCATGCCGCCGCCGTGACCGCCGCCAGCCGGAGCTTTTTCCTTCTCCGGGAGGTCGGTGATGAGGCATTCGGTGGTCAGCAACAGACCGGCGATGGACGCCGCGTTCTGAAGCGCGCTGCGGGTGACCTTCTTCGGGTCAACGACGCCGGCTTTGACGAGGTCCTCGTAGTTGCCAGTCGCAACGTTGTAACCTTCGTTGCCCTTGGACTTCTTGACCTTGTCCACAATGACACTGCCTTCTTCGCCGGCGTTCGCGGCGAGCGAACGGAGCGGGGCTTCGACGGCGCGCTTCACGATACCAACGCCAATCGCCTCGTCTTCATTGGAGGTCTTGACGCCTTCGATCGCGCTGATGCAGCGGATGAGCGCCACACCACCACCGGCGACGATGCCTTCTTCGACGGCCGCGCGGGTTGCGTGCAACGCGTCTTCCACGCGCATCTTCTTTTCCTTCATTTCGGATTCGGTCGCGGCACCGACGTTGATGACGGCCACGCCGCCCGCCAGCTTCGCGAGACGTTCCTGCAATTTTTCACGGTCGTAATCGCTCGTGGTTTCCTCGATCTGGCGGCGGATCTGGTTCACGCGGCCCTGGATGTCGCTGTTCTTGCCGGAACCTTCGACGATCGTGGTGTTTTCCTTGTCAATGATGACGGTCTTCGCGCGGCCTAGGTCGGCGAGTTCCACCGTCTCGAGCTTGATGCCGAGGTCTTCGGTGATGAACTTGCCGCCGGTCAACACCGCGATGTCTTCCAACATGGCTTTGCGGCGGTCGCCGAAGCCCGGAGATTTGACAGCGCAGACGTTGAGCGTGCCGCGGAGCTTGTTCACGACGAGGGTCGCGAGCGCTTCGCCTTCGACTTCTTCGGCGATGATCAAGAACGGCTTGCCGGAGCGCGCCGCTTTTTCAAGCAACGGCAGCAAGTCTTTCAAGTTGCTGATCTTCTTTTCGAAAATCAGGATGTAAGGATCTTCCATCTTCACTTCCATCGTCTCGGCGTTCGTGACGAAGTAAGGCGAGAGATAGCCCTTGTCGAACTGCATGCCTTCGACCACGTCGAGCGTCGTCTCGATGGACTTCGCTTCTTCGACCGTGATGGTGCCGTCTTTGCCAACTTTATCCATCGCGTCAGCGATCTTGTCGGCGATTTCGAAATCCCAGTTCGCGGAAACCGCGGCGACCTGCTTGATTTCTTCCTTGTCCTTGACCTTCTTGGAGATCTTGCCGAGCTGCTCAACGGCGGCTTCCACGGCCTTGTTGATGCCGCGCTGGATGCCGATCGGGTTCGCGCCGGCGGTGACGAACTTCAAGCCTTCGCGATAAATCGCCTCGGCCAGAACCGTCGCCGTCGTGGTGCCGTCGCCGGCGATATCGCTGGTCTTGCTCGCGACTTCGCGGACCATCTGGGCGCCCATGTTTTCATACGGGTCTTCCAGTTCGATTTCCTTCGCGACCGTGACACCGTCCTTGGTCACCGTCGGGGAACCGAATTTTTTGTCGATGACGACGTTGCGGCCTTTCGGTCCGAGCGTCGCGACGACCGCCTTGGAGAGCTTGGAAACACCGCGCAGGATCGCCTGACGGGCTGCTTCATCAAACAGTAATTGTTTTGCTGCCATAGTATTAGTTGATAGTTAAAAGTTGATAGTTGAGAGTTTAAAAATTAGCCAAGGATCGCGACGAGGTCATCCGCGCCGAAGATCTTGTATTCCTTGCCGTCGATCTTGATTTCGGTGCCGCCGTATTTGGAAACGAGCACGCGGTCGCCGACCTTCACTTCAAACGGAATGCGTTTGCCTTCGTCGTCCAGCTTGCCGGTGCCGAGCACGCGGACAATGCCTTCCTGCGGTTTTTCTTTGGCGGTGTCGGGGATGATGATGCCGCCCTTTTTGACTTCCCTCTCTTCGACGGCTTCCACGAGGATGCGGTCGCCGAGCGGTTTGATGTTCAGTGCCATACTATTTTTGTTTGGTTGTTTTGTTTTGTTGACTGCTTAATTAACTCCCGGTCCGCACTCGCGGCGGGAAAATTTTTATTTATGAATTGATGCGGCGGCTGCAGGCAGCAGCAACGGCATTATTGGTTTTAGTAAAGGAGCGTATTTTGTTGCACGGCTGTAAATGTTATCCAAAGTGACAATCACTTTGATGACCTTTTGCCAATGAGCGTCTTGAGTCATACTGCTGCGGACCGTCACAAGATTACCAATGGCTTGAGTTAGTGCTTCTCGTAATGCTTCTGCGCCTCGGATTCGGCAATTCACCAAAAGCCTTCTTGTATTCTCCAGCATCTCCAAAACAACTCTCTTCACTTCTGGATCAAGGTCTGATGACTCCACAGACTGAAAAGCATCATCAACTTCATCAGAAACCCTCTTCAGTTCTTCATTGTCTATGCTTTCTTCAACTTTGAAGTCCCAAACGGCCTCAACACAATGCTCAAGGTCTTGGAGCACGCTTGGAGTAATATGATACGTAATGGCGGCCCATTGCCCATTAAGAGTCCAATGCGAAATCGCTGCACGTATTGGTGGAAGGCAACGCAAATACAGGTTTTTATTTCTTAATTCACTTTTGTTGACTGCTTTCTCCGTTTCATCAACCAACTCATGAAGCTTGGTTAGAGCAAAATATAATTCCCTGAAGTCATCTTTTTTGACCCCAAGTATTTCTGCCCATACATCTTTAATCGCATGATGGTTATCGTAGCTTCGTGCCTTCAGCAAAATATCATGTAACCGCTTTGTTGCGGTTACATGATTTTGCTGGGCTTGCTCAGACATCAGTTAAATTCTTTAGAAGTTCGTTACTTCTTCTCGTCCACGACTTCCGCGTCAATCACGCCGTCGTCCTTTTTCTTTTCTTCGGACTTCGGCGCTTCGCCGCCGGCTTGACCACCGGCTGCACCGGCTTTGTCAGCTTGAGCTTTTGCGGCGGCGGCCTTGTAAAGTTCCGCGCCAATCGCCTGCGCGGCTTCGTTCAGCTTCTCGCCGGCGGACTTGATGGCGGCGGTGTCGCTGCCCTTGAGCGCTTCCTTCGCGGCGTTGATCGCGGCTTCGAGCTTGGTCTTGTCGTCCGCCGAAATCTTGTCGGCGTTGTCCTTGACCAGTTTCTCGGTGCGATAGACGGCGTTGTCCACCTCGTTGCGCGTCTCGACTTCTTCCTTGCGGGCCTTGTCCTCGTCGGCATGGGCCTCGGCGTCGCGGCGCATCTTCTCGACTTCGTCCTTCGAGAGGCCGCTGCTGGCCGTGATGGTGATCTTCTGTTCCTTGCCGGTGCCAAGGTCCTTGGCGCCGACATGCAAGATGCCGTTGGCATCAATGTCGAAGGTCACTTCGATCTGCGGCACGCCGCGCGGCGCGGGCGGAATGTCCGCGAGCTGGAACTTGCCGATGGTCTTGTTGTCGCGCGCAAACTGGCGTTCGCCCTGTAACACGTGGATCTCGACGCCGGGCTGGTTGTCGCTGGCGGTGGAGAAAATTTCCGATTTGCGGGACGGAATCGTGGTATTGCGTTCGATCAATTTCGTGAACACGCCGCCGAGCGTTTCGATGCCGAGCGACAGCGGGGTGACGTCGAGCAGGAGGACGTCCTTCACTTCACCCTTGAGCACGCCGCCCTGGATGCCGGCGCCGACGGCGACGACTTCGTCCGGGTTCACGCCCTGATGCGGGGCTTTGTTGATGAGCTTGTGCGCGGTCTCGACGACGCGCGGCATGCGGGTCATGCCGCCGACGAGCACGAGTTCGTCAATCTTGCTGGCTTCGATGCCCGCGTCCTTCAAGCACGCATGAACGGGCTTGATGGTGCGCTCGAACAGGCTGTCCGTGAGCTGCTCCATCTTGGCGCGGGTGAGATTTTTCTGGATGTGCTTCGGGCCGGTAGCGTCCGCCGTGATGAACGGCAGGTTGATGTCGTAGGTCGTCGCGCTGGAGAGGGCGATCTTGGCCTTTTCCGCTTCTTCCTTGATGCGCTGGAGCGCGTCGGGCTGCTTGCGGAGGTCCATGCCGGATTCTTTTTTGAATTCGTCGAGAATCCAGTCCATCAAAGTATTGTCCCAGTCGTCACCGCCGAGGTGCGTGTCGCCGTTGGTGGCCTTCACTTCAAACACGCCGTCGCCGATTTCGAGCACGGAAATATCAAACGTGCCGCCGCCCAAGTCATACACGGCGATCTTCTCGTCCTTCTTCTTGTCGAGGCCGTAAGCGAGCGACGCGGCGGTGGGCTCGTTGATGATGCGGAGCACTTCGAGACCGGCGATGCGGCCGGCGTCTTTCGTGGCCTGGCGCTGCGAGTCGTTGAAATACGCGGGCACCGTGATGACGGCCTGCGTGATCTTTTCGCCGAGACGCGTTTCGGCGTCGGCTTTGAGCTTGGCGAGGATCATCGCGGAGATTTCGGGCGGCGAGAACTGCTTGGTCTTGCCCTCGACTTCGACTTCCACGGCGCAATCGCCGTTGGACGCTTTCACGACCTTGTAAGGCATGCGCTTGATCTCTTCCTGCACTTCATCGAACTTGCGGCCCATGAAGCGCTTGATGGAATAAATCGTGTTGCGCGAGTTCGTGACGGCCTGGCGCTTGGCGGCGTCGCCGACGACGCGTTCGCCGCTCTTGGTAAATGCCACGACGGACGGCGTGGTGCGTTTGCCTTCGGAGTTTTCGAGCACGAGCGGTTCGCCGGCGTCCATGACGGCCATGCAGGAGTTCGTGGTGCCTAAATCAATGCCTAATACTTTTGCCATAAAATTGGTTCGTTAAGTTGTTTCGTTAAAATCTGCTCCCTCCTTCAATGCAATAAGGGTGCCGAAGTGTGCCAAACGGGGAAAAAGTCATGGAACCACTGGAAACAAAGGGTGAAGACGGCAAGCGCTCGCAGGCTGGAATAACTCAAAACTGTGCCACAGGTGGCACAATGGCACAGTCGGCTGGTGGGTGGCGCAGATATTATGGCGCACCTGCGGTCGGTGGGGCGAGGCTCCTGACGAGCCGGGCCGAAGGGGAAAGTTGGTTCAACAAGCGGCTCGCGGGGACGCTCGCCCCACCAGCCTCAAATCCACTTCGCCGCCTTCGCGTCCTTCGCGCGACAATTTATTTACTTCCCGGTTTGACGGCGGGAGTTTTGGCAAGGTCGGGCGGAAGATTATTCGGATCGAACGTCTCGACTTGCAGCGCGATGAGGCTGAGGGTCGGCACGCCGAGGTTCACGGTGCCGTTGGAACGATCCACGACCATCGCCACACCGGCCACGGTGCCGCCATTGGCGCGAACGATGTCCATCGTCTCCTGCACACGACCACCCTTGGTCACGACGTCCTCGACAACGAGAATTTTTTCGCCCGGCGCAATCTTGAAGCCGCGACGCAGGACGAGTTTGCCTTCCTCTTTTTCCACGAAGATGAAACGTAAGCCGAGTTGCCGCGCGACTTCCTGGCCGATGACGAGTCCGCCCATCGCCGGCGCCACGACGGTAACCGCGCCGAGCGGTTTTAGTTTAGCGGCGAGCGCCGCGCCGAGTTTTTCGACGGCTGGCATCTGCTGGAGCGCGAGGGCGCATTGGAAAAACTGGCGGCTGTGCAGCCCGCTGCGGAGGACGAAATGGCCTTCGAGCAGCGCGCCGCTTTCACGGAAAATCTGGAGGACTTGATCTTGTGTCATCGCCTCAGTTTCAAGTTTTCAGTTTTCAGTTTCAAGTTTATCCGCAGGCAAGCGGGCTATGGGTTGAAGGTTTTTGAAAATCTGTGGAATCTGCGAAATCTGCGGGTAGAATCCGCCCGTGCCGAAGTGGATCAAGTTCATCATCGCCGTCCTGCTGCTGCCGCTGTGCGCGGGCGCGGCGCGGGCGTTGTGGCTGGTGCTGCGGGCGGGCTACGGCGCGGACACCGTCTGGGTGCCGCTGC
>Ga0207702_10004631_pt1 | contig 12180 bp, 12 predicted proteins | sample KBSCornC62_FD_184302 | JGI IMG/M metagenome (GOLD analysis project Ga0207702, IMG submission 184302) | Corn rhizosphere microbial communities from Kellogg Biological Station, Michigan, USA - KBS Corn C6-2 (SPAdes) (version 2) | ecosystem: Host-associated > Plants > Roots > Rhizosphere > Soil ...
TACTGCACACACGAAACAAAAACTCAAAATCGAATTTCGAATAGTTCTCGCGTTGCTGTACCTGGCCGTATTCGGCGAGACCCTCTACAGTTTACTGACCTAAGAGATTGCAGTTTCGATATTCGGAAGCAATTCTTTGACCGACATATCCGCGAAACCTCACATAGCGGCTAAAACGCTCAAGGCAACTCACGGACACTTTGGGCACCTGATCATTGCCGGCAACGTCTGCCACGAAGTGAAAGCGATCCCAATAACGCCCGAGTACCACCAGCCCTCCTGCCAGGTTGGGTAGATCTGCTCCGCTGCGTAAATCCTGATCACGACTCGGGCGATTTGTCCCAGCGCGCAGTTAACGCGCGTATGGGTCCGCTCTGGACTCGCCCTCAGAGCATGGACTCGGTTCCCTCGTCACTGCTTGGATTAACCTTAGCTCATGCGAATTGCGTACCAGAACGTCTCAGGACGCTTGAATCTCAAATGAGCACCAGGAGGTCCTATGGTTTCTTTGTTGCCCAGGAAGAGCACATTCTTTGAGCTTTTCAGGGCTCAGGGAACGGTGATCAAGAAAGCCACGGAACTATTCGCGGAGTTTGCGAACAGGTTCGGCGATTTTGAATCGTTTAGTGCCCGTTCGAAAGCCCTCGAGCGGGACGGGGACGCTCTTGTCCGGAAACTAACTTATGAGCTGGCGGAGGCGTTCAATACTCCGCTCGACCGGGAGGATATCCATCCTCTCATGCTGGATCTCGACAGAATCGTGAACCTGATCAACCGAGCCGTCCAGGATACGTATCTATACGGGATCACGGAAAAGCCAGCGATCATGGACGCATTTGTCTCGCTGATGCAAGGAGCTGCAGGAGAGCTAGAGCAGCTGCTCACGGTCTTCGAGCGGCGCAAGTACGTTGCGGAACTCGCGCACGCAGTGGAGAAGATTCGCGGCATCGAACATCAAGCGGACGTTCTCTATAAGGAAAGCGTTCATGATCTCTTCACGAGCGATCGGGAACGTCTCCGTGCTCTGTTTCGAGATGATTCCGATTCTGTGATCACGCTGAAGGTCCTTGCAACGAATCGCTTCATAACTAATCTCGAGAAGATCGTCGACGCCTTTCAGGTGGCGGCGAACCGAATCGAGGGCATCGCCATTAAATGGAACTGACGGATGGGCCATCAGACACTGCTTGTGGGTATCATCGTGGCCGTCGCGCTCGGCTTCGACTTCACGAACGGGATGCATGACAGCGCGAACTCCGTCGCAACGATTGTCGCCACGCGGGTGCTCACGCCGATACAGGCGGTCATCTGGGCGGCGTTCTGGAACATCGCCGCATTCTGGCTGTTTGGGACGGAAGTGGCGAAGACCATCGGCAGCGGCATGATCGACGTTCATACTGTGACTCCGTTAGTGGTGCTTACGGGGCTTCTGGGAGCAATCGGGTGGAATATTGTTACACTCTCGCTCGGAATCCCGACCAGTTCGTCGCATGCCATCATTGGTGCGTACGCCGGGGCGGCGGTCGCCAAAGCCGGGTTCGGCGTTCTACTCCCCGGAGGATGGACGAAGACCCTTCTGTTCATCGTCCTTGCGCCGCTCATCGGGTTCTTTCTTGGCGGCCTTCTGCTCGTCGTCACGAGTTGGATTCTTGAATGGGGGAAGTCATCGCCATCGCGCGTCGCCCCTTGGCTGAAGCGTGTTCGCCTGCTTTCCGCCGCAGCTTACAGCCTTGGACACGGCGGAAATGACGCGCAGAAGACGATGGGCATTATCACTGGTCTTCTCTTTTCCGCAAAGCTTATTCCCGCATTCCGCATTCCCTTGTGGGTTGTTCTTTCGGCTTACGGCGCGATGGGCTTGGGGACGCTTTTCGGGGGATGGAGGATCATGAAGACCATGGGCCATGGCATTGCAAAACTTCGGTCGCTGGATGGTTTTTGCGCCGAACTTGCGAGCGCTGCCAGCATCTTTCTTTCCACCTTGCTCGGCATCCCGGTCAGCACGACACACGTAATCACCGGTGCCATCTCGGGCACCCGGGCAGTGAGCCGCGTCTCCGCTGTGCGCTGGAATACGGCATTCAGCATTGCATGGGCCTGGGTTTTCACCATTCCCGGCGCCGCCGTACTTGCCTGGGGTCTGTACCGCTTCGCAGCGCTCTTTGGAATCCACTCTTGACGGAATCGAATCTGTGGTTCAACGATATCAAGGAAGTCGTCGGTCTGCGACAGATTGCCATGCTCGTCGTGCAGATTTCGGCTCCTGCATTTTCATTGACGTCAATCAAAGCATACTCTCCGAGTCGCTCATCGAGGCAGGATCGGGAACGGCAAGTCGGCGAGTGTCCTGCGATTTGGCCGCGAACGGTTCTGGAAAAAACGGGACGCGATGCCCGCTTTCGGGGTCTTATCTGAAATTCACCGAGCGATGCAAGCTTGATAGGTGATTGGGTCTGGAGGGTCGCCGACGAAGAACTCAACGGGGTTTCCCCCTTTACCCTCTACGTGTCCTAGGCTGTCTCCAGGAGTTGCGTGCGATATTTCGGCGCGATCGCCCTCGCCTTCCCTAGAAATTCGGCCATCTGCTTTTCGTCCAATTTGGGTGGAGGCGTTGTGCGGGTCGCGACTGGAACCCCGAGCTCTTGGAAGAACTTGTCATTGCCAGCCGGTGAGCAGATGCAGATCATCCGGACTGGGCGCGAGGCTGAGTTGTGAAACTGGTGCGGGGCGTTGGACGGAATATTGACTGTGTCGCCAGCACGCACGATGGATTTCTGACCACGGAAGGTCACTTGCAACTCGCCTTCGAGCAGGATGAAGGTTTCTTCGAAGTCGTGACGATGCGGGCCCGGACCGCCGCCGGGAGGCACGTGCATGTCGATCACGCAGAAGCGATTATCAGTGTCTTTGCCGGCGACGGTGATGGTATATGTATCTCCTGCAAGACCAATATGCTGGGCTGCCGGACCATTCCCCTGGGCGAGTGCAAGGCCACGGCTAAGATCGTCGGCTGGAAGTGGAGCGGACTCAGATTCTGCATCAGACATGTGATTTCTCCCTTTCTTGGAATTACCCAGGCAGGCAGATTACGCCTTCCAAATTGCTGCGGTTTGAGTTGCCAAGGCTTCGTAGCTGCGTGGCGCGTGGCCCAGAAGCTTAGTAAGGCGGGCGACTTCAGTCTCGGTCGCTTCGAAGCCGCGATCAAAGTAGCCTTGGAACATCATGCTTTGGCTCAGCAACCCCGACCTTGGATGGGTTAGTTTCGGATCTCCGACAGCAGTTCCTCGACGTGGGTCTTCTGGTCAGCCGTTAGCGGAAGGAGTGGCTGGCGAGGATATCCGCCGTAGTAACCGTTGAAGTCGCAGGCATACTTAACGCCCGCGATTCCGAGTTCCGCTGTGATGTGCTGGCTCACTTTTGCGATCTGATCCTGCTTCTCTGCTGCCAGCTTTGGATCGCGATCTTTCCAGGCGAAATAGACCTCATAGCAGGCTTCCGGCGCGCAGGCGCCGAAACCGAGGATTGCGCCTGATGCACCGGCCTCGAGGGACGGCAGAATGATCGACGCCGAGCCGGTCAGGACCTGGAATCCGATTTCCCTGGTCCGAGTCTTGATCGGCGACGCGGGAGGCGCAACTGCAACGGCCTGCCCTCCAGACAGATCAATCGCGGGAACAAACGTGGCCGGCTGGGCGAGCACCTGCTTCAGCATCCGGCCAGTTACGGCTTCGAAAACGGGCGTGACGGTCACCGTCCGCTTGGGCGTATCGCGTGTCGCACTGACGATTCCCTTGATCCGCTCGAGGCTGCCACTCGAGTCTTTGATGGCAATGATATTGGGATGATGGGCCAGCTCAGCGACCATCTCCACGGGAATCTGGTAAGGAACGCAGCGCGGAATGTTGTAGAGGACGACTGGTAGTGGTGAACGATCCGCCACGGCGCGGAAGTAGTTCGCTACGACTTCGGGGGTCATTTGAGTCGAATAGTAGGTCGGGGTCCGTACAAGCACGGCGTCGTACTGGCTTTTGGCTGCTGTTTCTGCTAGCTCCAAAACGGAACACAAGCTCTCGCGATTCAACCCCGCGATAAGGACCTTTTCCGCGGATGCGGCTTCTGCTGCGACGCGGAGCACCTCTTTAGTCTCCGCATCATCGAGCGCCGGCGCTTCGCCTGTGGAACCGAGCACAACCATCCCGGCAAGCTGGCTGCGCGAATATCGCGCTACATTCGCTTCCAGCTTGCGATAGTAGACACGCTCGTCGGGGTAGAACGGCGTGGTAACTGCGGCGAAAACGCCTTCTATCAGCATGGTTCTATTTTAGGCGAGGCGACTGACTTCCCTTTCCGGAGCCTGGTCTTCTCTTCGAGCGGCGTGCAGGTTTTGCAGTGCGTAGACCGTGATGTCTTGCGTCTGCATTGCCGCAATTCCATCTGCGGCTGCCTGCGCGGCGGCGATTGTGGTAATCGTCGGAACGCGAGCCAGGACGGCAGCTCGTCGAATGGCCTTTTCATCGAAGAAGGTGTCCTGGCCCCGAGGCGTGTTGACGATCAGCTGAATGCGATCGCCTTTAATAAGATCGACGACGTTGGGGCGGCCTTCCTTGACCTTGAAGACACGCTCAACTGAAAGCCCTGCACGCTCCAGAGCGTTGGCTGTGCCTTCGGTGGCGATGATCTGGAAGCCGAGATGGACGAAGCGGCGTGCGAGTTCAATTGCCGCCGGCTTGTCGTGATCGTTCACCGTGAAGAAGACGGTCCCCTTCGCGGGCAGAATCTGACCCGCGGATAGCTGTGCTTTCGCGAACGCCTCGCCAAAAGTCTCCGCAACACCCATCACCTCTCCGGTCGACTTCATCTCCGGTCCGAGCACCGTGTCGACTCCAGCGAATTTGCTCCAAGGGAAAACGGGCGATTTCACGTAGTAATAAGCTCCCACTTCAAGGTCTTTGCCGGAGTTCAGTTGCTCGGGCAGCAGTTCCCGGAGTTTGCGGCCGGTCATCAGCCGCGATCCGATCTTTGCCAGTGGGATGCCGGTAGCTTTCGATACGTACGGAACTGTCCTGGATGCGCGCGGATTGACCTCGATCACATAGACGTGATCTTCTCCGTCGCCATCGCGTTGAATCGCAAACTGAAGGTTCACGAGGCCGACAACTTTCAATGCCAGCGCCAATTCTCGCGTATATTTGCGGATGGTGTTCAGCGTCTCTTCGCGAATGCTCACGGCAGGCAGGACGCAGGAGGAGTCACCGGAATGGATGCCGGCCTCCTCAATGTGCTGCATGATCCCTGCGATAATGACGTCCTCTGAATCGCACAAGGCGTCGACGTCAACTTCCACGGCATTCTCCAGGAAGTGATCTACGAGGACCGGGCGCTCCTGCGAGTACTCGACTGCCTGCTTCATATACTCCGCGACTGCCTGAGCGTCGTAAGCGATGACCATTGCGCGGCCTCCGAGCACATAGCTTGGGCGAACGAGAACCGGGTACCCGATGCGTTCGCCGACCGCGAGCGCCTGTTCAACGCTGGTGGCGGTGCCGCCGGCAGGTTGCGGGATGTTGAGGTCTTCGAGCAGCTTTCCGAAGCGCTTGCGATCTTCGGCGAGGTCGATGGAATCCGGAGAGGTACCAATGATGGGCACGCCCGCGGCAAGGAGGCGCTGCGCGAGGTTCAGCGGCGTCTGTCCGCCGAACTGAACAATCATGCCGATCTTCGCGCCTGATTGCGCCTCGTGATTGTAGACGGCGAGCACGTCCTCAAGAACCAGGGGCTCGAAGTACAGCCGATCGCTAGTGTCGTAGTCGGTCGAAACAGTCTCGGGATTGCAGTTGACCATGATGGTCTCGTAGCCATCGTCTCTCAGGGCAAAGGCCGCATGGCAGCAGCAGTAATCGAACTCGATTCCCTGCCCGATGCGGTTTGGACCGGAGCCGAGGATGATGATCTTGGGTTTATCCGTCGGCGGTGCTTCGTCTTCTTCGTCGTAGGTCGAGTAGAGATACGGCGTCATCGATTCGAATTCGGCAGCACAGGTGTCGACGAGTTTGAAGACGGGGCGGATGCCTTTCTGTTCGCGCAGTTCCCTCACCTTCTTAACGCCATCGTGCCCCTCGAGATTCCATTCGGTCGCGATGCGCTCGTCGCTTAGGCCGTATCGCTTCAGCTTCCGGAGTTGCTCAGCTGAAATCGCCTCGGGTGAAACGTCGTGCAGCGATTGTTGCGCGAGAGTCACTTCCCGCAGCTGATGGAGAAACCAGGGGTCCATACCTGTGAGTCGTGCAACTTCGCGGACGCTCATGCCGCGCTCGAAGGCAAAACGTATGTAGCCGAGCCGTTCCGGTCTTGGAGTGACAAGCATCTGCGTGAGGCGCCGAGGCTCCAGCACTTCTGTGCCGGTCTTCTTGCCGGTTTCGAGAGCGCGCCACGCTTTCATCAATGCTTCCTTGAAGGTGCGCCCCATGGCCATGACCTCGCCGACCGATTTCATCTGCGGACCAAGCGTGTCATCGGCGCCGGGGAACTTCTCAAACTGCCACTTTGGAATCTTGACGACGACGTAATCGATGGTGGGCTCGAAACAGGCTGGCGTCTTGCGGGTGATGTCGTTCGGAACCTCGTCAAGAGTGTAGCCGACGGCGAGTTTGGCAGCGATCTTTGCAATCGGAAAACCGGTTGCCTTCGACGCCAAGGCTGACGAACGCGACACACGCGGATTCATCTCGATAACGATCATCCGGCCGTTGGCAGGGTTGATGGCGAACTGCACATTCGATCCGCCAGTCTCCACGCCGATTTCGCGCATGACCGCTATCGCTGCGTCGCGCATTTTCTGGTATTCGCGATCGGTCAACGTCTGGGCGGGCGCAACAGTGATTGAATCGCCTGTGTGCACGCCCATCGGGTCGAAGTTCTCAATGGAACAGATAATGATGACGTTGTCGGCAAGGTCGCGCATGACCTCCAGTTCGTATTCCTTCCATCCGAGAACGCTCTCTTCGATGAGGCATTCATGTACGGGTGAAAGATCGAGACCGCGCGCAAGGATCTCCATCAGCTCTTCGCGGTTGTAGGCAACGCCGCCGCCGGAACCGCCCAGGGTGAAGCTGGGACGAATGAGGACTGGGAAACCAATCTTGGCTGCGAAATCCAAACCGTCGCGAAGATTATTCACCAGCGCCGACTTCGGGACGTCAAGGCCGATGCGGATCATCGCGTCTTTGAAGAGAAGGCGGTCTTCTGCCTTCTTGATTGGCTCGAGCTTTGCGCCAATAAGTTCAACGTTGTAGCGATCGAGAATTCCGGCATCGGCGAGGTCAACCGCCAGGTTCAATGCCGTCTGTCCACCTACGGTGGGCAGCAGGGCGAATTTGCCAGAACCGGCGGTGAGCATCTCGGTCTCGATTCGAATGATCTCTTCGACATACTGGCGAGTGAGCGGTTCGATGTAGGTTCGATCCGCGAGTTCGGGGTCCGTCATGATGGTGGCGGGGTTCGAGTTCACCAGCACCACTTCGTAGCCTTCCTGTTTGAGGGCTTTGCAGGCCTGAGTGCCTGAGTAGTCGAACTCGGCGGATTGGCCGATGACGATCGGGCCGGAGCCGATCACGAGAATCTTCTGGATGTCATTTCTGCGTGGCATTGTTTTCTTCAGTAACCTTGATTTGCACGTACAGCTTTTTCGAATTTAGCGTCGGAATATTTCGAAGCGTTTTGAAAGGGCACGGCTTCAGCCGTGCCGAAGGCTTGCAGAGAGATGGTGGGCTTTAGCCCCTGAGGGACGGCGTTCAACTTCCACCCTGGATACGCCGATGAATATCTGTACTCCGCTGCATCATTACACAAGCGCTTTTTGAGCGGATTCAGATGAATGTAATGGAGATGTTTGTCGTAATCTTCAGCATCCCTGATCCGATGATCTGCGAATCCTCTCTGCCAGATCTCCGCGTTGGATCCTAACTCTTTCTTTGCCCTGAATGAGAACCCGCCCTTGATGAGTTGCAGTGCGCGCTCCAAATTCACCATTGGCGTGATCAATAAATGAAAATGATCGGGCATCAAGACAAACTCGTGAAGGAGATAGGCTTTTCCTCGGTGCGAGAAAAGGACTTTGAAGAACAGACGCGCCCATGGTTCAGCTCGGAAAAGCGAACGGCTCTCCCATGTCTTCGATGTGACGAAGTAGGTTTGCGAGTTGTTGGTCGCGTGCTCTCGCGCAGGTTTCAAAACCTTCCCTCAGCGGCTAAAGCCGCGGCTTTCGTTGCAGTCTTTCCGGCACGGCTAAAGTCGTGCCCTTTCAAAACAATGTTCAATGCTCCCGCCGGTTGCGGCGAAGAGCCTTATCAAAGTCTTTCTTGCTCGTTAACACGGCCGAGCATTCATCCTGGCATGCGCCGGGTCCAAGGACGACATAGAGCTTCTTCCGTGCCAGATGTGTCACGATCTCGTCGGTGACAACGATGTCACGCGCTGCCGGCGCATACTGCGTTCGGGGCACGCGAAAAACATATGAGCCGGAACGAACTTTCTCGAATTCAAACTCACCTGATGTCCGTCCGTGTCTCGGCTGAAACCTTCTCGTCGCGGAACAGGCTCACCAGGATGTCCGGCATAGGGTGACCCTCGGGACTCACGATAATTCCCTCAACATGCGTCAAGCGCTCAGGCTTGGGAATGTCGAGTTGCGCAAAACAAGTACTCGTTGCGAGCAGGATCAGAATCGCTACATTCAAAAAACAGCGGAGCCAAAAGCCCCGCCGTTTGTAAATACCGAAATGTCTGCTCCTCAGTGATCTCATCCCTTCCACTCCTCCATCAGGTTGCGGAAGTCGCGAAACAGGTAGTGCGAGTCGTGCGGGCCTGGAGCAGCTTCGGGATGATACTGCACGCTGAACAGGGGGAGCGACTTGTGGCGGAGCCCCTCGAGCGTGTTGTCGTTCAGGTCAACGTGGGTCAGCTCAACATCGTTGGCGTTGATGGAATCCGGGTCCACGGCGAAATTGTGATTGTGCGCGGTGATTTCAATTTTGCCGGTGGCATTGTTGCGAACGGGGTGATTACCGCCATGATGACCGAACTTGAGCTTGTAGGTCTTGCCGCCGAGAGCGAGACCGCAAAGCTGGTGCCCGAGGCAGATGCCGAAGACGGGAACACGGCCAAGCATGTCGCGGATTGCTTTTGCTGCGTAATCAACTGGTTCTGGATCGCCCGGGCCATTTGACAGAAACACACCGTCGGGCTTCAGTGCCATCACATCGGCGGCCGACGTCTCCGCGGGCACCACTGTGACATTGCAGCATTGTCGCGTCAGCATGCGCAGAATGTTCTGCTTGATGCCGAAGTCATATGCGACAACGTGGAGTTGAGGCTTTTCTTCGCACCCGGGCAACAGCGGATCGTCTGTCTGGTTGCGGCTGTCGTCCGCATTGAATCCGTAAACGGACTTCGTCGACACCACTTTCGCCAAGTCGGTTCCATCCATCTTGCGAATGGATTTCGCGCGCTTTACGAGCTTGTCGGTATCTGTTTCAGTCGTCGAAATTACGCCGCGCATCACGCCGTGAGTGCGCAGGTGCCTGACCAGAGCCCGAGTGTCGATTTCGGCCAGTACCGGGACTGCATAACGCTCCATGTACTCGTCCGTAACCTGTTCAGAACGCCAGTTCGAGCTGATCGCAGAGAACTCGCGGACGATGAGGCCTTCGATATAAGGCTTCGCTGCCTCGTTGTCGGCCTGGTTGGTGCCGTAGTTGCCGATCTGAGGATTTGTAAGAACGACGATTTGACCAGCATAGGAGGGATCGGTAGCGATTTCCTGATAGCCGGTTAGGGAAGTGTTGAAAACTACTTCGCCCTGACATTCGCCTGGGTGGCCGTAGCCTTCGCCGCGGAAGATGCGCCCGTCTTCGAGCGCAAGAATCGCCTGCATTGCCTCTCCGAGGAGTGGATTCAATAGATTTTAGCAGGTTTCAACGGGCGCTTGTATGACGTGGAAAACACAAGCGTATTTCATTTCACTTCACCCGCATCTTGAGCAGGCCAATATACAAACGCTGCCTTGCCGTAAATGAGGTCACGTTCGACGACGCCGAACTCCCTGCTGTCAGACGAGATGGAGCGATGGTCGCCCATGACGAAGTAGGCGTCATCGGGAATCACAGTCTCCCCGTACGAACGGCTGTCGCGGTACATGTCTGGAACGTAGTTTTCTGTCAGCGCTTTGCCATTGACCCAGACCTGTCCGTGATCGATGCGCAACTTGTCACCGGGCAGGGCGATCACGCGCTTGATATAGCTCTTCTCGGGGTCCCGCGGATAGTGGAAGACAACGACGTCTCCACGTTCGATGGATGTGATGTGGTAGACAAACTTGTTGATGAAGAGCCGATCATGATCCTCGAGGCGCGGAAGCATGCTGGTGCCTTCGACGCGCACCGGTTGATAGAGGAACAGGATGATCAGAATGGAGACGGCTGCCGAGATCAGCAGATCGCGAATCCACAAACCCAAGGCGCCCTCCACCGCACGCGAGGGCGGTGGCGTGGTCTCCGGTGCGGGATGGACCTCCGTTGGGGAAGATGTTTCAGTTACGGCAAGTTCTTCGGGAGTCGTGGACATCGCTTTCTCGGATTATGAAATGTGAAACACATCAACTGCAACCCAGGCCCCCGGGAGGACACAGAACCACAGGATGCCCTGGTTTCTCAAGGCGGCGGGGCTGGTCCGCGGCTGGCACCATCGCGGGAGCAGCGCCCGGTGCCGTTCCTTCGGCGAGATTTGCTTCTTCGAGGATCATCGGCCTCTGGAACACCATCTCAACCTGACTACCCGCTTCGATATTTACGTCGGCTCCCCGCGTGAACAGAGATACGAGCCCGACCGCAGCCAGACCCGCGCCAATTCCGCCAAACCCGCCGGCCAGCGGATGTCCTGAGCCTAATCCAGCGACCGAACCGATGGTGCCGCCTGTTGGTATCGCGACCTCCGCGGTCTTCCCTGCATTACGCGTCTTGTCTTTATCTTGTTCAATCGTTCCTTCGCCGTTCTTCACGTCCTGCTTGCTGGCGCCGGGCAATCCACTGACCATGCCCGGGATCTCAACCACAGTGCCATTGGGGAAGATCATTGACGTGAAGTGCATATCGAGCTGAGCTTTGCCCTTCACGCGTCCGGCGCGAACCACACGATCGACCATTCCCTGTACGAAAACGCCTGCCGGAACCAGAACGCGATTCCCGACGACCACGGGGAAAGTAGACGACAGGTAGACGCCGTCTCCTGCCCTTGCGCTCTTCGTGTTGACTGAACTGCGCAGTTGGAGCAGGACCTTGGTGCCCGCAGGGATGGTGTAGGTCTTTTTAGCTGCCGGTATGGCCGTTGGAGTCACAGCTGCAGGAACTCCCTGAGATGTTGGTTCGGCAGGGCGAGAGATCTGATCTGAACCAGATGCCGGTGCCTGAGCAGATGAGAACCTGCCTTGTCCGGCCATCAGTGCGATTGCTGCAGCCAACAATGCTAACGACGGATGAGACGCGCGCATCCCGCCCTCCAATGCCCTATATGAGATAGACGGGCAGTTTTGCAGCAAAGATAGCTGCCCATTCTTTTTTTCCGGAGGCTGCAGAATCAGGGTACGCTACATTATTCGTGCATTTGGACCCTCGAACCATGGACGCTATCAGATCTGAGACCGAGAGCCGGATAGACGAGCGCCTGGCGGGTGCGGGCCGGTTTACCCGGGTGTATGCGGTGTTGCAGGATGCCATCGATTCTCACGCGTTTCCTGGGTGTGTGTTCGGCGTTCTTGCCAGGGGCAAAGTCCTGGTTTGCGACGCGCTGGGCAGCTTCACCTATGAGAGCGATGCCCAATCCGTGCGACCAGAGACGGTGTTCGATATTGCCAGCCTGACCAAAGTGGTTTCGACTACGGCCATCACCATGGTGCTCCATCAACGTGGTGAGCTTCAGCTTGACACGCCAGTGGGTGACCTGTTGCCGGGCTTCGTTATTGGGCGGCCGGATTCTGCATTGGCCCGGCGCGTTACCTTGCGGCACCTGCTCGCGCATAACTCCGGGCTACCCGGATATGTGGAGTTTTTCAGGAAGGCAACGACATCATCTGCACTTCTTCGGGCGTGCCTGGAATTGCCGATTGAAGCCGCTCCAGGTGAGCGCGTC
>Ga0207702_10004632_pt1 | contig 12177 bp, 5 predicted proteins | sample KBSCornC62_FD_184302 | JGI IMG/M metagenome (GOLD analysis project Ga0207702, IMG submission 184302) | Corn rhizosphere microbial communities from Kellogg Biological Station, Michigan, USA - KBS Corn C6-2 (SPAdes) (version 2) | ecosystem: Host-associated > Plants > Roots > Rhizosphere > Soil ...
TGATTTCCAGCTGGAGCAATTCCCCGACTTTATGAACGGCGCGGTGCAGGTGCCCGCCTACGTATATATTCCTTCTAATTCGATTCTTCAGGCGAGCCAGTTCGACTATGTCATGAACACTTACGCCGCCTGCGGACCGACTCTTATGTTCCAGTGCGGGGCACCGGGCACGAGCGCTGCGAAGAAAACCGTCTATCTGTACGGGAACCCGCCAGACCTGAATCTTGGCACACAACCGTCCTTCAGCACTACGAGACCGGATAGCAAAGCCGTTTACGCGCTGCTTGGCTTCAAGAACGAAAGTTCGAGTCCGTTCCTGAATTTCTCAGGCAATATTGGCGTGCGCTGGGTGCGGTATGACACCCAAAGTCAGGGAAATTATGTCTTCTCCAACAGCGCCTCGTCTTATTATCTCACGCTCGCCGATGCTCAGGCTTCGCTCGCGCAGATCGGAGGCATTGGTAATTACACGGTTTGGAAGAATTCACACCCCGTCGGTACCCCGTTGCCGCTTTCCTATACCAGTGTTCCTTATTCTACCGAGCGCGCCGGGAGCTTTACCAAGGATTATTTGCTGCCGGCGTTCAACATCAGCTTCAAACCGTCACGCGATTGGATCGTGCGCTACGCGCTGACGGAAACATTGACGCCCCCCAACTTCAACGACATCCGTGCACAGGGCAGCGCTACGGTGGCGACGATGACCAATCCGGCGAACAATGATCCGGCCGCGATAAAGGCGAAAGTGACCTTCCCCGGAATCTTCGTCGGCTACAACTATACGTCGGGCAATCCATCTCTTCAGCCGGAAACATCATTGAACAATGACCTTTCCATCGAATGGTATCCGAAACGAGGCACCACGGTCGATGTGGAATTGTTCCACAAGCTGATCAAGCACCAGATCCTCTATAACTCGATTTCCGCCACTGCGAGTGACTTCTTCAATCAGGCCGACTTGCCGATGTCAGCTCCAGCCGACGGGAGCGCCCCCCAATTCGTTGACGGGCCGCTGGTCGCGAAGAGTGACATCAACGCTACAAAGAACACGATTATCGAAGGCGCCGAACTTAGCGGCCATATGTATTTCGACATGCTTCCAGGCCTGTTGCGAGGGTTGGGTATCGACGCGAATGTCACTTACATTCACGATCATTCGCCCGATGCTCTGGCATTGGATATCACCGGGAATCCGGTACATGTGCCGCTTATCGGGCTGTCCAAATGGGCCTATGCAACCACCCTGCTTTACGATCTCGGTAAAGTGAGCGCTCGACTGTCCTGGACCTGGCGTAGCCGCTATCTCGCGACCACTTCCGACTCCAGCACCAGCGGCAGTTATACCGATCCGGTGTCGAAACAGACGGTCGTTTTCGGGTTACCGCTTTACGTCGCGCCGGCCGGCCGGCTCAGCGGCAGCATCGGTTACGAGTTCAGCAAACATCTGAGCCTCCGGTTCAACGTCGAGAACATTACCAATGTGAAGCAAAGGACCATCATGGAAATCCTCCCGGGCAAATATGCGCAACGGGGTGTTTTCGTGACCGATCGGCGCTTCAGCCTACTCGCAGGGTTCAATTTTTGAGTGAATGATGGGACGCTCCTCACACAATTTTGCCTGAACACTCACGGCGGATTTGAATGAGCAGGAGCGTCCTGATTGTCGGAGGCGGGACCGCCGGATGGATTTGCGCAGCCTATATGGCGCAGATGCTTTCGGCGGACCTCCCCGGCGGCGCTTCAATCACCCTGGTGGAATCTGATGAAATCGGCATCGTCGGAGTCGGTGAGGGCACCTTTCCGATCATCCGCAGGACTCTCGACCGCATCGGGCTCGACGAAAGTGATCTGATCCGGGGCGCGGACGCCACGTTCAAGCAAGGCATCCGCTTTCAGGGCTGGAATTCCAACGGAAAAGCCGATCCGGGGGATTCCTGCCTTCATCCGTTCCAAGCCAGTGCTCAGCACACGGATATGGATCTTTTGCCTTATTGGCTGCTTGGGGTTGCCGGGAACGCGCCGTGGGCAGAAGTCTGCACGGTGCAGGCGCGCACGATCGAAGCGATGCGTGCACCGAAGCTCGTGACCCACTCCAATTACGACGGGCCGCTCAATTATGCCTATCACTTTGATGCGGCGAAGCTCACGGAGGTGGTACGCGCGCGCGCGCTGGCGCTGGGCGTCAAACGGGTCATCGACACGATCGACGATGTCAGGCTCGACGAGGCCGGCGCCATCGCTTCGGTGCGGTCGCGAACGCATGGCGAGCTCACCGCCGATCTCTACGTGGATTGCACCGGTTTTCGGGCGCGGTTGATCGGGAACGCACTCGGATCGGAATTCACCTCTTATCGCGATCAGCTTTTCTGCAACCGTGCCATGACAATCCGGCTTCCATACGATCGCTCCGACGGACCGATCCCCTCCTGCACCTATTCCACAGCACAGGAAAACGGATGGATCTGGGATATCGGCCTGCAGAGCCGCCGCGGCATCGGCTATGTCTATTCTTCCGATCATTGCAGCGACGACGACGCGCTGGAGGCATTGCGGCGCTATATCGGGCCAGCCGCCAACGATCTGCCGTACCGGACTCTGTCATTCGAGGCTGGTTTTCGAAAAGTCCAGTGGCGCAAGAATTGCGTGGCGGTCGGACTTTCGGCGGGATTTATCGAACCGCTCGAAGCAACCGGAATAAGCTTTGCGGAGGTCGCCGCGCTGATTCTCTGCAACCTGTTCCCCTGGTCAGGGGATTATGAACATTCGGCGCAGCAGTTCAACGCACAGATGAGCAGGCGCTATGAACGCATTATCGACTTCATCAAGCTCCACTATTGCATCAGCCGGCGAACCGATTCCGATTTCTGGCAGGACAATCGCGCGCCCTCATCGATCTCGGACGACCTGAAGGAGAAGCTGGAACAGTGGCGGTACAGGCCTCCATCATTTCTCGACATCGACACAAGCCACGACGTCTTCGACGAGCACAGCTGGCAATACATTCTCTACGGCATGGGGTTTAAAACCGACATCGGAGCCCGGGCCGGAGCGCTGCGCTTCTACGATGACGCCCGATGCGAATTCGAGAAGATCAGGCGCCAGAGCGACGAGGCCGTGAAGGCCTTGCCGTCCCACCGTGCCCTGGTGAATGACGTTGTCGCGAGCGGTTTCCACCCCGCTCCCAATCAGCAGAGGTAATTCGAACTTGTCGCACGTTCAGAACCGATGCCGGAGAATCTCTTCGATTTTCCTGTTTTCGATCCTCCTTATTTTCGCTGCTCCGGCCTATGCGGCGACCTGCGGCGGCGCGGCTGCCATTTGTCCGCTTGAGCAGGGAGGCAGCATGCCGCTAATCGAGGCGGGACAGCCCGCCCCGATCATCGTCGACGGCAAGCTGGATCGCGGCGTGATGCACGCGGTCGCCAATTTGCAGGGCGATCTGGCAAGCGTCGGGGGCAATCGTGGTCAACTCCTCGCCGGGAATACGCAAGCTCCTGTCGCGATCATCGTCGGCACTCTCGGCAACAGCCCGATAATCGACCGTCTGGTGCGGGAGAGGAAGCTAGATGCGACCGGCTTGGCCGGGCAGTGGGAAGCTTACGTCCAGCAAGTGGTTGCAAATCCTGCTCCCGGAATCGGCAAAGCCCTCGTGATCGCCGGGGCTGACAAACGCGGTACCATCTTCGGCATGTACGACCTGTCGCGGCGGATCGGCGTGTCGCCTTGGGCTTGGTGGGCCGATGTTCCGCCCAAACGCGCCGCGAATCTCTTCGTGCTGCCTGGCCGTCGCCTCCAAAAACCGACTGTCCACTATCGAGGCTTCTTTATCAATGATGAGGATCCGGCGCTCGGAGGTTGGGCGAAACAAACTTTCGGCGGCTTCAATCACAAGTTCTACGAGCACGTTTTCGATCTAATCCTGCGGATGCGCGGCAACTTCCTTTGGCCAGCGATGTGGGGCAAGAGCTTCTATGAAGATGATCCGGAAAACGCCCGGCTCGCAAACGAAATGGGCGTGATCATCGGCACGTCCCATCACGAGCCGATGATGCGAGCGCAGGTGGATTGGGATCGGCACGGCAAGGGGCCGTGGGATTATTCAGTCAATGCTGAGCAGTTGCGGCAATTCTGGCGCGAGGGGATCGAGCGCACGCAAGGCAACGAGCGGGTCGTCACTGTCGGCATGCGCGGCAACGGCGACAAGCCGATGACCCAGGGCACCGCCGTCGATTTGCTGGAGCGGATCGTCTCGGACCAGCGCAAGATCATCGCCGATGTGACCGGCAAGCCCGCCGCGGAAACCCCGCAGGTGTGGGCGCTCTACAAGGAAGTGCAGGATTATTACGACAAAGGCATGCAGGTACCCGACGATGTCACCCTGCTGTTCTCGGATGACAATTGGGGCAACATCCGCCGTCTTCCGCAGCCCGGAGCGAAGCGCACCGGCGGCTACGGCATCTATTATCACTTTGATTATGTTGGCGGTCCCCGAAACTACAAGTGGATCAACACCAATCAGATCGAGCGGACGTGGGAGCAGATGCACCTCGCCCGGGCCTATGGAGCCGACCGGCTGTGGATCGTCAATGTCGGTGATATCAAGCCGATGGAATTCCCGATCGAATTCTTTCTCGATTATGCTTGGGACCCGGATTCCTGCAGGCTCGACTGCCTCGCCGACTATCCACGGAAATGGGCGGCGGAACAGTTCGGCGATTCTCATGCCGCCGAGATCGGCGAGCTGCTGACCCGCTACACGCAATATAATGCGCGGCGGAAGCCGGAACTACTGGATCCTGACACGTTCAGCCTCGACAATTTCAACGAAGCCAATCGCGTGCTGCAAGAGTGGCAGGCACTTGCGGCCAAGGCCGACGCTGTCGGACACGAGCTGCCGCCCAATGCGCAAGATGCCTACTATGAGCTGGTCCTCTATCCCGTGCTCGCAAGCGCCGATCTCAATCAGCTCTACATCACCGTCGCCACAAATCGCCGCTTAGCGGCGGAAGGCGATCCGCGCGCGAACGCGCTGGCCGATCGCGCGAAAGTCTTGTTCGACCAGTTCGAAGGACTGCGCGGTGAATATGAAAGCCGGGCCGGCCGCAAATGGCCGCACATGATGAGCCAGACCGTGATCGGCTACACCAGCTGGCGCGACCCGCCCAAAGATGTGAAGCCGCAAGTACGGACGGTTCAAACGTCCACCACATATTCGGCTCTCCCGTCGCCCACCGAAGCACCGTCTCCGCAAGAGACACCGCCGCCGCCGTCCGCGCGCGGCTTTATTGAGGAGAACGGGATCGTCGCGATCGAAGCACCGCATTTTGCGCGCGCGGTTTCGGCGAATGGTGTCGAATGGAAAGTGATCCCGAACCTCGGCCGCTCGCTCGGTGCCGCCACCGCCTTTCCAGTCACGGCCCCCTCGCAACAAGCGGGTAACGGCCCGCATCTCGATTACGATGTCTACCTACGCGCTGTGGGCCAGCTCACCCTTCAGATCACGGCTGCTCCAACGCTCGACTTCCGCGGCCAGGGCCAGCTTCGCTATGCCGTCTCGATCGACGATCAGCCGCCGCAGATGGTCAATCTCGCAACCAACGACGAACGGGCGTGGGCGCAAGCGGTGTCGCAGAATGCCTGGATCAAGGAGACATCGATTCACGTTGATCATCCCGGCCAGCACGTGATTCACCTCTGGTCGGTCGACTCCGGCGTCGATTTTGAACGGCTTGTGCTGTTCCGCGGCGTGCTTCCGAAGAGCTACCTGGGGCCGCCGGAGAGCGAGCGGCGCTAAGCGACCGGCTATGCCGAGTGGCTGAATTTCGATTTTCGAAGCCCCGCGCCTTTCAGAGCCGGTGTCTGAGAACCTGTTCGACCTTGGCGCGGTAAGTGCGGCTCATCAGGAGTTGGGCACCGTCCTTGAGGGTCACATCGAGTTCGCCGTGCGAGCGACGTTCGAGAAAAGCCACAGATTTGAGGTTGACGATGCTCGAGCGATGAATCCGCACGAAGCGAGCAGGATCAAGGCGTCTTTCCACTGCGGCGAGGCTGGCCCGATAAAGAAACTCTTCCCCATTGGTGTGCACAGTCACGTAAATACCGGCGCCTTCGATCCAATCGATGTCCTCCACCATTAACAGACGCGTGGTGCCCCGGGATTTCACGACGATCCAGTCCCAAACCTCGCCTGATTGCGAGCGCTTGGAAACCAGCTTCAGCGACTCCGGGCCGAAAGAAGTGGCGCTGCTCGAATCCCTTGAGCGAAGTTCTCGTAAGCGCTGCTTCACGCGGTTTATTGTTGTTTCGTACCGACGATCGCTGAAAGGTTTGAGGAGATAATCGATCGCGTCTGCTTCAAACGCCTTAAGCGCGAACCGGTCGTAGGCAGTGACAAACACGGTAAGCGGCATGTTCTCCGCTCCGATCGCATCGATAACGCCGAATCCATCCACCCCGAGCATCTGCACGTCCAGGAAGACGATATCGGGCTTGGACTCCTGGAGGAGAGCGACAGCAGCTATCCCGTCATCCGCTTCGAGCACGGAGCCAATATCGGGATCTTTGACCAATAAGTCCGTGAGGCGCATCCGCGCCAGCTCTTCATCGTCGACCACCAGAGCAGAAATTGACCTAGCCACCTTCAGCGTCGCCTCCGACATCTTGGAGCGGAACACGAATAGTCACTTCCGTACCGCCGCGATCGCCCGGTTTGACCGTGAAGCGATGGCCGGCGCTTCCCGAGTAGAGCATCTCGAGGCGTTCGCGAGTGACGCTCAGGCCCAGTCCCGTGCAAGCTTCCATCCGCCAGTGCATAGGCAGTCCGACGCCATCATCTATGACCTTGATTTGTAGATGATCGCCATTCTTATGCGCCGAAACCGACACCGAACCACCTGATCGGCGCCCTTTAAACCCATGCTGAATCGCGTTTTCAATGAGGGGCTGTAGCAGCATCGATGGCACCATGACTGAACCCACGGCGGGCTCAACATCAATGGATACTTTAATTCTTTTCCCGAAGCGAAGTTTTTGTATAGAGAGATAGTGGTTAAGCAGTGCCAGTTCTTGTGTCAGGCTTATTTCCATATTGTCATGATATTCTATCGACCTGCGAAGCAAAGCGCCAAGGTCTTCAATCATTTCTCGAACTGCTTTTGGATTCCTTATTACTTCTGACGAGATCGAATTTAAGGTGTTGAACAGAAAATGAGGTTCTAGTTGAAGGCGTAATGTGTTGAGATGTGCCTTCATAAGCTTCTTTTCAGCTTTCTGAAGACTAGATTGAAATTTAAAAGCCTGAATAATTCCAACGACTGTACAGTAAATCGTCCAGCTGCTTAGCATGTAGTATTTTGTATTTTGCGGCTCACGAATGGGATTCCAGATAATGCCTTCAACCGGATACTGAAAAAGGCTGGAAAGTGCGGTATGAATGATGCTTATCGGAATGCTCAGCGCCAAATGGCATAGCAGGAGGCGCGCGAGATCTGGTTTGGCTGACGTGATTTTACGATCGATCAGCAACACGACCGGCGTAAGCAGCGCCCAAGTCCAAGCCTCGATTAGCTTCGCGATTAATGTGTACCAAGTGAGTTGCCGGAACGCATCCGGCACCGCCTGAACGATTCCTACGACCGTCCATATAAGGATCAACCAGACAACAAGCTTGAGCCGAAGGAGAGGCTTGTATCGCACGTCATCCGGCTGTTTGCGTTGGATAAGCCAGTCCGAGATTGCGGTTGACCGGTCAGCGGGCATCGGTCCAGCCCGCGCTGGTTGAGCTGCAAACATTGGATATTTCCGGGTGGCCCTGGAGAGTCCCAGTGGTACCTCCAACACGCCTGCATATACACAGGTCTGGGGATCGAACTGTCAACGCAACGTGGTGGATAGACCGCAAAAGGTTCAACGGAAGATCCTCCACCGCGTGGAAGCGGCCGCCCCACGGATCAATGACCTTACGTAGGGATCTCCCAGGATCCGCGAGAACGCATGGCGGTCTCCGATAAATCAGTTGCATAGGTAATTATCGCACAGAGCTGCCGCTGAAATTGGAAATGTTCCTAACTGGATTTTCGTTTCGGTGAACCGGATCGGCAATTTTCCTAACTGGACAAACAGCCATAAAAAATCCTGCTAAAACAGTACTTTCGGCCTGAAACTCCGATTGATGACAGGCTGTGGCGACGCTAGCGCCTGCCTTCAAGGACTCTTTTAGAGCCGCCAGCCAACGCTGGCAATTTGGGGGAAAAGATGAAAATCACATCGACTGAGGTCTTGAGTTCTCGCGCGCTCATTCGCGGAGGCGTTTCTGGAATCGCGCTGATTGCGGCTGCGGCGGCAACGCCGGCATTGGCTGCGCAGGGTCAGGCATCCGCGCAGGCCCAGAGCCAAACGGATCAGAATGCGAATCCTCCAGCCACGACAAAGGGGGAAATTGTCGTCACTGGACGTCGGGCGGCAATGCGCGCCGCCGATGAGCGGAAGCGCAGAAGCGACACCATTATCGATTCGGTCGTTGCCGACGAAGCCGGAAAGCTTCCGGATAATTCGATCACTGAAGTTTTGCAGCGGGTTTCGGGTGTGTCCATCGTCCGCTTCCGCTCGCTCGGCGATCCCGATCACTTCTCGGTCGAAGGTTCAGGCGTTCAGGTCCGCGGATTGACGGGGGTCGCATCGCGGTTGAACGGCCGTGACATCTTCAGTGCGAGCAACGGCAGGTCGCTTCTCTGGGGCGACGTCACTCCCGAAATGATGGCTGCTGTCGATGTCTATAAGGACGCGACTGCCGACCTGATCGAAGGCGGCACCGGTGGCCAGATCGATCTCAGGACAAGGCTCCCCTTCGATTATTCGGGCGGGCTCCACTTTGCCGCGACAGGCAGCATCAGCCGGGGCGACCTGTCAAAGGCGAACGATCCGTCTATTTCTGCTCTGGTAACGGATCGTTGGCATACTCCTGTGGGCGACATCGGAGTTCTCGCGGACCTCGCCTACAGCCGGCTCACGACGACATCGCAATTTTTCCGGATGGAGCCGTATTTCAAAACCCACATCGGCAGCTCCGATTACTATATTCCGGGCGGCTATGATTATGGCGAGGAAAGATTCCAGCGCCGGCGCAATGGTCTTTATGCGGCGGTGCAATGGAAGCCCGCCGATTCACTGCTCTTCACCGGGACCTATTTCAAATCGAGGTACCATAACGCCTCGGGCGATTGGGGGAGCTTCGACACTTCGTCGACGCTTGCGGTGGATCCCACCAAGAGCAGGTTCGATAGTATCGGCGGTCTTCTTTCCTCCCCGTCGGTATTCCAGCGGAATGTTCAAACGTTCCTTCCGAGCAATGGAGCGATCAACGCCAACGGCAACAAGGGCGTCCAGCACGGCACCGATACGACGAGGGACATGGCGCTCTCCTTCGCCTGGACTCCGGCGCAATCGCCGCTGTCGGTTTCGGGGGCCATCCAGCGCGTCGATTCACGATCGACACTCGACCGTATGGATGTCTTCCGCACCGTGGCCTTTCCGACGAGCTACGCAATCGATCTCACGGGAGATTTCCCGCAGATCACATTGCCGAGCAGCACGACGTTCGGGCAGTTTGCTACGCCCTCCAATTACAAATGGACGGCCGCGCAGCCGCACAACAACGACAGCAGGGGTCGGATGGATGCGGCGAACCTAGATGTTGAATACAAATTCGACAACAGCTTCTTCAGATCGGTCAAGGTCGGCGGACGCTTGTCGAAGCGCACCGAGCGCGATCTCGACAACGGCTATGCTTGGGCTGCTCTGAACGCTTCCCAGGCGAAGACCTTCGCGGACGCGCGTCCCGGCGACACGGAGCCCCACACCTTCGACGACTTCTTTCACGGCTCGCTTCAGCCGCCCGAGGGAACGCTGCTGTACCCGTCGACTGCGTTGGTCTCTCCCCTAATCTTCCCGGCGAATGTGACCGAGATATTCCAGCTGTACGGCAAGGGCACTCCGGGCCGCGTTCCCGGCTTTATCCTGCCGAACGATCTCACCACCTTCCAAACCAATGACGATGCGGCTTACGCGATGGTGCGCTTCGGCCACGAAGGAGGACTGAACTTTTCCGGCAATGTCGGCGCACGGGTCGTCTGGCTGGAAAATCGCAGTTCGGGTTACTTCCAGCAGTCGAAAGTAACCTTCATTCGGGATGGGCAGACATTCCAAACTGCTGCGACCGCCAACGACGTATCAGGCGGAGCGTCGTTCACCCGGTTTCTCCCGGCGGCGAACCTGCAGATTGACCCAAGCCGGACCACGAAGATCAGGTTCGCCTACAATGTTACGATGGATCTTCCGACCTTCCACGCACTCCGCGCAAACGGTTCGCTCGGCGTTAATTCGGCAATAAATACTGCCGGACAACTTGTTTTCATGAACTATACCACCACAAGCGGCAATCCAGAATTGAAGCCGACTATGTCGCAAAATCTGGATTTGTCGTTGGAGTGGTATCCGAAGCCCGACTCTTCTGCTCACCTGGCGCTGTTTCACAAGCACATAACGAATCTGCCGATCTATTCGGCCACACAGCAGCCGGTAACCGTACAGTTTACGGATGGTACTTCGGAGCAGGCTTTCGCCACGAGCACCGACTATAGAAACGCGACGGTGCCGGCGACTGTGCAGGGTTTCGAGATCGGTGCGCGGACTTTCTTCAGCATGTTGCCGGGATTCCTCCGCGGCTTTGGCGTCGATGCGAACTATACGTACATCGACAGCAAAAACCCGGGCGATCAGTACAAGGACATCAGTGGCGTCATTCACAACGACGTCCCCGTCACCGGCTTGTCGAAGAACAACTTCAACGTAGCGCTGATGTACGAATTGAAGCCGATCTCATTCCGTGTCGCTTATTCCTGGCGTTCACGATATCTGCAGACGACGAATGCCAACGGCACCAATCCAACCTACAGCTATTGGTTCGCTTCGGGTTCGAAGAGTTCGAGCTGCGGCAGCTCGCCTGCTTTCTGCCAGTCGATCCCGATTTCGCTTCCGGTCTATGGCGCTGCCTACGGCCAGCTCGATGCTGGTATCCACTTTATCGTGAACAAGCATCTGTCTCTCTCTCTGGAGGGAACGAACCTGTTGCATGCCACGCAGCACACGCTGATGGGCGGCTATCCAGACAGCAAGACCTATATCCGGAGCTGGTTCCAGACTGATCGAACAGTTAGCGTAGGCGCAAACGTAGCGTTCTAAGCTAACGGCCGGCCATGGTGTGAGCTCCCCTCCTCATGGCCGGCCACTGAACACCGGGTGGATTGGCGATGGCGAAGCGGGTCCTGATCATCGGCGGGGGAACGGCGGGGTGGCTCACTGCCGGATATCTGGCGCGCCGCCTGGGTGCCGACATGCCGGGCGGTGTATCCATTCGCCTGATTCAATCGCGCGAGATTGGCACGCTCGGAGTGGGCGAGGGGACATTCCCGACGATCAGGCGGACGCTGGAAACGATCGGCATCGACGAAGCGGAGATGATCCGCCGTTGCGGTGCCACATTCAAGCAGGGCGCGAAATTCGTTGATTGGCAAAATGCGCCGGGCACCGCCAGCGGGCCCGACCATTATCTTCACGGCTTCCAGGTTGCCGAGAACCCCGGCGGCCTCGAGTTGCTTCCGTATTGGCTTCTCGGTGCGGCCGGGGACCAGCCTTGGGACGAGGCAAGTACGCCGCAGAAGAAAGCTGCCGATGCGAACCGGGCGCCGAAGCTTCCGGCGCATCCAAGCTTTGCCGGACCGCTAAACTATGCGTTCCATTTCGATGCGGTTACCCTCGCCGAAATGCTGCGGGACCAGGCTATCGCCAACGGCGCCGAGCACATCGTCGACACTGTCACGGAGGTGATGCTGGACAGCGAAGGCGCGATTGAAGCGGTCCGGACGCAATCGGGCCAACTTCACGATGCCGATCTCTACATCGACTGCACCGGCTTTCGCGCCGAGTTCATCGGCAAGGCTTTGGGCGTGCCGTTCCGATCATGCAGCGACGTGCTGTTCTGCGATCGGGCCATCGCGATCCAGGTGCCGTATCCGCAGCCGCGGAATCCAATCGCCTCCTACACAATTTCCACCGCGAAGGAGGCAGGCTGGATCTGGGACATAGGATTGGACGAACGACGAGGCATCGGCCACGTTTATT
>Ga0207702_10004633_pt1 | contig 12176 bp, 13 predicted proteins | sample KBSCornC62_FD_184302 | JGI IMG/M metagenome (GOLD analysis project Ga0207702, IMG submission 184302) | Corn rhizosphere microbial communities from Kellogg Biological Station, Michigan, USA - KBS Corn C6-2 (SPAdes) (version 2) | ecosystem: Host-associated > Plants > Roots > Rhizosphere > Soil ...
CGGCGACAGTTACGCGGTCGTGCTGAAGAACGAGATCTTCCTGGTCGGCGCATCGATCCCGCCGCTGATCAGCGCCTCCACCCACGTCATCGCCGAGGACCGGCGCACCCGCAAGCTGCTGCTGCATCGCAAGGAGATCGACCAGCTGGTCGGCGCCGTCGAGCGCAAGGGTTACACCTTGGTGCCCACCGCAATGTACTGGAAAGGCAACAAGGTGAAAGTCGAGATCGGCCTCGCCCGCGGCAAGCAGGAACACGACAAGCGGGACACCGAAAAACAGCGTGACTGGCAGATCGAGAAGCAGCGCACCATGCGTTCGCACAATCGCGCCGCCTGAATCCGCCACAGTCAAACCATAAAAAAAACCCCCGATCGCTCGGGGGTTTTGCGTTGGTGGAGGTGGCGGGAGTCGAACCCGCGTCCGAAGGCGTTAAATGCCCGGATCTACATGCTTAGCTCACCGTTCGATCTCGTTCCGCGACAAGCACGGTGTGCGAAGCGCACCGCGGAACCAGCCTGATTGATTTAGCCTAGAACCGCCAGGCGGCAGCGTTCGGCGATCTCATGATAATGACCCTACACCGACGAGCATGAGCACAAGTGGGTTCGGGGCTTACGCCTTAAGCGGCGAGAGCGTAGTTGTCGTCGTTGGCAACTATGAGTTTGCTGCTGGATTAACGAGGAAAGCTGCCCCCTCGGCATGCACCAAGCCATCTCACTACCCCCGTCGAAGCCAGGACACCCCCGGGGAAAACGATATGACCACGTCAGTATATGGGGGCGATGGCCACAACAGCAATGTCGGCCGATGCAGTCGGCACGGGTGCCGATGTGCTGCGCAAACATTGACCACTCCTGAGCGGAGTGTTGTTCACGCGTTAAAGCAACGTCTATACTTGGTGGCTTACATGACCCTGTACCCGTCGCACTCGTGGGAATGATCTCGATGACTCGATTGCAATTGCTTGGCCTGGCCGTGGCCACAGCCCTCTTCGCCGCCACCAGCGTTCATGCTGAAGGTGACAAGGCTGCCGGCCGCAAACTCATTTATACGTGCGCTGGTTGCCATGGGGTGCCTGGGTACACCAACGCCTACCCGCAATACCCGGTGCCGAAGATCGCCGGCCAGAACGAGCAGTACATCGTCAATGCGCTGCAGGGTTACCAGAGCGGCGACCGCAAGCACCCGACCATGGATGCGCAGGCGCAGAGCCTGTCCGCGACGGACATCCAGAACATTGCCGCCTATCTTTCCAGTCTCGCCAAGTAAGTTGCCAAGGACTTTCCGCATGAAACGTGCGATTACCCTGCTTTCATTCGGCGCCATCCTGGCGTTCGCTTCCACCCAGTTGCTTGCCACCGGCAATGCCGAGAACGGCAAGCAGAAGGCGGCCACCTGCTTCGCTTGCCATGGCGTCGACGGCAATTCGATCGACCCGCAGTATCCGCGCCTCGCCGGCCAGTACAACCTGTATCTGCAGCATGTGCTGCACGAGTACAAGGATGGCCAGCGCAATAATCCGATCATGAAAGGCATGGTAGCCACGCTGTCCGACCAGGATATCGAGGATGTCGCCACCTATTTCTCCAGCCTGCCGAGCAAGCTCGATACGCTGAAGGGCCACATCAGCGGCGACAAGTAAACCTGCTGCCGCGTTGCAGGAAAAAAGCAAAGGCCCGCTTCGGCGGGCCTTTGCTTTTTTCGATCCGGGCCTGGTTCAGGCAATCGCCGACTTGCCTTCGGCCTTGCTGTAGTAAGGCTTTTCGCCGACGGCGTGGTTGGTGGCGTCGCGCACCGCGGTGATTTCCGGCACCCGCTCGCGCAAGGTCTTTTCCACGCCCTGCTTCAGCGTCACGTCGACCATGCCGCAGCCATGGCAGCCGCCGCCGAACTGCAGCAGCACCGCACCATCGGCATCGATCTCCAGCAGGCTGACCCGGCCGCCGTGCGAGGCCAGCTTCGGGTTGATCTCCGCCTCCAGCACGTAGCGCACGCGCTCGATCAAGCCGGCTTCCACGCCAGGCACATCGCCCTTGATCTTCGGCGCACGGATGTTGAGCTGGCCACCGGTGGCATTCGGCTCGAAGTCGATACTGGCGTGGTCCAGCCAAGGGGCGCTGGCGCCGTCGACATGGAAGTCGAAGCCGGCGCACTCGATCGTCCACTCCCCGCCGGCCAGATCCGCGGGCTCGCAGAATTCCAGCTCGCAGTTGGCCGCCGGCGTGCCTGGCGAGGTCACCCGCAGGCGGATACCCAGCCCGTCGATGCCCTGCTGTGAGAGAAGCCGCAGAAAATGCTGCTGCGCGCGTTCGGAAATGTCGATCATGCCTGCTCCAGTATCACCAAACGGGTGCCGGCAAGCCTTGCCGGCGAAACAGCACCATTTTAGTCCTGTTTCAGATTTCATGTGCACTTTGACTTTTGCGCGCACAACTTCGACGCTTCGCATCCTCAAGACTTTCAGCCCGACGGAGATCCCATGAACGTGAACGATCTGGCCACCCGGCACTGCCAGCCGCGCAAGGGCAAGGAACATGCGCTGAGCGGTGCGCAGGTGGCCGAGCTGTTGCAGCAGCTGCCGTCGGGCTGGCAGTTGCGCGGTGACGGCGCAGCCATCGTCAAGGACTTCAGGTTTGCCGACTTCCACCACACGCTGGGCTTCATCAACGCGGTGGGCTTCATGGCCAATCAGGAAGACCACCACCCGGATCTCGAAGCCGGCTATGGCCATTGCCAGGTGTTGTGGTCGACCCATGACGTTGGCGGACTGTCGCTGAACGACTTCATCTGCGCCGCGCGGGTCGAGGCCTTGCTGGCGCGCTGATCAGAAGTCGGTGCGCGACTTTTCCTTCATCCATAGCAGCCGCTTGCCTTTCACCGACAGCACGTCGAGGAAATCCTTCAGGTCGTCAGGCAGCGGCGCGGAAAAGCTGTAAGCGCGCCCGTCCAGGTCGAAACTCATGTGCGAGGCGTGCAGGAACATCCGGTTCAGGCCCATCTCGCGGAAGCGCTTGTTCATCTCGCGATCGCCGTATTTCGGGTCGCCGGCCAGCGGATGGCCGATATGTGATGCATGTACCCGGATCTGATGGGTGCGGCCGGTGCCCAGCGTGGCCTGCATCAGGCGGGCGCTGGGGTACTGTTCCATTTCACGGAAGAACGTCAGTGAAGGCTTGCCGTTGTCGGCCACCCGCACCATCCGCTCGCCGCCCTGCATGACCGATTTCAACAACGGCGCGTTGACGTCGAACTTCGCCTTGGACGGGTGGCCGAGCATCAAACACAAATACTGTTTGGTGACTTCGCCGGCGCGGATCGCCGCCTGCAGGCCGGTCAGCCCGGCCCGGGTGCGGGCAAACACCAGCACGCCGCTGGTATCGCGGTCGAGCCGGTGCACCAGTTCCAGGTGTTCCTGTGGCCGCGCCGCACGCAACAGCTCGATCGCGCCATGGCTGACCCCGCTGCCGCCGTGGCTGGCCACGCCGGCGGGTTTGTCGATGACCAGGAAGTGCTTATCCTCGAAAATGATCGAATCGGCCACTGATGCCACCAGGCCGCTGGCCGGCGCACGGCCTTCCGGCCGTTCCGCCACCCGCACGGGGGGAATCCGCAGCGTATCACCATCAGCGAGACGGGTATCCGGCTTGGCCCGCTTGCCGTTCACACGTACCTGGCCGGTCCGCAAAAGCCGGTAAATCATGCTCTTGGGCACGCCCTTGAGCAGGGTCACCAACGCATTGTCGATGCGCTGGCCGTCCCGCTCGGGGCCGATCTCGACTTGACGTACACCGTGAGGTGCGTCATGGGAAGTTGCCGTCTGCATTGAAAAAAACCTGCTTAAATAGGATACTCGGCGGGCGCTACATTCTGCCCATCGAAGTCTGGATCGGGTCGAATGCCCGCCCGTAACGTCGGCGAGGATTGCTCCGGTGCCTTCGGGCGGCCGGTCGCGACTCCCTTTCATCGTAACGGTTTGGGCCGCTGTTTGTCCGATGCCATTGCGGTGTCGGGGCGGCAGGCGCAGCTGACCGAATCATCCCGACGCCGGAAACGGTGCCGTTTTTTTGCCGCTTAACCGCAGCGGCGCGATCCCCGGCAGGCCGCCATTGTGGCGCCACGTGGCACGCGACGCGCGGCCAAGCCGAGGATTACCACCATGAAACGTATGTTGATCAACGCGACTCAGCGTGAAGAGTTGCGCGTGGCCATTGTCGATGGCCAGAACCTGTATGACCTGGACATCGAAATCCCTTCGCGGGAACAAAAAAAGTCCAATATTTACAAGGGTCGAATCACTCGAGTTGAGGCTTCACTCGAAGCCTGCTTCGTCGAGTATGGCGCCGAACGCCACGGCTTCCTGCCGCTGAAGGAAATCTCCCGCGACTACTTCACTGCGGGCCTGGACCCGCACAAGGCGAACATTCGCGAACTGATCAAGGAAGGTCAGGAAGTCGTCGTGCAGGTGGAAAAGGAAGAACGCGGCAACAAGGGCGCTGCCCTGACCACGTTCATCAGCCTGGCCGGCCGCTACATGGTGCTGATGCCGAACAATCCGAAGGCCGGCGGCGTCTCGCGCCGGATCGAGGGCGAGGATCGGCAGGCGCTGAAGGAAGCACTCGACCACGTCACCGTGCCTGACGACGTCGGCCTGATCGTGCGTACCGCCGGCCTTGGCCGCGACGCCGAAGAACTGCAGTGGGACCTGGACTACCTGTTGCAGCTGTGGAAGTCGATCTCCGAAGCGGCCAGCAAGCAGAAAGCGCCGTTCCTGATCTATCAGGAGTCGAAGCTGTTCATCCGCGCCCTGCGCGACTACCTGCGCAGCGACATCGGCGAGATCCTGATCGACGACGAGCCGCTGTACAACGACGCCCGCGACTTCATGCAGCAGGTAATGCCGAACGCGCTGCGCAAGCTCAAGCTGTACCGCGACGATACCCCGTTGTTCACCCGCTACCAGATCGAGACGCAGATCGAGAGCGCGTTCGACCGCCAGGTACGCCTGCCGTCGGGCGGTTCGATCGTGATCGACCAGACCGAAGCGCTGACCGCGATCGACGTCAACTCGTCCAAGGCGACCAAGGGCAGCGACATCGAGGAAACGGCGTTCAACACCAATTGCGAGGCCGCGGTGGAAATCGCCCGCCAGGCGCGCATCCGCGATGCCGGCGGCCTGCTGGTGATCGACTTCATCGACATGGACAGCCCGAAGCACCAGCGTGAGGTGGAAGATCGCCTGAAAGACGCGCTGAAACTGGACCGCGCCCGCGTACAGATCGGCCGCATCTCGCGCTTCGGTCTGCTCGAGATGTCGCGCCAGCGCTTGCGCCCGAGTCTTGGTGAGGCGACCCAGATCACCTGCCCGCGCTGCGAAGGCCACGGTCACATCCGTGGCGTGGAATCGCTGTCGCTGTCGACCCTGCGCCTGATCGAAGAACATGCGATGAAGGACAACACCGGCCAGGTGCTGGTGCAGGCGCCGAGCAGCGTCGCCAACTTCCTGCTCAACGAGAAGCGCGCCAGCGTGGTCGAGATCGAACTGCGCCACAAGGTGCACGTGATGATCGTCGCCGATGAGAAGCTGGAAACCCCGCATATCGAAATCCAGCGCATCCGCGAAGCGGACATGGGCGAGCACAGCAAGCCCAGCTACGAACGCCTCACCACGGTGGAAACGGCCGAGTTGCCGAAGATGGGCCAGGCCCTGGGCAGCGGCGAGCAGCCTGCGGTGAGCGGTATCGTACCGGCCAGCCCGGCTCCGGTGCGCGAAGAAATCGTCGCGCCGGTCGCCTCGGCACAGCCTGCTGCACGCCGTCAGCCGGTGGCGGCACCGGCCGCACGTACCGCACCGACCGGCGGCGTCATCGCGCGCCTGCTGGGCTGGTTCCGCAACGCGGAAACGGCGGCACCGACACCGGCGCCGAAGCACGCTGACAGCAATAACGACGGCGGCAACCGCAATCGCCGCGACGAACGCGGCAATCGCGCGGTCAATGGTGCAAACGCGTCATCGTCGCGCCAGCCACGGCGCGAAACGACCCAGCAGAGCTCGCCGAAATCCGCCGCCCAGCAGCAGGCCCGCAGCAACCGTCAGCGCAACAACGAGGCGCAATCGCGTCCGCCGCAGCAGGCACAGGTGCAGACTGCCAAGGCGGAGCGCCAGCCCAAGCCGGCCGCAGGCGAAAGCAACCAGGCACGGGCGGCCGAGCGCAAGCCGGGCCCGCAGCAGCAGGGGAAAACCGAACGGCAACCACGGGTCGCCACGAATGAGCGCCCCACCGCCGCTCCGCTGGACGATGCGGCCAAAGAAGCCGAACTTCTGCTCACGCCACCGGCCGCGTCGACTGCACCGGAGTCCGCCGAGAGCGCAATGGACGCCGAGGGCAGCCAGTCGCGCCGTCGTCGTGGACGTCGCGGCGGTCGCCGCCGGCGCCGTCATGACGAAGCCGGCGCGAATGGCGCGAGCATCGATAGCGCGCAGGCACAGGCGCTCGACGATGAGGATCGTGACGAAGCCACCGCTGCGTCTGCCACGGCCACGACGGTCGTGCGCAGCGAGCAACCGCCGCGTGAATCGTCGACCGCGACCATGGCTTCAGGCGACGTGGACGTGGCCGGCCATGCCATTCCGGCAGTTCGCCAACCGATGGTCGCCCAGCCGATCGAAAAGCCCGTTGCTACCACGGTTGCGGCGGCAGTCAGCGCCGCCATGCCCACCGCCACAGCCTTCAACCTGCCTACCCTGCCGCCGATCCCCGACCAGGTGAAGTCCGCGACGGCAACGAACGCCGCTGACGAGCAGGATATCGTCAGGATCACTCCCACGGCCGCTCCCGCTGCGCCGAAGCCTCAGGCTGCTTCGACCAACGCGCCCCAGATGGATGCCCCAGTTGCAGGGCTGGAATCGGCCCCCGCCATTACCACGACTACGGTGACGCCGACAACGATCAGCGCACCGGCTTTCGACGCAGAACCGGCGGTGGTGAGGCCAACCCCGGTAGCGGCAATTCCGGCGAGCCCGACGATCGTTGCTCCTGCGACTCCCGCTCCGATTGCGACGCCAGCTCCTGCGCCGTCTGCAGCGATGTCCCCGACGGTGGCAACTCCGGCCGCCCAGCAGGAAGATCAGCCAGCCAGCATGACGATACCTGCGGGCGCGGTCGACGTTTCTGAAAAGCCGACGGTTGCCAGCCCGATAGCTTCGCTGCCGTTGCCCAAGCAAGGCGACTTGCTGGCCCAGCCGATCCATCCGGCAAAGCCGACACCGACGGCTGACGACGCAAGCAAGCCGGCGTCGCCGATGCCACACGACGAGCCTGACGCACACAAGAACGACTCGCACGGCTGAGTCGCCGCAGCACCACGCTACACAATAAAAAACCGGACTCGCGTCCGGTTTTTTATTGCCTGGCACCACGCAGCAACACGGTCCGCCGCATCAGTTGCCGACGTGGTGATTTGGCGTATCGATCAAGCCGTGCACCGTCATCAGATGGGCCAGGCTGAGCACGTGGTCCACGTGCAGCTTTTCCATCAGGCGCTGCTTGTAGGTGGATACGGTCTTCGGGCTCAGGTTGAGCTGCTCGCCGATGATCGTCAACGGCTTGCCGCGTACCAGCATCATCGCCACTTCAAGTTCGCGGCTGGACAGCACATCGAACGGCGAGGCGCTGCCGTCGAGGGTGGCCAATGCCAGCTGCTGCGCAACGGCCGGGGCGAGATAACGACGGCCGCCGGCCACCTGGCGCACCGCAGATACCAGTTCATCGGCACTGCAGCCCTTGGTCAGGTAACCAAGCGCGCCGGCATCGAGCAGGCGCTTGGGAAAGCGTGCGTCATCCACCACCGTCACGATGACGACATGCGTGGACAGCTTCGAGCGGCAGACGCGCTCGGTGAGCTCGATCCCGCTCATGCCGGGCATGTGCACGTCGACCAGGGCGATGTCCGGCGCCAACGTCCGGATCAGGTGCAGGCCATCCTCGGCACTGCCCGCTTCGCCGCTGACATTGATGTCCGGCTGTTGCTGCAGGATCATTCGAAAGCCGGTGCGAACCAGCTCATGATCGTCCACCAGGACCACATTGATCACTTGACGCCCTCCTTGGTTGGGCTGCATGAAATTAGGCCGCACAGCGCCCTATTGCAAGCAGTTCGGTACTTCCCTCGTACGTCCATGAAATGCCGACTGCGGCGTACCGTGTCGACAGCATGCCGAATGCCTCGGGCGCGGTTTCGACGCCAGGCCGAACAACAGCTCAGGCAGCCAGCATGTCATGGACATTGCCTTTGCTTTCGGCGCCGTCGTTGGCATAACGCGCCAGCACGATCGCGGACATCGGCCCGGGCATTTCCACGCAAACTCCGCGCCCGAGGCGCTGATGTTCGTCGCGAGCCATTTCCCGGGCCAGCTTGATCGCCGCCCCCAACTGCAGGTCACTGAACAACGTGATCTGGCAGCGGCAGACACGCCAGCCGCCCGCTGCCGATTGCTTCAGCGAAATCGTCACCATGAAAACCACTCCCCTTCCCGATGAGGAACCTGGTAGCGACACGACCAGCCGGCCGTTCAATACCTTCGTCGTCCGGACGCAATGTGTCATGGCGGGAAGGCTCGATATGTCAGCCGCCACCCACACTCGTTGTGCGGGAAGCACGGCGCGACATCCCTGCGATTGCCCGATGTTCAGAACATCATCCTGTTGGTTCGAATTCCCTCTCGGTTCCCATCTCGCATGGCGAGCCCGACGAGGCGGATGCATAGGCTTCGCGTCATGTTCCTGCAGTCGGATCTGTCTGATCACGCGCGTGGAGGGCGAGCCGGTGCGCCACAACCCGGTCGTGCTGGACGATCAAGCGGTCCAGGTAGCGCTTCTGTCGTTCGACGAGATCCAGCGCGGTCATTGTGTCGAGACCGGCTTGCGACACGCGTTGCAAATGCAGCTCGTCCAGGACCAAAAGTCGACGAGCTTCCTCGATGCGTTTATCGAGTTCAGCCACCACCTGCATGTGAGCTTTCCTGGCGCCCTGTCACCTTCTTTTTTACACGCCGTAGCCATGATCTATCCGTGAAATTGCGGACAGCAGGCGGAAATCCGGTCGATGGAGAGCTTGCCTAGATCGCGTGCCGTGAACCGTGCCGGTCGGCAGGAAATGTTGGGGAGTCAATCAGCTTGGAGTTGGGATCAAGCTACCGCGTCCACATCAAACGATTCCAGCGCGTACCTGGTGGCAAGATACAGCCCCACCACGCCGACTTCGGTGCTGCCGGTGGCGCGCACCGCTTCGACCAGCTCCCGGTCGCTGCAACTGAAGCAACCGCACCAGTGGGCGCGGCTCAGCCGGTCGCGGAGGTTGATTCGCTCGCCCATGCTCGTCTTCACGCTGTGGCGCCCGTCCAGTTGCCTTGCGGCTTCTGGTAGTTGGCCAGAGGTACGATCGCGTCAGCGCCGTGCATCTCCACCCGCGTGGTGAGGCCGGAGTCCAGGTGTTCCGCTCGAGCAGCCTCCCTCGCCTGCGTGATGGCTGGGCCGAGGTGCAGGCCGTCCGCGAGCGTGATGCCCATATAGGCAACGCTCCACAGCCCATTCTCGTTCTGCTTGACGGTGTAGACGATCATGCGCGGCACTCGTGCGAGGGAAGTCGCCCCGGTCATCGGTCCGCGCTGACAGAGGGCAGTCTGGGCCTGACTCGCGGGGCATGGGCATGATGCGGGCACTGGGCGTGGGTGTGGATCGGCAGAACTCGCCACGGCGTGTAGGCGCAGGATGATCAGCGGCGGCAAATACCCTGTTGCAAGGGAGCTTGCCCTGAACCTTGGCGGGCCAACAGGAAAGCGTGCGCGGTGCCGGAGAGGGCAGTATGCTGCGGCGTGCTGCGCATTTCGTGGTGTTTCATCGGCCGCCGCCGGCAGACTCATGTCGTCGAACCCGACAACGCTGACCGAACTTCGCCGGCTTGCCCGTGCACCAAATCAGACGCCGGGACACAAAAAAACCCGCCAAATTGCGGGTTTCGTTGTGTTTTTTGGACTCCACCGGACGTCCTCAAACAGTGCATTGGTGCCCAAGAGGGGACTCGAACCCCTACGACTTGCGTCGCTACCACCTCAAGGTAGTGCGTCTACCAGTTCCGCCACCTGGGCAGGTGTGTTGCTCAGTGCTTGGCCGGCGGCTCGGTGGCTGCCGGTACCTCGCCCTGACTCCGAGTCGGGGCGGGGGTGGCCGCCGGCTGTGCAGCCGGGACGGCGTTGTTGGTTGCAGCGGGCGCCGCTGCCGGTACTTCCGAGCCCGCCGCCGGCGCGGCCGGGGTCGTCTTGCCGGCAGCCGGTTTGTCGGCGAGCGCGGCCATCACACCCAGATCTTCCGCATTGGTATGCGGCGCGCCGTTGCCATGCAGGTAGATGCCCATGCCGAGGCTGAGCAGGAAGAACAAACCCGCAAGCACGCCGGTGGCACGTGTCAGGAACGTGGACGAACCACGCGCGCCGAACACCGTGGCCGACGCGCCGCCGCCGAAGCCCGAACCGGCATCGGCGCCAGCGCCGTTCTGCAGCAGGATCAGCACGATCATCGCCGCAGCGATCAGAATGTAAAACACGCTGAAAATGACGAACATAAGGTTTCTATTGAGCCTGTAGCGCCTGATGCGCCGCGGCGCAGATTCCAAGGAAGTCGGATGCGGTCAGAGAGGCACCGCCGATCAGCCCTCCGTCCACGTCCGCCTGCGCGAACAATTCCGCGGCATTGGCCGCCTTGACGCTGCCGCCGTAAAGCAGTCGGGTCAGACGGGCAATCATAACATCTTCCTTTTCCAGTTGGCTACGAATGAAGGCATGCACTTGCTGTGCCTGCTCCGGGCTGGCGGTACGGCCGGTACCGATCGCCCAGACCGGCTCGTAGGCAATCACCGCCGTGTCGAAACTGGCCACGCCATTGAGCGCCAGCACGGCCTGCAACTGCCGCGCGATGACCGCTTCGGTTTCGCCGGCTTCACGCTGTTCCAGGGTTTCGCCAACGCACAGGATCGGCGTCAGGCCGCCGGCACGGGCCGCGGCAAATTTGCGCGCGACCAGTTCGTCGCTCTCGCCGTGATACTGGCGACGCTCGGAGTGGCCGACCAGCGCCCAGCGCGCGCCGACATCCGCCAGCATGGCGGCGGAGACTTCACCGGTATACGCGCCCTGCCCCTCATGCTCGCTGACGTCCTGCGCACCCATGCCCAGACCGGAATCGGCATGCTGCCAGGCCAGTTCGGCCAGGTACGGAAACGGCGGGAATACGGCCACGTCGATGTCGTCCGGCGTGCCGGCAGCGATGTCGTTCACCAGGGCCTTGGCCATCGAACGGCTGCCGTGCATTTTCCAGTTGCCGGCGACGAATTTCTTGCGCATGTGCTGCTTCCGTTGCGGTCAAACCGCAAGCTTACCGATGGCCCAAGATATGGGCAAACCTGCGCAGACTACTGGCGCCGGTCGGCCAGGTCGGTCAAGAATGACGTTTCGTTCACGGAACGCCGCATGCCACCTCCCCGCCCGCTCAGCCTGATCACCGGCGCCTCGTCCGGCATCGGTGCCGCCTTTGCCCGGCAACTTGCTACGCTCGGCCACGACCTGGTGCTGACCGCTCGCCGTGTTGACCGGCTGGAAACCCTCGCCACCGAATTACACGGGCAACATGCCGCCCGGATCACCGTGCTGCCGCACGACCTGTCCGATCCGGCCACGCCGCGGGCACTGTGCGATGCACTGGAACAGCGTGGCCTGCAGGTCGACTGGCTGATCAACAACGCCGGTTACGGCGTACCCGGCACCTTCGTCGCCAACGACTGGGCGACCCACGCGGACTTCCTGCAGGTATTGCTGACCGCACCCACCGAGCTGGCGTGGCGGTTGCTGCCCGGCATGCGCCAGCGCGGCCACGGCCGCATCATCAACGTCGCCTCGCTCGCCGGGCACGTCCCCGGTCCGGCCGGGCATACCTTGTATGCCGCCAGCAAGGCCTATCTGATCAAGTTCTCGCAGTCGCTGGCGCTGGAAAACCGCGCGGCCGGGGTGAACGTCTGCGCACTCTGCCCCGGCTTCACCTGGTCGGAATTCCACGACGTCACCCGCACCCGCGACAAGATGGACAAGCTGCCCGGCTTCATGTGGCTGAGCGCGGAAGAGGTGGTGCAC
>Ga0207702_10004634_pt1 | contig 12175 bp, 11 predicted proteins | sample KBSCornC62_FD_184302 | JGI IMG/M metagenome (GOLD analysis project Ga0207702, IMG submission 184302) | Corn rhizosphere microbial communities from Kellogg Biological Station, Michigan, USA - KBS Corn C6-2 (SPAdes) (version 2) | ecosystem: Host-associated > Plants > Roots > Rhizosphere > Soil ...
CCAGCTTTGTGCCCTCGGCCCGGTAGAGCCCGACCGCGAGCCGGTGGTCGCGCAGCGGACCGCCACCGGGCTCGGCCGGCGACTGCACGATGGCGAACGACGTGTACCGGCCGGTCGCGTCGAGCTCGAACTCCGGCCGCAGCGTATTGACGCCGGCGGTCTCCAGCCACAGCTCCGACCACCGGGACAGGTCCCGGCCGGACTCCTCGCTGAGCACGGCGAGGAGGTCGGCGAGCGTGGTGTTGCCGTACTCGTACCGGCGGAAGTAGACCTGCATCGCCCGCAGGAACTGCTCGATCCCCACGTACGCGGCCAGCTGCTTGAGCACGCTGGCGCCCTTCGCGTACGTGATGCCGTCGAAGTTGACCTCGACCGCCTGGACGTCGGGGATGTCGGCGGCGATCGGGTGCGTCGAGGACAGTTGATCCTGCCGGTACGCCCAGGTCTTCTCGATGTTGGCGAACGTCGTCCAGGCCGACGTGAACCGGGTGGCCTGCGCCTGCGCGAGCACGGACGCGAAGCTGGCGAACGACTCGTTCAGCCAGAGGTCGTCCCACCACCGCATGGTGACCAGGTCGCCGAACCACATGTGGGCCATCTCGTGCAGGATCGTGTCGGCGCGCCGCTCGTACGAGTAGTCGGTGACCTTGGAGCGGAAGACGTAGTCGTCGAGGAAGGTCACGCAGGCCGCGTTCTCCATCGCGCCGGCGTTGAACTCGGGCACGAACAGCTGGTCGTACTTGTCGAACGGGTAGCGGTAGTCGAACGCGCGGTGGTACCAGTCGAAGCCCTGCTTGGTGACCAGCAGGATCTCCTCCGCGTCGAGGTGCTCGGCCAGCGAGGCCCGGCAGTAGACGCCGAGGTCGATCCCGTCGTGGCTGTCGGTCACCTTGTGATACGGCCCGGCCACCAGCGCGGTGACGTACGGGGAGAGCGGCGGCGTGGTGCGGAACCGGACGACCCGTGCGCCACCGACGCCCTCGGTGACTTCCTCCGCGCGGCCGTTGGAGACGACCTCCCAGTGCGCCGGCGCGGTCACGGTGAACGCGAACGTCCCCTTGAGGTCGGGCTGGTCGAAGCACGCGTACATCCGTTTGGCGTCGGCGGTCTCGAACTGCGAGTAGAGGTAGACCTCGCCGTCGACCGGGTCGACGAACCGGTGCAGGCCCTCGCCGGTGTTCGTGTAGAGCAGGTCGGCGTCGACGACGAGCACGTTGTCGGCGGCCAGGTCCGGCAGCGCCAGGCCGTCCTCCGGCCGGTAGGCCGACGTGTCCAGCGCGCGCCCGTTCAGGGTGGCCTCGCGGAACCCGTCCGCGATCACGTCGACGAACGAGGTCTCGCCGGGCCGGGCCGCGGTGAACCGGATCGTGGTCCGGCACCGGAACGTGCGCTCGCCGGGCTTGCCGCCGCCGTCGGTCAGGTCGAGCTCCACCTCGTACCCCGAGACGGACAGCAGCTCGGCGCGGGCTCGTGCATCGACCCTGGTCAGGTTGGGGACACCCATCAGAGCAGTCTGTCATGTCGATTGCGCCGGGCGGGGGCGGGAATGCGACAGGGCACAACGGTGCTGCCGAGGGCGGACCACCCGTTTCCGTAGGAGGACCTGAATGAGCGAGCGGACCAAGGTCGACTTCTGGTTCGACCCGATCTGCCCCTGGGCGTGGCTGACGTCCCGGTGGATTCTCGAGGTGGAGAAGCAGCGCCCCCTCGACCTGAGCTTCCACGTGATGTCGCTGTCGGTGCTCAACGCGGACAAGGAGGGACTCTCGGACAACTACCGGGAGATGCTCAGCAAGGGCTGGGGACCGGTGCGGGTCGCGATCGCGGCCGAGCAGAAGTTCGGCAACGAGATCCTCGGCAAGCTCTACACGGCTCTCGGCACCCGGATCCACCAGCAAAAGGCCGGGTACGAGCGGGACACGCTTGTCGCCGCGCTCGAGGAGGCCGGCCTTCCGACCGACCTGGCCGACGCCGCCGACTCGACCGACTACGACGAGGCCCTCAAGACCTCCCACCACGCCGGCATGGACCCGGTCGGCTACGAGGTGGGTACGCCGGTCATCCACGTCGAGGGCACCGCGTTCTTCGGCCCGGTGATCTCCCGGGTGCCCGAGGGCGAGGAGGCGGCGGCCATGTTCGACGGCGCCGTCGCGCTGGCCACCAACCCCTACTTCTACGAGCTCAAGCGGACCCGCACCGAGGGCCCGCAGTTCGACACCGTCCCGGACTCGGCTCTAGCGATCCAGTAGCCGCAAGGCGCCGAGCTCCGGTGGCTCCGCCGGTCGTTGCGCGCCCGTCGCCGCGGTGAACGCCGCCGCGACGGGCGCGCAGGCGAAGATCCCGCCGACGCCGGCCACCGGGAGCTCACCGAGCCGGGCCCGTACGGCCGCGGCGAGCTCGGCCAGGTGCGCCGCCGCCTCGGCCAGGATCCGCGCCGCCACCGCGTCCCCGCCGGCCACCGAGTCGGCGGCCGCGCCCGGGACGGAGCTGCCGGCGGCCGCGGCGGCGACCAGGGGGACAAGGCGGGACAGCTGCTGCCGATCGGTGGGCCGCTGGTGCACCAGCGTCTCGGCGCCGGTCAGCGAGCCGAACGCGCGCTCCACCACCGCGGTCAGGACCGTCGCCGGCCCGGTGCCGTCGGCGGCCCGAAGCGCCGCCCGCACCGCCTCCCGGCCGATCCAGTAGCCGCCGCCCTCGTCGCCGAGCAGGAACCCGTGCCCGCCGACGCGTACGGTCCGCCCGGCCGCGTCCCGGCCGGCCGCGCCCGATCCGGTGCCGGCGATCACGACGATCCCCGGCCGGCCGGCGAACGCCCCCGCCAGCGCCGCGTCGGTGTCGTCGCCGACGACCACCCTGGCCCCGGTGCGCCGGGCCAGCTCGGCGGTCAGCTCCCGCGCGTGCTCGTCCGAGCGCAGGCCGGCCAGCCCGAACCCGGCCGCCGCCGCGCCCGCGTCGGTCACCGCGCCGGCCAGCCGGTCGACGGCGTCCGTGTGCAGCAGCACGTTGATCGGGCCGAGGTCCCGCCGGGCCACGACCACGCCGTCCCGCACCACGACCGCCCGGCTGCCGGTGCCGCCGGCATCCACCCCGACCGCGGTCACCACCGCTTCCCACCACCCGGCCGCCGCCCGGTCCGGCCCCACCACCGCGCTGCGGCCGAGCGGCGACCGGCGTGGTCGCTCACGACGACGTCCCGAGCAGCAACTCGGCGGCGGCACGGGCGCTCGCGGCCGAGGCGCCGCCGGTGGCGATCCAGCCGCGGGCCGGCGGGACCGGTCCCGGCAGGCCCATCTCGACGACGATCGCCTCGGGCCGGGCGGCGAGCAGCCCGGCCACCGCCCGCCCGACCCAGCCGACCCTGGTCGCGTCGCGGGCGACGACGACCAGCGCCCGGTCGGCGGGCACCGCGGGCACCGGGTCGTCCGGACCGACGACCAGCTCAGTGGCGCCGGGCAGCAACCCGTCCAGCCCCCAGGCGGTCCGGCCGACCGCGATCGTCGGCGCCGGGTCGAGCCGCACCACCATCGGCGCGCCGGGACCAAGCCGCACGTCCCCGACCGACCGCAGACCGCGCCGGGCGGCTGCCAGCCCCACCGCGGCCAGCCGCCGGTCGGCGGCCGGCCCCACCGCGACCAGCGGCCGGTCGGCGGCCGGCCCCACCGCGGCCAGCGGCCGGTCGGCGGCCGGCCCCACCGCGGCCAGCGGCCGGTCGGCGGCCGGCCCCACCGCGGCCAGGGAGCCGGGGGACCGCCCGGCGAGCGCCCGCACCCGCCCGGCCGCCTCCGCCAGCCGCTCCTCCGCCAACCGTCCACTTCGGACGGCCGCGACCAGCGCGTCCCGAGCCGCGTCCGCGATCGGCTCGCCGGCCTCGTCCCCGCCGAGGCACAGCGCGTCGACCCCGGCCTGTACGGCCAGCACCGCGCCCTCGCCGACGCCGACCGAGCCGGCGATCGCGCCCATCTCCAGCGCGTCGGAGACGACCACGCCGTCGAAGCCGAGCTCGGCCCGCAGCAGCCCGTCCACGAGCGCGGGGTTGAGCGTCGCCGGCAGGTCGCCGTACCCGGGCACCAGCAGGTGTCCCGTCATCACCGTCGCCACCCCGGCCCCGACCGCGGCCCGGAACGGGCCGAGCGCCCCGTCCAGGTCAGGGCCGACCGTCGGCAGCCCGAGGTGCGAGTCGACGGTCGTGTCGCCGTGCCCGGGGAAGTGCTTGGCGCAGGCGGCGACGCCGGCCGACTGGATGCCGGTCACCGCGGCGGCGACGTGCCGGCCGACCAGCGCCGGCGTGGCCCCGTACGAGCGGACACCGATCACCGGGTTGTCCGGCGCGCTGTTGACATCCGCCACCGGGGCGAACATCCAGCCGATCCCCGCCGCGGCGACCCGCCCGGCCAGCGCGGCCGACACCGAACGGGTCAGCTCCACGTCGTCGGCCACGCCCAGCGCGTACGGCGCGGGGACGGGAGAGCCGACCGCGGCGAACAGCCGGGTGACGTCGCCGCCCTCCTCGTCGGTGGCGACCAGCACGTCGGCCCGCTCGGCCCGCAGGGCCGCGGTCAGCTCGGCCAGCTGCGCCGGGGACCTGCAGTTGCGGGCGAACAGCACTACGCCGCCGAGACCGCCGGCGACCCTGCGGCGGACCCAGTCCGGCGGCGCGGTGCCGGCGAAGCCGGGCAGGAGCACGGCATCGGCGAGCGCCCCGAGGGTCATCCCTCGCTCATCCCTTGACCGCGCCGGCCGCAGCCCCGGACGCGATGCGCCCTTGCAAGATGATCGCGAATACCACGACCGGGATCGCGACCAGCGTCGAGCCGGCCATCAGCCCGCCCCAGTCGACGCCCTGCGGTGTCTTGAACGTGCCCAGCCAGACCGGCAGCGTCTGGTTGCCCTGCTCCATCAGCGTCAGCGCGAGGATGAACTCGTTCCAGGCCTGGATGAACGCGAACACCGCGGTGGCTACCAGCCCCGGCGCCATCAGCGGGAACGTGATCCGCCAGAACGCACCCCAGCGGGAGGCGCCGTCGATCATCGCCGCCTCCTCCAACTCGACCGGCAGCGCCGCGACGAAGCCGCGCAGCGTCCAGATCGTGAACGGCAGCACGAACGCCATGTAGGTGGCGACCAGCACCGGCACCAGGTTGAGCAGGTCGACGTCGCGCAGCGTCAGGTACATCGGGATGACCAGCGCCTCCAGCGGCACCATCTGCACGACGAGGATCACCAGCAGGTACGCCCGCCGTCCGCGGAACCCGAACCGGGCCACCGCGGTCGCCGCGAGCAGCGCGACCAGCACCGCGAGCACTGTCACCGACAGCGAGACCACCACGCTGTTGCGCAGGTACGTCCAGAACCCGGCCGCGTGCATGGCGGTGCGGAAGTTGTCCAGCGTCACTGAATGCGGGATGAGCGAGATGTTGAAGGTTCTGATGTCGCCGGCCGGCTTGAACGCCGTGGAGATCATCCAGTAGACGGGGAAGGCGAACAGCACGAACACGACCAGCGCTGTCACGTTGGCCGCGGCCGTGCCGCGCCGGCTTCGCAGGGCCCTGCTGGTCACAGCTCCTCCTCGCCCACGCGGATCATCGACCGCACGTACCAGATCGTGGCGGCCAGGGTGATCAGCACCATCACCACTGCCGCGGCCGAGGCCACGCCGAACCGGCTGGCCCCGAAGCCCTCGATGTACGTGTAGAGGTTGATCAGGAGCGTCTGGCGGTCCGGTCCGCCGCGGGTGATCACGTACACCTGGATGAAGACCTTGAGGTCCCAGATCACCGACAGCGAGGTGAGGATCAGGTACAGCGGCTTGAGCATCGGCCCGGTCACCGACCAGAACGAGCGCCAGGCGCCGGCGCCGTCGATCCGGGCCGCCTCGAGGATCGTGTCCGGCACGGTGGTCAGCCCGGCGTACAGGGTCAGCGCCACGAACGGGATCGCCTGCCAGACGACGCAGAGCACGATCACGGTGAACGCCGGCAGCTGCGAGTCGAACCAGGAGTGCTGCGACCAGTCCAGCGGTGTCAGCTTGGTGACCAGCCAATCGACCACGCCGTACTGCTCGTCGAACAGCCACTTGAACACAGTGGCCGCGCTGACCGGGGGCGTGGCCCAGGCCAGCAGCAGGCCGGCCGAGATCAGCAGCCGCATGCTCCGGCCGACCCGGCGCATGAGCAGCGCGACGAGCGTGCCCAGCGTGATCGTCAGCGCGACGCAGACGGCAGCGAAGATCACGGTCCGGACCGTCACCGCCCAGAACTCGCCGTCGGTCAGGATCGTCCGGTAGTTGTCGAACCCGGCCCAGACGGTCTGCCGGCGGATCAGCTGGCGCAGGTCGAGCTGCTGGAACGAGGTGCGGACGAGCACGAACAGCGGGTAGCCGAGCAGCCCGAGCAGCAGCAGCACGCTCGGCACCAGCAGCCCGTACGGCAACGCCCCAATCGGCCTCCGCCGCCGCGCCCGCCTCCGGACCGCACCGTCCCCGGCCGGCGCGGCCGGCGGCACGGTCCCGACCGGGGGGACCGCCCCGGCCGGGGAGACCGTCCCGCCCCGCGCGACCGCCCCGGCCACCGGCCGGCCGGCATCGGGCCGGCGCGTGCCGACGGCGACGGCGGCGTCGGACGCGCTGCCCGACCGGCCGGCCCGATCCGGTTCCCGGACGCCGTCCGGCGCGGAGCCGGCCGAGCGGCGGATCCGCTTCCGGGGATCGAGGGTCACGCGTCCTCCTCCTGGTCCGGCCCGGGCCCCGGGCGACTCGGTCGGGGCCCACGGGTCGGCCCCGGGCCGGCTCCGGCCCGGGGCCAACCGGGGTTGGACAGTCGGCCGCCCGACCCCGGCGGAGAGCCGGGCGGCCGACAGGCTACGAGTTCAGCGTCTTGGTGATGGCCTCGGTGGCGTTCGTCGTCGCGTCGGCCACGCTCTTCTTGCCGCTGAAGATGGACACGAGCATGTCCTGCAGGACCGTGCCGCTCTCGACGTTCGCCCACTTCGGCGTGGCCGGGGTGGACCGGCTGTTCTTCGCCGCCAGGTCGAACACCGACAGCACCGGGTCCTTCGCGTGCAGGGTGAGCAGCGAGGTGGAGTTCGGGATCACGCCGCCGGTGGTGGCGAGGTCGGTCTGCGCCTTCGTGCCGGCCAGGATCTTGATCCACTCGTACGCCAGCCCGGGCGCGTCGCTGCCCGCGGAGATCGCGAGGTTCGAGCCGCCCAGGAACACCGGCGCGGTCTGGCCGGCGTTCTTGCTGGGCACCGGGAAGACGCCGATCTGGCCCTTGAGCTGCGGGTGCGCCTTCTCGATCGTGCCGACCTTCCAGCCGGCGTCGATGATCATGCCGGCCTTGCCCTCACCAAGCGGGACGGCCGGGTCGTTGTCGTTCTCGTTGCCGTTGACCGGTGCCTTCGAGTACCTGGTGACGATGTCCTTGAGCGCGCTCAGTCCGGCCTGGGACTGGGGGCTGTCCAGCGCGCCCTTCCACTGGCCGTTGTCCTGGACCGCGACCTCGCCGCCCTCGTCCCAGATGAACGGCAGCGCCGCGTACCAGTACTGGCCGGGGAAGTAGAGCGCCGAGAACTGCTTGTCGCTGCCGTACTTCGCCTGCAGCTTGGCCATCGTCGAGACGAAGGCGGCCCGGTCGGTGGGCAGCGTGCTGATGCCGGCCTTGGTGAACATGTCCTTGCGGTAGAGCACCGCCCGGTCGCCGGCGTAGTAGGGGATGGCGTACAGCTTGCCGTCGAGCGTGCCGGCGTCGGTGAGCCCCTGCAGCCAGGTGTCGCCGCCGAGGTCGGCCTTCTTGCTGCTGAGGTCCTCGAGACCGCCCGAGTCGGCGAACTTCGAGACCAGCGTGCTGCCGATCTCGAGCACGTCCGGCGGGTTGTTGCCCGCGAGCGCGGTGGTGGTCTTCTCCTGGATGCCGTCCCACTGCTGGATCTGGATGTTGACCTTGGTGTTCGGGTGCGCCTGGTTGAACTGGGCGTTGACCCGCTTGATGACGGCGTCCGGGGCGGAGCCGTTCATCAACCAGACGGTGATGTCCTTGGCCTGTGTGTTGGCGCTGCCGCTGCCCGACGCCGAGTCGGACGAGTTGCCGCTACCGCACGCCGCGGCGAACAGCGCCACCGTGGCGCCGACGACGGCCGCCGCGCGCATTTTCCTGTGCATCCCGAGATCCTCCTGGTGCGACCTGGTGCGACGCCGTGGGGACTGGTCCGTACTGGTCCAGACCAGTGGTGGGAAGATGGCACAGCGGGACGGACAGTGTCAAGGGCGGGCCGTACCGTGGCGACATGACCTCGACCGACGCGAACACCCTGCCGGATCACCTGGACGCGTTGTTCATCGGTGGGACCTGGGCGGCGCCCGCCGGCTCGGACACGCTGACGATGGTCAATCCGACCACGGAGGAGCCGCTGGCGACCGTGCCGGCCGGAACCCCGGCCGACGTCGATCGGGCCGTCGCCGCCGCCCGGGCCGCGTTCCCGGGCTGGGCCGCGACGCCGGTGGCCGAGCGGGCCGCGCTGCTCACCGCGCTCGCCGACGGCCTGGCCGCCCGGGTGCCGCTGCTGGCAGACCTGATCGCCCGCGAGGTCGGCTCGCCGCTGAAGTTCGCCACCTCGACCCAGGCCGGGCTCCCGGTCGCCGTGCTGCGCTCCTATGCCGCGCTCGTCGGCGAGTACGGGTTCGAGGAGGTGATCGGCAACTCGCTGGTGTTGCGGGAGCCGATAGGCGTCGTCGGCGCGATCACGCCGTGGAACTACCCGCTGCACCAGGTGGTGGCCAAGGTCGCCGCCGCGCTGGCCGCCGGCTGCACGGTCGTGCTAAAGCCGACCGAGGTCGCCCCGCTGTCCGCGTACGTGCTGGCCGTGGTGGCGGAGGAGGCGGGGTTGCCGGCCGGGGTGCTCAACGTCGTGCCCGGCACCGGTCCGGTGGTCGGCGAGGCGATCGCTGCCCACCCGGACGTCGACATGGTCTCGTTCACCGGATCGGTCCGGGCCGGCCGGCGGGTGCAGCAGGTCGCGGCCGGCACGGTGAAGAAGGTGGCGCTCGAGCTCGGCGGCAAGTCGGCCAACGTGATCCTCGAGGACGCCGAGCTGCCCAAGGCGGTCAAGCTCGGCGTCGCCAACTGCTACATCAACGGCGGCCAGACCTGCACGGCCTGGACCCGGATGCTGGTGCCGGAGTCGCTGCACTCGGACGCGGTGGAGCTCGCCGTCGACTCGACGGAGAAATACACGGTCGGTGACCCGCTGGACATCTCGACCAGGCTCGGGCCGATGGTCAGCGCGGCGCAGCGGGACCGGGTCCGTGGCTACATCGAGAAGGGGATCGCCGAGGGCGCCACCCTGGCCACCGGCGGCCCGGACGCGCCGCTGGAGCGCGGCTTCTTCGTCCGGCCGACCGTGTTCGCGGCGGTCCGACCGGAGTCGACGATCGCCCAGGAGGAGATCTTCGGACCGGTCCTGTCGGTCATCCCGTACCGGTCCGAGACGGAGGCGGTCGAGATCGCCAACGGCACCTCGTACGGGCTGTCCGGCGCGGTGTTCGCGCGCGACCGCGAGCGGGCGGTCGCGTTCGCCCGACAGCTGCGCACCGGCCAGGTGATGGTCAACGGCGGCGCGTTCAACCCGGCCGCGCCGTTCGGGGGCTACAAGCAGTCCGGCACCGGCCGGGAGCTCGGCCGGTACGGCCTGGAGGAGTTCCTCGAGGTCAAGTCGCTACAGCTGTAGGTAGGCCCGCTCGACGCCCTCCAGCGCGCAGTCACCGAAGTACGACAGCTCCTTCGCCACGTCCTCGGCCGGGCGACCGTTCGCGTGCCCGTCCCTGGCCTTCGCGACCAGCTCCGCGTGCTCGTCCCGCTGGGCGGTGACGAACTCGCGGTCGACCACCGCGCCGTGCCCGGGCACCAGCCGGCCGGAGACCAGCTCGGCGACGGCGTCAAGGGTCTGCGGCCAGTCCAGCGGGAACGCGCTCCCGAACTGCGGCGGCGCGCCCTGCTCGACCAGGTCGCCCGCGATCACCAGGCCGTCGGCGTCCGGCACGGTGAGCACCAGGTCGTTGTCCGTGTGGCCGCGGCCGAGGTGACGAAGCTGCACCGGGCGGCCGCCGACGGTCAGCGTGGCCAGGTCGTCGACCAACTGGTCCGGCGGGTCGATCGCGCTCGCCTCGATCTCGGCGGCCATCTCGTCCAGCCCGTGCTCGCGGTAACGGCCGGCGATGGCGGCGCGCATCCGCTCGCCGTCCTCGATCAGCTGCTCGGCGCAGCGGCGGTGACCCCAGATCTCGGCCGGCCGGAACAGCCGGTTGCCGAACGTATGGTCGAAGTGGAAGTGCGTGTTGACGACCACCCAGGGGTGCTGGGTGATCGTCCGGATCGCCTCGACGAGGTCCTGACCCTCCTTCTCGGTGGCCCTGGTGTCGACGACAAGGCAGGCGCCCTCGCCGACGATGAGGCTGACGTTGAGGTCCATGCTCCGATGGCGCCGGACGTACACCTGGTCGGCGACCTCGGTCCAGGTATCGGTCATGCGCGGTCACCCCCGCCGTTCTTCGATGGTGACGTCGCCGGCGGCCCAGTGCGTGGCCGGCACCTCCCGTAGGACTACCCGGACGTTCTCCTTCGGCGCGCCGACCGCGTCGACCACGGCGGCGGTGAGCCGGCTGATCAGCGTGCGCAGCTGGTCGGGGGTGCGGCCCTCGACCAGGGTGACCTCGACCAATGGCATGCCCGTCATCTTGCCCTGCTGCGAAACTGGTTTCATGCGCGTCTACCTCGGGTCAGACCACGCCGGTTTCGAGCTCAAGACGTACCTGCTGGAGCACCTCGCCACGGCCGGCCACGAGGTCGTCGACTGCGGGCCGGAGGCGTACGACCCGGACGACGACTATCCGCCGTACTGCTTCGGCACGGCCGAGCGGGTGCTCGCCGACCCGGGCAGCCTCGGGGTGGTGATCGGGGGGTCCGGCAACGGCGAGCAGATCGCGGCGAACAAGGTGCCCGGGATCCGGGCCGCGCTCGCCTGGTCGGAGGAGACCGCGACGCTGGCCCGCGAGCACAACGACGCGCAGGTGGTCGCGGTCGGCGCCCGGATGCACACCAAGGACCAGGCGGCGACGCTGGTCGACACCTTCCTGGCCACGCCGTTCAGCAACGGCGAGCGCCACGCCCGCCGCATCAAGCTGCTCGCCGACTACGAAGCCACCCACTGACGCGGTGCCGGCGTCTTTGCCGGCGTCTTTGCCGGCCGCTCAGCGCGCGCCGGGGAGAGCGTCTGGCGGGACGTAGTGCCGGCGGACGACGACGAGGTCGCGCTCGGCCGCGGCGATGTCCTCCGCGGTCGGCCGGGCCGCGTCCCGGGCCCGCATCGCGCCGACGATGCCGACCTGGGAAGCGCCGGCGCCGACGATCCCGCGCAGGGTCCGCTCGGCGTCGGCCCGCCGGGCCCGCGGCTTGCGCTTCGACGCCGCAGCCGACCCGAGCGGCTCGTCGGCCGTTCGCACCCGCTCGGCCCCGCGCGCAGGCTCGTTGGCCGTTCGCGCCTGCTCTGCCGCCCGCGCAAGCTCGTCGGGCGTGCCTGTCTGGTCTGCCGCCCGGGCAGGCGGCTCGTCGGGCGTGCGTGTCTGGTCTGCCGCCCGCGCACGCGTCCCGTCGGCCGTTCGCGCCTGCCCTTCCGCCCGCGCGGGCTCGTCTGCCGTTCGCGCCTGCTCTGCCGCCCGCGCAAGCTCGTCGGGCGTGCCTGTCTGGTCTGCCGCCCGGGCGGGTGGCTCGTCGGGCGTGCGTCTCTGGTCGGCGGCCCGTGTAGGCGGCTCGCCGACCCCGGCCGCCGGCGCCCGGTCCGCGGCGAGCGCCTCGTCCGCCTCGTTCCCGACCGCAGGCTCAGGGGACGCCTCGACGGCGGGCGCGGTCCGGTCACGGCGCCGCTCCCGGCGCCGGTGCCGCGACGGGGTCGGCTCCTCCATGCCCTCACCCTCCCCGCTGACCGGCGGCCGGCACAACCCGCTCAGAACACCTCCGGGCACCACGGCAACCGGTCGCCGGCGAACGCCCGGCTCGCCGCGGTCACCGCCCCCGGTCGCAGCTCTGCGACCAGCCCGGCCGCGGCCAGCCCGACCAGCCTCGTGCCGCCGAGGTAGGCCGCGCCGAGCTCGGTCGAGGACAGCGCCAGGTCGGCCGGGTCCGTCGTC
>Ga0207702_10004636_pt1 | contig 12171 bp, 11 predicted proteins | sample KBSCornC62_FD_184302 | JGI IMG/M metagenome (GOLD analysis project Ga0207702, IMG submission 184302) | Corn rhizosphere microbial communities from Kellogg Biological Station, Michigan, USA - KBS Corn C6-2 (SPAdes) (version 2) | ecosystem: Host-associated > Plants > Roots > Rhizosphere > Soil ...
CCGCTGCGCAACAAGGCGCGCACCACGGCGATCTGCGCACCGCGCACGGCCGCCACCAGCATCAGCCTGGGATTGGCTGCCCGCAGCCCCGCGAGCCTGATCATGGATGCTTCATCGTCGGGCTGAACCTCGATGATGATTGCCTTGGCTTCGGCCACCAGTTGCGCGGGCACGGCCTCGTTGGCGTCGAGCATGGACAGGGCGAGCGACTGGCCCACCAGTTGATCGCCCAATATGTCGGACGCCTGGACCTCCTGCTCCGACAGGATGAGATGAAGCCCCTCATCCCCGATATTGAGGGTCCAGTTCTCGGCGGGTTCCGCTGTGTTTGTCACGATGCCCACTATCTTGTCCCTCAATTTGATGCCGTGCCCTGGCCGTCTTCCATGGTCAGAGCGGCGCTGATAGTCCGAAGAGCAAATGTAGATTTGAATACTGCCAAACTGATCGGACTGAACGTAAAATTCTGTATCGACACGGTGACAACAGGATAAAAATCTCGCCCCGTCGGGTCACCAGCATAGCCCAGCCCTGAATTCGAATAGCTGACCTGAACACTTGTACGCTGCAAACTCGGGACGAACAGTTTCATCCGATTATAGATGGCGTCAAAAGACGTGGTGACGGTCGCTCCCAATGCAGAGCAGTTAGCACTCGGCGTACATGTCGGCGCCGCGGTTCCGCTAGTGCCGGTGTATGTCGCAGTGCCCATGACATATTGATCGAGAGAATCACCATTTGTCAGCACATGACCCGTGGAATCAGTCAATCCTACAGCAGACACTTTGGAAGAGGAGTTGCTGAGTCCTGCAGGGATAGGCGTGGTAACTATTGCATAGCGCACCCCCATCTGTGTGGCTTTCTCCACGCGATTGACGGTCCATAGCAACCGCCCAACGTCGATGATCCCAAGTAGGAAAATCAACAGTAAAGGCAGGACCAGCGCAAACTCGGCCGCGGAGCCAGCACGTTGATCACGCAAAATGGCGCACAGCGGCTTCATAACCCCATCACCGGCGCTTGTGATTGTGAATTCAAACGCAAGTTGGCGCTGGCAAACCCGACCTGGGCCAGCAACGAGGGATAACGAACATTTGCCGCCACGGTTATGACAGGGATATTGCCCGGCATTCCAGACAATGCGCCTGAGAAGTTACTAGCAAGCCTGCAAGTGATGGTGAGCGTGATCGGACTTCCCGTAGGCAGGCCCACCGATTCCTGGGTCGCGCTCCAATAGGAAAGTCTAGGCGAAGCCGAACCGTCAATACTACCGGTGCGGGTTATATTCTTGATCTGATTTTGCTGGGTCGTAGTGCCCGTTGCAAAACTGCCCGTCGAGCCATCAGCGCCGCCATTCGGACAGCTATAAGTTGAAATAGGCAGTCGACTTGCGAAACGTGCACCATCGCGCACCGCCTTCGCAACGACATGCTCGCTCATGAAGTAATTGCCGAGTTCAAAGCTACCGAACATCAGTCCGATAAGCAATGGTGAAACAAGAGCCATCTCCGCTGCCGCGCTACCCGAACGGGCTGCCCACAAGGTTTTCATTATACGTCTCATTTCAACAAATAGGGCCGATTACGACCATAATATTGAAACGCGTTGGCTCCGCCTGGCTTAGTGGCCTCACCGATGATCTCGACGTAAATTTGTTCTTTTCCAGTCGCGTATGGTGTCGTTCGATCGGTCGATGGCTCAACTAGAAAGACGTCTACCCACTTTTTCACCTTGACTGCGCCTTTTCCATTTAATCCGGCACAATCTACAGCAGCAACCGTCAAAATACGACGATCCTTCTGCGTCGTGCTCGCGGCTACGGCGGTACCATTTTTCGGCTGGGGATAAGCGCAATAGTTGGTGAATGTATAATCGTTCTTGGGATTATTCCCATTTCCAACTTTAATGTCTGCAGGATCGGCGGGATTTAGCCATTTTGTGGGTAAGCGAACAGCTTTCGAGGCCAATTCCCATAGATAGACATTGTAGCGGCTTGCAGCAGCGCCGCTAGGTACAGCGTCCGCAGGATGGTTCGCCGCAAAATAACCGGCAACGTCCCAAACGCCGTCGCCGAAGTTGCTGACGCAACTTCCGTTTATATGACAGGTATCGCGAGTAAATCCCCTCGCTGCGGAATTCTGTGCGAAATCAGAGATTGTCACAGTCGGCCCATTAGGCCCATTGCTTCCAGTCGCACCACATCCCGGATTGGATGGCGGAGAAGCGGGATCCATATTTTTGAATGCGACGACTTCCTGGCGAGTAAAGTCCTTTCCGACATTTTCAGCCGGACAGTAGTCCCCTGTGCTCGTGTCGCAGCCGCTTACGCCGGACGCATATAGGTCAAACCTTGTATTCAGCGCCTTCGTAACGCTGGCTTTGTTTCCGGGTTCAGTTTGCAATCCACCCGAATTGTCAAAACAACCCGCGGCTTGATTGTTCGCCCCGAGATTGGTCGCGAGTCCGCTCGCCCCGTTACTGAAATCAAGATAGCCATAATCCCCCGGAACCCATGCACCCGGGTTTGGGCCGGGCTGCAACCGCAATCCATGCCCGATATCGCTTGCCGCTGGAAAAGTTTCCGATGGTATGCACAGCATCAAAGGTGGCACTTTGCATACTGCCGAGCTTAATCCTGCCGTCGCTAGTGCGCCAAGATTGCCCGAACGGAAAAGGCGAATGACCGGCGTGAGGGCATAAACCGCTTCTCGCGTTCCTACTGAAACTTGCACATATTTTGCGGCGGTCGCATTGGTCGTCACCGTGCCCGTATCGGCGTTCTGATCATAGCTTGAGTAGAATGTCAGCGTTGGAACGGTCACGGATAATCCGGAGCCATTGCCATCATTTGCAAAGCGCGTCTGATTAACGATCAAAGTCTGTGCCGCACTTGTGGCACGGGTGATCGCGGTGCTTGTCCCATCGAGTTGGCTTGCCGCCGCAAGTGCTGCCTGATCGGCCGCGCTTTGCAGCTCGGTGTCCAGCCCCGCCATCCGCGCATAATCGAAAGCGATCCCGCCCGCCGCGATCAGGCCGAAAAGCGACAGTGCAACCGTCGGCGCAACAGCGCCGCTGGTCGACTGCAACAGGCCTTTCCCACCGCCGGACATGAATTCACTCCTTCTCTCTCGATCAGTTCGTGCCGCCGCCAGAAGAACCGCCACGGATGCCGCTGGTCGTACGGATCGACTTGGGCTGTTTCACCTTGTCGGTGCGATAGCGTTCGACCGCCGCCGCAGAGGTCTGCCCGTTACCGCCCTCGACCAGCGTCCCTTCATAATGGGGGTCGGGATTGATCACCTGCATCGCGTAATTGCTGCGCACCGCGCCGCCGAAGGTCGGGTCGTTAGCCGTACAGCCCGCCAACAGCGGCAGCAGCAGGGCGCTTCCAAGGTAAAGTGCACGCATCGTCAGCCTCCTGCTCACAGCTCATAGCCGCTGGGCGCCTTGCCCGAAGCGGGCGCTTCCTTCGCCGGCGCCGGTGCGGGCGCGGGTGCATTTTTCGGCACCTCGGGCGGCATCGCGTTCGGATCGAGCGGATTGATGCCCACCGCCTTGTCCGTCCGTCCCATCAGGAACAGGTCCAGTTCATGCGGCGGCGCCACGCGATCGGTGGGCAGGCGCACATCCTCCGCGCGCATCGGTTTCACGAGACGCGGCGTCACGATGATGACCAGTTCGCTCTCGCTTTTCTGGAAGCCGCTAGAGCGGAACAGCGCGCCGATGATCGGGATGGAACCCAGGATTGGGAACTGTCGCACCGTGTCCTGGAAATCTTTCCGCAGCAGCCCCGCCAAGGCAAAGGACTGCCCGTCGCGCAGTTCCAGCGTCGTGCTAGCCCGCCGCGTTTGCAGCCCTGGGATGGTAAGGCCGTTGACCGTAACCGATGCGGACGGATCGATGGAACTCACCTCCGGCTCCACCACCAGATTGATGATGCCGTCCTCCAGCACCGTCGGCGTGAAGCCCAGGCTGACGCCGAAGGGTTTGAACTCGATGGTGATGGCATTGCCGCCGGTGCCGCCAGTGGAGCCGCCGCTATTGCTTTGCGCCACCGGAATGGGGAACTCGCCCCCCGCCAGGAAAGAGGCGGTTTCACCCGAAAGCGCCACCAGGGTTGGCTCGGCCAGCGTGGTCACGACACCCTTGCGCTCCAGCGCGTCGAGCGCGGAAGTGAGATTGAGGCTGCCGACCGAATATTTCGCCGCGCCGATGCCGAAACTGTCGAGAATTTTGCTCAGATCAACGATGGGCCGTCCATTGGCGTCAGACAGAAGCGCCGAAGACTGGGCGGCATTGCCGATGCCGCCCACCACCTTGCCGCTGTCCGACAGGAAGGCCGTGTTGATGCCGAACTGCTTGGCCGCGCCGCGCGACATTTCGGAGAAGCGCACTTCCAGCATCACCTGCTGCGCCGCGCCCACCGACATCATGTTGACGACCTTATCGCCCGCATAGGTCTTGGCGATCTGCATCGCCCGATCGACCGCCGCCGCACTCGACACCGTGCCGGTCAGTACGACTGAATCATTGGAGATCCGCGCCCCGATGGGCTGACCGGGCAGCAGTTCCGACAATTGCCGCTTCAGCGTCACGACATCCGGCCCCACGGCGACATCGACGACCGCGATCATCATATTGCGGCTGTCGTAGAGTGTCAGGCTGGTCGTGCCCATCTTCTTGCCCAGCACATAGACCGATCGGTTGGTCATGGGCAGGACATCGGCGATTTCCGCGTTGCCGACCAATGCCTTCGCAAAGGGTCGGTCCACGGTCAGCACCTGGCTCTTGTTGAGCGGCACGTCGAGTTGACCGGCATGACTGGCGTTGTCGACGCCCAGCGAGGCGATCTGCGCCTGCGCAGGCATGGGCAGCATCGACGCTCCGGCGCCCAGCGCCAGCACGGATGCCAGCATCGGCAAGGATTTAGCGGGAACCATAGCGCTTCACCTCATAGCTGGTGCCAGTCGTGCCGCGCACGATCTCGACCGATGCGGTCGAAGGCAGGGCGTTCGTATTCTTGGGAACGGCGCGCCGGGCGGGCCGGAGGCCGGATGCGACACGCGGTGGCAGATAGGCAAGGTCCGCGACGCGGGCACGAGGGCCAGCATAGCCGCCGACATAGGCGCCGTCGCGCAAATCCTCTATGCCGACGGTCTGTACCGCCGGATTGGGTTTGTCGGTAAGGTTGCGCAGCACGAGCGTGAGTTGCCCGACCTGTTGCGCCAGAACCAGCTTCTGCGCATCGACCTGGTTGACCTCCAGCGTGGCCGTCTTGCCGACCGCGGGATCTTTCGTGCTGTCATTGGCGTTCTGGTCAATCGCGATCACCCGCGTCCCTTGAAGCAGAACGTCCGTGATCTGCTGGCTGCCACCACCCATCGGATCCTGAAGCGTGCGCGTCACGAACACATCGACGGTGTCGCCGGGAAGCACAAAGCCGCCCGCGGCGGCTACATCGCTTACGCGTACGGCGACGGCCCGCATTTCCGGGGCCAGGACTGCCGACATTGTGGCTCGCCCCCCTTCGCCGGAGAGCTTGGAGGCCAATATGGGTTCGCCCGGTTCGATCTGCCGGATGACCACCCGCCCCTTGCCCAGCGATGTCAGTTGGATAGGGTCACGAAATGATCCGGGTGGCACGGAACTGGCAGGCCAGTCGACCATCCGGATCTTTTCGGGAGTTACTGCCGTGCCAAAGGGCAATGGTACAGTTGCAACGACGATTTTCGCCATACCCCCATCCGCCTGCTGCACCTTCTCGGCGCTGGTCAGATAGCTGTTGGCGATGAAAACGGCTGCGAGACCCAGCAAGATCGCGAAGGCCAAGACAATGAGAGATCTGCGGTGCCCCACGACAACTCCCCCCGGAATTGATCAGCATCAAGAGCCGGTCGACCGATTGTCGACCGGCTCGAATATCAATTTAGCAGTTACCGTTGGCATTGCTAATGCAGTTTTTAGCCGTGTTCATAGCACCACTGATGGCGCCGCCCAATTGGAAGGCAGCTAACGCAATGCCGGTGCCCACGATCGCCAGAATCAAAGCGTATTCGGCGGCCGAAGCACCACTCTCATCAGTCCATAGATGTTTAATGAATGCCATGTTCTTTACCCCTATTCACAGGAAGATTGCTTTTGGAATTATCTATTAATTCCACCAATCCATCTAATATTCACTGAAATTTGTTCAGCAGGTTCCATTGGCGTTCGTGATGCAGTTCTTCGCCTTATTCATGGATCCGCTAATCGCGCCGCCAAGCTGGAAGGCTGCCAGCGCAATGCCGGTGCCCACGATCGCCAGGATCAAGGCATATTCAGCGGCCGAAGCGCCGCCCTCATCGGCCCAGAGGCCCTTCAAAAAGGTCATATCTTTTACCCCTACTCACTGGGAGCAAGTCCCAGTTGCCCTTGCTCAGCTCCACGGTAGGGGCCTGTCCACCTCGCGACCCCGGTGCCGGTATGCTCCGGTACCAGGCAGTTGGCAGTTCCCGTAGAACCTGGGTTCAAATTGAACCAATGCTGACCCAAGTCAACATGGTAAAAAATATCTATATTTTTCAGTGTATTACAGCAATTTTTTGTTAACCTTTTGCGTCAACCACATTCGTTACCATAAGTAAATGATAATAGTCATTAAATATATCTTTAGATATATACTTTTAGAAAATGACAGGTTTAAATGCACTTTATTGTAGTTTTTACTTTTCTATATTTCTTATAAAGACAATAAATTGCCCGATAATCAGAATATATCATGTATTTTATTTGGAATAACGTTAAGATATCTGCGTGATCCGAACGAGCTTATTTGAGCATAATATTTGCCGCCGGAAAGCCGAATTGCCGGGCAGACTAATACCTTCGGTGTAGGCTATTCGGGACAGTCGGGTTCGAAGACTTGGGCAGCAGAGACGCCGCCAGTGCACGGATCGTCGCGAATCAGGTGCGACTCGGCGCACAAAGGCCCGTAAACAAAGAGCTTTGCATCTGTCCCGTTCAGGGACAATATTGCCGATATCGTTACGTGACGCTCACCCGATGACGGAAGGTGAGGTTCACGCGATCGGACAACAGCAGATAGGGCAGCCAGATCGCGGCACTGATCAGGACCTTCTTCACATTGCCCGTCAGCATGTCCAGCAACGCGGCGTCCACGCCCTGCGGCACTTCACTGATCCCCGCGACCAGATGCGCAATGCTCAACTGGGCAAGCAGATCAACGCCCCATACCATCACCAGAAAGCGCGGGAACAAAGGCACCAGACGCAGCGCCATGGCGAAGGCAAACATGTAAAGGCTGGAGAGGATCACCACATCGGCGAGCATCACGGAATAAAGGCTGACGAACCAGGTCGGCGAATAACTGCCCAATGCCGGAATGGAACTCAGAAATTCCAGCGTGCGCACCGGCACGTTCACGGCAATTCCAACCAGCAACGACGCCATCACGCCGTAAAGGCCGAATTGGGACATCTCCCGCGCCTTGAGGCAGTCGACCTTGCGCCAGCGTCCTACCTTCGCCAATCGAAAGGCGGGCTGCGCATGGATGCGCCCAGCCGGAAACAGCTTCAACCCCAGCAGCAGCGATCCGACGGGTGCGCCGACGACCAGCAGATAGGGCAGCAGACCCACACCGCTGCCCCACGGCGTTCCGCTGTAGGGCGTTGCCGGAAAGGCCAGCCGCATGCCGCAGGCAAAGGCAGCGATCATGATCCAGATTGCAACGATCCGTTCCAGATTGACCTGCATGGACAGCACGACGGTCACGCTCTTGCGGTAAAGATGATCCCTCACCATTCGCACCATGGAACCGGACCCCCTTCCCAACGCCGAAATCTGATCGCGACTATCCGCGATGTTGGTAAACGCCGGGTAAATGCGCAGCCGCGAGGAAAGTTCTGCGCGAACTTCAGATATGGTCTGCAAAAGAAGAAAATAAAGCCCGCCGGCGGCTCATTTACGGGGCACGGTGATGCGGATCGTCGTGCGGCCGCCAATATTCTGAAGGAACACTTCCCCGCCCAGCATCTGTATCCGCCGCATCAGTGACCGCGAAGGCACCGCCCCGCTCGACCCGAGCCGGGCCATATTCGGCACGCCATCGTCGCTCACCTGAAGGGCAATGCGGTTCCCGTCCGGTTCCAGCGCGAAATTCACGCTGGCGGCCCCGGCATGGCGAACGGCATTGGCGACGATCTCCCGCACGGCGAAACTCAGTTCCCTGCCGATCAGCGCGCTGGTCGCGCAATTGCCGTCCTCCACCTTCAGCTGGCAATCTATACTCCACTGTTCGCCAAGGGAGCGCACCACCATCGCCAGCGTCTCTGGCAGATAGGCGAAATCCTCCTCATCGACCTCCGGATTGATGATCCAGCGAATGGTGGCGATCTGGTCCTTGGCGATGCGGTCGACATTTTCGATCACGGGACGCGCCTCGACCTCGCGCCCGCCCAGCAAGGGGGCGATCTGGAAACGGATGCTGGCCAGCGCCTGCAGGACGCTGTCGTGCAATTCGCGTTGCAAGCGCTCCCGTTCCCGCGCGCCGGCAATGACATGGGCCAGGTCCAGGCTGTTGCGGACGGTAAGTTCCTCGCACGCGCTTTCGAAAACGCGCTGGGCGATGGCGGCGCGATCTTCATGACAGGGATCGCCCAGGCAGGCCGCGCCGACCGCCTCGAAGGTGCCGATGGTGACCCTGACCGTCAACAGCGTTTCGGCATCCAGCAGGGCCGCCCATGCCCGACCGCCTGCCGACAATGATCCCAATGTGGCTATCCCGTCCGCCGCCAGCGAGATCGACGCGTCCCGGGTTCGATCGTGCCAGCCGGTCTGAACGGCCAGCAGATTGCCGACGCCCATGGAAGGCATTTCCCGCGCAGCGCTGCTGGCAAAGCGCAAGGGCTCATGACTCGCCAGCCGGAACAGCACTGCTCCCCCCTGCCCGCCGGTGGCAAGCCGCAGGGCATGGAGCAGGAAGGGCCCGTAATCACGCTTGGCGGGTGGCAACTCCCCCTCCAGCAGCAGCCGGTCGCGCTCGAATTCCAGCAATGTTTCCCGGCGCGGCCCCAGTAGCACCCCCGTCACAAGGATCGCCACCGCCAGATAGCAGGCGCGAAGCACGACCCGCTCCGCTTCCGGTTCTGACGGCAGGGAGGCGATCTGGTCCAGCCATGTCATGGAAACCGCAGCCAGGCTGGCCGCCACAGTGACAAGCAGATGGAGCCGCCGCCGCACGATCAGCGCCACCTCCACCGCAACGAAAAAGCTGCCCGAAAAATAGGGGCTGTTGGAGGGATTGGTGACGAGCAGCAGGGTCAGGAACAGCAAGGTGTCCAGGCAGATGACGGGGCGCCTGATCCGCATGTCCATCACCCATGACCGCGACGACAGGAAGACCGCCGAGAGCGCCAGCGCCAGCATGAGCAGGATCACCCCATGCTCCGCAGGCTCCGCCCAGTGTCGCGCGCTGGAAAAGCCGAAGCTTACCGCCGCGTAGATCATGGCCAACAACAGCCGCGTATAATCCAGCGTCTGCCAAGGCCGCAGCGCCGACAGGGTCCGCCTGTCCCACCTGCTCAAGCGCATCGCGATTTCGTTCCGCCCGTTCATCGCGTGACGCACATCCCCGATCCGACCCGACGCATGTGTCTGCCGGGCAGCTTCTTATGGAAAGGAAATCATGCCCCGGTCAAATGCGATGATGAGATGCCGACGGGTTCATCGCGAGCGCGGCGGACGCTTCGGGCAGGGCGGCCGACATCCGCACCCTAGCGCTACGGTCGCTCAGCCGTGAAAATAGTCATAAACCTGCTGCGCCACAGCCTTCGAAACACCCGGCGCCTTCAACAAATCTTCCAATGCCGCGCTTTTGACGGCCTTGGCGGTTCCGAAATGCATCAGCAGCGCCTTCTTGCGGGAAGGACCGATGCCCGGCACCTCATCGAGAGAACTGACGGTGATCGCCTTGCTGCGCTTCTGCCGATGCGCGCCGATGGCGAAGCGGTGCGCCTCGTCCCGCAGACGCTGGAGGTAGAAGAGCACGGGATGATTGAGCGGAAAATTGATCTCCCGCCCGTCAGGCATGTGAAAAACCTCCCGCCCTTCGCGCCCGTGATGGGGCCCCTTGGCGATGCCGATCATGCAGACATCCTCTATGCCCATATCCTCCAATATCGCGCGAGCCGCGGACAATTGCCCCTTGCCGCCGTCGATCAGGACCAGGTCTGGCCATTCGCCGCTGTCGCGATCCGGATCCTCCCGCGCCGCCCGGCCGAAGCGTCGCTCGAACATCTCGCGCATCATCGCGAAATCGTCCTGTGAGATTTCGGGATTTTTCATGTTGAACTTGCGATAGGCGTTCTTGCGGAAACCCTCCGGACCCGCCACCACCATCGCCCCCAGCGCATGGCTGCCCTGGATATGGCTGTTGTCGTAGATCTCTATCCGGTCCGGCACGCCGTCCAGGCCAAATGCCTCGACCATTTCCTCCAGCACCTTCGCCTGCGTCGTCGTTTCGGCGAGACGGCGGTCGAGCGCCTCCACGGCATTGCGCTGCGCCTGTTTGATGAGACGTGTACGGTCGCCGCGCTGAGGGACTTCGATCCTGACCTTCGAGCCGATACGCTCGCGGAGCGCTTGCGCAATCAGGTAGCATTCCGCCGGAGCGCGATCGGCGAGAATCAGCTTGGGCGGTGGCACCTCCTCGTAAAATTGCGCCATGAAGCTGGCCAGCACCTCCTCCTCCGCCACTTCCGCGGTGTGGACGGGGAAAAAGCTGCGATGCCCCCAATTCTGCCCGCCGCGGATGAAGAAGGCCTGTATGCACATGGCGCCGCCCTTGGTCGCGAGCGCGAAAATATCGGCGTCGCCCAGCCCTTCGGCATTGATGGCCTGGCTACCCTGGATGAAGGTCAGCGCCTTCAGCCGGTCACGCAGAACCGCCGCCTGCTCGAAATCCATCGCATCGGACGCCGCCTGCATCGCCTCGCCCAGCTTCTTCTGCACGGCTGTCGATTTGCCGCCGAGGAAGTCCTGTGCATCCTTCACCAGTTCGCCATAAGCGGCATCGTCGATCCGGCCCACGCAGGGGGCGGAGCAGCGGCGGATCTGATAGAGCAGGCAGGGCCGGGAGCGATTGGCGAAGAAACTGTCGGTGCAACTCCTCAGCAGGAACAGCTTTTGCAACGCATTGATCGTTCGCGTCACCGATCCGGCGCTGGCAAAGGGCCCATAATAGCGTCCCTTAAATTTGCGCGCGCCGCGATGCTTCTGAACGCGTGGAAAATCATGATCTTCACGCAACAGGATGAAGGGGAAGCTCTTGTCGTCGCGCAACAGGACATTATAGGGCGGCCGGAAACGCTTGATGAGTTGCGCCTCCAGCAACAGCGCCTCCGCCTCGCTGTTGGTAGTCACGATCGTCATGGACCGGGTCTGCGCAACCATGCGCTGGAGCCGCTTGGGCAGGCGATCGACCTGCGTATAGTTGGTGACCCGGTTGCGCAGCGCCCGCGCCTTGCCCACATATAGCACGTCGCCCCGCGCATCCTGCATGCGGTAGACACCCGGTCGCGTCGGCAGGGTTTTGAGCGTCGTGCGGATCGCCTCCACGCCGGCGTCGATGTCGGGCTGACTGCCGGTGACGGTGAAGGTAGCCTTGTCTTCGTGAAAGCGATCGGGTGACTGGGGACGCGACATGAAGCAGAAATAGCGGCGTACGCCCGGATCGCAATGGCATGCAGCCAAATTTAGCGTCCGCGTCGTTGATCCTTCGCCAGCTCCGATCCGAATGGGCGGCACGCGCTATCCCTTCGTTTCCGGACATGAGGTCGTTGATCATGTCACCGCCGTCGGCGGCGCAGTCACCCGGTTCAGGGTCAGCGACACGGTGGGCGTCGGGTGTATGGTCGACAGTTGCCAGCTTGTTCGGCCTGCAACAAAGGGGCGGAGCAATATTGCGAGAACGGCTTTGTCGGAACCTATAATGGTGCACGCAGGACGCACCTGGCCGTATGTTCGGCGGCTATTCGCAGAGCATCACCGTCAACGAAAAGTTCGTCCTGAGGATCAGCCATCCCGCGGATCAACTGGCGGCGGTGCCCCCGCTGCTCCGCGCAGGCATGATCACCTACTCGCCATTGGCCGGACCCGGCAGGAAAGTCGGCATCG
>Ga0207702_10004637_pt1 | contig 12171 bp, 9 predicted proteins | sample KBSCornC62_FD_184302 | JGI IMG/M metagenome (GOLD analysis project Ga0207702, IMG submission 184302) | Corn rhizosphere microbial communities from Kellogg Biological Station, Michigan, USA - KBS Corn C6-2 (SPAdes) (version 2) | ecosystem: Host-associated > Plants > Roots > Rhizosphere > Soil ...
GTTGAGCGATTGCAGCTCGCGCAATGTCTGGCGCGCTTCAGCGTTCATCCGGAACTCCCTCCCGAGCCGATACGAGACGTTTCGATGCGGCGGATCGTGCTGCAACGGTGCCACGGCGTCTGTGGGATTCCCGCCCGAAGCTCTGTAGGAAATTTCTTACACTAAGCGTGCATCGCGGTGCGCCGCTCGCGTCCCGAGCGCAACCGGGCTCTGCAGTTGAGCCGCCGTTAACCCCGGGGCCGCCATGCTACGCGACCTTTCCCGCCCGGATCCCGCATGCGACTGGTGGCCCGCAACCCTCGCCTCTGGCTCTGGCCGTTCGGCGTCGCGCTCGTGCTGCTGCGCCTGGTGTACGCCTTCACCCTGCGGGTCAACTCCGACGAGCCGCAGCACCTGCACGTGGTCTGGGCCTGGACACAAGGCCTTCTGCCCTACCGCGACGTGTTCGACAACCACACGCCGTTATTCCAGCTCCTGAGTGCGCCGCTGTTCGCCCTCATCGGCGAGCGCGCCGAAATCCTGCCGTTGATGCGCATCGCCACCCTGCCGTGGCTCGCGCTTGCGCTCTGGTGCACCTACCGCATCGGCCGCCGCCTGTACGACGCGCAGACCGGCGCCTGGGCGGCCGTGCTGACGGGCGTCGCGCCGGGATTCTTCATCCTGATGGCGCAGTTCCGCACCGACGTCGGCTGGGCGCCGCTGTGGCTCGCGACAGTGACCGTGGCGATCGAAGGCCGCCCCACGCCGCGGCGCGCCTTTGCCGTCGGCCTGCTCGCCGGGGCGACCTGTGCCGTGTCGCTCAAAAGCCTGCTGCTGCTCGGCACGCTCGGGGCGGCCTCCGCGATCGTGCTGCTGCTGCAGCGCACGTTGGCGCAGCCGCTGCCGCTGCGCGACATCGCGCGCACCAGCGGCGCGGTGCTGCTCGGCTTCTGCCTGATTCCCGCCGCGATCGCACTCGGCTTCTACGCTGCCGGTGCCTGGGACGCGTTCGCCTACTGCGTGTTCCAGCACAACGTCGTGCCGGGACTCGGCCACTGGGAACACCTGGGCTGGCGCGCCGCGATCCTGCCGCTCACGCTGCCGCTGATCGTCTGGATCGCGCGCGAGATCCTGCGCCACGATGCGGACAAGGATCGCGGCGCGAAACGCGCGTTCGTGCTGCTCGCCGCGATCCTGTACGTCGCCACGCTGATGAGCTACTGGCCGCTGATCACGCGCCAGGACCTGCTGCCGTTCCGCCCGCTGCTGAGCGTCTACGTGGTCGCGCTGCTGCTCGCGCTGCCGCGCTCCGACGGCTGGCGCGGGCAGCTGCCGCTGCGCCTGCTGCTGCCGCTGCTGGTGGAAGGCGCGATGCTGCTCACCGACCGCCCGCCGTGGCGCGACCAGGTGCACGGCTACGTTGCCGAGCTGCGCGACATCCTGCGGCTGACGGATCGCAGCGACACCGTGATGGATCTCAAGGGCGAAGCGATCTTCCGCCGCAGGCCCTACTACTATGCGCTGGAACAGATCACGTTGACGCGCATCGAGCTCGGTTTGCTGACCGAAGACATCCCCGCGTCGCTGATCGCGACATCGACGGCGGTCGTGCTGTCCGGCCCGGACGAGGAACGCCTGACGGCGCCGACGCTTGCGTTCATCGCAGAAAATTACATCCCGGTCCGGCGCCGCATCCACGTCGCCGGCAAGGTTCTGCCGCCGGCAGCACCGGGCACCGTCCAGCGCGTCGAGATCGTGCTGCCGCTGCGCTACGCGCTGCGCAGCGGCAGCGGTGCGTTCGAGGGCCAGGTCGATGGCCGCGACTACGAAGGCCCCTTGTACCTCGCGGCGGGGCCGCACGAGATTCGCCCCGAAAGCGCCGGCGACGTCACGCTGGTCTGGGCGCAGGCGCTGGAACGCGGCTTCGTCCCCGCCGCGACGGCGACCGCACCGCCGGCCGTGCCGCCTGCGGTTTCCACTGCGGCATCGCGCAGTGCGGCCCTGTTTGCGCCCAACTCGCCCTTGACGCCGCTGCGCCGGCGCATGACAGTCGCGCTCAGTCGTTGGTCACCGAATGGAGTCTCCGAATGCGCAGTCCCCTGATCTGGCGCGCACTGCGCGTGCGGCCGCGCCTCGCGCTGAGCGCTGTCGCCGGCGTGTTGATCGGCTTGCTGCTGCCGGTTGCGGTGATCCCGCACGCGGTCACACGCATGCTGCTGGCGTGGAACATCGCAGCACTCGCCTATCTGGGTCTCGCCCTGCACATGATGGCGCGCGCCGAGCACACGCACATCCGCTCGCGCGCCTGTTCGCAGGACGAAGGCCGCTACACGGTGCTGCTGCTGGTGATCGCCTCGTCGGTGATCGCGCTGTTCGCCGCGGCGATCGAACTGTCCGCCGCGAAAGACGCGCACGGCTGGCTCAAGACGGGCCACGCCGGGCTTGCCGCGCTGACCGTGTTCTCGACCTGGTGCGTCAACCAGACCATGTTTGCGCTGCACTACGCGCACGATTTCTACAGCGCCAAGGGCGAACACAAGGGCCTGTGTTTCCCCGGCACCTGCCAGCCGGACTATTTCGATTTCCTCTACGCCGCCGCGATCATCGGCACGTCGGGTCAAACGGCCGACGTGTCGTTCGATTCCGCGCCGGCACGCCGCGTCGCGCTCGCGCACAGCGTGCTTTCGTTTTTCTTCAACACCATCGTGCTGGCGTTCACGATCAATCTCGCAGCCGGGATGATTTGAAGCGATGGTGAGCCTGATCGTCCGCCCGGCGGAACCGGGCGACGCACTCGCCGTCGCCACGGTGCACGTGCGCGCCTGGCAGGTCGGCTATCGCGACTTGCTGCCGCACACGTACCTCGAACAACTGCGCCCCGAGCAGCGCGCGGCGCGCTACACGTTCGGCGACGACGATCCGAGCGCACCGCAGACGCTGGTCGCATGCGCCGGCGCGCGCGTGCTCGGATTCGCCACGACCGTTTTCGAAGGCGCGCATGCGCCGGCCGAACTCGGCGCGCTGTACGTCGATCCAGACTGTTGGAATTGCGGCGTCGGGCGCGCGCTGATCGCGGCGGCGCGCACGCGCCTGCATGCCTCCGGCGCCGGCGAGGCGATCGCCTGGCTGCTCGCCGGCAACACGCAGGCGCTGCGCTTCTACCAGCGCGACGGCTGGCGCGACGACGGCACGCGCCGCGAAGACACGGTGTGGGGCTTGCGCGTGGCCGAGTGGCGCCTGCGCCGCACGCTCTGAACGCCGCTCAAAACTCGACGTGCAGGCGCGCACCCGCGAAACGTGCCGTGCCGCGATCGCGGTTGTAGCCCGGGTTCTGGATGACCTGCAGGTCGGGTCCGATCGCGACGTGTTCGATCACTTGCGCGCTGTAGTAGATCTCGCCGATGCGTTCCATGCCGTAGTTCAGGCGACTGTCGCCGACGACGAAGCCGATGCCGCCGGCCGCCAGATAATCGCGGTGATCGTGCGACAGGCCGTCGTACGCGAACGCGACGCCGAGCCGGTCCTGCGCGCGGCGCCAGTGCGCGCCGGAAACCTGTACGCCGATCTGCCGGTTGCGATCCACTTCGGTGAACGCGAACGACTCCGTGCGTCCGTCGTTGTGGCCGTAGCGCGCGAACAGGCCGGTGTCGCCGTCGTCGGCGAGCGGGATTTCGGCGTTCACTCCGAATCCCGACTTGTGCCGTCCGTCGCGGTCGTCGGCGCGGATGTCGGGCGTGGTGCCTTGTTCCGCCGCGAGCGCCAGGGCTTCGCGGTAGATGCCCATGCGTGCGACGTTGCGGAACACGAGCAGGCGCAGGATCCAGCGCTCCGGTTGCGGGTCGAGCGTCAGTTCCAGGTTTTCGCCGCGCGCGCGCGTCAGCGGCCATTCCAGCGTCTGTCCGTTGGCCATGCGCGGCATCTGATACACGCCGTAATGCAGCGCCCACGCCGGCGCGACGTAACCGGCGACGAACCCGTTGGTGTAGCCGCGCGTGTCGGCCGCATAGTCCCAGGCGCTGTCGTCCCAGAGACTCCAGTTGAGGAACTGCGTGCGAGCGGAATTGTTGTAGCGGTTCTTGTCGAAATCGTCGGTCACGGCCATCTTGCCGAGCTTGAATTCGAGCCGCCGGTCGGCCTCGTTGCCGGGCAGCTGGCCTTGGCCGGATGTCGCCGCGTGATGCGCCTCGCCCAGCGGCACTTGGTAGCGCAGGAAACGCCGCGCGACGTACACGCGCTTGGCCAGCGACACCGCGCCGGAGCGCACCACGTCGCCGTTGGTCAGGCCGCCCATGCCCGTGGCGCCACTGGCGCCTTCGCCGTCGAATTTTTCCAGATCGAAATAGAACTGCAGCGCGAACGGCAACTGCACGCCGAAATACGCGCCGAAAGTGTGCGTGCGTTCGGTGTCGGCGCCCGGCGACAGCGTGAGCGGCCCGACGTACGGCGAGCGCACTGGGAACTGGTGCTGGTCGATGAAGGTGTACTGCGCGCCGAGCCACTGCGGCACGAAATCCGGCGCGGGCGCGGACTCGTCGGCGCGGCACGGCGCGAGCGGGAGCAGCAAGGCGATCAGGCACGCGGCCCGGCGGAACACGGTCATGTGCAACTCCTTGGCGAGACTGTCACGATGGCGGCGTTGCCTCGCCGCCGGCGCACGGTACTGCATCGCGCGTGACAGCGCTAGCGCACGCGGCTCAGGCGAGCGTGACCAGTCGCGCCTCCACCGCCCCGCCGTCGATGTGCAGTTCGCCGGCGCCGATCGGCAGCGAAAACCGACGCGGCCCCGCGCTGCCGGGATTGACGAACAATACGCCGCCGCGGCGCGCGATGCCGGGCCGGTGCGAATGGCCGGCGACGACCACCGCGATCTCTGCCGCGACCGGGTCCAGCGCGAGTTGCTTCACGTCGTGCAGCACGTGGATGCGCAGCGCGCCGACCTCCAGCGTGAGCGTCGCGGGCAAGTCGCGCGCCCAGTCCGCGGTGTCGTTGTTGCCGCGCACGACACTCAGCGGCGCAATCGCCGCCAGGCGTTCGAGGATCGCCGCGTTGCCGATGTCGCCCGCATGCACGATGCGATCGCAGCCCGCCAGCCAGTCCAGTGCCGCGGGCCGCAGCAGGCCGTGCGTGTCGGAAATCAGGCCGATGCGCAGCATCGATGTGCGGGATCAGGCCGGCGCGCGGATCAGGCCGAGTCCGCGCAGCCGGTCTTCGAGCTCCGCGCTCGAACGCCAGGGCAGCAGCGGCGAATTCGCGCGCTCGTCCGGCGGATCCGACGTCAGCGTGTCCGACCAGCCGCCCTGCCCGACCAGCGGCAGCAACGGACGCCGATGCAGCCACGCCAGGTGTACTTCGGATTTCGTTCCCGCCCGCCCCCCGATCACGATGCACGCGTCGCCGGCAAGGGCCATCAGCAGATTGCGCGCATCGCCCATGCCGCAGGGAACGACGATCGTCGCCGGCCAGTCCGGCGGCGGCATCGTGTCCGGCGGCACGATGCTCAGCACCAGTCCGCCGGCGGCGAGCGCGCTTTCAGCGGCGACACGCGTCGCGGGGCTGCCGCAGCCGCTGACCAGGGTGATGCCGCAGCGCGCGAGCACGGCACCGGCTTCTCCGGCAAGACGGAAGGCCGGCGTGTCCGGTTCGGCGCTGCCGAGTACGCAAACTTGCGGGCGACGGTGCATGTGACGTCGGGACTCCGGAATGGGCATGGGAATCGGGAACGGGAAAACTCGATCAGGAATCGCATCGATTCCTGCGCGCCCGATGATAGCTCGATAGGCTTGCGATTCGTGCCGACGCCGGATCGTGTCGCCCGAGCGCCGGCCGATTCCCGTCGCCAACTCCGCCGCCGATGAGCGCAAATCGCACGGCGTTTTCGTGGCGCCGTGCAGTTTGCAGCGCCTGTCTCGGCGCAGCGAAAAATGCCTTGACGCGCCGCCTGTTGCCCGCCCAAAGTGACGCGTTGCGCCGCGCTCTGCGCTGCGCGAGCTTCTCAATCGGACGAGATCCGCATGGCGTCGCAACAACGCGAACAATCCGCCGCCGGTTTCCTCATCGGCGGCGGCGAAATGGGCGCACTGATGCGCGCGCATGACTGGAGCCAGTCGCCGCTCGGCCCGCCGCCGTCGTGGCCGCAGAGCCTGAAGACGGCCGTTCGCATCATGCTGACGTCGCGCCAGCCGATCTGGATCGGCTGGGGACCGCAGCTGATCTACTTCTACAACGACGCGTACAAAAGCATCATCGGCGGACGCCATCCGTGGGCGCTCGGCAGACCGACCGAGCAGGTGTGGCCGGAAATCTGGGACGCGATCGGCCCGATGTTGCGCACCGCGCTCGGCGGCGAAGAAGGCACCTTCGTCGAAGAGCAGCTCCTGATCATGGAGCGCAACGGCTATCCCGAAGAGACGTACTACACGTTTTCCTACAGCCCGATTCCGGACGACAACGGCACGCCGGGCGGCATCATCTGCGCCAACAGCGAAGACACCCAGCGCGTGATCGGCGAGCGCCAGCTCGCGCTGTTGCGCGAACTCGCCGCGCGCACCACGGATTCGCGCTCCTGGCGCGACGCCTGCCAGCTCGCTGCGGTCGCACTCGCGACCAACCGTCACGACCTGCCGTTCGCGGCGCTGTATGCGGCCGAAGGCGGCGGCCAGCAGTTGTCGCTGATCGCGACCTGCGGCATCGCCGCCGGCACGGCGGCAACTCCGCCGACCATCGCCAGCGACGACGACACCCTCTGGCCGGTGTCGAGCGCGCTGCGCCTGCACGAAATCCAGTGCGTGGACCTGGACGAAGCATTCACGCGCAGCCTGCCGACCGGCGCCTGGGAAACGCCACCGCTGCGCGCCGCCGTGCTGCCGCTGCTGCCCGCGGGCGAAACAGCCCACAACGGCGTGCTCGTGGTCGGGCTCAACCCGTTCCGCTTGTTCGACGCAGGCTACCGCGACTTCCTCGGTCTCGTCGCAGGCCAGGTGTCCGCAGCGATCGCGACCGCGGACGTCTACGAACAGGCGCGCCGCCGCGCCGAAGCGCTGGCCGAACTCGATCGCGCCAAGACCACGTTCTTTTCCAACATCAGCCACGAATTCCGTACGCCGCTGACGCTGATGCTCGGGCCGCTGGAAGAATCGCTCGCGCAGGCGGCCGAGCTTCCGCCGGTCGAACGCGAGCGCGTGGAGATCGCGCACCGCAACGGCATGCGCCTGCTGAAACTGGTGAACTCGTTGCTGGATTTCTCGCGCATCGAGGCCGGACGCACGCGCGCGAGTTTCGAGGCGACCGACCTGGCCGCGTTCAGCGCCGACATCGCGAGCAACTTCCGCTCGATCACGCAGCGCGCCGGGCTCACCCTGCGCGTCGATTGCACGCCGTTGCCGCAGCCGGTCTACGTCGACCGCGAAATGTGGGAAAAGGTCGTGCTCAACCTGCTCTCGAACGCGTTCAAGTTCACGTTCGAGGGCAGTATCGACGTCGAGCTGCACGCGCACGACGACAGCGCACGTTTCGTGGTGCGCGACACCGGTACCGGCATTCCGCACACGGAGCTGCCGCATCTGTTCGAGCGCTTCCGCCGCGTCGAAGGTGCGCGCGGGCGCAGTTTCGAAGGCAGCGGCATCGGCTTGGCGCTGGTGAAAGAGCTGGTCGAACTGCACGGCGGCACGATAGCCGTGGAAAGCGCGCTGCAGCGCGGCAGCGCGTTCTCGATCCTGCTGCCGTTCGGCACCGCGCACCTGCCGCGCGACCAGGTGCGCAGCCGCGGCGACGCCGCGCACGACCCGCGCAAATCGCAGGCGTTCGTGCAGGAAGCCGCGCGCTGGCTGCCACTCGAGGCCTCGCCGATTTCGGCCGACGCCGCGACGGAAAATGCCGCGACCGAGGACACCGCGCCGACCGACGATGCGTCGGCTGCGCCGCGCGCCCGCATCCTCCTCGCCGACGACAACGCCGACATGCGCGATTACATCCGGCGCCTACTCGGCGCGCGCCACGTCGTGGAAACCGCGGTCGACGGATTGGCTGCACTGGAACGCGCGCGCAGCGCGCCGCCGGACCTCATCCTGACCGACATCATGATGCCGCGCCTGGACGGGCTCGGCCTGATCCGCGAAATTCGCGCCGATCCGAATCTGCGCGACCTGCCGGTGATCGCGCTGTCCGCGCGCGCCGGCGAAGAAGCCAGCAGCCAGGGCATCGCCGCCGGCGCCGACGACTACCTGATCAAACCGTTCGCCGCGCGCGAACTGATCGCACGCGTCGAAGGCGCGCTGTCGATGGCGGGCTTGCGCCGCCGCATGCGGCTGGCGCTGGAAGAGGAAGCGCGCACGCTCGAGATCATCAACCGCGCCTGCGCGACTGTCGCGGCGGAACTCGACCTGACGCGCGCCGTGCAGACCGTGACCGATGCCGCGACCCAGCTCACCGGCGCCGCGTTCGGTGCGTTCTTCTACAACGTGCTCGACACGAACGGCGAGAGCTACATGTTGTATACGCTGTCAGGTGTGCCGCGCGAAGCGTTCGCGAAGTTCCCGATGCCGCGCAACACCGGCGTGTTCGGTCCGACGTTCCGCGGCGAAGGCATCGTACGTTCCGACGACATCCGCCAGGACCCGCGCTACGGCAAGAACGCGCCGCATCACGGCATGCCGCAGGGGCATCTGCCGGTCGCGAGCTACCTGGCGGCGCCGGTCGTTTCGCGCTCCGGCGAGGTGGTCGGCGGGCTGTTCTTCGGCCATCCGCAGGTCGGCGTGTTCAATCAGCGCGCCGAACAGATCCTGGTCGGCATCGCGGCGCAGGCGGCGATCGCGATCGACAACGGCCGGCTGTACCAGGCGGCGCAGCGCGAAATCGAGGAACGCCGCCGCACCGAAGCCGCGCTGCGCGAAAGCGAGGAGCGTCACGCACGCCTCAACCAGTCGCTCGAATCGATGGTCGTGGCCCGCACCGCCGCCCTGGCGCAGGCGAACGAGAACCTGCGACGCGAAGCCGAGGAGCGCGAGAAAGTCGAACATGCCTTGCGCCAGTCGCAAAAAATGGAAGCGATCGGCAAGCTCACCGGCGGCGTGGCGCACGATTTCAACAATCTGCTGCAAGTCGTCGGCGGCAACCTGCAGATGCTGACGCGCGACGTGGCCGGCTCGGAACGCGCCGAACAGCGCCTGCGCAACGCGCTTGCCGGTGTCGCGCGCGGGTCCAAACTCGCCGCGCAGTTGCTTGCCTTCGGGCGGCGCCAGCCGCTGGCGCCGAAAGCGGTCAATCTCGGGCGTTTCATCCGCAGCCTGGACGACCTGCTGCTGCGCGCGCTCGGCGAAGGCATCGAGATCGAGACGGTCGTTTCCGCCGGCTTGTGGAACACGCTGGTCGATACGTCGCAGGTCGAAAACGCGCTGCTCAATCTTGCGATCAACGCGCGCGACGCGATGAGCGGTCACGGCAAGCTCACGATCGAGGCCGGCAACGCGCATTTGACCGACGACTACGCGCTGCGGCACGCCGAGGTGCAGCCGGGGCAATACGTGATGCTTGCCGTCACCGACACCGGTTGCGGCATGCCGCCGGAGGTGATCGAGCAGGCGTTTGAGCCGTTTTTCACGACCAAGCCCGAAGGCCAGGGCACCGGCCTGGGCCTGAGCATGGTGTACGGCTTCGTCAAGCAATCCGGCGGCCACATCGCGATCTACAGCGAGCCCAATCACGGCACAACCGTGCGCATGTACCTGCCGCGCGCGCTGCGCGAGGAAGACCCTGCCGCCGAACCCGAGTCGCAGCCGGTCGCCGGCGGCACCGAAACCGTGCTCGTGGTGGAGGACGACGACGACGTGCGCAACACCGTGGTCGAGATGCTGCTCGAACTCGGCTACCGCGTGCTCAAGGCGCGCGACGCGCAGTCCGCGCTTGCCATCGTGGAAAGCGGCGAGCCGATCGACCTGCTGTTCACCGACGTCGTGATGCCCGGCCCGATCCGCAGTCCGGAACTCGCGCGGCGTGCGCGCGAAAAGCTGCCCGACGTCGCCGTGCTGTTCACGTCCGGCTACACCGACAACGCGATCGTCCACGGCGGCATGCTCGATCCGGGTATCGAACTGCTGAGCAAGCCGTACACGCGCGAAGCGATGGCGCGCAAACTGCGTCAGGTCCTGCGCGGCCAGATGCGGCGCAATTTCGCGCGCGAGAAGGCGCAATCGCGCAGCGGCACGCAAGAGATGCGGCCGAAAATCCTGCTGGTCGAGGACGACATGTTGAACCGCAACGCCGCCACGGAAATGCTGAGCGAGCTCGGTTTCGCGATCGACGCGGTCGCCGACGCTCAGGCGGCACTCGAGGCGCTGGAGCGGCTCGACCCCGACGTGCTGATGACCGACCTGAATCTGCCCGGCATGTCGGGTGGGGACCTCGCGCTCGAAGCCCGTCGGCGCAAGCCGGGCCTGAGCGTGATCTTCGCCAGCGGCCAGCACGCCGCGCCGCCGGTCGACGGCGCCGTGGTCCTGCACAAGCCCTATTCGCTTGACGGATTGCTCGAAGCGGTGCGAAGCGCCGCGGAGCGCGTGCGGGCCTGATCGCTGCATCGGCGAAAAGCGATCCCGCCGAGCGTAGTTGGCTCGAAACGACGCGCAATTCCGTTTCGGCAAAAAAATGAAAACTGCCGTTTCGACGTGGGTTCGGGTCGCGCGGCAAATCACGCCGGCGCGCAGAAGCCGCGGAAATCGCAGCATTTTTCCGCGTCCAGTGGCTTGCGCGAAGCGGCCCGCCTCTGGGCTCGCCGAGCCTTGCGTCCTATACCGTCTATCGCCCGGGGCCTGCATTTACACGGCGCAGGCCGCTACAGTGTGGTATACAGCCCGCCTTTCCCTGGAGCCTCGCCACATGCCCAATATCGGATCTGTGCTGAAAGACGAAATCTCGCGTCTGGCCAAACGCGAGATTCGCCGCGAACTCGCAGTTTTGAAAAAGGCGTCCGCCGCGCACCGACGTCATATCGCGGCGCTCAAGCGCCAGACGGCGGCGCTGCAACGGCAGAACGCCATCCTGAGCAAAGGCGTCTCGCGCGCCGCACCGGCCGCCGGCGCCGCGGCGACGGGCAAACCGGCCCGTTTCCAGGCACGCGGATTGCGCTCGCTGCGTCAGCGCCTGGGATTGTCGGCCGCAAAAATGGCGGCCCTGTTGGGCGTGAGCGAACTCTCGGTCTACAACTGGGAAACCGGCAAGACCACGCCGCAGAAGGAACGTCTCGCCGCGCTGGTGCAGCTGCGTTCCGCGGGCAAGCGCGAGATCCAGGCGCGCCTGGAAGACCTGGCACCGCCGGCAAAAGGCAAGGCGAAGCGCCGCGCGAAAGCGGCGCGCAAGTCAGCCTGACACTCGACCCGGGAAAAGCATTCCCGCTCGCGCGGGAATGACGACAGTACCGGAGGCCCGCGCGTGCCTGCCCGAGGGCGGCACGCCGGCGATCAATCTTCCCCGCACTTGTCCAGGGTGCGTTCGGAAATCACCCACTGTTTGCTCTCGTCGAATTCGACGTCGTCGACTTCGCATTCCGTGCCGTCTTCGGCAACGAGTTTCACGTCGTAGGTGCCGCGCTCGATGTGGTGCAGGTTGAACTGCTTGCCGGGCTCGATCGTGTCTTCATTACCGTCGCCGAGCTGATCCGGTCCCCACGCTTTCTGGTGCGCGGACGACACGTAGAGATGCGAAATCGACGTTTTCGACTTGTTGACCACTTGCAGTTGCACCGCGCCCGCTGTGGCGGCGAAGCCGAAGCACAGCGCAAATGTTGCGGCAGAAACGAGAATCTTCACGGCGGCCCCTCCTCCGATTTTGGATTGATGTCGACGCGGCAACGGCGGCAACGCGCGTCGCCCGGCAGCTTGCCACGCAGCGGCAAGCGAGCACAAGACCGAGCGATTGGAGCTCCTTCGTACGGCGCGCTGTCAGTGTCCCCTTGCCGGGCCTGACAGGGTCGACAGCGCTGCGATCCGCCTTACACCCTGGGGGCCGCACGCCGGAAGCACGCCGGCGACAACCGATATTTCGCGCGTCGCGTCCGCCTGAAAATCCGGCCGGCGACCCTATGTCGCTGGGATCGCCCATTTGCGCAGAGGCCCCCATGTCGCGTGCTACGTGCCGCGTCCGCCGCAAGCTCGCCCGCACGACCCGGTTTGTCGCGCTGCTTTCGGCTACGGCCATGATTGCGGC
>Ga0207702_10004641_pt1 | contig 12155 bp, 13 predicted proteins | sample KBSCornC62_FD_184302 | JGI IMG/M metagenome (GOLD analysis project Ga0207702, IMG submission 184302) | Corn rhizosphere microbial communities from Kellogg Biological Station, Michigan, USA - KBS Corn C6-2 (SPAdes) (version 2) | ecosystem: Host-associated > Plants > Roots > Rhizosphere > Soil ...
TGAAGGGCTTTCCCATGAAGGTCGCGTGCAGCCCGTTCTGGGCGGCGATGTCCTTGACGGCGGCCTTCAGCCGGAACGCGCGATCGGCCGCGTCCAGCGCCGTGGAGTGGCGGAGGTTGATCTCGTACTGGGAGTTCATGAACTCGTGGTTGACGGCGAACACGTCCAGGCCGATCGTCTCGAGCTGCTCGGTCATCCGCCGCACAAGGCCGCCGGGGTCGGCCAGCGGGCCGACCGTATAGACCATGCTCAGGTTGTCCACGTGGCGGCGCACGCCGTTGGGTGCGTCGGGGTCGCGGACGACCAGGAAGAACTCGAGCTCGGGCCCGACGATGGGCTCGAAGCCGAGCTCGCCGAAGGCCGCCACGGCGCGAGCGAGCGCCCCGCGCGGGTCGCAGATCGGGGTCCCGGGCTGTGCCGGTTCGAGTGTCGATAGGCAGGACGCGACGCCCGGCTCCCATGGCAGCGTGACCATGGTTGCCAGGTCCGGGTGCACGATCAGGTCGGGATAGCCGGCCTCGCCGCCGACCACGGGGGTGTGGCGCAGGTCGGTGCCCATCACGGCCGCGCAGAAGCAGAGTCCGTGCTCGACGATGCCGTCGAACTGCTGGATCGGGACGTCCTTGCCACGGGCGATGCCGTGCAGGTCCGGGTAGAGCACCCGAACCGATGTGATCGACCGGTCGTTCTCCTTGCCCGGCGCCGGCGGCTGGGCGGACTTCAGTTCTTCCGGCAACGAATCTGTTGTCACGGTTCTCTCCTCTCTGCGCGCTGCGCGCGCTCCCAAAAGTCGTCGAAAAGCTGAAAGGCGTTGGCGCGGGCCGTGTCGGCGCCGCCGCGGCCGGCCTCGAGCCGCTGCTCGGCATCGGTGATGCCGAGCGACTCGAGCCGCTCACGATCGGAGCTTGCCCAGTGCTTGACGATCTCGATCGTGCTCTCCGGATGGAACTGGGTGCCGAGGTGTGGGCCGCGGGCGAAGGCCTGCACGCCGGCGTCCGAGCGGGCCAGCTGCCGCGTTCCGGGTGGCAGCGTGAAGCGCTGGTAGTGCCACTCCAGCCAGGGCCCGGCGGGAACCCGCTGCGGGTCCTCGCTCTCGATCGTGTGCCAGCCGAGTTCGGGCTCCGGCGCGGGCTCGACGGCGCCGCCCAGCACGTCCGCCAGCACCTGGCCGCCGTAGCAGAGGCCCAGCACCGGCACGTCCTGCTCGACCGCGCCGGCGATCAGAGCAATCGTGGCGGCAACGACGGGCACGTCGCGATCGAGCGGGCTGTGCTTCGACCCCAGGCAGGAGACGAACGGCCGTCCGGCCAGCTCGGGTGTGCTGCCGTTGCTGAGTGCGCCCGGTTCGAAGGTGCGGCACAGCTCGAGCTCGACCCCGCGGGCCTGGGCCCACTCGCCCAGCAGCCCGGGCGGGCTGGTCGGCCCGTGCTGGAGGATCAGGGCCGGCCTCATGCCGGCGCTCCGATCGGCGCACCCAGCGTCGAGCTCTCCTGTGCGAGCGCCAGCCGCACCTGCTCGAGCGGCCGTGCTTCGGTGAGCTGCTTGCGATACCAGGGCAGTCGGCGCGCCGCATTCATGCCGACGATGCCGATCATGCGCTCGCCGGCTACGCAGGCGGCGACGAACCGATCGTCCTCGGGCGATTGCTCGAGCATCTCGATGCGCTCGGCCAGCGCCGGGCAGCCGAGCGCCTGGATCTTCGAGCCGTACTGATCGGACCAGAAGTATGGAGGTGTGACGTGCGGGGCGCGGTCGGCCGGCTCGAGCAGCGCGTTGCGACCGGCCAGCTGGCCGTGCTCGGCGGCTGTGGTCCAGTGCTCGACCCGCAGGGGGGTGCCGTCGGCCAACGCCACCGGGACGGCCGCGATGTCGCCAGCGGCGAGGATGTCCGGATCCGAGACGCTGGTGAGTGTCGCGTCGCAGACGATCGCCGGGTTGAGCTCGAGCCCAGAGCCGGCCAGCCACTCGGCGTTGAGCGCCGAGCCGAGTGCCAGCAGCACGCAGCCGGTGGCGATCGTGGTGCCGTCGGTCAGCTCGGCGTGCTCGACGCGCCCGCCATGGCCCCGTAGCGAGGCGATGCCCACGCCGAGCCGCAGGTCGACACCGCGCTCGCGATGCATCCGCGTCCAGCGCTCGCCGAGCTGCGGGCCGAACGGCAGCAGGGGATGTGCGGCGATGTCCACAAGCGTCACCTCTACTCCGAGCGCACGCGCGCTGGCGGCAACCTCGCAGCCGATGAAGCCTGCGCCGACGATCAGGAGCCGGCCTGCCGTGGACAGCCCCTTTCGCAGGGTCACCGCGTCCTCCAGGTCACGCAGCGTGTGCACGCCCTCGAGTTCGGACCCGGGGCCCTCCCAACCGCGCGCGCGGCAGCCGGTGGCGACGATCAGCCGGTCATACGGCGCCTCGCTCCGGTCCTCGAGCCGCACCCGCCTGCGCTCGCGGTCGAGCCCGCCGGCCGGCACGCCCAGGCGCCACTCCACGTCGAGCTCCCCGACCTGCAGCGTCGCGTCCTCGATCTCCTGTGTGCCCTGCAGGATCTCCTTTGAGAGCGGCGGGCGCGTGTAGGGCAGGTGCGGCTCCTGGCCGATCATCACGATCCCGCCCTCATGGCCGGCGGAGCGCGCAGCCTGGGCGGCGCGCAGGCCTGCGAGCGAGGCGCCGACGATCACGAGCCGCATGTCCGGTCAGTCCTCGAGGCGGATCGCCATCATCGGGCAGACGTTGGCCGCCTCCTCCATCTCGGCGCGCCGGGAGTCATCGACCTCCTCCTGCCACACGAGCACGTCGTCGTCGCCCAATTGGAAGACGTCGGGTGCGACGGCCACGCATTCGCCGTGGCTCTGACAGAGGTTCATGTCGACGTGCACCTTCATCGGTCCTGTTCTCCTTTTGCCATGCGCTCGGCCTCCGCCTCGGGGATCGCAAGCGCGACGTGCAGCGTGTTTCCCGACACCTCCGGCTGATCGCCGACCGCGGTCAGATCCACGTCCCAGTCCTCGATCGTGCTCTCCACACGGCCGAGGCCGCTGATCTCGACGGCGACGACGTCACCGGGCTCCATCGGCCGGGAGTTGGCCGGTGTGCCTGTGAGCACCACGTCGCCGGGTTCGAGCGTGATCAACCGTGAGAGGTCGGCCAACTGGTAGGCGACACCCCAGATCATGTCGTTGGCCGTGGCCTTCTGCACCACCTCGCCGTTGAGATAGGTCCGCAGCGTGAAGCGGGCGGGATCGAACTCGTCGGCCGGCGTGACCCAGGGACCGATCGGCAGGAAGCCGTCCTGACCCTTCACGCGCAGCATCGAGCCGCGGTCGGCGTGGCGGAAGTCGTGGAGGCCGACATCGTTGGCGGGCGCGTATCCGGCCACGTAGGACAGCGCCTCGGCCTCCGGCACTCCGTGCATGCGGCGACCGATGACGACGGCCAGCTCGCCCTCATAGTTGAGGAACCTGGTTCCGCGCGGGCGGCGCACAATCCGGCGATGCCCGTTGAGCGCGCTCGGCGGCTTCATGAAGTAGGACGGGTACGCCGGCGTTTTCGCCGCGTACTCGGCCAGACGGCTGCGGTAGGTCAGGTGCACGGCGATGATCTTCGTCGGCGACACCGGCGCGAGATATCGCGCATCGGGCTCTCGGACGGTGCGCCCGTCCTCCAGCACGATCGTCTCTCCGTCGAGCCTGCCCCAGGCTGACGCCTGGCCGAGCTCGACCCTGACCCTTCTCTCCGTCACGCCACGCATGCTCATGCTCCGGGACGCAGGTTGCAACAGCAAGAAGCGAACGATTATTCGCGCATGACGATAAATAGCCGCAGGCGCTGCGCGATAATCGCCGCAGGGTGGAGCTCAGGCAGCTGCGATATTTCGTGACGGTCGCGGAGGAATTGCACTTCTCGCGCGCCGCTGCGCGCCTGCACCTGGCGCAATCGGCGCTGTCGGCCCAGATCCGGCGGCTCGAGGCGGAGGTGGGAGGCCCGCTGCTGCTGCGCAGCACGCGCCAGGTCGAGCTGACACCCGCCGGGGAGGCGCTGCTGACCGAGGGCCGTGCGATCCTTGCCGCCACCGACGGGGCAATGGGCCGTGTACAGGCCCTCGCCCGCGGCGAATCGGCCTCATTCTCGATCGGATCGCTCGGCCCGGTTCCCGGCGCCCTGTTCTCGCCGTTGCTCGCCACCTTCAGCGGCCGCCATCCGCAGGTGCGGATCGACGTGCGGGCGATCGAGTTCTCGGAGATGATCTCGGCCGTTCGCAAGGGCAGGGTCGACGTCGCCTTCCTGTATGCGCCGCTCGATGAGGAGGATCTGGACGTGATCCCCCTGATCAGTGAGCCGCGGGTTGCCGTGCTTCCGAGCGGGCATCGTCTTGCCGGCCGCGAGTTTGTGACCCCGGCCGATCTCGCGCAGGAGACATTTGTCGCGCAGCCCGACGTGACGCCACAGGCCTGGCGCGACTACTGGATGCTGGTCGAGGAGGTGGGAAGCCGCCCGAGGATCAGCGCCTACGTTGGCGACAACCTTGAGGAGTGGCTCTATCTGATCGGCCGCGGTGAGGGCGTCGACACGTGCCCGGCGATCATCGCACGCTACTTCGCGCGGCCCGATGTGGCATTCGTGCCGCTGCGTGACGCCGCGCCGACGACGCTCGTGCTGGCCGTGCATCGCGAGGTCCGCCAGCCGATCATCGACGAATTCGTCGAGCTCGCGGTGGAGATCGCGGCCAACGCCACGCGCAACCCGGGTACCGGTTATGCAGCGCCATACAGGGAGGAAGATGTCCGAGCCGCCGCATCCACTTGAGCTCATCGATCGCGAGCGCGTGCTCGCCTTGCTGACCCAGCATCTGGGCAGCGCCTGGGCGTCGTTCGACCGGCCACGGCCGCAGGAGCCGCAGCTCGACGCGGCCCTGATCGAGCGCCTCTCGCAGGGTCTGCCGGCCGAGCCCGGCGACCCGGAGGCGTCACTGGCTGACATTGCCAGCGTGCTCGACGCGAGCGTCTCGCCCGCACGGCCACTCTACTGCGCCTACATCGGCTCAACCGGGCTCGAGGCGGGCGTCCTCGCCGGCGCGCTGGGCAACGCCTATGACGTCAACCTGGCGGCCGCCGCCGGTGCCGCCGAGCTGCTCGAGAACCAGACGATCCGATGGGTGGCGGAGTTCGTCGGTTACCCGATGACCGACGGCGCCTTCACGAGCGGCGGCATGACCTCGAACCTGACGGCGCTGACGGCGGCCCGCGAGCAGGCACTGCCCGGCTCCAGATATGAGGGCGTCTCGGGCCGTCCGGCCGCGGTCTACTGCTCGGAGGAGTCCCATCACTCGGTCGCCCGTGCGGTCGAGGTGATCGGCCTGGGGAGTCAGGCTCTGCGGCGGATCCCGATCGATGCGGAGCGGCGGATGCGGGCCGATGCGCTGCGCGAGGCGCTGGCGTCCGATCGCGAGGCGGGGGTGCTCCCGGTCGCGGTGGTGGCGACCTCGGGCACAACGCTCACCGGCGCCATCGACCCGCTCTCGGCAATCGCCGATGTCTGCGCCGAGCACGCCGTCTGGATGCACGTCGACGGCGCCTACGGTGGGCCCGCCGCCGGTGTGCCCAGCCTCGCCCCGCGCTTCAGCGGCATTGAGCGCGCCGACTCGCTGACGATTGATGCGCACAAGTGGCTCGGTGTCCAGAAGAGCTGCAGCCTGGTCATGCTGGCCCGCCAGGGTCCGCTCGAGAGCGCCTTCGCTCACAGATCGGAAGACATGCTGCACGCGGGGGTAGCCGCCAACGGCGTCGACCGCACGCTCGAGTACTCGCGTCCGGTGCGCTCGCTCAAGCTGTGGCTGGCCTTCCGCATCTACGGCGCCGAGATGATGCGCCGCTGGATCGAGATGACCGCCGATCACGCGCGCACGCTTGCCGACGCGCTCGCCGCAAACCCCGACTTCGAGCTGCTCAACGATCCAGCGCTGTCGGTGGTCTGTTTCCGGCACCTCGCACCTGGCGACCTGGACGAGCACAACCTGCAGCTCTCGCAGGCGATCATGGACGACGGACGCGTGTACCTTGCGCCCGCGCAGGTCGACGGTATGACCTGCCTGCGGGTCTGCTTCATGAACTTCCGCACCGACGCCGAGCAGGTCACTGAGCTGCTGCATGTGATCGAGGAGCTGGCGGCAAGCGTCTGAGCCGGGCGGGCGCGTCGGTATCTTCTCCCTCATGGCTGCGGATCCTGACGCGACGCCAACGATCTATGAGTGGGGCGGAGGTCGTGAGGGCTTCGAGCGCTGGCTGAACCGCTTCTATGACCTGATCGAGCGGGAGGCCCCTGACATCGCCGAGCTGTTCGGCGGGACCGTGAGCCGTGCGCACCGCGTGCACGTCACCGATTGGTGGGCGGAGGTCATGGGCGGGCCCGCGATCTACACCGAGGAGCGCGGCGGCTATGAGCACATGCTCGCCAAGCACAGGAACCTGGGGATCACCCCCGATCAGCGCCTGCGCTTCGTCACGCTGATCAGCCGCGCCGCCGATGAGGTCGGGCTCCCCGACGACCCGGAGTTCCGGGCTGCACTGATCGGCTACGCCGAGTGGGGGTCACGACTCGCCCTGCACAACTCGCAACCCGGCGCCGAGGTCGCGGAACACGCGCCGGTGCCGCGCTGGGGATGGGGCGTCGCGCCGCCCTACCAACCCTGAGCCTCAGACGAACTGGGCGGCCGCGTGGCCTGAGGCCCAGGCCCATTGGAAGTTGAAGCCGCCCAGATGACCGCTCACGTCAAGCACCTCGCCGATGAAGTACAGCCCCGGGCTCCTGAGCGATTCCATCGTCTTTGATGACACCTCCCGAGTGTCGACGCCGCCGAGCGTGACCTCGGCCGTGCGGTAGCCCTCGGTGCCGGCCGGCACCACCTCCCAGGCTTCGAGCACACTCGCGATCTCCGCTAGCTCTGCCGGGGTGTAGCGCCGCATCGGCCTGGAGTCGAACCAGCGCTCTGCCAGCAGCGCGGCCATCCTCTTGGAGAACACGTCCGCCAGCACAGTCCTCAGCTCACTGTCGGGGCGCACCGACCGCTCGGCCTGCAGCCACTCCAGAGCGTCCCGATCGGGGAGCAGGTTGAGCCGCACGCTGTCGCCCGGCTCCCAGAACGAGGAGATCTGCAGGATGGCGGGACCACTGAGCCCGCGATGCGTGAACAGGATGTTCTCGCGGAAACTGTGGCCGTTGCAGCTGACCACGGAGGCCACCGATGTGCCGGACAGCTCGGAGCAGAGCTCCCTGAGCGGGCCGTCGAACGTGAACGGCACCAATCCGGCCCTGGTCACCGTCACGTTATGGCCGAACTGGCGGGCGACCTCGTAGCCGAAGCCGGTGGCGCCGAGCGTCGGCACCGAGAGGCCGCCGCTCGCGACCACGAGCGACACGGCTGTGAGCTCGCCGATGTCGGTGCTCAACCGGTATCCGTCCTCGGCGGCCTCGATCTGGTGAACCGATGTGTCCAGGCGCAGGTCGACCCCGGCCTCGCGGCATTCCTGAAGGAGCATGTTGAGGATGTCCTTCGAGCGGTTGTCGCAGAACAGCTGCCCGAGCTTCTTCTCGTGATATGGCACGCCATGGCGCTCGACCATCGCGATGAAGTCCCACTGCGTGTAGCGGGCGAGCGCCGATTTCACGAAGTGCGGGTTCTCGGACCGGAAGTTGACCGGATCGGCGTACAGGTTGGTGAAGTTGCAGCGCCCTCCGCCTGACATCAGGATCTTCTTGCCCGCCTTGTTGGCGTGGTCGAGCAGCAGCACGTCCCGTCCGCGCTGGGCGGCGGTCAGGGCGCACATAAGGCCGGCGGCGCCTGCGCCGATGATCACAACGTCGGTGGTATGCAACACATCCTCAGGGTGTCTGGTTGAACCTCGGTCCAGACGGTAGGGCCCAAGCCGAATGCCGGACGGTCGGTTCTCCGGCCTTCCGCAGTTCACCGCAGCACGGCTGCGCGAGGAGGCGGATGTTGCCACTGACTCACGGTGCAACGCTTTGGGCAGTCGCAATGGCGCGGCACGCCACGCCACGTCGGCCATCCGCCCTCCCAGTGACGTGCCTGCATTGCGACCGCACGTCCGGCGCACATTCCGTGCAGTAGGAAGGAGCGAAGATGACAACGCAAGCCCCACCCAGCAAACCGAGACCGGCTCCGCCGACGTCCGAGCACCGTCCGGACCTGGAGAAGATGTTCCCGGGCCGCTATCTCAGTGTCACCAGCTTCAAGCGGGACGGTGCCGCCGTCGCGACACCCGTCTGGTTCGTGAGCGATGGCACACGGCTGTACGCGTTCACCGATGCGCATTCGGCGAAGGTCAGGCGCATCCGTCGAGAGCCTCGCGTCGAGGTGGCCTCCTGCCGTCCGTCCGGCAAGCTCTTGCGTGAGAAGGTGGCCGGGCGGGCCGAGGTGCTCACCGCGGTCGCCGATCTGGAACGCATCCAGCAGCTCCTGGTCGCGCGCTACCCGCTCTCCTATCGGGTGGTGATGCTCACCTACCGGCTCGGTCGTCGTCTGCGCGGCCAGCCAAGCGTGCCCGATGGCGCCGTGCTGGCGATCACGCCCGAAGGGTGACCGTGATGCTGAAGATCGATTCCAAGCGAGAGTTGCGCGAGCTGTATCTGCCCGGGCGGGAGCCGTCGCTCGTCGATGTCCCGGACATGGGGTTCCTGATGGTCGATGGCCGCGGTGATCCGAACACCGATGCCGCTTATGTTGAGGCGATCGAGGCGCTCTTCTCGGTCGCCTACACAGTGAAGTTCGCGCTCAAGCGCAGGCCATCGGGTGGCGTCGACTTCACCGTCATGCCGCTCGAGAGTCTGTGGTGGACCGAGGGGGAGCCGACGCTCAGTCTCGGTGACAAGTCCGGATGGAGTTGGACGGCGATGATCATGCAGCCGGACTTCGTCGACGCTGAAGCGGTTCAAGAGGCCTGCTCTCAGGCGGCCCTCAAACACGCCACGCCGGCGCTCGGCCGTCTGCGGTACGAACGGTTCGTCGAGGGCACAGCCGCCCAGGTGATGCACATAGGTCCCTACAGCGAGGAGGGACCGACGATCCGAGCCCTGCATGGGTTCATCACCGACCGGGGGTACACGGTGACCGGCAAACACCACGAGATCTATCTCGGTGATCCGCGGCGCACGGCGCCCGAGAAGCTCAGGACCGTGATCCGCCAGCCGTTCACGGCGCAGTGAAAGGAGGTCATGGTGTCAGCGGGGGCGCGCCGGCTCGTGCAGGAAATTCGCGACGCGCCCCCAGGCATCTGCCGCCACGGCCGGGTCGTAGCCGGGTCTGCCGATCGAGCAGAACCGGTGACCGGCGCCGGGATACGTCACGATCTCTGCAGCGGGATGCCAGCGGCGCAGGGCCTCGAGGTCGGCGGCCGGGACCATCTGGTCGTCCTCGCCGTTGAGCAGCAGCAGCCGGCCGCGCAGGGGCAGGCTGCCGGTCGGCTGGGGCCGGGCGGCGGCGATCTCGGTGCCGGCGAGCCAGCCCGCGTACATGGCCACGCAGGCCGATAGCTCGAGCAGGGCCGAGGCAAGGACGGCCACATGCCCACCGAACGACATGCCGACGGCGACCGCGCCCCGCGAGCGGTCGGCCACCGGCTCGTTGCCGGCGGCGTCGAGCGCGTCACGCACATCGCTCACAAGCTCGAGCCGGCTCAGCACCTGTATCAGCTCCAGTCCCCGGCGGCGGCCGCGCTCGTCCTCCGCAAGCGGCTCTGTGCCGGCGCGACGATGCAACAGATGGGGCGCGACGGCCACGTAGCCGAGCGCCGAGATACGGTCGGCGGCGTCGCGCTGCACGTCGGTCAGGCCGAACAGCTCACCGAGGACCACCGCAACCGGCCAGGCCCCGTCGGCGTTCGGCGTGACGAGGTAGGCCGGCATCGTGCCGCCGTCGAGCGTTGAGATCGTTATGTCATTGCTGGGCATCGGCCCAGCATAGGAGTCCCCAAAGCATGCCAAAAACGACTATCCCGACTGGGTACCATTCCTCATTGGCATGCTCAATGTGTCGTTCGACGATCTGCGCGTGCTGCGCGCGGTGGCCCAACGCGGGTCATTCACGGGCGCCGCGGCCGAGCTCGGCTACACGCAGTCGGCGGTGTCCAAGCGATTCGCGGCACTCGAGTCGGGTACGGGCCACCTCCTGGCCGTACGCGAGCGCACCGGCGTCCGCCTGACCCGCGCCGGTGAGACGTTGCTGCGACACGCGACCTCGGTTCTGGCGGCGATGGACCAGGCCGAGCAGGAGCTCGGTGGCGGGCACGCGACACCCATCCGGCCGGTGCGGTTGGGGGCGTTCGCGAGCGCCGCCGCCGGGGTGCTTCCGGGGGCACTCGAGCGGCTCTCACATCATCGGTCCGACATCACGGTCACGGTTCGGGAGGGCACCAGCGCAGTGCTCGCCCGGGCACTGCGCGCCGGCAGTCTCGACATCGCACTGCTCGCGGATGTCGCCGCCGACACCGAGCCCGACGACGGTCAGACCGGCATCGACCTTGAGGTTCTGTCCGAGGGGCCGCTGCGGGTCGCGGTCGGTGTCGGTCACCGCCTGGCCGCGCGTCCCGAGGTCACGCTCGAGGAGCTTGCGGACGAGCGCTGGGTGATCGCACGCTCCGAGGGCCGGGAGCGTCTGCTCGGCGTATGGCCGGGCCTGACCGGCAGACCGGACGCGCCGTTCGTCGTGCGGGACTGGCTGACCAAGCTGCGACTCGTCGCCAGTGGCACGGCGATCACGACCATTCCGGACGTGCTCCTGGCCGCACTCCCGAGCGACGTCAGGGCGCTGCGAGTCATCGGCGGCCCGGTGGAACACCGTCGGCTGCTGCTCGCGAGCAATCCCCAGTTCGAGACGCCCGCGACCCGGGCCGTCCTCGGAGCGCTGCGTGAGGCCGCGGCCTGAGGCGCTCGCCCGGCCGGACACGATCTACGGAGCCGGGTAGGTCGGGAACGCGATGAGAATCGATAATCATGCGGCCGTGCTCGCCGACACCAACAAACGTTCGGGTCTCGTCCCCGGAATGCCGGACTGAGTCAATGTCGCAGTCGGCGGCCAGGCGTCTGAAGATCTTCGGTGAGGTCTCCGATCGCACGCTGCGCGAGGTTGTGCGCGAGCGCGCCGCCCAGCTGCGACTGCTGGGCTGGGTTCGGCTGCAGGACGACCGATCGTTGGTCGCTCATGTCGAGGGCGAGCCCGAGGCCGTCGAGGAGTTGACTGCGTGGCTTCAGGCGCTCGACGGCATCGAGACGGTCGTGGAGGAAGCCGCGCGCGTCGAGGGACACGAGCAGTTCATGATCCGCGGCATCCCGGCCGGCGTGTTCGTGGTGCAGGAGCATCAGGCGACCGCTCACCACTTCGACTTCCGCCTCGAGGTCGACGGGGTGATGCGCTCGTGGGCGGTCCCGAAGGGCCCGTCGCTGGATCCCGCGGTCAAGCGCTTCGCGGTGCAGGTGGAGGATCACGGCATGGGGCACAACGGGTTTGAGGGAAGGACCGGCTCGGGGGGCGTGATCGTCTGGGACCGCGGGACCTACGAGCAGGGCGGCCGGGTTCCGTGGCCGGAGGCGCTCGAGCGCGGCCACGCGGTGTTCCTGCTGCACGGCGAGAAGCTGCACGGCGGATTCGCGCTGCAGCGCACCGCCTCCGGCGCCAAGCCGCAGTGGCTGCTGATCAAACGACGGGACGAGCACGCGGTGCCCGGATCCGACATCGCGGTCGAGCAGCCGCGCTCGGTGCAGAGCGGTTCGACGCTGCGCGAGCTGCTCGACCAGTAGGCCGCCTGTCTACCGGGCGCCCCGGCCCCTCGGCCGCTACGACGTCTCGACCGCGGACTTGATTCGCTGGGCGAACGCGGGCGCGTCCTTGACGGCCGCCCGCGAGGCGGCGCCGACCAGCAACTTGCCGATGCCGTGTCCCTCGAAGTTGTTGAAGATCGTGACCTGAGTCCGGTCATCGCCCACAGCCACCAGGTCATAGCCGCCCTCTGGCACGGTCACCGCGTTCTTGGAGCGCTCGCTCCAGCGGATCTTCAAGGGCGCCTCGACCGCGGTCAGCTCGAACCTGCGGCTGCTCTTCATGCCGGCGTCCTTGACGGTGCTCTCGAACACCGTGCCGACACCGACAGGTCCGT
>Ga0207702_10004647_pt1 | contig 12138 bp, 14 predicted proteins | sample KBSCornC62_FD_184302 | JGI IMG/M metagenome (GOLD analysis project Ga0207702, IMG submission 184302) | Corn rhizosphere microbial communities from Kellogg Biological Station, Michigan, USA - KBS Corn C6-2 (SPAdes) (version 2) | ecosystem: Host-associated > Plants > Roots > Rhizosphere > Soil ...
GGTCGCGGTCTGCGCGCACGCGTTCGTCCAGTTCGCCTGCGCGCAGTGCCACGGCGATCGCGGCGCCGGCGGGGTCTCGCCCTACGTGCCCGCATTGCAGGGCCTTGCGCCGGGACTGACCGTCGCCCAGCTGACATCCACGATCGAGCACGGGGCGGGTGTCTCCAACAACCCCACGCGGCCGTTCATGCCGATCTGGCACGGCGTCATCGCCAAGCAGCAGATCGCCGCGCTGGTGGCCTACATGAAGGCCGGCTTCCCGGCGGTGCAGTACGCGGATCCCGTGCCGGTGCCAGACAACCAGGGCGACATCGCCGCGGGGCAGGCGCTCTACCAACGCTACAGCTGCATCAACTGCCACGGCCCCAACGGCCTCGGCGGCGTGCCCAACCCGCAGTCACCGGACACCGTGATCCCGCCACTGGTGGGCAAGGACTTCCACGGCCAGTTCAACGACAAGCAGATTGCCCAGATCATCCGCACCGGCAGCGTGATCGGCAAGGCGCCGATCGTCAGCATGCCGCACTGGGGCACGATCCTCAGCGACAAGCAGATCGCCCAGCTGGTCGCCTACATCGACTCACTGAGCTGACGTCGAGAGTTCCGCCGAAAGCGGAATCACGAGGCGTCCTCGTTGGGAGGATTTGGCGCATCGGTGCGGGAACCGCCCGTCGCGCGCTCGCTAGATGATGAACCAGCCGATCTTGACTGCTTACGAGGAGCGGAGCACGGCGCGGGTCTCCTCCTCTACGACATGTTGCTCCTGTCGGTGCTGCGGGAGGCGCCGGCGCATGGCTATGCGGTGGTTGAGCGCTTGGCGGAGGTGAGTGAGGGCGAGTTCGCGCTGGGGGAGGGCACGGTGTATCCGGCGCTTCGGAGGTTGGAGAAGGCAGAGTTGCTGCGTAGCTCGTGGACGCGGTTCAATGGGCGTGACCGACGTGTCTACGAGGTGACGGCGAAGGGTGAGAGGGCCCTCGCGGGGCAGCGGAAGGAGTGGGATCGGTTTGCCGGCGCGGTTCGCCGGACCTTGGAGTCGTCAGGGTGAGCGTCGAGGAGTCACAGCCGAGTCCGGTGGAGGCGATGGCCCCCTGAAATCCGTCTGACGGGGATCGGCCAAGTACAAATCACAAATCTCGGCTTCGTGGCGGATCGCGCGCGGGGGTGGAGGGTCGCGGCACGCTCCAGGGTTCAGGAGCGGCCGCGGCCAAACAACCAACTGGGTAATCAGGTGCTTAAGAGTCGGCGCAGATCATCGTTCGCCGCGAGATCGGCTGCGGTCTTGCCTTCGGTTGTGCGGATCTGGCGATCGGCGCCTCGAGCCAAGAGTTCGCGTGCGATATCAGGGTCGCCGTTCTCGGCGGCTGCGTGCAGCGCCGTGAATCCCGATTCCTCGTGACCGTTGACGTCCGCGCCAGCGTCGAGCAGCAGTTGCGTCAACGGTAGCGACCGTACGAACGCGGCAGTCCCGAGCGGCGGCACGTGAGCGGTGTTGGCCGAGAGCTGGTTGACATCGGCGCCGTGGTCGATCAGCACACCTGCCGCCTCTCGTTGGTTACCGAAGATCGCAAGGTGCAGCGCAGTGAACCCGTCGATTGAGAGTGCCGTTACCTGTGAGGGTTCGGCGGTCAGGATCTCGCGCAGCCGGTCGGTTCGCCCGAAGGCGGCCGCCTCGAAGATCGTTAGCTCCGGATCGGGTGGCAAGAGACTCCGCGCCCGCGCGACGTCACCTTCGTAGAGTGCCTGCAACGCTTGGCTCATCAGCCGCCTCCTTTACCAGGTGTAGGCTGGGCGCATATCACCGTGCTTTCCCAGAGGCCGCAGGCGGCAAACTATGCCAGGACTTTGTGGTGGCGGGCACGCAGGCGACGCAAGTGCTCTGATGGTCACCGTCGATGAGTACGAAACGGCCCACTCACCCGCGACCGATTCATCGTCAAGCCGAGCACGTCTACCACGACGTCGAACACGTCCTAGAGCACCACAGCCACTACTGGGGTAGTCGAAAAGACCCCGGAGAAATGCCCCTGCAGAGCCCGCCCCAGCGCGGCACTGCAGCACGAACCCTCGCGGTTCGTGAATCGTTGGGGTTCTAGGCGGGTTCACGCTTGCCTGGCGGCCTCTCCGGCTCCCCTCTAAACGTCTCAAGGCTGGCAGCCGATACAGGGGCGACGCGCCTCCTGTGGGGTCTGGAGAGGGTCCAGGAGCACGGAGACGCGCCGCCGCATCAGCCCTTCGCCACCACGTGGAGCACCCCTGCAGCTAGGTGGTTCTTAGCGCAGCGCGGCATGCTGGCTAGGAGCTAGTCTCGATGTTGACGCGGCGGACTCTACGCCCATGCCATGCGGCCTTTCATCTAATTCGTCCTCGCTGGGCCGCGGGCTAGTTCCGGCGGTGCTGGCCGGTTCGCAGCCGTGAGCGCTGCCCCGGTGCTGCGACCGTTTAGACGTCGCCGGGCTGCGGGCATCAGACCCGGTATGGCGGATGACCCTCTCGATGACTACCTGCGCCACCGAGTGTCGTCGATCGCCTCGGCGAATCGCGTCCATCAGCCCTCTCAGCCCTGTGAGCCGTCCTCGCCCTTTCAGCCCTCTGGCAGCCAACCCACCGAGTACCTTATCCATTTCGACCGGGGAAGGCCCGCGTAGGCGCTCGCGTACGCCTCACGGGGGTCGGTCGTTTCGTGCTCTACGCTCGCCCCGTGCCGCGCCGCCCGTGGGCAGACCGGGTACACCACGCCACCGCCTACCCCTCGGCCACGAGCGCCTACAGCCACCACCACCGCGACGTCGTTGCCGGCGGCGACGATCACGTGCTCCGTCATTGGGGCGCAATGGAAGAAGTCCCACGTTCGAAGCTGCCGTTCCTTACCCTCGACGATAAGCACGCACTCACCGGCGACGACCAGAAAGTCCTCCTGTGCCTTCTCGCGGTGATACATCGCCATCGGCTGGCGAGGCTGAAGGACGCTAATGTTGATCCCGATCTGTGGGAAGCGCCGCTTGCCTTCAAAGGTGCAGAATCTGCCCAGTGGGCCGGCATCCCGCCACCGTGATTCGCGGGCATTCAGGACGAACCACCCGCTCCCGTCTGCCACCAGGCCATTCTTCGTCTTTCGGAGGCTCGCCTCACCCACCGCAGCAGTCTTCCAACTGCACCCGGGCGACGCAACCACGCGCATACGCACCCGCCCCCTCGACGTCGCGTCACGCCGGCGCGCGGTCACCGGCAGGATCCCCGCAGGTCGCGACACGGATCCCAGTAGTCCGTTCGTCGCACACCAGGCGAACCAACGGTCGCGGCGAGGACGCCTAGCCGGGTATCACATTCATCAGTAGTCCGCCCGGCTCGTGCCTCGTTTCGCTGGGATCGACGGCGGGTAGTTCCTGGGCATGCAGAACCCGCCTTCGGGGTATCCGCGAGTGTCGCCGTATCTGTTGTACGAGGATGCAGAGGCGGCGATCCGATACCTGTCAGAGACCTTCGGGTTCGAGGTACGCCACATGCAAACTGGTGGGGCGGGACGACTGCATGCTGAACTTCTGCTCGGAGAGGATGGGCTCGTCATGCTCGGCCAGGCAGGCGAGACGTTTTCGGGCCTGCGCAAGCTCGGCATAACCCCATCGTCCATGGTGCACGTCTATGTGGCCGATGTGGCGGCGCTGCATGACCGAGCCGTGAAGGCGGGTGCCGACGTCACGGCTTTAGAGGTCTCTCCGGCGAATGACCGCCGCTTCACGGCCGAAGATCCTGAGGGCCAGCTGTGGGTCTTCGCTCAGCGCTTGGGATAGTCGCAGTCTGTGCTCAAACGAGGTATCGCGGCCGGTGGCGCGTCCTATCTCTTCGGTCGCCCGGCTTGTACGATTGCCACGGAACAGGGAGGCGAGGCGATATCCGGTTTATGCTCCTGACAGATTCGGGGCGAACCTTCGCAAGCTGTTGGCTCTGCACGAGCTGAGCGGCGCTCAGGCAGCCAAAGTGCTGGGGACTACGCCGCAGGCTGTCAGCGCGTGGCTGCAGGGTCGTCGCCCGCCAAGCAGCAAGGCGCTGTTCGCCATCGGCCAGGTGTTCGGCATCGACCCCACTCGCCTAGCGAACGAGGACACACAGACATTGCCTGTGTTTGGTGACCAGGACCGCTATGCAGAGACTCAGGCACGGCTGAAGAAGCAGCTGCGCAGCCTCAAGGCGGTTCGCTAAAATGACCAATCCGCAACGGTTGTTAGAGCAGCGAAGTGCAGTTTTGGCTCAACCAGGCGGATATGCGGACGTAGCTCAGTTGGTAGAGCGTTGGCTTCCCAAGCCGAAGGTCGCGGGTTCGAGACCCGTCGTCCGCTCTTTTACCGGCCGTCACACCGCCGGCCTCAACTCACCGGCGGCGGCGTTCCCTCAGCGCTCGTAGCCAGCCACTGATCCCACCCGCAAACGACGCACGCATGCTGGAAGACCGAGCGGGCGAACTCGACGCTGTCCGCGTGCGGGTCGGAGCTGGCGCAGACGTCGTCCCAGTCCAGGATGTATTCGCCGAGGGTGGTGTCCCAGTGGGCGGCCGCCGGTCGCAGCGTCGCGTCTTTGAATCCATCGGGCGCGGGGTGCGCGTAGGCGTAGAACGCGGCCTTGGGGTAGCGCGCATCGCCGGGCCACCAGCCGACCGCCACCTCCTGGGCGTCCATTGAGTTGCGCGTGATGAAGTCATCGCGCGGCGGCTCCGCCTGTTGGCCCGAGAACAGGCTGACCGCCAGGTCGAACGAGCCCCACCACGCGTTGACCGGCGTCGAGCGTCCCCGATAGGGCGCCCGGAACGCGGCCAGCGCCAGCGCCGCCTGGGTCGCGGCACGGAAGTAGGCGGCCACCTGGTCGGGCTCGTAGTGTCGGTGCTGCTCGTCCTCGTCCAGCGGCACGCTCCAGGTCACCTCCTGAGGCGTCGGATCGATCGTGACCTCGCCACCCAGGCGGCCGACCGCCTCGACCAGCGCTCGCGTGACCTCGCCGACCGGCCGGTCGGGCGTCAACGCCAGGCGTTGGTCGCGTCCGTCACTGTGCTCGACCACCGCCTCGTGGCTGTGCAGGTCGAGCGCGACGACCAGCGACCCGGAGCCGTCGGGCGCCGGCAAGGGCAGCGTCTCCAACCCGCGCGCGCTGAGGCGCAAGGCCCCGTGCTGGAGCTGCGGCTCGGGTGGCGCGAGCACCACCGCCAGCTTCCCCAGCACCTGGGAGTGGGCATGCAGCGTCTCGCGGGTCTCGCTCCAATCCGCAAACGCCAGCCTCTGCCATCCTGACGACATACCGGCACGCTACCAACTCGCGGCCGTCAGCTCACCCGCGCGCCTTCAGCATGTACAGCGTCGTTCGCCCGGCCACCACCAGGTGGTTGTCGCCGGCCGCGATCACGGTCGAGTACAGCCCATCCGGGAAGTGCCAGACCTGCTTGCCGTTGCCGGGGTTGTATGCCCACAGGTTGCCCTTGGTGCCGCCGCCGTGGCCGCCCACGTAGACGTAGTCGCCGATCACCGTCGGCGAGGCGGTGGTGCGGTAGGGCAGGGTGTGCTGCCACTGGACGTTGCCGGTGCGCGCGCTCAGCGCCTCGACGACACCGGCGTAGCCCGTCTCGAACACCAGCCCGTTGTGCACGGCCGGGCTGCCGTAGACCCAGCTGCCGAACGAGTGCGTCCAGGCGATCTGCCCGTTCGACGCCACGAACGAGTAGAGCTTGCCGTCGGTGTTGCCGATGTAGACGCGCCCGTAGGCGGCCGACGGCGTCGAGTAGAACGAGCCGCTGCGATAGCCGCTGGAGAGACCGGCCGTGTGCGTGCGCCAAAGCAGCTTGCCGCTCGAGATCCGCAGCGCGTACATCGTGCTCGAGTAGTCGCCGAAGTACAGCCGCCCATCCGCGGTGGAGAGGCCGCTCTTGACCTCGCCGCTGGCCTGGAACGTCCACAGGATGTGGCCGGTCTTGGCGTCCATCGCCCGCACCTGACCCGAGTGGCTGCCGCTGTAGACGCGGCCGCGGTAGTAGAGCTGCGAGCACTCGACCTCGCTGCCCACCTTCGTCTTCCAGATGATCTTGCCGGTCTTGCGGCTGAGCGCGTACACGTGCCCGTCGTGGGATCCGACGTACATCATCGTCTTGGACAGCGCCGCCTCGTTGGCGAGGCCGGCGCCCAGCCGCCGCGTCCAGACCGGGTCGCCGGTGCGGGCGTCGATCGCCTGCGTCCAGCCGCTATCGGTGGCCAGGTAGAGGGTTCCGTCCGCGAACGAGGGCGGGTACTCGAGGATGCCGAAGGTCTTGCGCTTCCAGACCGTGTGGAACGGCGGCTTGATCTGGCGGAAGGCGGAGGCGTCGCGGGTGCGGGCGACGTTGTAGCCGTACATCGGCCATGGCGGCTCGCCCTGGAACGGCTTCTTCTTGTGCGTGGCGGCCGGTGCCGTGGTCTCGGTCTGCGTGGTGGTGGGGGGATCTGAGAAGAAGGCGCTGGCGCCGTTGTGGATGTCGGCGGCCGGCTGCTTGGCCAGATGCCAGGCCACGGCCAGGCCCGCCAGCAGAGCCAGCAGCAGCACAACGCCCAGGATCAACCATCGCCGGCGAGTCATCTCGGGGCGGCATGGTAGTTGCGGGACCCGACGCCACACTCCGCACCCGGCCGGCTCTGGCTTCAGCCCACCATGCTAGAGACATCTGGTACAATATTTGGTTCGCTACAGCGACGCGGAACTGGTGTGATATGCGTGGCCTGGCGTGGAGCATCGCGGTCGTCGTATCCTGCGCAGCCTTGCAGGGCAGTGCGGAGGAGTACGGGCGGGCCGCGGCGGCGGACACGAGCATCTGTCCGGTCTCGGGCGCGGAGGTGATCTGCGGCGGTGGCGGCCACGACTCGGTCCTCGGTGACCGCCGTCACGGTCGCCACTTCGCCGGTGCGGGCAACGACACCCGCGACCTGTGCCTAGCCGATGCCGGCGATCATGGCGTCCGCTGTGTCCGCCCGCTGGATGCCCGGCACCGCCGGGGCGTGCCGATCCTGATGTACCACGTGATCCAGGCGCCGACCGCGAGCACGCCGCTTCCCGGCCTCTACGTCGCCCCGTCGGTGTTCGCGGCGCAGATGCGCTGGCTGGCCCACCACCACTTCCACGCGGTCACCCTGCAGGAGGTCTACGACTACTGGCACGGCGCGCCGCTGCCGTCGCGCCCGGTCGTGATCTCGTTCGACGACGGGTTCCGAAACCAATACACGAAGGCGCTGCCGATCCTGGCCCATCACCATTGGCCGGGCACGCTCAACCTCGCCCTGAGCCACTTCGCCCAGCCCGGCTGGGGGCTCGGCCCGCGCATGATCAAGGCCATGATCCGCGACGGCTGGGAGATCGACTCCCACACCATGACTCACGCCAGCCTGCCGGGACTCCCGCCCGACCAGCTCAGCTACCAGGTGGCACACTCACGGGTCGTCCTGCAGAAGCGATTCGACGTGCCGGTCGACTTCTTCTGCTACCCGGCGGGCGCCTACGACAGCACCGTCATCGCGGCCGTCCGCCGCGCCGGCTACCAGGGAGCCACCAGCACCCAGCCCGGCTTTGCCCGCTGGGATGACCCATGGACGCTCAACCGCATCCGGGTGACCAACAGCACCGGACCGCGTGATCTGGCCACGCTCCTCCACACGTAAGACGTGACCGACGAGCTGGCCGATCGTCACGATTTCATCTGAGCACATCCAGGGCCGGGAGTACTGTGTCGGGCATGGGCAGCCAGCAACGCCAGAACTACTTCGGTGCGGGAGTGGCCGAGCGCTACGACGACAGCAGCTCGGAGATGTTCGACCCGGCCGTGATCGAGCCGACGGTCGATTTCCTGGCCGGTCTGGCCGGGGACGGCGCCGCGCTGGAGCTCGGCATCGGCACCGGCCGGGTGGCGCTGCCGCTGTCCCGGCGCGGCGTCACCGTCTGTGGCATCGACCTCTCGGGCGAGATGGTGGAGCAGCTGAGGGCGAAGCCCGGCGCCGACCGGATCCAGGTCACGCTCGGCGACTTCGCCACCACCAGCGTACCGGGCGAGTTCGCGCTCGCCTACCTGGTCTACAACACGATCAACAACCTGACCACGCAGGACGATCAGGTGGCCTGCTTCCAGAACGCCGCCGCACACCTGCAGCCCGGCGGATGCTTCGTGGTCGAGGTCGGCGTCCCGCAGCTCCAGCGGCTGCCTCCGGGCGAGACGGTGCGCCCGTTCACGGTCACTCCCACGCGGCTCGGCTTCGACGAGTACGACATCGCCAGCCAGGGGTTGGTCTCGCACCACTACTGGATGGAAGGCGACCGCTTCCGCGGCCTGTCGGTGCCGTTTCGCTACGTCTGGCCCGCCGAGCTCGACCTGATGGCGAGGCTGGCCGGGATGGCGCTGCACGAGCGCTGGAGCGGCTGGAAGCGCGAGCCGTTCACGAGCGAGAGCCGCAAGCACATCTCGGTCTGGCAGAAGGGCACTTGACGAACATACGTTCGGTGTGCCAGTATCCGGCTCGTGCCGGAGCACCTCGCCACCCAGCTGATCGCCACCTCGCTGAACTTCGTCACCACCCGCCGCGCGTTCGAGATCGCGATCGACGAGGCGCGCCGCGCCGGCTGGCCCGACGACGAGGTCTGCCGCGTTACGGGGCTGTCGCGCCATACCGTGGAAGCGGTCGCCGGACGGCGCCACGACGGCCGCTAGGCACGGCTAGCTGTCATCGTCCGCCGACTCGGGAAGCGATGACCCGGCCAGGTCGCGAACGTACAGCTCGAGCATCGGGTCGACGAACGCGAACTCGCCCTTGCCGGTCTGCCGCAGGACGTAGGCACCGACCAGCGCATCGCTGACCCGGTCGACGCTCCCGATCGGCACGCCGACGGCCTCGGCCGCCTGCTTCTGGAAGGGCCGGCCGCCGTTCAGCGTGACCGCGCGCAGCACCCGCTGGGCCGAGCCGGTCAGGTTTCGCCACTCGGCGTCGAGCGCGTGCTCCTCGTGGAGCTTCGCGGCATCGAGCGCCGCCTGCCAGGCCTCGATCGTCACCGGCTCGCCCGGCTGCGACCGCTCCCACAGCTTGGAGCAGAGGAACATCGTGCGCTGCGGGTGGCCCTGTGCGGTCGAAAGCACCAGCCGCAAGACGGTCCCGACATCCCTGCCGTCCGCCGCGAACTGCGCGGTCACGTACTCGGCCACGTCGGCGGGGGCCAGCGGCCCCAGCTCGAGCGGCTCGGCCTGGTTCCAGAACGCGCGCCGCTTGTCGGAGAAGAGCGCGTTCATCAGCCGCGGCTCCGAGCCGGCGAAGATGTAGGCGCAGCCGTCGGAGTGGTGCTGGATCGCCGACCGCAGCTTGTCGTCCGCCGCGGGCACGGCCAGCACGTCCTGGAACTCGTCGAAGCAGACGATCACCGCCTGCCAGCCCTTGCCGGCGAATCGCTGCGGCAGGTCCAGCAGCGCGAACAGCGCCGCCTCCTCGTTGCCCGGCCTCGCGCCCAGCTTCGCGCCCGCGCCGGCGCCCATGAAGCTGACGTTGAATTCGAGCTCGATCGACGTCAGCACGGGGCGCAGCATCTTCTCGAGCGGGCCGCGCAGCTGCGCGTAGGAGCGGCCCAGCCGGGTGATCACGTCGGACAGCGTGAGCACGCCCTTCAGGTCGCAGAGCACGCCGACGGTGCCGTGTTTTCCGGCCTCGTGGAACACCTTGCGCACGAGGCTGGTCTTGCCATAGCGGCGGGGCGCGTCCAGCCGCACGAGCATGGCCGAGTCGCACCAGGACAGCAGCTTCTGCACCTCGGCGTCTCGGTCGATGACCTGCTCGGGGAGGATCGGCCGCTGGTAGGGGAACGGGTTCATGCGTCGCATTCTACTCGCTATCCGAGAAGGTTTCTACTCGAAAATCGAGTAGATTGCTGCTCGCAAAGCGAGGCGCGAATCGGTGGAGGGCTGATCTAGACTGCGGTCATGTCGGTGGTTCTGATCCTGCTGGTTCTGGTCGTGCTGATGATGGCGTTCGGGTTCGGCCTGCTCGGATTCGCCCTGTCGGTGGCCTGGTCGCTGCTCTGGTACGCCATCGTCGGCCTGGTGATCGGCAGCCTGGGCCGGGCGGTGGTTTCCGGCAACCGCAGCCTGGGGCTGCTGAGCACCATCCTGATCGGCATCGTGGGCTCGCTGCTCGGCGGCATCATCGCGAACGACGTACTCGACGTCGGCTGGTTCGGCCAGTTCCTGACCGCGGTGATCGTGGCCGCCGTGCTGGTGCTGGTGCTGGCCGGACGCAAGTCGCAGGCCGTCGAGGCGTAGCGGCCCTGGGCCGGAGTTGAGCGTGCGCATGGACTTGCACTGGCGGACGCCGTCGGCGCGACTGCTCGTACTGCGCCGGGTCGAGGTGGCCGGCCTGACGGCCGTGGCCGCGATCGCCGCAGTCGTGTTCGGCTGGATCTACTTCTCGGCCTTGCTCGGCGTCGGCGTGGGCGCCGTGGCGGTGATCGCAGGGCTGGCCGCCGAGCGGGTGGTGGGGCGCCGCTTCGCCTCGTGGGGATATGCCGAGCGCGAGGACGACCTGCTGGTGCGGCGGGGCGTGCTGTTCTCGAGGCTGTCGGTGGTGCCCTACGGCCGCATGCAGTTCGTCGACGTCACCGCCGGCCCGCTGGAGCGGTCGTTCCGGCTGGCCACCGTCAAGATGCACACGGCGGCCGCCGCCAGCGACGCGCGCATCCCGGGGCTGGAGCGCGACGAGGCGGCGCGCCTGCGCGACCGGCTGGCCGAGCTGGGGGAGGCGCAGGCGGCCGGGATATGAGCGAGCCGGGCGCATGGCGGCGGCTGTATCCGCTGTCTCCGATCGTGCGCGGCGGGCGCGGCACGATCGGCATCGTGATCCTGCTGGTACCGACGCTGCTGCGCGGCGGCATCTCGGCCGGCGACCTCGTCCCGCTGGCCGTGATCGCCCTGATCACTCTGCTCGGGTTCGTGTCCTGGTTCGTCACCCGCTGGACGATCGACGGCGACGACCTGCGGATCGAGACCGGGGTGCTGCGACGCCGTTCGCTGCGGTTCCCGCTGTCGCAGGTGCAGGCGATCGACATCCTGCGCCCGGGCCTGGGACGGCTGCTGGGCGCCGCCGAGCTGCGGCTGCGGATGGGTGGCTCCTCCGGTGGCGCCGCCCGGCTCTCGTACGTGGCGGCCGGCGAGGTCGAGGCGCTCCGCACCCAGCTGCTGGCGCTCGCCCGCGGCGCGCCGCCCGACCAGGCAACGCCGGCGGTCGTGACGGCCGACGAGCACGTCCTGACGACCGTTCCCACTGCCCGGCTGATCGCGTCGATCCTGATCAGCGATGTCGGTTTCTACGCCGAGGCGGTGCTGGCGGCGCTGATCGTGACGGCGCTGCTTGCCCCTGCCGTCGCCTCCGCTGTGATCAGCGGCGGCGGGCTGGTCTGGCTGCTGGGCGTGATCACCGTCACCTGGCGGCGGTTCAACCTGGAGTACCGGCTGACCGTCGCCGACGCGCCCGACGGGCTGCGGCTGAGCGGCGGGCTGGTGTCGCTCACGTCCGAGACGATCCGGCCCGGCCGCGTGCAGGCCGTGCGGATGGTGGAGCCGCTGCTGTGGCGGCCGTTCGGGTGGTGCCGGCTCCAGGTCGACCTGGCCGGCGGCCGCCAGCCGGCGGACGGGGACGGCACCGCGCAGCGGCGCCAGCTGCGCGTCGTGTTGCCGGTCGGCCGCCGGCCCCTGGTCGAGCAGGTGCTCGACCGGATCGTGCCCGATCGCCCGCAGCGCCAGTCGCCGCCGCCCCGCCGCGTCCGCTTCAAGAGCCCGCTCCGCTACCGCATGCTGGCCTGGGGCGGCACGGATACGTGCGTGGTCACCACCAGCGGCCGCGTGCGGCGCGTCACGTGCTGGGTACCGCTGGAGAAGGTGCAGAGTTGGCGCCGCGTCCAGGGGCCGGTGCAGCGTCGGCTGAACCTGGCCACTGTGCACGTCGACACGGCCGGCAGGGCCGTGCGCGCGGCGCTGCGCGACCGCGACGCCGGCGAGGCCGATCAGGCCCTGGCGCGCTACGTCGAACTGGCCCGCGCCGCTCGCCGTACCCGAGGCTGAAACCCCGGGATTTAGGGCCGATCCAGGTACCATCGAACCGGCATGACCTA
>Ga0207702_10004656_pt1 | contig 12117 bp, 10 predicted proteins | sample KBSCornC62_FD_184302 | JGI IMG/M metagenome (GOLD analysis project Ga0207702, IMG submission 184302) | Corn rhizosphere microbial communities from Kellogg Biological Station, Michigan, USA - KBS Corn C6-2 (SPAdes) (version 2) | ecosystem: Host-associated > Plants > Roots > Rhizosphere > Soil ...
GCAGCAAGCGCGCGCAGGTAATGGATCGACCACAGGGGCTCGGCGCGGCCATGGACGTGCGCAGGGTCATCTGCCTTGGCATGCACGGGCAATGACCTCCGTCGCGCCCGACGGTGACGCACCCATTTGGCGCCATAGTCTCTCGCGGCAGTCCTTGCGGTGGCGCCGGGGTTACGACTCGGTAATTGGAATAATCGACTGAACTACCGGTTGCACTGGCCGGGACGCGAACAGCGCGACTTTAATTTTCGCCCTTGCCCACGCGGGGGGGAAGGCTTGGATCGGGCTTGGCATCACCGTGGCGGGGGCAGATAGCGCCGATTTCTGCGCGGCGCTGTTTGAGGTACAGCTCGCGCAGGGCGACGTAAGGGTCGGGGCTTTCCTCGCGCAGCTTGGTCAGCTGGCCGTCCTGCTCGACCCGGTCGTTCAGCGAATCGATCACCCCTGCGGGGATCGCGTAGTAGGGCTTGTTGAACGGGCGGCCCACAACGAGCGGGACCGTGGCGCGATCAAGCCCAAGGCCGACCAGGTCGCGCAGGGTGATGGGACCGACCAGCGGCAGGAAGAAGTAGGGTCCGTTGCCGATCCCCCAACAGGCGAAGGTATTGGCAAAGCCGTTGGGCTTATAGGGCAGGTTGAAGGGCTTGCGCTTCGCCACGTCAAACACGCCGCCGATGCCGAGTGTGGAGTTCACCGTGAAGCGTCCGAGCGACTTCACCGCGCGGCCTGGCTTCAGCTGAAGCAGGTAGTTCACGAAGCTGACCGGCTCATCGAGATTTCGCAGGAAATTGCGCAGTCCGGAGCGCACCGGGCCTGGCACGCCCTTTTCATAGCCGTGGGCGATGGGGCCGATCACCGCCTTGTCGACCGACTGGATGGCCTTGAAGCTTTCGACGTTGAACCGAGCCAGCGGATCGATCGGCGATGCGGCGCGGGCGGTGACAACGATGTCGACCTGCTGGTCGTCGGCGACAGGTGCGGGGTGCGCCGGAGTGGCGGGCGCCTGCGCAGCATCCGCGGAAGCCGGTGCGGGTGCAGCCACCGGGGCTTCGACGGGAGCCGGAGCGACCGGCGCCGGAGTTTGCGGAGCGCTTTGCGCCGGGGCAGCGGCATAGAGCAGGGCTGCAGCGAGGGCTGGAGCGCTCATCCGCTCGACCCGCAAACGACGGGCCGGTTCGTTCTGTTCACGGGCAAGCGAAGGTCCTTTTCCCCTGCGCGCGGCGAACTTGGGTCAGCCGCGCGACACGGCAATGCCATATACGGCAAAGGGCCCGAGGGGCAACCTTCGCAAAAGGGAAGCTACCCTTCCCCCGCCAAGCTCAAAGTGCGCTGACGGAAAGAAAACCCGGGATCGGACCGTTCCATTCGCCGGGTGCGCTAGGCGGCTCGCTACGGTGATATTCAGATCGGGGCGGCCGCGGCGCGCGCGGCTCCGACTGGCGCGGCTCAGACTGGCGGGGCTCCGACTGGCGCGGCTCGGCCCTGCGGCTGCGTTCACCGTGTTCGCGGGCGGGCCGTTCCTCGCGCGCACGACGGGGGCGTTCGCTGCGGGAGGCACGCTCAGGCTGCTCGGCAGAGACGGCTTCCTCGACCTCACGCTCATCTCGGCGGGAAGAGCGGGCGCGACGGGGGGCAGTGTCGGCGGGCGCCGATTCGTCGAACGTGAACAGCGGGATTTCGCCGCCAGTCAGCTTCTCGACATTGGCGATCGCCTCTGCGTCCTCGTCCGTGAAGAGGGTGAAAGCACGGCCCGTGGCGCCGCCGCGACCGGTGCGGCCGATGCGGTGGACATAGTCATCCGGGTGCCACGGTGTATCGAAGTTGAAGACGTGGCTGACGCCCTTGATATCGAGCCCGCGGGCGGCGACGTCGGAGGCGACGAGGATGGTAATGTCGCCGTCCTTGAAGCGCTGCAGTTCGGCGTTGCGGGCCGACTGGTCCATGTCGCCATGGATCTCGCCAGCGGCGAAGCCGTTGCTCTTCAGGCTCTTGGCCAGTTCGCGCACGGTCGTCTTGCGGTTGGCGAAGATGATCGCGGTGGAGACATTGTCCGTCCTCAGCAGCTGGCGCAGCGTGTCGCGCTTGCCGCGGCTGGTGGTCTTGACCTTGTGCTGGGCGATGGAGGTGTTGTTCGACGCCGGGCGCGCCACCTCGATGTACTTCGGGTTGCTGAGGAAGCGGTCCGCCAGCTTCTTGATCGGCGGCGGCATCGTGGCCGAGAACAGCAGGGTCTGCCGCTGGGCCGGAAGCTTGGAGCAGATCGTCTCGATATCGGGGATGAAGCCCATGTCGAGCATGCGGTCTGCCTCGTCGATGACGAGCAGGTCGCAGCCGGTGAGCATGATCTTGCCACGCTCGAACAGGTCCATCAGGCGGCCCGGGGTGGCGATCAGGACGTCGACCCCGGCCTGCAGCGCTTTGAGCTGATCGCCCATCTGCACGCCGCCGATCAGCAGGGCCATCCTGAGATCGTGGTTCTTGCCGTACTTCTCGAAGTTTTCCGCGACCTGCGCGGCGAGCTCGCGCGTGGGTTCGAGGATCAGCGAACGCGGCATCAGCGCGCGGCGGCGGCCGTGGGCCAGGATGTCGATCATCGGCAGCACGAAGCTGGCGGTCTTGCCCGTGCCTGTCTGCGCGATGCCGATAAGATCGCGCATCATCAGGACCGAGGGGATGGCCTGGGCCTGGATCGGCGTAGGCTCGGAATAACCGGCGCCTTCGACCGATTTGAGCAATTCGTCAGAGAGGCCGAGATCGGCAAAGGTCATGTGCGGGCGTCTATCCGGAAAGGTAAAAAGCCGATGGGGCCTGGCGGCGTTCCATCGCGCCGGCTGCGCCAGCCGGACGGGCGGCTGCGAGCTTGAGCGCCCCTAGGCGCAATGACCCCGCCAAGTCAAGGAAATGCGCGTTCGCCGCGCGTCTGCATTATTCCTCGTCGTCGATCTGCACCAGTTGGCGCAGCTTGCCGAGCGAGCAGTGGCTGCCGGAGCGGGAAAGCAGCTCGTCGCGCCCCGAGCAGATCATCCCGTCGGAGGTCCGTTCGACCAGGAAACCGGAATAGAAGTCCTGCGCGTTGCAGGCTTTTTCCAGGCTTGCGCTGACGATCCGCTGGTCGCGCATGAACAGGACGAGGCGCGAGGGGCCATCGGGCTGAACCCCGGCAATCCCGCTGACGGCGAGGCACTGGTTCATCCGCCGCTCTTCGAGCCGCGGGGTTAGCGGGCGCCCCGCCGGCCCGGCAAAGAGGCCGTGCCGCATGTCATGCGGGCGGGCCGGGCCCGGCGCGATGCGAATGATGATGCGCTGCTCGATCCGGACCTGCCGCGCGCTCGCTCCGTCGCGGAAGGCGCGGGCCATTTCCGCAAAGGTTTCGACTTCGGCGGGAGCCGGCAGTTCGGGCGGCGCAGGCGTGAGTTCGGCCGGCGCGACGGCAGCCGGACCCTCCGCCCACGGCGCCGCATCCGGCGCCGTAGCCGCCGGCAACAGCGCCAGGACGGGAGCAATGAGGCCGGATACGGGGTTCATCGCGCGATCAAAATCTCCACCTGTGCAAGCCCGGCGCGAGGACCGAGACCGAAAGCACTGCCGTCCTGATGCCATAGTTCGCACGGTTGAACACCTGCTTAACTGCCCCGCTTTGCGGTTGGCCGCCTGCGTCCCTATACTGGCCGCATGAACATCGCCGGCCGCATGAACATCTTTCTCGAAGAAGCAGGGACGCTGCTTGGGCAGCGGGGGCTGGTGACCGATGCCGAGCTGATCTCCCCATGGCTGACCGACTGGCGCGGGCGCTATCACGGACGGGCCGTGGCCATGGCGCTCCCGGGATCGACAGAGGAGGTCTCCGCGCTCGTCAAACTTTGCGGCTGCCATGGCGTGGCCGTCGTGCCCCAGGGCGGGAACAGCGGGATGTGCGGCGGGGCGACCCCGGACTCAAGCGGGGCGCAACTGCTGCTCTCGCTGCGGCGGATGGACGCGGTGCGCACACTTGACGCCAATGCGCGGCAGGTTACCTGCGAGGCGGGCGTGATCCTCGAGAACCTTCACGGCATCGTCGAGGCTGAGGGCCTGCGCTTTCCGCTGAGCCTGGGTGGCAAGGGATCGGCCACGGTCGGCGGCCTCATCTCAACCAATGCCGGCGGCACCCAGGTGCTGCGCCACGGGACGATGCGTTCCCTGGTTCTGGGGCTGGAGGCCGTACTGGCCGACGGCTCGGTGTGGTCCGCCCTCACCCCGCTGCGCAAGGACAACCGCGGGTTCGATCTCAAGCAGCTGCTGATCGGTTCGGAAGGGACCCTGGGCATCATCACCGCCGCGACGCTGCGGCTGGTCCCGGCGGTGGCGGAGCGGATCGTCGTCTGGGCCGGGGTCGGCTCAATCCACGATGCGCGCGCGCTGCTGCTCCACGGCGAAGAGCGGCTGGGCGCGGAAATGGAGGGCTTCGAAGTCATGCCCGAGGCCACCCTGGGCGCCGTTCTGGACTATCTGCCCGACGCCCGCGCCCCGCTGGAGGGCGGCCATCCCTGGCACGTCCTCATCGAGGTCGTCGCGGACCGGGCCGGCGCCGCCGGCCTGCGGGAGCGGACCGAGACCGCGCTGGCCGAGGCCTTCGCCGGCGGGCTGGTGCGCGATGCGGTGCTGTCGGCCAGCGAGGCACAGGCCGAGACTTTCTGGATGCTGCGCGAATCGGTAGCGCCGGCCGAACGGGCCAAGGGCCCCGCCGTCCAGCACGACATTTCCGTGCCGGTAGAGCGGATGCCCGATTTCATCGAGGAGGCCGTCGCCACCATGGAGCAGCGGCATCCCGGCACCGAGGCCGTGGCTTTCGGGCACCTTGGCGATGGCAACGTCCACTTGCATGTGATTGCGCCAAAGGGCGCCGTGCCCGGTGTCTGGCAGGAAGCGGAAGGTAAGGCCATCTCTGCCGAGGTCTATGACATGGTCGCCGCGTGGGGCGGTTCGATCTCTGCCGAACACGGCATCGGTCAGGCCAAGCTGGAGGAACTGGAACGGCTGGGCGATCCGGTGTCGCTTTCGCTGCTGCGGCAGGTGAAGGCCGCGCTCGACCCGCAGGGAATCCTCAACCCCGGCAAGCTGGTGCGGCTTGCACCGTCCCGCGCCACCGCCTAAAGCCGCGGCTTCGCGCGACCGGCCTGCCAGTTCGGCTCCAATCCGGCGCCATTGGAGAGAAACGTTATGGCCAGCGCGCCGCAAGCATCCCTTCCCGTGTTCTACCAGGACCTGATGCCGCTCAACAGCCGCGACCACGCCGGCTGGAAGAGCCGGACGACCGACAAGGCGCCCTGGCTGGCCGGCTTTCACGCCGTTCCGCTCACGGTGGAGGAATTCCCCGCCGCCGCGCGCAACTACCCGATCATCTTCTCGTCCGGCGAAAACCCGGTGCCGCTTGCCCTGATGGGCCTGAACGAAGGCGTGAACGTGTTCGTCGACGCCGACGGTTCGGTGAGCGAGAACATCTACATCCCGGCCTATGTGCGCCGCTATCCGTTCCTGCTGGCCCGCCTGACGCCCGAATCGGAAGAGCTCTCCCTGTGCTTCGATCCGACCAGCGATCTCCTTGGCGAATTCGAGGATGGCCGCCCCCTGTTCGAGGGCGATCAGGCCAGCGAACTGACCAAGGGCCTGCTGGAGTTCTGCGAGCAGTTCGAGCAGGCCGGGATGAAGACCCAGGCCTTTGTCGAGGAACTGGAAAAGCACAAGCTGCTGATGGACGGCGAAGTCGCGATCCAGCAGGACGGCGTGGACGCACCGTTCGTCTACCGCGGTTTCCAGATGATCGACCAGACAAAGCTGCGCGACATTCGCGGCGACGTTCTCCGCAACTGGAACCAGAACGGGCTGCTGCCGCTGATCTACGCCCACCTGTTTTCCCTTGAATTGATCCGGGAAATTTTTGGCCGCCAGGTTCAGCAGGGCAAGGGGCCGGCCCAGGTGCAGATGGCTGGCTAAGCCACACTGTTGCGCCAAAGCACCACATTAGGAAAAACGCCGAGAGCGACACGACCGACTCTTGCTTTTTTAAAATTTCCGGATCGCCCCTTGAATGAAAGGGCATTTGGAGCTAGATAGGACAGGCTCGGTCGGCGCTTCCCTCATAGCCCGGTCGGGCAGGTACACATTGTGTACCTCCTCCCTGAACCTTGGCCACCTCGTGCTTGATGCACGAGGTGGTTTTTTATGTGCGCTGTGCAGCCGGCCTACTCCGCCGCATCGGGCCAGTCGAACCGGCGCTCGTGCCGAGCCTTCACGCCCGCGACCTGGACGGCAAGGTGCCGCACCAGCCCCACCAGCAGATCGACCATGGCCGGAAAGCCCTCGCCCGGTTCGGCAAGGCGGGCATCGAGGTAGCTGGAACGGTCAATCTCCAGCTGCACGGCATGGATATTGCGTTTCGGGGCGGCGTGACGATCCAGCCCGTGCCCGCCGGCATAGGGGCGATTGTGTGCGGCGACGCGGCGGTTCTGGCCCATCCAGGCGAACATCTCGGCCACGATTGTCCCGCAGCAGCTGGCCCCGAAGCGATCGCCGATAACGAATTCCGGCGCCAGCCCGCCGCGCAGCGTGAGCGGCGGCATCGAATGGAGATCGAGCATCAGCGCCGCGCCCCAGCGCCCGTGCAGGACCTCCAGCATGCCCGACAGGGCAGCGTGGTAGGGTTCGTACACCTGGGCGATCAGGTTCTCCAGCTCTGCCCGATCGTGCCGGCGCTTCCACAGCTCGCCCATGCCCGGAAGTCGCCGCGGAATGAGGCCGAGGCCGCTGCGCGCCCGGGTTCGCGCGAACGCGGCCGAATCGACCGTCGTCCCGCCATCGGCCTTGCCGCCAGCGCGGGCGATCATGTCCCAGTCGACATCGTCGGTCGCCCGGTTGAGATCGATCATCGCCCGCGGTGCCTGGGCGACGATCAGCGAGGCACCCGTCGCCGCAGCGACGGCGTAGGCCAGGCGGTCCACATAGCGGTCTTCAAGCCGCAGGGCGGCAAATTCAGGATTTCGCAGACGCTCGACCAGGCGGGGCGGATAGGCGCGCCCCGCGTGGGGAACGGCGATCAGCACCGGGATGTCGGAAGGTTGCGGCACCCGGGAGACGAAAGCGGGAACTCCTTGCAAGCCGGGAATGCTGCCACCCGCCCTGAGCGGGGCAAGGGTCGAAGCCTGATCCGGCGAATCCCGTTCTGGTTCGGTGGCGTCCATGGTCGTAGGCTGGCTGCTATCGCCGGTCATGTCAAAGCCGCGAAACCTCTCCTGGACCAGATTGTTAATACCTCAGCGTTACAGGAATCGTCCCTGCCCCACCCACGTGAGACGACATGATCCGCATTCTCCTTGCCGAAGACGAAGACGCGATGCGCACTTACCTTGCCCGGGCGCTGGAGAATGCCGGCTACTCCGTGGTCGCGGTGGATCGGGGCACGGCGGCCGCGCCGCTGCTGGAGCGCGAACACTTCGACCTGTTGCTGTCCGACATCGTCATGCCGGAGATGGACGGGATCGAACTGGCCCAGCACTGCGCCGAGGTTTCGCCCGATACCAAGGTGATGTTCATCACCGGCTTCGCCGCCGTGACGCTAAAGGCCAACCGCGAGGCGCCGCAGGCCAAGGTCCTCTCCAAGCCGTTCCACCTCAAGGATCTCGTCCTGGAAGTGGACCGCGTATTCGGCTTTTCAAGCACCGCCCGGATCTGATCCACAGCGGCCAGCGATGCCCCCGGGCCGTCCCGCCAGAATCGCTTGCCTTGCCGAAGCACGCCCGCTAAAGGCGCGCTCCTACCCCGGGGGAAACCCCGGCGCCGAATGGGTTCGGGCGTATAGCTCAGTGGTAGAGCACTGTGTTGACATCGCAGGGGTCGGAAGTTCAATCCTTCCTACGCCCACCATTCGAAAAGCCCGCCAGCCCTCCGGGTCAGGCGGGCTTTTTCGTTCCCCCACCGCCGTGCCCCACTCCGATTCAGCCACGGCATCGCGCAGGGCGCATATTTGGGTCCTTGCCGCGGGCCATGTCAGATTCGCGCCGATGCAGGCGACACAACCAGCCATCCGCCAGCGGGACATGCAGCTTCAACGCCGGCCGCCCACTCGGGCGTCGGCGGCGTAGCTCGTCCGCCAGGTCGGGCCGCCAAACCGCTCGATGGAACCGACCGGGAAACCCCCGCGTTGCGGCGGCAAGGAGATTCGCGATGAGCAGGTTGTTCGGGACGTCGACGCTGGCAGCGGGTTGTGTGGCCATGGTTCTGGCTCTTTCCGCTCCCGCAATGGCCGGCCCGGGCGGACACGGTGGCGGCGGCGGACCGCACGGTGGCGGTGGCGGACCGCACGGTGGCGGTGACGGTGGGCTTCACAATGGTGGCAATGGGCCGCACGAAGGCGGGGGTCATAGCCATGGCCATGGCAATGGCAATGGCGGCGGCCCGCGGCCAGGGGCCGGCTCACACATGGGGCATGGTCCCGACCGGATCGGGCAGAAAGCCTGGCAGGGCCCGGGAGGGCAACGTGCCGCCGCCAGGCAGGGTCCGCGAGGTCACGAACGCACGGCCGCCGGGCATGTCCGCGGCAGGTCGGCAACCTGGGCCGAGCGGCCCGGCCACGGCAGGGGCAACGAAAAGGGACACGGTGCCGGGCGCATGGTCGCTGCGGGTGCCGCTGCGGCGGTTGGCGGAGCAGCCGTGGCCGGGGCCATCCATGCGGCGCAAGGCCCCCGGAGTGGTCGGGAGGACTTCGCCCGCGCAGGCGAACCGGACCGCATCTCGTTCCGCGGGGAGCGGCCGAGCCTGCTGGGCGGGTGTCCTCCGGGGCTGGCCAGGAAGTATAACGGGTGCAACCCGCCAGGGCTGGTGCGGCAGAGCTACGTGCCGTGGCAGGCGGACTGGTGGGGCTATCGGGGCAGCGACTACCGCTATTTCGATGGCTACCTGCTGCGCACCTCAGGACCTTCGATCCTCGGCTACGTGCCCTTGCTCGGTGGAGCGCTGTATCTGGGCGAGCCCTGGCCCGAAGTCTACGAGACAGCCCCGGTCCCGGTCTATTACCGCGACTATTACGACCTCGGCCCCGACTACCGGTATTACGACGATACGTTCTACCGGCTCGATCCGGGTTCCGGCCGGATCGCCGGAGTGGCCGGCTTCCTGACCGGCGACGAGTTCGTCGTCGGGCAACCAATGCCGATCGGCTACGATGTCTACAACGTGCCGTGGGATTACCGCGACCGCTACGCCGACGGACCGGATGCCTGGTATCGTTATGCCGATGGCTACGTCTACCGGATCGATCCCAAGACCATGCTGATCCTCGCCGCGATCCAGTTGCTGACCTGATGGAGACGGACATGACCAAGGTCTTGCGGACCTTCCTGATCGGCCTGGCCCTGACCGGCCTTGCAAGCGGGTGCCACAAGGGCAACGAAGCCCGTGGCCATCCGACCGGCGCAAGCTCCACCGCGGCCCCGGCAGACACGACTCTGGGCGCGGCGCTGGGCAAGGCGGCGCAGTTCTCCACTGTTGCGGCGGCAATCCGGGACACGGGCCTTGCAGGCGTGATGGACGGGCGGGCAAGCTACACTCTGTTTGCCCCCACAAACGCGGCCTTCGATGCTCTGGGCGCGAAGGGGCAGGCGCTGCGCCAGCCGGAGCAGCGGGCCGCCCTCGCCGCACTGCTGCGCGAACACATCGTGCCGGGCACGCTGACCCGTGCCGATCTCGACGCGGCCTTGGCCCGCACCGATGGCAAGCCTCTGAAGTTGCGCTCCATGGGCAAGGGCACGTTGACCCTGAGCAAGGATGGAGATGCCATCGTGGTCAGCGGGGCCGACGGGGCGAAGGCGCGGCTGACCGGGGGTTCGGCGAACGCGAAGAACGGCGCGGCGCTCGGTATCGATGGCGTGCTCAGGACGCTGGGATAGGGTCAGGCGCGATTTGTCCGCCGCGGTGTAAGCGAGCTGTAAGGGGGCACAGGTAGTCCTGTGCCCAGGCGGTTCGCTGCCAGCTGTCACGTGACGGACCCCAGGCCCAGGGCTTGCCCTCGGTCGAGGCTCTCCAAATCCAGCCCCTTGGAGAGCCTCATCCGTCCGTGACAGGATCCTCTCCCGGTGTAAGCGGGCTGTAAGCGACAGCCGATAGTCGCGGCGCGCAGTTGAAAGCGCCACGATGACCCTCTCCCCAGAAGCCTCCGTCCGCGCCCGTGCCGCCCGCCTCTCCACCCGCGCACAGCTTCGCCTGCTGGCCACGGCCGCTGGCGCGGTGGTGGGCCTTGTCGCGCTGATCTGGCTGATCGGCCTGCTCGGTCGTGGCGGCGAGCCGGCGAAACCCGCCGACCCGTCGGGCACCTTCACGCCCCACTGCCGCCCAGCTCAAGATGCTGACCTTTGAGCGGGTGGGCGCCGGATTCGGGGCGAGCGAGACGAATGCCACCGGCGCCATCGAAGCCGACGGTGATCTCAGTACGCCGGTGCTGCTGCCCTACTCGGGACAGGTCGCGAAGGTGCTGGTCGATGCGGGGCAGGTCGTCGCGGCCGGCCAGCCGCTGCTGATCGTGCGCACCGGCGATTTCGTGGATGCGCGCAACGCACTGTTCTCGTCCGAGGCGACGCTCGGTTCGGCCCGCGCCCAGGTGGCAAACGCGCGGCGCACGGCGGAGCGGACGAAGGCCCTATTCGAAAGCGCCGGCGGCCCCCGCAAGGACTACCAGCAGGCCCTGACTGACCTCGCGGCCGCCGAAGCGCAGCAGCGCAGCGCGGAGGCCGCGGTCGGCGCGGCGCGCGACAAGCTCGCCATCTTCGGCAAGTCCGCGGGCGAGATCCGCCGGCTTGAAACGGCGCGCGAGATCACCGGCCTCCACGAAGAGACGACGCTGCACGCCCCGATCGGCGGCACGATTGCCAGCCGCGATGTCTCGCCCGGCCAGTATGTGGGCGCGGGCGGGGACAAGCCGGTCCTGACCATCACCGACCCGTCGCGGGTCTGGTTGATCGCGCAGCTACCGGAAAGCGATACGGCCAACGTCCACGTGGGCGACCGTGTGGAGGTGACGACGCCGGCCTGGCCGGGGCGTATCTTCCACGCGGTGATCGACAACGTCGGTGCCGGGCTGGATCCGAACACCCACCGCCTGCCCGTCCGCGCTACCATTGCCAATCCGGACCAAGCGCTGAAGCCGCAGATGTTCGCCAGCTTCGCGATTCGCCACGTCGACCAGCGCGCCCGTCTGACGGTTCCGGGCACCGCTGTAATCCATGAGGGCGAAAGCGCCCGGCTGTGGGTGTTGCGGCCCGACCGCCGGCTCGAGGCGCGCATGGTCCGCACCGGCCAGGCCGAGGGCGACGAGGTAGAAATTACCGCCGGCCTGAGACCCGGAGAAACGGTGGTGACCGCCGGCGCGCTGTTCGTGAACGAAGCCGGGCTCGGCGCGTGAACCGGCTGCTCGGCCTGTCCCTGCGCCAGCGCTGGCTGGTTGTCGCCGTCTTTGCCGTTGTGCTGATCGCCGGCGGCTTTGCCTTCGCCGCACTCAACATCGAGGCCTACCCCGACCCGGTCCCGCCGATGGTGGAGATCGTGACCCAGACCCAGGGCCTCTCCGCCGAGGAGATGGAGCGCAACGTCACCATCCCGGTGGAAGTCGCCATGGCCGGGATCCCGCACATGACGACCGTGCGGGCGATTTCGCTGTTCGGCCTGTCCGACGTGAAGGTGCAGTTCACTTACGACATCTCGTTCCAGGAAGCGCAGCAGCTAGTCATCAATCGCCTGTCGCAGCTGCCGCCGCTTTCCGGCGGGGCGCAGCCTTCGATCTCGCCCACCAGTCCGATCGGCGAGATCTACCGCTACCGCATCGTCGCCCCCGCCGGCTATTCTCCCATGGACCTCAAGACCCTCCAGGACTGGGTGATCGAACGCCGCTTCAAGCGCATCCCCGGCGTGATCGACGTGACCGGGTGGGGCGGCAAGCTGCGCACCTACGAAGTGACGGTCGATAACGACCGGCTCGTCGCCCACGGCGTTACGATTCCGCAGGTGATGGATGCCCTTGCCAAAAGCGACGCGAACGTCGGCGGCCAGACCATCAACTTTGGCTCGCAGGCCGCAATCGTGCGCGGGGTGGGCCTG
>Ga0207702_10004659_pt1 | contig 12114 bp, 13 predicted proteins | sample KBSCornC62_FD_184302 | JGI IMG/M metagenome (GOLD analysis project Ga0207702, IMG submission 184302) | Corn rhizosphere microbial communities from Kellogg Biological Station, Michigan, USA - KBS Corn C6-2 (SPAdes) (version 2) | ecosystem: Host-associated > Plants > Roots > Rhizosphere > Soil ...
CAAGCTCATGAAAGACGTCGGCTACGGCAAGGGCTATCACTATGATCATGACGCGGCCGACGGCTTTTCCGGTGACGATTACTGGCCCGAAGAGATGCAGCCCCAGACCTTCTACGCCCCCACCGAACGCGGCTTCGAGGCGCGCATTGCCGAACGCATGGCCTATTGGGACCGCTTGAGGACCGAACGCCGCCAGAAATGACGCCCCGTTTCACCCGCTACGCTGTCATCGACTGGTCCGGCGCAAAGGGATCGCGCCACAAGGGGATTGCCGTCGCCCTGTGCGAAGCCGGCGATGCGGCACCCCGGCTCCAGCATCCCGACGGCGGCGGCTTCTGGTCGCGCCGCGCCGTCGCGGACTGGCTTGTCCGAACCGCGCGGGAGGCTCCGACCCTGTTCGGCTTCGATTTCAGCTTCGCCCCGCCCTATGTCGCGCGCCAGAGCTATCTGCCCGGCGACATCGTGCCCACCACCGCTCCGGCCTTCTGGGCCTATGTCGACAGCATTTGCGCGGATGAGGATCTGGGCGCCGCCAGCCTGCTCGAACACACCCACCGGCGGCATTTCTATTTTGGCAAGGTCGACGGCATCAAGGCGGACTATATGCACAACCGCGCCTGCGAGGCGCACTATAATGCCCAGGGCGGCGGCAAGCCCTCCACCGTCTATGACGCCATCGGCGCGGCTCAGGTCGCCAAGGCGAGTTTTTCGGGGATGCGCCTGCTCCACCACGTCCATCCCCATGTCCCGGTCTGGCCGTTCGACCCGCCGCCGCCAAAGGGCTCCCTGATCGTGGAGATCTACACCAGCATCGCCGCCCGCGCCGCCGGACGCCCCAAGGGAAAGGCCAAGATGCGCGACCTCCCCGCGCTGAACGACGCGCTCCTCGCCGTCGGATCGCAACCGCACAGGGGCCTCCCGCCTGACGACCATGGCGCCGACGCGATCCTGACCGCCGCCTGGCTGCGACGCATGGCCCCGCGCCCCGGCCTGTGGAACCCGCCGCCTCTCGACGAAAAAATCGCCGCAACAGAGGGCTGGACGTTCGGCATCATCTGATAGTAAGGCGCTCCCCGTCCGAAACGGATATGCCGGATTAGCACAGCGGTAGTGCAGCGGTTTTGTAAACCGAAGGTCGGGGGTTCGATCCCCTCATCCGGCACCATATTCCCCTCGCGCCCACGACGCGACGGTCGCCACCCCAACGCACTCAAGCTTTCAACCGATCCTGCCGCCGCTTCACGCGCTGCCCCGGATCGCCCGCCGCGCCAGAAAAATAGCCCGAAAAGCAAAATGGGGGCCGGCATTTCTGCCGGTCCCCACTTCCGTCGTGTCTCTCGATCCGCTTCTCTTTCAAGATGCGATCATCGGACTCGGCGCGCGATAGGTCCGCCGCAAGGGCTTTGCTATCGTGTCGGCTCCGTTTGTCCGGCCGGTCGGCCGTTTTCCCGCAGCCTGTCCTCTTTATTCGATGCCCGACGTTCACTTTCGCGCGTGCACAGCATCGTCTATTGAGGCTCATCGGATTTCCGCATTTTCCTTCCGGTCCATGCTTCTTTCCCGACGCTCGAAAATTCCTTCAAGTCGCTGATTTCTCACCGACTTTGGCATCCAGATTTCTCTGTCTCCCGGTCTTTTCGATAGGGAGATCGTCTCACCAAAAGCGAGTCGCTCAAAGCGGAATCTTGCACCCTGAAGACCGTGTCACGCTAAAGCTGTGGATAAATGTGGATAAATTTTCCAGAAGGCTCGGCGGCCATGCGATCAGCCTCGCGGCGGCGGCGCTACCCCCCGAAAATTCTGATCGCCGAACCAGGCCGCGCCCTGGCGACGTCCAGCCCTCTACACGCGGTCAGATCAACCAGCAGATCAACGCCGTCCCCGCTTCATCGGAGCCGCCCATCGCCTCGTCTCAAAATTTATTGCTTCAGAAACAACATGCTGCGCCGTTGTCGCAGGTTCATGCAACCTCCATCAATATGCGCGGGTTGAACGATCAAAACACGCCTTTTTGGGGGAGAAAAAATGCGTAAAGCCCTTATGGCACTGGCCGCCGTCTCGCTGGCCATTCCCGCTTCCATGGCGATCCCGACCGAGGGCGCCAATGCCCGCCGTCATTATGAATATCGCGAATGGCGCGGTCGCGACGGCCGCATGTACTGCCGCAAGTCCAATGGCACGACCGGCCTCATCGTCGGCGGCGTGGGCGGCGCGCTGGTCGGCCGCGCGATCGACACCCGCGGCGATCGCGCCACCGGCACGATCCTGGGCGCCGCGGGCGGCGCGCTGCTGGGCAAGGAAATCGACAGCAAGCGTCGCTGCCGCTGAGATATGCGCAAAAAGGGGGGCGGCTTCCGATCGGAAACCGCCCCCCCCTTTTTAATCCGAAATGCCTGGGGCTTATTCGGCCGAGGCGCCGCGCGCGTCTTCGACCTTGAACGTCACGGCCTGACCGCCGGACATGCCCGACACGCGGCCATTCTTCACCGCAAGGTTGAAGGCAACGGCATCGGGGTAACGACGGCCCGAAATCACCCTGCCGGTCTTGGTGTCCTTGACGGCATATACATAGGTATAGCCCTCATGCGTGAACTTCTGCTTGGCAGCGTCTTCGGCATGGGCCGGGGCGTTGACGGCGCCGGCGGCGAACAGGGCGGAAAGTACAAACTTGGACAGCATTCGCATGGGTAAACTCCTTGTGAATGCCGATCAAACACCTCTGGAATATTCTTTTCTGTTGACGTCGATTTATGGAGCGCCGCCAAAGGAGCACAATCGCAAACAAGGGCGGAACGATTGCGTTTCCCGCAATCGCCTTTCGACCCTTTGGCCTTTCAACTCTTTGACAGGGCGACGATATGCCTGAACTCCGCCTCTGTAAGCGGGGATACGGAAAGCCGCGACTGGCGGATCATCGCCATATTGGCCAGCGCCGGATCGGCCTTCATCGTCTTCAACGTGACCGGCTTGGCGAGCTTTTCCTTCGGCCCCACATGCACCGCCATCCACTTGCCCGTTTCGTCCGTGCTGTCTGGCACCGCCTCCTCGACGATCTCCATGATGCCGACCGCCTCGACCCCGATATTGCTGTGGTAGAAGATGGAAAGGTCGCCCTTGCGCATCGCCCTCATATGGCCCTGCGCGGCATGATTGCGCACGCCGTCCCACTCGGCCTTCCCCTTCTTGACCAGATCGTCATAGGAAAAGACATCGGGTTCCGATTTCATCAGCCAATAGTTCATGGCTTCTCCTTGCATCAGCCGCCAAGGACGATCAAGGATGCTCGCATGGCCAGCATGGCGCCGGACGGCGCGTCGGCTCTATCCAGTTGAGTTTCGGAGAATAACGTGTCGCAAACGGTGCCCGGACAAGTGCCCGTCCTGTCCATGGGCAATATGGACAAGGCCGACTTCGCCGCGGCTTTCGGCGGTTCCTTCCAGCGCTTCGGCTTCGCCATGGTGAAGGATCATGGCATGGACCAGGCGCTGATAGACAGGGGCTGGGCACTGGTCCGCCGGTTTTTCGCCCTGCCGGAGGGGGTGAAGCGCCGCTACGATGCCGCCAATAATGGGGGTCAGCGCGGCTACACGGCCTTTGGCGTGGAAATCGCCAGGGGCGCGAGCGAGAATGATCTCAAGGAATTCTGGCATGTCGGACGCGACCTGCCCGCGGGCGATCCGCTGGCGCAAAGCATGCCGCCCAATGTCTGGCCGGACGAACTGCCGGAATTCCACGCGACATTCGCGCCTCTCTATGCCGAATTCGACCGCGTCGGCGGGGAACTGCTGTCCGCCATCGCCCTGTTTCTGGGGCTGGAGGAGCAGTGGTTTGAAAGGCCGGTCGAAAACGGCAATTCAATCCTGCGCCTGCTCCATTATCCGCCCGTCTCTGCGCAAGCGCCGGGCATCCGCGCCGGCGCGCATGAGGATATCAACCTCATCACCCTGCTCCTGGGCGCGGAGGAAGGCGGGCTGGAGCTCAGGGATCGCGACGGCAACTGGCTGCCCGTGGTTCCGCCGCCCGGCGCCCTTGTCATCAATGTGGGCGACATGCTCCAGCGGCTGACCAACCATCATCTCCCCTCGACCAGCCACCGCGTCGTCAACCCGCCACCGGAACGGCGCGGCCATTCGCGCTATTCCATGCCCTTCTTCCTGCACCTGCGACCGGATTTCCTGATCGACGCGCTGCCCCAATGCGTGGATGCGGACCACCCCCGCCGCGACCCGCCGATCACCGCGCACGACTATCTGTCGGAACGGTTGCGCGAAATCGGCCTGATCAAGGGATAAGGGCGGCGATTCAGGAAAACCTGGGCCGGGAAAACCCGATGGAACAGGTTATCTGCGCCCGCGCGCCATGGTGATCCCGATCTCCTCGCCCTTCTCGCTCAGGGCCAGCTTGACGATCTTGACCTCGACATGGGTCACCTTGTCATCCTGCAGGAAGATCGTCTCGATGATATGGTCGGCCACCGCCTCGATCAGCGTGAAATGCTGCCCCTCCGGCAGAGCGGTGGTCGCGGCATGTTTCAGGTCCATGTAATTTTTGGACCGCGACAGCGGCGTGTCGGGATCATAATGATCCGCGATCTTCAACCGCGCCCTGATCGATATGCGCAGCGGTTGCGGCAGGTGCGTCTCCTCCGAATAGATGCCGGTCAGGACATCCACGTCCAGATTATTCACCTCCAACGTCAGAAAATCGTCAAATACGCTGTTCATAGCTCGCCACATTCGGGCCCTCCCTGCCGCGGGCGGGCCCCAGTTTAGACTTTTATTTTGCCAGCCACGCGCTAAAGCCCGCCGCTCTCGGCGCGTCCATGCGCCATTGAGGACGGATCGGCAAGACGTGTCTGTGATAGTGCCCCTCAAGATGATGTCGCATGACGCGGTTGAGCGGTTGCTGGATGCGGCCTTCGGCCCTGACCGGCACGGGCGCACCGCCTATATGATTCGCGACGGCATGCCATGGCTTCCCGAACTCTCCTTCGGCATGAGGGATGAGGACGGCCGGCTCATCGGTTCGCTGCAAAGCTGGCCCGTCGCGCTCGTCCATGCGGACGGCGGCCGGATGCCGCTCATCATGGTCGGCCCGGTCGCCGTCGATCCGGCGGTGCAGGGCACCGGGCACGGCCGCGCGATGATGGACGCCGTCGTCGCGGCCGCCCGCGCGCAGAACAGCGCCCCGCTGATGATGATCGGCGATCCGGAATATTATGGTCGCTTCTGGGGCTTTTCGGCGGAAGGAACCGGCGGCTGGAACTGCCCCGGCCCGTTCGAGCCGCGCCGCCTGCTGGCGCTGTCGGTCGACGGCCGGCCCATAGGGGGCACGGGCATGCTGGGTCCGCGCGCCATTGCCCGCGCCTGAAATTTCCCTTTTGCCTTCGCCTTCAAGCGCCCCTATCTCGGCCCCATGCCGATGGAGCCGCCCCCTGATCTTTCCAGCCTGTCGCTGACCGATGTCGCCTGCCTGCTGGCGGAAAAGCGCCTGCCGCCGGTCGAGAAATGGAATCCGGACCATTGTGGCGACAGCGACATGCGCATCGCCCGCGACGGCACCTGGTTCCACCAGGGTTCGCCCATCGGGCGGGAAGCCATGGTCCGCCTCTTCTCGACCATCCTGCGCCGCGAACCCGATGGCGGCTACGTCCTGGTCACGCCGGTCGAAAAGCTCTCGATCGAGGTGGAGGATGCCCCCTTCCTCGCCGTGGAGCTCAAGAGCGAAGGCGAAGGCCGGGCACGCAGCCTCGCCTTTCGGCTCAACACGGGCGATCTGGTCGCCGCCGGGCCGGACAACGCCCTTGTCCTGCGCGAAACGCCTGACGGACCGCATCCCTATCTCCACGTCCGCGGCGGGCTGGAGGCGCTGGTCGCCCGCAGCGTCTATTATGAACTGGTGAACCTGGCGCTGGACGAAGGCGCCGAACCAGTCGGCCTCTGGAGCAACGGCGCCTTCTTCGCGCTGGACGGGTCGGCATGACGCTGGCGGAACGGCTGCGGATCGCCCTGAAGGAGGGGCATGAGCGGGAGATCGGCCTGATGCCGTCCGACACCCGTGATCCCCGGATCGACGGCGACATCATGCTGTCTCCTGCGGCCGTGCTGGTCGCGATCACCGACCGTCCCGAACCCGGCCTGATCCTGACCCAGCGGTCCGCCAGGCTGCGCAAGCACGCCGGGCAAGTCGCCTTTCCGGGCGGCCGGGTCGACGACCACGACCCCGACGAAATCGCTGGCGCGCTGCGGGAAGCGCAGGAGGAAATCGGTCTCCTGCCCGACCTGGTCGACATCATCGGCACGTCTGACCGCTATCACACCTTCACCGGCTTCGACATCGTCCCCGTGTTGGGCGTGATCCCGCCCGACCTTCCCCTCCTCCCCCAGGAGGCCGAGGTCGCGGAACTGTTCGAACTACCCCTCTCCTATGCCCTCAATCCCGCCAACCGGATCAGAAAGTCCATGGAGTTTCAGGGCATTGAGCGGCATTATTACGAAATATTCTGGGAAGGACGACGCATCTGGGGCATCACCGCCGCCATCCTCGCCAATCTGTCGCGCAGGCTAGGCCATGACCAGCCTGCTGCCTGACGCCGACTGGCGCCACCGCCCCGGCCTGGACGCGCTGCTCGACGCGCTTGGCGCGGAACAGGGCCTCGTCCGCTTCGTCGGGGGCGCCGTCCGCGACGGCCTTCTGGGCCTGCCGGTCAACGATCTCGACATCGCCACCATATCGGAACCGCAGTCGGTCATCGACCGCCTCAGGGCCGCCGGAATAAAGGCCGTGCCCACCGGCGTCGACCATGGCACGATAACGGCCGTCATCCATGGCTGGCCGGTGGAGATCACGACCCTGCGCCGCGACGTCAGCACGGACGGCCGCCGCGCCACCATCGCCTATACCCATGACTGGCGCGAAGACGCCGCCCGGCGGGATTTCACCATCAACGCGCTCTATGCCGACCCGCTCACCCACGCCATCACCGATTTCTTTGGCGGCGTCGCCGATCTGCGCGCGCATCGCGTCCGCTTCATCGGCGATGCAAACGCCCGCATCGCGGAGGATCATCTCCGCATCCTGCGCTATTTCCGCTTCCTGGCCCGCTTCGGCCATGACGAGCCGGATGTGGAGGCTTATGCCGCCTGCCGCGAAGCCGCCAACAGCCTGATGGCCCTGTCGCGCGAACGCATCGCGGACGAACTGCTCAAGCTGCTCGCCCTGCCCGCCCCTGTGGCCTCGCTCCAGCTCATGGTCGACGGCGGCATATTGCTGCCCGTCCTTCCGGAGATCGACCAGGACGGGCTGGCCCGCCTGTCCACACTGATGCAGCGGGAAGCCGCCTCCGGCACCAGTCCGTCAGCCCTGCGCCGTCTTGCCGCCCTGCTCGCCCATGATCCGCGCACCGCCGAACAAGTGGGCGCGCGCCTCAAATTGTCCAACAAGGCCCGCAAGCGCCTGGCCACCGCGCTGGAGGGCGCCACGGCCCCCATGCCCCCTCGCGCCCTCGCCTTCCGGATCGGCGTGGAGGGCGCGATCGACCGCATCCTGCTCGATTCTTCGGCTCCGCTCGACGGCCTGAAGACACTCGCTGACTGGACGCCGCCACGCCTGCCTCTGGGCGGCGGCGCCCTCATCGCCCGCGGCCTTCAGCCCGGCCCGGATGTGGCAAAAGCCCTGGCCGAGGTCCAGGACATCTGGGTTGCGGAGGGTTTTCCCGACGAAGCCCGCCTCGCCGAAATCGCGGATCAGACCGTTTCGAAATTCCAGCGCGCCCGCCAATAGTCATAGGCGTCGCTCTCCGGCATCGGCCGCGCGAAATAATATCCCTGCCCCTGCCAGCAGCCCATATTCTGCAGCGCATGGGCAAGCTGCTGCGTCTCGATCCCTTCGGCCGTGACACGCAGTCCCAGCGATTCGGCCAGCGACAGGATGGTGCGGACCATGACCACCTTGTCCCGGTCCTCCAGCATGGAGGTCACGAAACTGCGGTCGATCTTCAATATGTCGATCGGCAGGCTGTGCAGGCTCGCCAGGTTGGAATAGCCGGTGCCGAAATCGTCCATGGCGATCGGCATTTGCAGGTCCTTGAGCGCGAACAGCAGCTTACGCGCCTTTTCCGGGTCCGCCACGATCGCGCTTTCGGTCAGCTCCGCGGTCAGGCGATTGCCCGAAATTCCCGAATAACGCAGCGCTTCCTCGAACATGGAGGCGACATCGTCACGCGCCATCTGGATGGGGGACAGGTTCACATTGATGCCGACGGGCAGCGACTGTCCGAATTTCGCGTCCCACCGGCTGAGCGCCTGCGCCGCCTCATAGGCAGCCCAGCGACCCAGCGAGGTGATCTGGCCACTCTCTTCCGCCACGGCAATGAACTCGGCGGGCGACACATGGCCCAACTCTTCATCCTGCCATCGGGTCAGGGCCTCGAAGCCCGTGATTTCGCCAGTCTGCAGATGGATCAGCGGCTGGAATGCCAGGGTCAGTTCTCCCTGCGCCAGCGCGTCGCGCAACCGGCTCTCGACGGAAAAGCGCCGCTGCGCTTCCTTCAGCACGCCGTTGCGATAGATTTCCACCTTGCCGCTGCGCTTGGCGATCTTCACCGCGGCCTGCGCCTTGCGCACCACATCCTCCGGGTCTTCGGTCAGGCTGGTCGACAGGGCGCATCCGATCGCGCAATCGACCCGGATCTGCAAATCGCTCAACCTGATCGGATAGCTCAGCCCATCACGAATGCGCTGAACAATATGAAGAGCATCCGACAAGCCATTGTTCAGGCGTGCAAAAATAGCAAAGTCATTGCCGCCGATGCGGGCCAGCACGTCCCCCTGCCGCAGGCTGGACTTCAACCGCTTGGCCACGGTGATCAGCAATTCGTCGCCGGCCATTGGCCCCAGCGACTCATTGACCCGACTGAACCGGCTCAGGTCGATGGCAAGGATGCCGAACTGCGCATTGTCGGGCCAGCTCGTATTGGCCAACCGGTCCTCGATCTCCTCGCCGAACCCCGTCCGGTTGGGCAATGCCGTCAGACCGTCGGACAGCAATTCCCGCCGGAGATTCTTCTCCATCGTGCGGTCGCTGGTGCGATCAAGCGCCGTGAACAGGAAAAGGTCGGACTCGCCGTCCCGCTTGGGCAGGCGTCCGACCGAGCAGCAGAAATATTCCGGCCCCAGCGATCCGTCGCGGCGCAATTCGAAACTTTCCGAATCACGGCCCGACCGGACGCTCTGCACGATCCGGTCGCGCCATTCGGCAGCGTGCGGTTTTTCCGGCTCGCCTGAACCACTCACCCTGAAACGGTGGTGGAACGGCGCATTGGCAACTACGGTTGATAAATGATTGTTTGCAAAGGAAAGTACCGCTGCGGGATAAGGCAGCGCCGCCAGCCATTCGGTGATCGCCAACCCATGCGAAAGATGCGCTCCGTCCTGCCCCGCAAGGAGCTGTCCGCCCGGCATTGAGATTGGCCGATCGCGCATCGACATGGATTCCATAGGGCCGGCGATAGGCCCAAAGGGTAAATTTTCGGGAAACAACATTCCCGATTCCGACGCGATGGCAATAAAAAATCGCTTTCTCAGAAACGGTTATCGCGTGGAAAGCCGGTTGGCGGCATCCGCCCCGCCGCGCCCCTTGCAACGCGCCATGGCGTCATGTCCGCTTCCGTGCGAACCCGCCCGGATTCTCCCCCCATGGCCCAGCTCAGGCCATCCGACAGGCGGAACGCGATCGCGTCGGACAGGCCGCCGTCACGATAGCGCTGCATCTGCACGCCCTGCCCCCGCGCCATGCGCGGCATTTCGATCAGCGAGAAGACCAGCAGCTTCCGGTTTTCACCCACCACGGCGACGCTGTCCGCCTCCGGCGCGATGGGATGCACGACACTCAGCTTCGCGCCGGTGCGTACATTGACCACCTGCTTGCCCTTGCGCGTCTCCGCGATCACATCGGCGACCGTCGCAACGAAGCCGCGCCCGTCCGAGGATGCAAGCAGCAATTCGCCGCCGACGCGGGCAGGCAGAAGCGCCACGATATTGCCGGTGCCGTCCATGTCGACCAGCGATCGCACCGGGTCGCCAAAGCCGCGCCCGCCCGGCAGCTTGTCCGCGCCCAGCGTGAAGATGCGCCCGGTCTCCGTCGCCAGCAGCAGCTTGTCGGTGGTCTGCGCGTGGAAGGCGATCATCGGACCATCGCCTTCCTTGAATTTCAGCGTGTCGGCCGAGGCCAGGTCGCGATGCCCGCTCATCGCCCTGATCCAGCCGCGTTCGGACAGGATCACGGTGATCGGCTCGCGCTCGATCATCGCCTCCAGCGGGATTTCCCGCGCCGGCGCCGCTTCCTCGACCAGCGTGCGCCGGCGGCCGAAATCGCTTTCGGGCGAATAGCGCTTGCGAAGGTCGGCCAGGTCCTTCTTCAACCGCGTCCGCTGCCGCGCCGGGCTTTCGACCAGCCTGGTCAGCTCGTCGCGTTCCTTCAGCAATTCGGAATGCTCGCGCCGCAGCTCCATCTCCTCCAGCTTGCGCAAGCTGCGCAGCCGCATGTTGAGGATCGCCTCGGCCTGCCGGTCGTTCAGGCCGAACTCGGCCATCATCACCTCCTTGGGCTCATCCTCGGTCCGGATGATCTCGATCACCCGGTCCAGGTTCAGATAGGCGATGATATAGCCGTCCAGCAGCTCCAGCCGCGCCGCGATCTTGTCCAGCCGGTGCTGCGCGCGCTTCACCAGAACGTCGATCTGGTGCCTCAGCCATTCGACAAGGACGGTCTTCAGGCCCAGAACGCGGGGCGTGCGCGTCGCGTCGAGCACATTCAGGTTCAAGGGAAAACGGTTTTCCAGATCGGTCAGCCGGAACAGGCTGTCCATCAGCACGTCCGGATCGACGGTGCGCGCGCGCGGCTCGATGACGATGCGGATCTCCGTATCGCTCTCGTCGCGCACATCGGCCAATATGGGCAGCTTCTTGTCGTTGATCAGCACGGCGATCTGCTCGATCAGCTTGGATTTCTGCACCTGAAAGGGGATCTGCGTGACCACCGCGACCCAGGTACCGCGCCCGCCATCCTCCTTGTGCCAGCGCGCACGGGTTCGAAACGATCCCCGCCCCGTCGCATAAGCCTCTGAAATCATGGAAGCACTGTCCACCAGCACGCCACCAGTGGGAAAGTCCGGACCGCGCACGATCTGCATCAGCTCGGCATGTTCGGCTTCCGGATTTTCGATCAGCAGGCTCGCCGCATCGATCAGTTCCGCGACATTGTGCGGCGGGATGCTGGTCGCCATGCCGACAGCGATACCGGTGGCGCCGTTGGCCAGCAGATTGGGGAACAGGCCGGGAAAGACCTCCGGCTCCTGGTCCTCGCCATTATAGGTCGGGCGGAATTCGACGGTGCCTTCGTCCAGCCCCGCCATCAGGTCGGCCGCGGCCTGGGTCAGCCGCGCCTCGGTATAGCGCATCGCCGCCGCATTATCGCCGTCGATATTGCCGAAATTGCCCTGCCCATCCACCAGCGGCGTGCGCAGCGAGAAATCCTGCGCCAGACGCACCATGGCGTCGTAGACCGAGGCATCGCCATGCGGGTGATATTTGCCGATGACGTCACCAACCACGCGGGCGCATTTCTTGTACGACGTGGTGTTGCGCGCCGGATTGGCGACCAGCACGTCGGGCGACGCGCCGCCCGGCTCCATCCGCAGCAGCCGCATCGCCCACAGCAGCCGCCGGTGCACCGGCTTCAACCCGTCGCGCAGGTCCGGCAACGACCGCGCCGTGATGGTGGAAAGCGCATAGACGAGATAGCGCTGGGACAGCGCATCGTCGAACGGGTGATCCTTGATAGCGTCGAACGGGTCGCGAAATTCGGTCATCGCAGGGGGGAATAGCAGTGCCGCGACGAAACGGAAACGGGGTTTAATCCTGAAGATGCCGACCGGAATGGCTCAGGCCAATCGCAACCTGCCCCGCGACCGCCACGCGCGCCTGCCTCTCCGCCGTGCTCCCGCCATCCCGCCGTGCTCCTGCGAAGGCAGGAGCCCAGTTCCGACGCCGCGATTTCATGCCGCGACAGAAACGGCATCCCATAAACCGCTAGCCCGCGTCCCACCCCTCCGCA
>Ga0207702_10004664_pt1 | contig 12107 bp, 15 predicted proteins | sample KBSCornC62_FD_184302 | JGI IMG/M metagenome (GOLD analysis project Ga0207702, IMG submission 184302) | Corn rhizosphere microbial communities from Kellogg Biological Station, Michigan, USA - KBS Corn C6-2 (SPAdes) (version 2) | ecosystem: Host-associated > Plants > Roots > Rhizosphere > Soil ...
CAGCTCCCCGGTCACGCGGCTCTTCGCGCCGCGCTCGCCCTGCCCGTGCTGCACCGTCTTCACCTGCATGTCCTGCCAGTTCTTGCGGAAGCTGCAGATGATGCCGCCGTGGCGCGCGCTCTCGCGGTAGGCGTCGTTCCAGCCCTCCCAGACGCAGATCGCGGCGAGATGCGGGGGCTTCGCCGCCGCGGCGCGCCACTGGTTGCTCGCGTAGTACGAGATGCCGTTCATGCCCACTTTCCCGCTGCACCAGGGCTGCGCGGCGGCCCATTCGATGCACTGGTAGATGTCGCGCGTCTCGCGCGAGTTGTTGTGGCAGAGCTGGCCGGGCGAGCGGCCGGCGCCGCGCGAGTCGACCCGGATCACTGCGTAGCCGTCGGGCACCCACTTCTCGGGATCGACCACCTCCCAGTTCTGGTAGCGGTTCGAAGAGCCGGCCAGCGCGTCGGGGTTCTCGCGCGCCATGATTTCCCATGCCGTCTTGTACCCGTCCTGGAAGGCGAGGCCCTTGCCGTAGGGCCCGTAGCTCAGGAGGGCGGGAAATCTGCCTTCGCCGTCCGGGCGGAAGACGTCGGCGCGCAGCACGAGGCCGTCGTCCACCCGGATCGGGACGTCCCATTCGATCTTCATGAAGTTATTCTAGTTGGAGCAGCTCGATCAGCGTCGGGCCGTATCGCTCGAGCTTGCGCATGCCGATGCCTGGAATGGCCGACAAGGCATCGAGGTCGCGCGGCCGCGCCGCGGCGATCGCGGCGAGCGTCGCATCGTGGAACACGACGTACGGCGGCACCGACTGGCTGCGCGCCTGCGCGGTACGCCACGCCTTGAGCCGCTCGAATACTTCCGGATTGACGGCGGATCCGATGTGAGCCTTGGCCGGCCTGGACCGCGACTTGCGCCCGCTAGCGCGGCGCATCTCCACGCGCTGCTCGCCCTTGAGGACCGGGCGGCTCGCCTGCGTCAGGCGCAGAGCGCCGTAGGAGTCGTGGTCCGGGCGCGCATAGCCGAGCGCCACGAGCTGGCGGAACACGCTGCGCCAGGTCGGCTCGTCCAGGTCCGCGCCGATGCCGAACACGCCGAGCTCGGCGTGATTCCACTGCTCGACGCGGTCGGTGGCCTTGCCGCGCAGCACATCGATGAGGTGCACGGCGCCGAAGCGCTGGCCGGTGCGGTAGATGCACGAGAGCGCCTTGCGCGCGGCGTCGGTCGCATCCCAGGTCTGCGGCGGATCGAGACAGGTATCGCAGTTCCGCAGGGTGGGCCTTCCTCGCCAAAGTAGTGCAGCAGCCGCACGCGCCTGCAGCCGGCGCTCTCGCAGAAGCCGAGCAGCGCATCGAGCTTCGCGAAGGACACGCGCCGGAACTCCTCACTGCCCTCGGACTGCTCGAGCATGCGGCGCAGGTTCACGAGATCGCCCAGGCCGTAGGTCATCCACGCATCCGCCGGCTCGCCGTCGCGACCGGCGCGGCCGGTTTCCTGGTAGTACGCCTCGATGCTCTTCGGCAGATCGAGGTGCGCGACGAAGCGCACGTCGGGTTTGTCGATGCCCATGCCGAAGGCGATCGTGGCGACGATGACCTGGCCCTCCTCGCGCTGGAACCGCTCCTGGTTTGCGGCGCGCGCCGCCGGGTCCATCCCCGCGTGGTAGGGCAGCGCGGCGATGCCTTCCCCCGCGAGCCAGGCGGCCGTTTCGTCGACCTTCTTGCGCGACAGGCAGTAGACGATGCCCGCTTCCCCCGGATGCTGCTCGCGGATGAAGCGCAGCACCTGGGCGCGCGCATCGAGCTTCTCGACGACCGTGTAGCGGATGTTGGGTCGGTCGAAGCTGGAGATGAAAAGGCGCGCGCCCTCCAGCGCGAGCCCGCGCACGATCTCGGCGCGGGTATGCGGATCCGCGGTGGCTGTGAGCGCGATGCGCGGCACGTCCGGGAAGCGCTCGTGCAGCACCGAGAGCTGCAGGTACTCCGGCCGGAAGTCGTGGCCCCATTGCGACACGCAGTGCGCCTCGTCGATCGCGAAGAGCGCGAGCCTCGATCCTTCGAGAAGATTCAGCGTGCGCGGCATCAGCAGCCGTTCGGGCGCTACGTAGAGCAGGTCGAGCTCACCATTGGAAAAATCTTTTTCGATGAGCTGGGCTGCGCGCGCTTCCAGCGTCGAATTCAGGAACGCCGCGCGCACGCCGAGCTGGCGCAGCGCCGCCACCTGGTCCTGCATCAGCGCGATGAGCGGCGACACCACGATCGCGGTGCCCTCGCGCAGCAGCGCCGGCAGCTGGTAGCACAGCGACTTGCCTCCGCCCGTGGGCATCAGCACCAGCGCGTCGCCGCCCGCGGCGACGCGCAGCACGATCTCCTCCTGCGCCCCGCGCCAGCCGGCGTGGCCGAAGACGCTTTTCAGGAGGTCGAGGGCCCGGCCCGTCAACGCTCGGGCCGATCCTGCATGGAGCCCCGCATTTCACCCAATTGCGCCGAGAGCGAGTTCTCGATTTCGCTGAGCCGGGTGTCGAGATGGGCGCGCAGCTCGGTAAAGCGCGACGCCTCGGCCTGGTCGGCGAGCTCGCGGCTCGCCTGCAGCTCCTTCTCGCGACGGCGCCACTCGAAGATCACCGTGGTCTGCAGGTAGACCACGTAGAGCAGAAACAAGGCGGTGAGGATTCCCAGCAGGGCAAGCATGATGAGGCCGAGCGGCGCCTGGACGTGGGCCACGCCGAAGGACAGCGTGGTGGGCGCGACGAAGGCGCTCCAGTTCAGCACGGCGAAGATCACGACCAGCGCAAGGACGACGAGCAGGGCGACTGTGCGAAGAGGCATGGGCGCACCATAATTACCACAGCTGCCCCAACCCATGGAGAAATGAAATGAACCCTGCACTCGCCGCCGGAGCCGCCGCTCTCTACGCCCTCGCCTTCGCGTCAGCCGCCTCCGCCCAGAGCGGCAACAACCTCGAGATCATCCACCATCCGAACTACGACAAGAGCGTCTTCATGCCGTTCTCGCCCGCGATCAAGGTGAAGAGCGGCAAGATCCTGTGGCTCGCGGGCGGCACGGCGCTGCCGGTCTACCACGACCACCCGCACAAGCGCGAGCAGGTCCTCCAGTACCTCGGCAACGACCTCGAGGCCCAGATCCGGCGCACCATGGACGGCATCATGGAGACGCTGAAGGCCGCCAACGCCTCGCCCAAGGACGTGGTCCACGTCTTCATCTTCCGCACCCGGCCGCGCACCGGCGACATCGGGCGCTCGAGCGCGGTGGTCAATTCCTACTTCGCGCCCTTCAACCACAAGCCGGCCACCACCAACATGGCCGTGCTCGAGCTGGGCGAGCCCGAGCAGCTGGTCGAGATCCAGGTGGTCGCGGTGGTTGACAACTAAGAGGGTTCTACTCGCCTTCCCAATAGCCGACCTGCGAATCCGAGCGGTTGACGTAGCGGATCGAATCGGAGAGCACCCCGATCTTGCCGGAGTCGGGGTACTCGCAGACCTCGGGGTACTGCATCGTGCTGACGGCGAGGTATTTCAGCTCGTCGGCGCCGGTGTTGACGATCTGGTGCGCGAGCTCCGGCCCGCCCGGGGGGCAGGCAATGAAGTCGCCGGCACGGACCGGGAAGGTCTCCGCGCCGATGCGCACCTCGCCGCGGCCCTGGAGGATGTAGAACATCTCCTCGTTCGAGCGGTGGTTGTGGAACGGATAGGCGCGCTTTCCCGGCGGCACGGCGGTCAGGTTGTAGCCGAGCTTCTTCGCGCCGATCTGCCGGCCGATCTGGCCGGTGCGCGCGTCGAAGCGCTCCGCCGCGGCGCCCTGCGGCGCGAACTGAGGCGGACGCGGCTCCAACGCCACGTCGGCGATATTGATGATGTGCTTGTTCATTGAATTTCGAGGAGCCCCTTTACGGGGCTAATGGCCTGTGTACATCCCGAAGAAAGACCGTGAGATCGGTGGTCGGTGGACGCGCCGGAACCTCGTACATCATCTGCGCGACGAAGCCGCGGTGGTAGCTCGTATGGTTGACCAGGTGCTGCAGCATCTCGCCGCGGGTCATGGCGCCTTCGCCGCCGCCGACGAACGTGAATTTCACTTTCTCACCTAACGCCGCGTCGGCGATTCGATCGCTCCAATCGATGTACCAGTGGTCGAGGTCCTCCTGCGCGCGCCACAGCTCGGCGAGCGGCGGATGGTCCGGCGTGTTGCGCGCGCTGTAGGCGTGGCTGCGGCCTTCCAGGTGCGCCTGGAAGATGCGGTCGATCACGTAGTTGTGGTTCAGCGTGTGCACCATGTTCCGGAACACGCTGCGCCGCGGCTTCACCGCCTCGCCTTCCGGCAGCGCCGCCACCGCGGCGAAGATGAACTCGTTCGCCCACGCGTTGTAGCGCGTGAGCGTCCGGGCATCACTTCGCTGCACGCTAGAAACCTATGGTGAGTCCGACGTTGAGGACCGGATAGTACTTCGCGTTCTTCAGCTTGTCCTCGAGCTGCGCCTGCTGCGAGGCGACCTGGCTCTGGAGCGAGCTGCACTGCCCCGCCGAGAGCGAGCCGCAGTTGGCGGTGAGCGAGGCTTGAGGCGAGCCCTGGAACATCACGCCCAGGTCGGCGTAGAAATTGACGCCCGCTCCCGACACACGTCCGTAGCCGATGCCGAGGTACGGCGCCGCACTGTTGCCCGGCTTCACCGTGCCGCTGATGCTGCCGCCGTTCACCTGGTCGCTCTGCACGTCGAACTTATTCTGGTTGAAGATGAAGCCCCCGGTGAAGCGGAAGAGCGGCCCGAGCGGGGCGAAATCGAGGAAGGTGTTGAGGTTCGAGAGCTTGAGCTTGCCGTGGTAGGTGATGTTGGTGTCGACGTCGTGGTCCACGCTGCCGCCCGAGTATCCGAGCCGGGCGCTCAGCGTCGGCGCGAGGTCCCACGCGACGTCGGCGCCGAGGCCGGTCGTGCCGATGCGCGCCCCGATGCCCGCCGCCTGCGCCGACCCGGCCGCGGCGAGGGCAAGTCCCGCCACTGTGAATTTGAGCGTTCTCATGGGGACTCCACTAGGTTGAGATAACCGGACTGTACCGACCGGCGCAGGGGGCTTCCATGGCCCAGTTGGCATTTAGCAACGAAAACGGTTCTAAGCACTACAAAATGAAGCTCACCGCGCCCAGCGACGCGAGCTCCATCGCATCCAGGATCGCCTCGCGTCCCGCGATCTTGAGCCGTCCGTCCTCCTTGCGCAGGAGATAGCGGTAGCGGCCGACATACTGCCGCGCGTCGTCGTTGCTGCGATAGCGGTAGACGGCGAAATTCGCCTCCACGCGCAGCGGCTGCCGTTCCACGATTCTCACGTTGGTAATCAACCGGCGGGTACGCGACGGCGGAAACTCGGCGTGCGCGTTGCGGTCCTTCAGGCGCGCGACGCGCGAGCGGATCCGGGCGATGTCGTCGGCGATGGTAAAGAGCGTGCCGCCCGGATCGGACTCGGGCCGGTCGTTGGACGGCACGCGGTAGTAAGCGTCGGCGGTGAGCAGCGCGAGCCACTCGTCGAGCTTCCAGGCGTCGAGGAGCGCGGCTTCCTCGTACAGGAAGGCCTCTACCTCTTGCCGTGTCATCGGGACATCAGGTTGTCCCATTGGATCCAGAACGCACGCAAGTGGAGCTCGTCGGTGTTGAGCTGCTCGCCCTCTTTGGCCATGCCGCGGCTCATCGGCGACCAGGGCACCTCGCGGTAGGCGGCGAGGCCCTGCTGCACGGATTCGAGCGCGGCGATGTCGTCGGGCGTGGCGAAGCCGCCGGGCCCGTAGAAGGTGAGGAAGCTGTCGAGCCGCACCGCGCGCGCGGTGGCGCTCTCCTCCTTCGGTCCGAGGGCCCAGGCGGTCACGCGCATGCGGTCGGCGGAGAGCGGCTGGAAGGTCCGGATGGTCACCGAAGAGCCGTCGGCGAGGACCAGGTTCGGGAACACGATCAGGTTGCGGTTGGTGTCGGCCACTCGCGCGGCGCGCGCTTCGCCCAGGCGCGCGACGAGCTCGGCGCGGATCTTCTCGAGCTCGGGCTTCGCCGCCTCGCCGTAGATGGGGATCCAGCGCGCCACCGGCCGGCCGCGGAAATTGACGTTGTCGGTCGTGGCGTGCCCGTTGCCGAGATCCTTGCCCACGCCGTGCGCCGGCAGCATGTGCCCCTTCTCGGGCCGCTTCATCTCGACGCCCGAGTTCTTGAGGTAGTCGAGCCAGGTGGAATGGGTGCTGAGGAGGTGATAGTCGTCGAAGCTGTTCTCGACCAGGAGCTTCCAGTTCGCACGGATGTCGTATTCCTGCGTGCCCTGGATGACCTGCATCTCGCCCGAGGGTGACTGGTCGATCACCAGGTCGATGTACTCCTTCGCGTTGCCGAGGTATTCGTCGAGCGAAACCGCATCGGCATCGAAATTCAGGAACACGAAGCCGCGATACGCATCTACTTTGGGAGGTTGTTTCAAGGAAAACTGCTTCTTGTCAAAGCCAGGCGGGTAGGCCGACTGCCCCGGCACCGCATAGAGGCCGCCGTCGCGGTCGTAGGTCCAGCCGTGATAGAAGCAGGTGTAGCGCTCGGCGTTCCCTTCGCGGCTGCGGCACACGAGCGAGCCGCGATGCCGGCAGGTATTCAGGAACACGCGGACCTGGTTCTCGCCGTTTCTGCAGAAGATCAGCGGCCGGCCGGCGACGAGCCGCGTCTTGAAATCGCCGGGCGCGGCAAGCTCCGACTCGTGCCCGACGTAGATCCAGCAGCGGTCGAAAATGCGCCGCTGCTCGAGATCGTGGATCGCGGGGTCCACCAGCGCCGCGCGGTTCACCTCGAAGCGAAATGCCTGCGGCTCGTTGACGACCAGGCGCATGGAACGCCTCATTATAATGAGCACGCCATGAGAACCCTTTGGCTGGCGCTCGCCGCGCTCTGTTTTTCGCTATCCACGCTCGCCCAGGACTTTCCCAGCCGCCCGGTGCATGTCATCGTGCCCTATACGCCGGGCACCGGCGCCGACATCCTCGCGCGCCTCCTCGGGCCGAAGCTCGGCGAGCGCTGGAAGGTCGCCGTGGTCGCCGAGAACAAGCCCGGCGCCACCGGCAACATCGGCGCCGAGTTCGTCGCCAAGGCGGAGCCCGACGGTCACACCCTGCTCTTCGTCGCGACCTCTTTCGGCACCACGCCGGCGCTGCAGAAGGCCCTGCCGTACGACCCGGTGAAGAGCTTCGAGCCGGTGGCCCTGATCGCAACCAGCGGGCTGGTGGTCGTGGTGAATCCGAAGGTACCGGCGCGCTCGATGAAGGATCTGATCGCGCTCACGAAGCGCCAGCCCGGCCAGATGCACTACTCATCGCCCGGCAACGGCGGGCCGCAACATCTCGCCATGGAGCTGATCAAGCTCGAGACCGGCATGAGCATCGTGCACGTGCCGTACAAGGCGGCCGCGGGCGCGCTCACCGACGTCGTGGGGGGGCATATCGAGGCCACGATCGCTGCGGTGCAGACCGCGCACCCGCACGTCCAGGCAGGCAGGCTGCGCGCGCTCGCCGTCATGAGCGATGAGCGCTCTCCAGCCTATCCCGACGTTCCGACGATGAAGGAGCAGGGCCTGCCCGACCTCGAGGTCGAGACCTGGTACGGCTCTTTCGTGCCCGCGGGCACGCCGGAAGCCGTGATCCGCGAGATCAACGCCGGCATCAATGCCGCGCTCAAGGACACGCAGGTGCGCGAGGCGATCGAGAAGCAGGGCATGACGCCCGTCGGTGGGGCGCCGCAGCGCCTCGGCAACCTGGTGAAGAGCGAGCTGCCGCGCTGGAACCGGGTGGTCAAGGAAGCCGGAATCAAGGCCGACTGAGAGGGAAACGATTACGGAACAGCTCGAAGATCTGGTTGCCGCCTACCGCATCCTCGCGGCGCACGGCGTGATCGACGCCTATGGACACGTCAGCTTGCGCTCGCCGCGCAATCCGCAGCGCTATTACCTTGCGCGCTCCGTCGCCCCTGAATTGGTGGAAGAGAGAGATCTGATCGAGTACGACCTCGACAGCCGTCCGCTCGACCCCGAAGTTGGCAAACCGGGCCGCGAGTCGGTGAACGAGCGCTTCATCCACGGCGAGATCTACCGCGCCCGCCCCGAGGTGATGTGCGTGGTGCACAACCACTCGCCCTCCGTCATTCCGTTCAGCGTCACGGGCGTGCCGATGCGCGCGCTCTACCACATGGCTTCCTTCATCGGCGAGGGCCTGCCGAACTTCGAGATCAGGGACGTGCGCAAGGGCACCGATCTCCTGGTGAAGGACGCGGTTCTGGGCAAGGCGCTTGCGGTGACCCTGGCGAAGAAGCCCGCCGCGCTGATGCGCGGCCACGGCTCGGTGGTAGTCGGCGAGAACCTGCCGCGCGCGGTCGGGCGCAGCGTCTATCTGGAGCAGAGCGCGCGCATGCAAATGCAGGCGATGGCGCTCGCCGGCGCAAGCGGCAGCATCACTTATTTGGACGACGCCGAAGTGCACGCTTCGGTCGCGCGCCAGGACTACTACCGCGCCTGGCCCCTCTGGCGCGCCAAGGCTTTGCAGCGTTCATGAATCGAGACCTCTGCGCGCTTACAGCGTGCGAGTTGTTGGAAGGCTTCCGCACCCAGACCCTCTCGCCGGTCGAGGTCACCAAGGCGGTCCTCGCCCGGATCGAAGCGCTCAATCCGCGGCTGAACGCCTTCAATCTGGTCTCGGACCAGGCGCTCGACGAGGCCAAGGCCTCCGAGACGCGCTGGTCGAGCGGCCAGCCTAAGGGCCTGCTCGACGGCGTGCCGGTGTCGATCAAGGACATCATCCTGACGCGCGGCTGGCCGACGCTGCGGGGCTCGAAGACGGTGAGCCCGAAGGGCCCGTGGAACGAGGACGCGCCCGCGACCGCGCGGCTGCGCGAGCACGGCGCGGTGCTCATCGGCAAGACCACCACGCCCGAGTTCGGCTGGAAAGGCGTGACCGACAGCCCGCTCACCGGGATCACGCGCAACCCGTGGAATCCGGACAAGACGCCAGGCGGCTCCTCGGGCGGCGCCGCGGTCGCGGTGGCCTGCGGCATGGGCGCGCTCGCGGTGGGCACCGACGGCGGCGGCTCGATCCGGATTCCGTCGAGCTTCACCGGGATCTTCGGCATCAAGCCTTCGTTCGGCCGCGTGCCCGCCTGGCCGCTCTCGCCCTTCGGCACGGTGGCGCACCTCGGCCCGATGACCCGCAGCGTGACCGACGCCGCGCTCATGCTGAGCGTGATGTCGCTGCCCGACGCGCGCGACTGGCACGCCCTGCCCTACGAGCCGCGCGACTACCGCGCCGGGCTCGAGGACGGCGTCCGCGACCTGCGCATCGCGTACTCGTCGAACCTGGGCTACGCCGACGTCGATCCCGAGGTCGCCGGCATCGTGCGCGGCGCGATCGGCGTCTTCGCCGAGCTCGGCGCACGCGTGGACGAGCGGCATCCGGGATTCGAGAACGCCGGCCCGATCTTCCAGACGCACTGGTTCTCGGGCGCCGCGGCGCTGATCCGCACGGTGAAGGACACGAAGCCGGTCGACCCGGGCCTCCTCGAGGTCGCGGCGCAGGGCGAGAAAATCACCGCCGCCGAGCTGATGGACGCGCAGATGAAGCGCGGCGCGCTCGGCACGCACATGAATCTCTTCCACCGCGACTACGACCTCCTCGTCACGCCGGCGCTCGCGGTCGCCGCCTTCGACGTCGGCCAGGAGACGCCGGTCAAGGGACGCTGGACCGACTGGACGCCCTTCACCTACCCGTTCAACCTCACCGGGCAGCCCGCGGCGGCGATTCCCTGCGGGTTCACGAAGGCGGGCCTGCCCGTCGGCCTGCAGATCGTCGGGCCGCGCTTCGCCGACGCCCTCGTACTGCGCGCCGCGCGCGCCTTCGAGACCGCCCGGCCCGTCAAACTGCCCGATCTTTCGTAGGAGACGAACATGAAGATTGGCGTTCTTGGATCAGGTGATGTAGCGAAGGCGCTGGCCGCCGGCTTTCTCAAGCATGGCCATGAGACCACGATGGGCACGCGCGATCGCGCGAAGCTCTCGGAATGGGCGGCGACTCAGAATCCGCGCGCCAGGATCGGCAGCTTTGCCGAGGCCGCCGCCTTCGGCGAAGTCGTCGTCCTGGCGGTGAAAGGCTCCGCTGCAGCGGATGCGCTGCGTGCGGCCGGCGGCGGAAATCTGTCCGGCAAGCCCGTCATCGACGCAACGAACCCCATCGCCGATGCGCCGCCAAGCGACGGCGTGCTCAAGTTCTTCACCAATCTCGACGAATCCCTGATGGAGCGGCTGCAGCGCGAGTTCGGGAACGCGCGTTTCGTAAAGGCCTTCAACTCGGTAGGCAGCGCGCGCATGGTCAATCCGCAGTTCGCCGGCGGCAAGCCGACCATGTTCATCTGCGGGAACGACGAGGCGGCCAAGAAGACGGTCGGCCGCCTGCTGGAACAGTTCGGCTGGGAGGCGGCCGACATGGGCAAGGTCCAGGGCGCCCGCGCCATCGAGCCTCTGTGCATGTTGTGGTGCATCCCCGGTTTTCTGCGCAATGAGTGGACCCATGCTTTCAAGCTGCTCAGGTGAAGCCAGCCGCGGGAGCTTGCTCGTCTCGCACCTTAGGCTTGCTCGTCTCGCACCTTAGGCTTGCGCGACTCGCGCCTTAGTAATAGCGTTCCGCTCCAGGAGGACAACAACAATCGCCATGCCGGACAACGAGGCGGCCAGAATCGCGGCCGCCGCGCGGCGCTTTCTGAGCCTCTTCTCGCTCAACGACGCGGCGAAGATCGCTGCCTGCTACACCGACGACGCCGAGATCCTCGCCACCAACAGGATTCCGATCCGTGGCCGCGCCGCGATCGAATCCGTGTTCAAGTTCACCAACCGCCCCGGACATACGCTCGAGTTCCAGACCGCGGAGCTCGATGTCCAGGGGAACACCGCGATCGAGATAGGCGCCTACGTGCGCAGGCAGAGGGACGGCTCGACCTTCAATCGCGGGCGCTACATCGTGATCTGGAAGCGCGTCGGCGACGAGTGGAAGATCCACCGCGACATGTTCGCGAGCCAGCCGGGCGTCGGGTTGGGGCGCCCGACATGAGCTGGGTCACGGCCAATAATCTGGCGGGCTTGCGTCGCCGCAAGGTTGAGGTGCAGCCATGAAAATCGACGGCGGCTGCCACTGCGGGGATCTAGGCTCGGTGAAGAAGGTCCCGCGCCAGCCCTAGCCAGCCGCCCGCGGCCAGGGCGAAGGCCTGGCACGCCGCTACGGTGCAAATCCAGGCGGAGCAAACCACGGCGTTGAATTCGCCGACCACCTGCGCCGCGCCCGTGACCGCCTTCTTCGAGCGTACGCGCACGATGAGAAGCGTGCCGTCGTAGCGCTGCGCAAGCTCGCCCGGGAAAAAGCGCTCGATGCCGCCCGAATCGTTTCCGAGGAATCTCTGGTACGCAGCCGGCACGTTGCGGTAGGGACAGACCGGGTACCTGATCTCCTCGTACATGGCGCTACCGTAGCGCCGGAGGCATTAATTCACTGGCGCGCCGGTCCGCGCGCGGGTGGTCCAACCTGCCAAGTCACCTGCGCACGACGAGCCGATCTCTGCGGCTTCGGCGGGCGTCGCGTAGTTCGAATGAATCTCCCGGCGGCCGTTTTGTCAGCCCCGGCGAGCGCCTTTTGTGTCTTCCGCGCACTTTGTTTCATGTGTTTCACTTGATCCCGCTGTCCTGCCGCGCCCTCTAAGGCATTGGACAATCAGCGAAAAGAAACATCGGGTTCTAGAACTGAAACGCTTGGCGTGATCCCGCATGATAGAAAAATCACAAAAACCAAGGGGAATAAGTCATGCGTGCTCTTACCACCTCACTGCTCTTGCTTGCATTCAGCGCGCGCCTCGCATTCGCTGCCGACGATCCGCTCGCAAGCCGCGCGCAGGTCGAGCAGCTCGCAGCAAACCTGGCCGCGGAGCTCTCGCGACTATGCCCGCCGGCGCAGCCGGGAGACCAGGCCGCATTCGATCGGTGCCGTCATGCGCTGTGGGAGGACTCGACGCTCAGGCGCAGCCTCACGCCGATCGTGCTCTGGGGTCGCGTCAAGGACAGCGCATGACGG
>Ga0207702_10004665_pt1 | contig 12107 bp, 19 predicted proteins | sample KBSCornC62_FD_184302 | JGI IMG/M metagenome (GOLD analysis project Ga0207702, IMG submission 184302) | Corn rhizosphere microbial communities from Kellogg Biological Station, Michigan, USA - KBS Corn C6-2 (SPAdes) (version 2) | ecosystem: Host-associated > Plants > Roots > Rhizosphere > Soil ...
CGGACCGTCGTGCAACGCAGGTGCTGCCGGTGGTGCGGGCGCTGCACGACGGTCCGCCGTCGCAGTTCTGGGAGCGGATGCACGCGGCAGAGTCCGAGCAGGACCAGCCGGATGTGGACGTCCGCACACCGGAGCAGATCAACGCCCACGCGGATGCGCTGGCTACGGCGTTCGACAACCACATGGCGGAGCTGGAGCAGAAGGCCCGCCGCCGGGACGACGCAATCGAGCAGTTCGCAAAGCGGTGGCAGCACGACGACGCGCACTGGGCGGAGGTAGCGAGGGTGCTGGCGCAGAAGGAGAACGCTTCCGACGCGGGCCAGTTGACGTCGGCCTACGTGAACGGCGGCACGGAGTTGGCGCTGTACAAGGTGGAGGAGTTGGCGCACGAGATCGCTCAGCGCGCTCTGACCGGCTCGGCGGTGACCCGATGAGCAGCTACGAGAACAACGCCAAGGTCTACAGCCACGTTCTGGAGGTTCTGGACGCGGAGTTGACCAAGGCCAAGCGCAGCGTCGACACGTGCGAGCGCGAGGGCTGGGAAGAGGCTCTGACGGACGCCAAGCAGGTGTGGGAGCACTGGGCGCTGCTGTACGACGCCGTTGCTGACGGGCTACTGGAGAACCTGGCGGCCGAGTCCGCGAAGTACAAGGCGATGGCCGGTTCGGCGGTGGCGTCGTGACTGCCGTTCTGGACGCACAGACCCTTCCTGCGGTCGTCGAGCCTTCGGGCGCGCAGGTGATGCAGGACGTCGCCGAGGTTCTGGCTGATCCGTCGCTGATCGACGCGGTCGAGTCGTTCCTGGCCATGCATGAGGCGGCGGCCGAGGCGTGGGACCGGGCTCGCGCGGCAGATGCCGGCGGCTGGGGCGGCTTCGACGATGAGGCGGAGCGCCTGTCGGGTGAGGCCAAGGTCGCGTGGATGAAGATCGCGGTGGCTCGGTCGCGGCGCGGACTGTTCGTGGCAGACGAGGTGCTGCAACTCGGCGCCGACTACTACGTGGGCCGGCGCCGGGCAGCCGGGCAGCCGGTGGTGCAGTCCGGCCCGTGCGACTGGTCGAGGGGGCGGTGAGCATGAGCACCGCTACCGCCCGCCGTGTCACCCCGAACGCCGTGCTGGTGCTGCCCGCGACTGCGGACCGTGCCGAGTGGCTCGCCGCACGCCACGCCGGAGTCGGGTCCTCCGACATCGCCGCGCTCATGGGCGCCACCGCCTACGCCGGGCCGCAGCACGTCTACTACTCGAAGGTTGGTCGGCTGCCGCTGGAGTCCGACGCAGGCGAGGCCGCACTGTGGGGCACCCTGCACGAGGACACCGTGGCCCGCGAGTGGGCCCGCCGGAACCGCACCGTGGTACGCCGCGTCGGCCTGATCGCGGCGGTCGGTGCCCCGTGGATGATGTGCACCCTGGACCGCCGCTGCACCGAGTGCCCGCTCAACGCTGATGTGCGCGAGAACTGCGCGGTGGAAATCAAGACCCGCAGTCAGTTCCTTGCGAAGAAGTGGCGCCGCGACGTCCCCGATGACGTGCTGGCTCAGGTGCTGTGGCAGATCCACATCACCGGCTACGACCACCTGCATGTGGCGGTGCTGATCGGCGGCAACGACTACCGGCAGTACACGGTGTACCGGCGTGGCAACGAGGAACTGATCGACGACATCGTGACGGTCGCTTCCCGGTTTTGGCACGAGCATGTGCTGGCCCGCCTGGTTCCGGCGGCGCTGGGCACCGAGGACCCGGATGCGCTGATCGACCTGTACGAGCAGCTGAACCCGGGCCGGACCGGCTGGGTGAATCTGGAGAACCACCCGTCGGCGTACTGGGACGTGCAGGACTACCTGAAGCATCAGCGCATCGAGTCCGAGGCCAAGAAGGCGAAAGAGGCTGCGAAGGCCCGGATGGTGGAGGCGTTGGGCGGGGCGGTGTACGCCCGTTTCGACGGCGACGACGCCTACTCGTACAAGCAGTACAGCCGCCAGTCCGTGAACGTGGCGCGGCTGGCGGAGCGCTGGCCGGAGGCCTATGCGGATGTCGTGCGGGACAAGAAGCCCCGGAAGTTGATGATCGAGAAGCGCTACGCGCAGGAGGTGCGAGATGACGTCGCTGCGTGAGAACGCTGCCGCCCTGGCCGGCCGCGAGGCCACGTTCGAGGACATCACCTCCGCGCACCTGGCGGTGTCGGCCCCGATTGAGGATCTGCCGGACCTCGGCATCGAGGACCCGCCGGATGAGTGGCCGCAGATCCCGGTTCACCTGGCATGGCTGAAGGTCCGTCAACGGATCAAGGCGATCGGGAAGGAGGACAAGTTCGACGGCGGCGGAACGAAGTACAACTTCCGCGGCATTGACCGTGTCCTGAACGCCTACGGGCCGGCAACGCTGCTGTACGGCGTGAACGTTGTCCCGGAGAAGGTCGAGACTTCCTACCGCGACACGAAGTCTTCACGGGGCAACCCGATGCGGGAGTGCACGGCCACCGTGACGTTCCGTGTGACGGGGCCGATGGGCGATTCGTTCATCGGTCAGGCGGCCGGCGAAAGTCTGGACTCCGGCGACAAGGGCAGTTCCAAGGCTCAGACAACCGCGCTTCGGACTTTCCTTCTCAACGGCGGACTGATGCCGACGACAGATCCGGACCCGGAGATGTCGAACGTGGAGCGGGGCGAGGCGAGCGTCCGGACCCCGTCCAGCTACTTGGCGGAGATCCTCGACGAGACGACGTCGCGGAACCGGCTACTCCAGATCCACAGCGAGCTGATGAACCACCGCCAGGCCGGCGCGCTCGTGATGAACGAGCACGGCAAGGAAGAACGCATCGGCGAAATGGTGGTGCGGGTCGGCAAGGAGCGGTTCGCTCCGGCCCAGCAGCCTGCCGCATCCGCAACGTTTTGCGACCGCTGCGAGCAGTCGGGCCACCACCCGGACGCCTGCCCGAGCCTGAACGGCGGCGCCTCATGACCTGGGCGCAGAACAGGATCGCGGCGTTCGACACCGAAACCGACGGACCCGAACCCGGGGACGCACGAATCATCACCGCGACGATCCTCGAACTCGGCGGCAACCAGCCCCGCAAGGACTTCAAGCGGCTGCTGCGCACCGAGCGCCCGATCCCCGACGGAGCGTTCCGGGTCCACGGAATCAGCACGGAGCACGCGAACGCCGAGGGCGAGCACCGCGACGAAGCGATCGACGACATCGCCACCAAGCTCGCCGAGTTGCTGACGGCCGGGATCCCGGTGGTGGCGTTCAATGCCGCCTACGACTTCACGGTCCTGGACCGGGAGTGCCGGCGAATTCAGGCGCCGACGCTGTCGGAGCGGATGGCGATGAACGGGGCGTTCCTCGGCCCGATCATCGACCCGATGGTGATTGACAAGCAGGTGGACAAGTTTCGCAAGGGCAGTCGCACCTTGGGCGCCGTGTGCAAGTTCTACGAGATCGACCTCGGTGCGGCACACGACGCCACTGCTGATGCCCTGGGTGCGGCCCGGGTGGCGTACAAGCTGGCCGTCCGGTACCCGCAGATCGGTAACGCCGACCTGGCTGATCTGCACGAGTGGCAGACGCAGTGGCGCATGGAGCAGCAGGCCGGCCTGGAGGAGAACCACCGCCAAAGGGGCAAGCTCAGCGGGGACTACGACGGTTCGTGGCCGCTGCGGCCGGTTGCGGCGGTGGCGTGGTGACCGTCTACATCATCATCGGCCTCCTCGTCTTCGGCTTCCTGTACCTCGTCGGGCTCCTGGTGATGGCCAAGCGCGAGAACGAGCAGCTCCGCGAGGACCTGTCGCAGGCGATCCCAGGCCGGGACTACGCCAAGCCTTTCGTGCCCGAGCCGTGGCGACCGGCTGACGACGACCTTCGAGATCCGACGCCGCACGATCCGGCGCCTTAAGCCGGCTTAGCGCGCGATCCCCCCGGCGCGCTGGGCCACCGGCCGGCAGACGTCCCACCCCGATCCCCCATCCAGGGGCGTCTGCCGGTCACCCAAACTTCACGCACCTTCGCTCCGAGAGTTGCCCCAAGCATGTCTAAAACCGTTGAAATGCCAGGTCAACAGGCACTCATAGACCGCAGCGACCTGCCGGAAGGCTCCGCTGCCAGCCCGGATGACGTCGCTGCCGACCGCTGCGAGTCGTTCGCCGAATGGCGCGCCGAGGCCGCGCCGTACTTCATCCTCCGCGCCGCCGAGCCGGGCCGGTTCACCGCGTTCGACTGCATCCGGGACGCGCCGCTGCGGATCCGTAACCCGCGCAGCGACAAGTGGCCCGGGATCTTGATGGCGCAGCTGCACCACGAGGGCGTCGTCGAGCACGCGATGGCGTTCGGCCTGCGACTGTTCGACACGTCGCACCGGCCGGAGTCCGGCGGGTCCGCGGTGTCGGTATGGGTGGGCGTGGAAGCGCAGCGGAAGGCGGCTGCGGCATGAAGCCCTACTTCGAGGACGGAACCGTAACGCTGTACCTCGGCGACGTGCGCGAGGTGTTGCCCGCGCTCGATCTCACTGTCGACGCCATCGTCACCGACTGCCCCTATGGCGAGACCTCACTGAAGTGGGACCGCTGGGTCGACGGCTGGCCGACGTTCGCCGCCACGGCCGCCACCTCAATGTGGTGCTTCGGCTCGATGCGGATGTTCCTTGAGCACGGCGGCGAGTTCACTGCGCCGGGCTGGAAGTTCTCGCAGGACGTCGTGTGGGAGAAGCACAACGGATCCGGCTTTGCCAACGACCGGTTCAAGCGCGTTCACGAACATGCCACCCACTGGTACCGCGGGGACTGGGCCAATATCCACAAGGACACACCGGTCACCAACGATGCAGTCAAGCTCGTCATGCGCCGCAAAGCGCGCCCACCTCACGCTGGCGAGATCGGTACGGCAACCTACGTGTCCGAAGATGGCGGCCCGCGCCTCATGCGCTCGGTAGTGCAGGTCCGTTCCATGCACGGTCGGGCTCTTCACCCCACCGAGAAGCCGGTCGGGATTCTCGACCCGCTAATCCGCTACGCCTGCCCGATCGGCGGACTGATCCTCGACCCCTTCGCGGGATCCGGTTCCAGCCTGGATGCCGCCCGCCAATCCGGGCGCCGAGCCATCGGCATCGAGGGCGACGAGAAGTACGCCGAGGTTGCGGCCAAGCGCCTGTCACAGCCCGTCCTCGACTTCGAGGAGGCCTCATGAACCCCTCGTTCCCGCACCGCATGGCCGCGGTCATCGCCCGCATCGTCCTGGCGGTCGTCGAGGACCTGCCGGCGTTCGTCGCGGATGCCGCCTGCCTCGTCGCCGTGCCGGTGTCGCTGTGGCTACTGCACCGGCTGGCCGTGCACAGCGCGGCGTGGATCGGTCAGCACGTCCGGCGCGACGCGCTGGACCGCGAGTACGCCGAGCTGTGCGCTGCGGCCGGCGCCGACGATCCGGCTGTCGAGTGCCTGCCGGGCGTCACGCATCTCGGCCGCCCTACTCCCCCGCCGCTGCGGCGGCCGGTCAGGCGCCGTCGGATACCCGGCATGCGCATCCCCCGCCGGCCGCGTGCGCGGCGACACACCCCGACTTCCTCTTCCTCTGATCGGAGAACCCAATGACTACCTACGCCCCGCCCGTCGACCTCGGCGCCTTCTACGACGACGAAACCCTCGACTACCTGTACCGCACCATGGCTGGCCGCGAGTGGGCCATCCACCTGATCGGCCCCGACGAGATCCACTTCAACGAGGACTTCGAGAAGCCCGAGGACGACCCGACCAACCCGGAGCTGACGCAGCGGACCGCGCTGAAGACCGCCACCGAGGTCAACGCGCTCGCCGCCGAGCTGGCACGGCCCGACGAGGACCCGCCGATCATGTACCACGCGGTGGTCTTCCACCAGGGCGAGCCGTGGCTACCGTCCGAAAGCGACGGCGCGGGCGGCGAGTACCGCGAGTGCTTCGACTTCGACTCCTACGACTGGTTCTGCAACCAGTGCTTTGAAGTCATCAAGGACACTGCTGCGCACTGCCCGACTTGCGCGCCGACCCACTTCCCGGGGCTCAAGCGCCTGGAGTGCGACGCCGAGCCGGAACACCCGGCGCTGTTCATGTACGCCGACAACCTCGACGGCTACAACCAGCCGTTCTGCTTCTACTGCGTCATGAAGCACCAGGACGAGGTGGACGCGGGGCGCAGGCACGCCCAGCACCGGGGATGGTGCCGCTGGCGGGTCACGCAGCGGCTGCTGCCGACCCTGAAGCGGCTGCGGTTGGTGCGGTCGTGGCACTGGACGCAATCGGCAACGTGCGACGGGTGCACCAGCATCCGGTGGCGGTGGACGCGGTGAAGCCGCCCTTCGCTTACTTCGGCGGTAAGACAACCATCGCCGACCGCATCGTGGCGCTGCTGCCCGAACACGAGCACTACGTCGAGCCGTTCGCCGGGTCCCTCGCTGTGCTGCTGGCCAAGCCTGCCGCGCGCATGGAGACCGTCAACGACATCGACCACCGGCTGATGACGTTCTGGCGGGTTCTCCGGGAACGCCCCGACGACCTGATCCGGGCGTGCGCGTTGACGCCGCACTCCCGCGCCGAGCAACAGCAGGCGCACGTCCTCGACGGCTGTGACGATCTGGAGATCGCACGCCGCGTTTGGGTGTGGTTGTCGCAGTCTCGCACCGGCACGTTGAAGAAGACCGGCTGGCGGCACTACGTCAACGCGGACGCCGGAACCATCGGCATGCCCGGCTACCTCGCCGGCTACGTGGACCGCATGGCCGCGATCGCGGAGCGGCTGCACGCAGTGTCGCTGGAGTCCCGGCCCGCGTTGGACATCGTCGAGACCTACGGTGCGCACCCGTCGGCGCTGCTGTACCTGGACCCGCCCTACCTGGCGGAGACTCGGAACGGTCGCAACTACAGCCACGAGATGGTCGGCGCCGACGAGCACCGCGAGCTTGCCGCTGCCGCTGCGGACTGCGCGTCCGCTGTGGTGGTGTCCGGCTACGGCTCGCCGCTGTACGACGCGTTGTACGACGGCTGGGAGCGGTACGAAATCTCAGCCCTGACCACGCAGGGCGGTACACACGGACGCCGTACTGAGGTGCTGTGGTCCAACCGGCCGTTGCAGACGCAGTGCGGACTGTTCGAGGTGGTCGCATGATCGCCGCGACAACCGAGCAGCTGCCGGTCCGGATCCCCGGCCGCACCCTGCCGCCGCGCCTCATTCATGCCACGTGCCTGGTGTGCCTGAACGAGGTCACGTTCTGCGGCATCGACGCCGTCAGCCTGTCGCCGGTGCGCCCGAAGCCGACCGAGCCGACATGCATTGTTTGCCGCGACCTGCGCGAGGCGCACGGCTGGGACAGGTGCCTGGAGGTCGGACCGTGAGCCTGTTCAACTCCACGACCGTTGCCGGACTCAACATCGAGATCGACAACCTGATCGGGCAGATCCTCGCCGACGTTGATATCTGCCCGGAGTGCACCAAGTCTCACCCGTGGCCATTCGTGGACGTCAACCTGGCTCGGATCCCGGCTCAGGATGCCCGCAGCCGTGATCGTGTCGGCCTGTTCCTGGACCGGCAGCGCATCACCGTGCTGCCGACTGCACGGCTGCGCATCACCTGCGCCACGCCCGCTGTCGCCAAGAACACTGCGGCGCTGCTGCTGGGGCTCGGGGCGCCCCCGAAAGCCATCTACCTCGGAGGTTTCTAAATGAACACCCTGACTGACGCCGTCGCGGCCATCGACCGTGCGCTGCGACTCGAAGCCGGACGGCTGGACCTGTTCGGCGGCTACGACATCACCAAGAGCAACGCCGGCTACACGTTCATGGCCACCAAGGGCGTGGACGAGGAAGTGGCCTTCGCGCAGGCACCGACGCTCACCGACGCGCTGATCATCCTGGCCGGGCAGCTTGAGAACGCCGGATACAAGGCCGGGGCGGTGGCGACGCCGTGACCACACCCACCGAAACCACGACCTACATCGTGGCGCTGCCCGCCGGCATGAAGCTCCTGAACGCAAACGACCGCACCCACTGGCGCACCCGGGCCCGAATCACCAAGGCCCTGCGAGAAGCCGCCGAGGAATCAGCCCTCGACGCGCAAATCCCGCCGCTTAACCGCGCCACCATTCAGGCCGTGCTGCACCCGCACGACAAGCGCCGCCGAGACGCCCACAACTGGTATCCGTCGTTCAAGGCGGCTATCGACGGCGTCGTGGACGCCGGGGTTCTTCCTGACGACAACGGCAAGCACCTGATCAAGGTGGAAGTGGTGCTCGGCGCGCCGGTTCGGCACAACCAGATCGCGCTGCGTATCACGCCCATGGACGGTGCCGCATGAGCAACGTAAACACCCTCGGCATCAGCCGCGACACCGACGGCCTCGGCGTGTTCTCCGAGTTCACCGGCTTCTCCGGTGACTTCCAGGGCATCCTCAAAGTCCCCGGAACTTATGGGCGCTTCGCCGCCAACCACGACCCCTACGTCCTGAGAGTCAGCCGGGAGAACTTCCCCGACGTCGAACACTACGAAGGCGACGTCCAGCGGCACGACGTCACCAAGTTCCAGCCCTGCGCCATCTTCGCCGCCTCCCCCGCGTGCCCGAAGTGGACCAACGCGGCCGGCGTCGTCCGCGACTTCGACAAGTCCAACCAGGAGGCGCTGCCCGGGATGCCCGGCGGCGACGACGAGGAGACGGTGCGTTCCCGGCTCCTCATGGACGAGGTCCACCGCTACCTCAACGCCATGTGGATCTCCGGACAGCCGGTCCTGGTCGGCGTCGTCGAAAACGTCATCGAGTGTCGCCGCTGGGACCAGTGGCGCCGCTGGCTCGGCGAGTTCCACAAGCTCGGCTACAAGACCCGCGTCATCGCCTTCAACTCCATGCACGCCGAGCCCGTCAGGACACTGCGTGCGCCCCAGTCCCGCGACCGCCTCTACGTCGCCTACTGGCTGGAGGCGCTCGGCCGCGACCCCGACTTCGACAAGTGGCTGCGCCCCACCGCCTGGTGCCCGCGCTGCGACCGCCCCGTAAAGGCCGTGCAGCGATTCAAGGACCCCACCAAGGACATGGGCCGATACCGGGCACAGTACGTCTACCGCTGCCCCGACACGCGCTGCCGCGGACAGGTCGTCGAGCCCGAGACACTCGGGGCGCACGCCGCCATCGACTGGTCGCTGAAGTCCCAGCGCATCGGCGACCGCAAAGAGCCTCTCGCCTTCCGCACCATGGCCCGCATCGGCACCGGCGTCCTGAGGTTCGCCCAGCCGCTGAACCCCGCTGTGCCGTACCTGGCCCCGGCCGGCGGCACCTGGCGACAGGAACCGACCCCGGTTACCGAGCCGATGCCGACACGGACCACCCGCGAAACCGACGGTGTCGCGGTCCCGCCGATGCTGGTGCCCGTCGAGGGACGGCCCGGCAAGGACGCCCAGCCCGTCTCCGATCCGGCGCGCACCCAGACCTGCCGCAACGAGACCGGCCTGGCCACAGTGCCGCCGGTGGTCGTCACGCTGCGAGGCGGCGGGTCTGCGAAGGCTCCCGCCACCGCGGACCACGCCCTGACGACCGTCTGCGCGTCGGGCAACCACCACGGCATCGTGTCGAAGTCCGTCGACATGCTCGTCCCGTACTACGGCAACGGCACCGCCTCCACGCCCGCCCAGCCGATCGGCACCCTGTCGACCCGGGACCGGTACGGACGTGCCACCTCCGCCACGTTCAACATCGACCCCGAGATCGTGCGGCGCGAAGTTGACGAGATCGACCGCATCAGCGACCTGATCGCCGCCCTGCCGAAGCGGAAGAAGGGTGAGCCGAAGTCCTCTGAACAGCTGCACCTCGAAGCCCTCGGTAACGCCGCCGCGGAACGGATGGCCCATGCCGGCATCAGCGACGTCGATTTCCGGATGCTCGAGCCTCACGAGATTCAGCGGGCGATGTCGTTCGACGACGACTACCGCATCCCTTTCGGGTCGAAGCGCCAGATCGTCCGGGGCCTGGGCAATGCCGTCACGGCGCCGGTCGCCGAAGTCTTGTACTCGGCGCTTGTCGAGGCCATCACTGGCGAGGAACTGGAGCGTTCGCTGTGACTGCCACCAAGCCGCTGCCCGCGCACGGCACCCCGGCACGCGCAAAGGGACGACCCGCGAGCGGAATCAAGGGATGCCGCTGCGACGCCTGCCGCCACGCCGAATACCTCGCCAACAAGGCTCGGGAAGTTGCTGCAGCTGCTGGGCACCCCGCCACCATCGATGCCGCAATTGTTGCAGCCCACATCAGCAAACTGATCAAGGCTGGTGCCACGGCAAACGGAATAGGCGTTGCCGCCAAAGCCAGCACCCACACGGTACAGCTCATCCACGCCGGCACCCGCGCCACCACCCGCACCACAACCGCAAAGCGGATCCTCGCAGTCACCATCGATGCGGCACTCAACGACTACGCGCTGCGTGTCGACTCCACCAAGTCCCTCCGGCAGATCCAGGCGCTCATGGCGGCCGGGCACCCGGTCGCGGCTATTCGTGAAGCATGCGAGCCGGTGGTTGAACGCACCACGGCCTCAGCGCTGCTCAACGGGAAGTTGCCCCGGATTCGCGCCTGTACTGCAGCAGCCATCGATGTCGGCTACGGACGACTGTCGGTGTTCACCGGGACGTCGGCAAAGAGCCGGCTTCGCGCTGAACGCGCTGGCTGGGCCGTTCCCGCCGCTTGGGACGGCATCGACATGTCCGATCCGGCCGCGTTCCCGGACTTCACCGGCTACTGCGGCACCCCCAAGGGCTACCAGGCCCACAGGGGCAGCGGCATCCCGCCCTGCCAGCCATGTAAGGACGCGGAAGCCGTAGCCAGTGCTGAGCGCAAGGCCAGGCGCGCTACTGCCGCACGTCAGGAGCTGGCCGCGTGACCCTCACCGAGAACCTGAAGCCCGGCGACGGCGCCGACAAGAAGCGGACCGTCGGCGCGAACATCCCCGAAATCTACGCCACCACCGCCGAGGTGCCGCCAGAGCTCCGCGAACCGGCCATGCGGGCCGTCGCAGCCCGCGCTCACGGCGCTGCGGACGCCCGCGACCTCCTGGAGCACCTCGGGCTCATCGACCCGCGCACACCGAAAGCCCAGTGGCGGCGGGCCCACAAGCCCAAGGCGGCGTCATGAGACGACACGTGCCCTCCGCTGCCCAAGTTCGCGGCTGGAAAATCTCGGTGGCCACTGATGCCGAAACAAAAGGCGTTACCAACGGGAGCGTCCAAACGGTCACCCACGGCATGATCCGTATCTACGAGGACCCCACGCCAATCGCTCACGGCTACACCGTCGCCGCGGCATCCCGCATCGCCTACGTCGCCGCCGAAGGATGGCGCCGCACGATCGCAGGAGACCTTGAAGAGCGACGCTCCATCGCACTGTGCGCCATCATTGCCGAGCTTCACCAGCACGACATGGACCCGGGCATCTCCGTGCTCATGAACGCCGCGCAGGCCGCCGTACAGCGCGAACAAGACCGCGACTGGTCCAACCGCGGCGTCAACACCAACCCCTGGAAGTACGACCGCACCTACCAAGTCGGTTTCCAGCGGTACTGGTGCGCCGGTGCCCGCACCCCCATGGACGAGGCAATCGCCGAGCGCATCGGCTGCCGGCAGATCCTCGCCGCAATGTCCGAACGGCAGCAGCAAACACTGCACGCACTGGCTGTATGCAACGGCGACCCAAAGGCCGCGGCGCTGCTGCTCGGGATCAAGCCCAACGGGGTGACATCCAATCTGCGCAACGCCCGCGCCGCGTTCCTGGAGTTGTGGCACGAACACGAGACGCCACCGGTCATCAACTGGCGACGCGGACGCACCAACACCTACTCGGCAGAAGCTGCCGCAGCACGTCCTGAAATTGCCCGGCGTGCAGTGCAAATCCGGGAGGAACGGCGCGCTCTCATTGCCGACGCCGTCGGATCGGGGAAGACACCATGACGGCCGAGCCGCACTTCCTGCCCTCCGGCCGGCTCGCCAACGCCGAAGGCCTCCACGTCGCCGAAAACCCACGGAACATCACGCTCATCGCGACGCTCGCGTTCGCGGTTCCCCTGCGGGTCTGGGAACTGCGGGACGTCTCCGACCAGGCACGCGCGGCCCGTGCCA
>Ga0207702_10004666_pt1 | contig 12107 bp, 14 predicted proteins | sample KBSCornC62_FD_184302 | JGI IMG/M metagenome (GOLD analysis project Ga0207702, IMG submission 184302) | Corn rhizosphere microbial communities from Kellogg Biological Station, Michigan, USA - KBS Corn C6-2 (SPAdes) (version 2) | ecosystem: Host-associated > Plants > Roots > Rhizosphere > Soil ...
GCCCAGATTCTCGCCGTTTTCGTCGATCACCCGAACCTTGGGCGACTGGATGAACTCATTGTAGCGAGGGCCGGAAGTCGGCGGCGGCGGCGCCATCGGGCGGCGCATCAGGGGCGGTCGTATAATCGTGTCTCCAGTCTGTTGTGTCGAAACTCATGCGAATTAGGCAGTTGCCGCCCACTTGAAAAGGCCGCGCACGCGGATGGTTGCATTTTCACCATCGCCTGTGGCGCCCGAGCATAAGCGCCGCTTGCCCGCAAGCGAAGCTTATGTCGAAGAGAGCGCCACGGCCGGCCAGCGGGTCACCCCGGGCTTGATCCGGGGTGAACCCGACTGACGTCAACAGGATTCATTCCCGTGACGGCTCAGCGCCGCAAGTCCGGCGGAACCGCCTCCTCGGCGATCATCGATAGCGCCTCGTCCGCGCTCATCACCAGCTGCCGATTTTCCGAGCCCAAGCGACGGATCGCGACCGTGCCTTCCTCGGCCTCACGCTTGCCGACGACCAGCAACAGCGGGACCTTGGCGAGCGAATGCTCGCGCACCTTGTAGTTGATCTTCTCGTTCCTGAGGTCGGTCTCGGCGCGGATTCCCGCGGCCGACAGCTTCGCCGCGACCTCGCGCGCGTAATCGTCGGCGTCGGAGACGATCGTCGCCACCACCGCCTGCACCGGCGCCAGCCACAGCGGGAACTTGCCCGCATGATGCTCGATCAGGATCCCGATGAACCGCTCGAACGTGCCGATGATCGCGCGGTGGAGCATCACCGGCCGGTGCTTCTGCCCATCCTCGCCGACGTAGCTGGCGTCGAGCCGCTCCGGCAGCACCGTGTCCGCCTGAATCGTCCCCACCTGCCACGTCCGCCCGATCGCGTCCGTCAGGTGGAATTCCAGCTTGGGCGCATAGAATGCGCCTTCGCCCGGCAGCTCCTCCCAGCCATATTCCTCGGTCGCCCGGCCTGATTTCTCGACCGCGTCGCGGAGCACCTGCTCGGCGCGATCCCATTCCTCGTCGGTCCCGTATCTCTGCTCCGGGCGGAGCGCCAATTTGATCGCATATTTGTCGAAGCCGAGGTCTCGATAGACGCTGTCGAGGAGGTCGCAGAAAGCGACGATCTCATCGACCAGCTGATCTTCTCGGACGAAGATATGGGCGTCGTCCTGCGTGAACTGCCGGACGCGCATGATCCCGTGGAGAGCCCCGTGCGGCTCATTCCTGTGGCAGCATCCGAACTCGGCCATCCGCATCGGCAGGTCGCGATAGCTCTTGATCCCCTGGTTGAAGATCAACACGTGCGCCGGGCAGTTCATCGGCTTCAACGCCATCAGCTCGGCATCACCCGAGAAAATCGCCGCGTCGTCCTCGGTCGACGGGATCTCGTCCGGAACCACAAACATATTCTCGCGATACTTGCCCCAGTGGCCGCTCTTCTCCCACTGGCGCGCGTCCATCAGCTGTGGAGTTTTGACTTCGACATAGCCGGCCGCGTCCTGCCGCCGGCGCATGTAGGCCTCCAGCTGGCGCCACACGATATAGCCGTTCGGGTGCCAGAAGACGCTGCCGTGCGCTTCGGCCTGCAGGTGGAACAGGTCCATCTCCTGCCCGATCTTGCGGTGATCGCGCTTGGCCGCTTCCTCCAGCCGGACGAGGTAGGCGTCGAGCTGCTTCTTGTTGAGCCAGGCAGTGCCGTAGATCCGGCTCAGCATCGGGTTCTTGGGATCGCCGCGCCAGTATGCGCCCGACACGCGGGTGAGTTTGAACGCCTGCGGGTCGAGTTTGCCGGTGGACGCAAGATGCGGCCCGCGGCACATGTCCATCCAGTCGTCGCCCGACCAATAGACCGTCAGCTCCTCGTTCTCCGGAAGCTGTTCGGCCCATTCGGCCTTGAAGCTTTCGCCCTGCTGGCGCCAGCGGCTGACCAGCTGGTGCCGCGACCAGACTTCGCGGCGAAGCGGCTTGTCGGCGGCGATGATGCGCCGCATCTCCTCCTCGATCCGCGGCAGGTCCTCCTCGGTGAACGGACCGTGATCGGCGGGCGGAGCGAAATCGTAATAGAAACCGTCCTCGGTCGCCGGGCCGAAAGTGATCTGCGTTCCGGGGAACAGGGTCTGCACCGCCTCGGCCAACACATGCGCATAATCGTGGCGCACCAGCTCCAGCGCGTCCTTTTCGTCGCGCGAAGTGACGAGCGCCAGGTTCGAATCCTTGTCGAACGGCCGCATGATATCGCGAAGCTCGCCATCAACCTTGGCGGCGATTGCCGCCTTCGCCAGCCCCGGCCCGATCGCCGCGGCGACATCGGCGGGGGTCGATCCCTCCGGCATTTCCTTCACCGATCCGTCGGGAAGCGCGATCTTGAACATCTTCGTCATCTCACCTTCGCACCTAGTGGAGCGCAAACTCCGCTTCAAGCGACCACAGGTTCAAGCAAACGCGACTTTTTGTAAATTAAACTTGACAGTGCCGCGAATCGAATAGTAAAGCTTGCTTGTCAGTTAGACAAAGGAGCTTTACCGATGATTGCCGCCAAACAGAGCGACTATACGCCTGCCCAGCGGGCACATATTCGCCGGACCCTGTGGCTGTTGCTCGCCTATGTGATCGTGCTTCCGCCGCTGGTCTGGTACCAGGCCCACCACCACGTCAGCCATGGCGTGTCTGTGGCGATGGCGATCGTCGCGTCGCTTCCCCTTCTCGGCATATTCGCGAGTTGGGGGCGCTATCTTTCCGACGAGCGCGATGAATATCACCAGGCGGTGACGCTCCGGCGCAATGCAATCGCGACCAACGCCACCATGGGCGCAGCCGTCGTCTGGGGGTTCCTCCAGGCGTTCGAGGTGATGCCGCTGATCGAGGCTTACTGGATCCCGTTCGTCTGGGTCGTCGCGCAGGGGATCAGCAGCTGCATTCCGTTCTGTTTTCGAGGCCGCCGTGGCGCCTGACAACGAACTATAGCAAAGGAACTCAACCCATGCCTTGGACCCCCGCAGCGAAGCGCTACAATGTGCGGCTGATTTTGCTTACCCTTCTGTACGGCGTCTTCCTCACTTCCGCGGTTTACGGTTTCAAACACCATCTGGTTGGCGGGGCGGTCGCGTGGGTCGTCGCCACACTCCCCGCACTTCCCCTGATCGGCGTGTTCGCCGCGATGGGTCGTTACCTCGTCGAAGAGCAGGACGAATATGTCCGAATGCTCCTTGTCCGCCAGATGCTCTGGGGGATGGGCTTTGCGCTCAGCTGCGCGACCGTCTGGGGTTTTCTCGAAGGTTTCGATCTCATCCGCCACATCGACGGCTATTGGATCGTCGCGGCGTGGTACTTCGGCCAGGGGATCGGCGCCTGCGTAAACAGAGTCACGCTTGGGGCTCGGGTGGCGTGCTCGTGATGGAAAACCGTCTCAGGGTCCTGCGCGCCGAGCGCAACTGGAGCCAGGGCGATCTCGCCGAGCGGCTCGAAGTCTCCCGCCAGAGCGTGAATGCGATCGAAACCGGCAAGTACGACCCGTCGCTGCCGCTCGCGTTCCGGATCGCCGAACTGTTCGGCCTCGCAATCGAGGAAGTGTTCGTCTCCCCGTCGCGAGCGCATTGATCGTTCGCGATAAAAGAAGCCCCGCCGGCGCCTCAACCGGCGGGGCTTTCCAACTATTCAGAGATTCAGGGGATCGGCGCCGAAGTCGTCAGGTTTGCGCCGTTCATGCTGAACGCACCCGACGAATAAGTATAGAGCCGCCCGTTGGTGCCTCTGACCTGCAGCTTGGTGATCGTCCCGCCGCTGGTGGTGAACACACGGCTGACGGTGCCGACCTGGGTTCCGCTGCTGTTGTAGACAGCGGTTCCGCTTGTGATCCCGCTAAGCGCCAGGCCGCCGGCAGCAGTTGCGAGGACGCTATGCGAATTTGCATGGGCGATTCCCGTTGCCGAGGCATGAAGCGGCCCCTGGCTGTTCGCCCGGCCCTGAGCCATCCCGCTGGCGCTGCCGTTGACCCCGGCAAGACGCGCCGTCGTTGACAGAGTCCCGCCCGCCCAGCTGAGCTTGCTCGCGGGAACCGCGTAGAAGCCGCCGTCGCTTCCTTTGATCACGACAACTGTGACAGATCCATTGGCGTTGGTGCGGATCTGCTGGACTGTGCCCACGGCGCTTCCGTTCGACATCAAGGTGGTTCCGGTCGTCAGGCCGGCGAGCGTTCCACTCGATACTTTGGTGGTGGTGTTTGTCCCGGCGAGCCCGCGCGTGTCGGGCCGCGTGCTCGTGGTCGTCGCGGTCGTTGAATCATGAAGCACGCTGTTTGCGTTGGAATGCTCAATTCCAGTCGGCGATGCATTCATTGGACCCATCGAACCGGAACGGGCGTCGATCCCGGTCTGGCTGGGGCCGCCCATTCCGCCCATTCCGCCCATATTGCCCATGCCGCCGGCATTCCCCATGCCACCGCCCATGCCACCCCCGCCACCGCCACCGCCGCCTGGGGCGGCAATGGCCGGGGCTGCCATGGCAATCGCTGCGCTGGCGAGCGCTGCTGTCAAAATCTTGCGAACCATTGAACTTCTCCCTGTCCTGCTGGGACGCGCAAACCGGGTTCCGGATGCGGAATGATTCAACGCGACGGGGTACGGCGCGGCTCCCCAACCTGATCAAATGTTAATCCGGTAACGACGGTCTGTGCTGGAACTGCGTTGGATCACGGAAACCCCCGCCGGCGCTGAACCGGCGGGGCTTTCTCAGTTTTAAAAGGCGATTGCGTTATGGAGTCTGGGTCGTCGTAACAACTCCACCGGAGATCGAGAGCGAACTGGCGGGCAGCCTGTAGGTCTGCCCAGTCGGAGAGGTGACGATTACCATTCGGACCGAGCCGTCGGAGCCGGTGACGACCTGGCTGACGGTGCCAAGGCTCGTTCCGCCGCTGGTGTTCACCGTTAGTCCGGTGGTCAGGTTAGGAAGCGAAGTGCTCGGAACAGCCCCCGACGCGAGGACGCTGTGCGAGTTCGCATGCGCGATTCCATTAGCCGAAGCATGGGCCGGTCCTTGGCTGACTCCGGCCGCCGGATTGGTCGTGGTGGTTGTCGTGGTGGTCGGCGCGCTTAGCCCCGCATTGACATTCGCGTGATCGATCGCGGTCGCGGACGGGCCGGCCATCGTGCCGGCGTGCATGTTGGCACCAGCGCCTGCGCCCATGCCCGCCCCGCCACCGTGTCCGCCAGGGGCGGCGAGTGCTGGCGCTGTGAGCGCCAAAGCCGTGCCGGCTAGCGTTGCCGTGAAGATTGTCCGAATCATCATTAGTCTCCTTGGGGTGCAGTTGCACACGCCGACCAACGCCAACCTTCTCGGCTGGCTCCAAAATATGGCGCAAAATTAATGTTTTAGCGGCACGTTGTGCTTGCTTTGCGGCGATTCAGAGCTGCTTTCACAGCCGAAACGATCAAGCCGCGGTCGGTTTGTTGCCCAAGCGGGCGAGGATCAGGGTGAACGGCCGTTGGTCTGATCGAGCGTGACGACGTTGACTCCCGGTCGGAGGTCGACGGGCTGGATCCAGATCAGCGGCCGCCCCTGGATATTCGATGCGCCAAACACATAGTAGCGGCCCGACGGAATTTGCGGGGTCTGGGCTTGGCCGTTCGCATCCGTCATGACGTGACCCAAGGCGCCATGCACCACGGCGACGCTCTCGGTTTTGCACGCGTCAAGTGACCGGCAATCGCTCGCCAATTTGTCCAGCAACGAACTCCCGGGCGGCACCGTGAGCCCGGCTGCCTCTGCCATGGACTGCGGATCGTGCGTCGTTACCCACACCGCCGCGTGCGGCAGTGGTGTGAAATTGCCATGCGCGTTGAGGCCCACCTGAAACTTGATCATTGCATTGGCCGGGCCGCTCGGTGGCCGCGCGAGGTTTGCCGGTTGGACACTAGTCCCTGGGCGGCCCTGAGCGTTCTGAGCCGTCGCCCCGCTGTGCGTTGCGCCCATCCGGTCGAGGCTGCAATTCAGGAAAGCAACCATTGCGTGATCGTGGCCGGTAAAGCCGACGAAAAGCGATTGAATCATGCCGAGATCAGGCGTCAGGACCACCAGGTCCTTGCCTCTGGACCGATAGGCGGCGCGGTGTATCTCCGTGCGGCCCTGGTCATTCACCATCTTGAAGTCGGTCGGCTCGAAAGTGATTGCGCCGTTGCCGAGGATGGACTCGCACCCGGCCTGAAGGAAGTCGCCCAACGCGTTGCTTCCGTCGTCCCCTCCCAGGGACATCAAAGCGGCCAGCGGCCCGCCGAGAGTCTGACTGAGCTGTTGGCCAGAGGGGGCGTGATACGCGCCCATGCGCCAGCTGCCGAGCAGGGGATTCTTCAACGGCGGCAGCGCCGGCTGATTCCACCAGTCGACCGGTGGCCTGCCGTTGGAGCGCGCTGGTGCATATTGGCTATAGGTGTTGTCCAGCCGTTGCAGCATTGCGGCATTCTCTTGCGACTGGGCCGCATCCGCAGCCCTCTCCTGCTGCTGCTGGTTGATGCTGCCCTGGTAGGTGCTGGGATCGGGAATGGCGCCCGGCGTGGTCGGATTGTCATATTCCTGCGCGTACGTCGTCTGCGCTGTCGTCAACGCGGTGGTGAAAGCCGCTAACGGCAGGCTCCACTTGGCGAGCATTCGAAGCATCGGACCCCCTCCGTTTTACGCTTCCTGCGGGTACGCCTGGACAATTGCTGGTGGACTCTACGCCCACCCTGCGGACGCACCAGCTTATCTTTCGATAATATCATCTGAGGCAGCGCCTCTGTTTGCGCGGGCCCCTTTCACCGCTTGACGAGGCCGCACTTCGAGCCCAACTCCCCACCGGCTCCAACAGAGCTGCAACCCGCAACTTCCTCTCATGAGGGATGAGATGTCTGACAACGATCATAGTCGAAGGACCGTCCCTCTGAGGGAGCTGGCGGACTGAGTTGAATTCGGCTCACCCGCACCTGCCTCGGAGGGCACGGTCGCAAGAGGTGAGTGATGAATACAGCAATCCGTTTCCTGGCGGGCACGTTCCGCCGCGCACCGCGAATCCGGGACGTCAACGAGTTGTTCGAAGAGCGGCTGACGTTCGGCGAAAGGCTGGCCGATCGAGTCGCCGCAGTCGGAGGCTCCTGGAGCTTCATCGTCGGGTTCAGCCTGTTTCTCGTCGCTTGGGCGATCCTGAACACGGTGGTGCTCGCGTCTCGCGCATTCGATCCGTTTCCCTTCATTTTCCTGAACCTGATGCTGTCGATGCTCGCGGCCTTGCAGGCTCCGATCATCATGATGAGCCAGAACCGGCAGGCGGCGAAGGACAGGCTGGAGGCGCGGCTCGATTACGAGACTAACCTCCGCTCCGAAGCGGAGATCGCGAGCCTTCACGATAAGATCGACCTGTTGCTCGCGATGGCGGGCGACCAGGAGCGCGCCGCCAGCTAGGCTGTCCTACAGCAGGCGTATTGCAGTAGGGCGGCCCGATGCAGTTCCCCGCTCACCACATCCGTTCGTGTCGGGCGAAGTCGAGACAGATTTTGCGAGGCCGTCCCTCGACTTCGCACGGGACGAACGGTTCAGCAGCAGGCGCGTTGGGCAGCAAACTTGGCAAACTTCCGCGGTGAACATGACTGAACTCGGCCACCTCGACGTCAACGGCAAACGACTTGCCTACCGGCTTCGGCCCGGCCGCTCGCCGACGCTTCTATTCCTGCCCGGCTATGCGTCGGACATGGAGGGGGCGAAGGCTCTGGCGCTCGATGCTTTCGCGCAAAGCCATGGGCTCGCGATGCTCCGTTTTGATTATTCGGGGACAGGCTCGTCGGAAGGCTCGTTCGAGGGGGGCACGCTAGGCGGCTGGCTCGACGAAGCCTTGTTCATGCTCGACACGCTGATTGAGGGACGCGTCATTCTCGCCGGTTCCTCAATGGGCGGCTGGATCGCGCTTCATGTAGCGCTTCATCGACCGGAACGAGTTGCCGGGCTGATAGGGATCGCTGCGGCGCCCGACTTCACCGATTGGGGTTACACCGACGCGCAGAAGGCAGTGATCCGCAACTCCGGCCGCCTCCAGCTGCCGAACCCCTACAGCCCCGAGCCCCACCTCATCACCCGCGGTTTCTGGCAGTCGGGCGAAGCGCTTCGGCTGCTGCACGCGCCCATCGCGATCGACTGCCCGGTGCGTCTGGTCCACGGCGACTCCGACAACGAAGTCCCGCTCCCGATCGCGTTCAAGCTGCTGGAAAAGCTGCGTTCATCGGATGTCCAGCTGACGGCGATCAAAGGCGGCGGTCACCGGCTTTCGCAGCCGAACGAACTCAAGGCGATCCTGCGCGCCACCGCCACCCTGATCGGAGAAGAGTGTTGATCTTTCTCATCGCCGCTGCCGTTACCGCGGCAACCCCGCAGCCCTCGCCCTGTCCTGAGGTCCTGACCGACAAGGCTTTCGCCTGTCGAGCTCTGGAGGCGAGCAAAGCCGGACGGAACGCTGAGGCCGCGCAAGATTTCGAGCAGGCGGCAGGACTCACCAAGCCCAATGATCCCGCAACCGCCCGCGCTTGGGCGGCCGCCGGCAACATGTGGATTGCTGCCGGAGACCCCGCCAAGGCCGGCCTCGATCTCGATCGCGCCTTGAGCGGCGCCGGCCTGCCCACCCTTCAACGCGGCGAGGTCCTGCTCGACCGCGCCCGCGCGGCGGAAGAGCAAGGCGATCTCAAGACGGCCCGCGCCAAGGTGACGGAGGCATCGCAGTCCATCTCGGGCGATCCCTTTCTGTGGTATTTCTCGGCCGCGCTCGCAATCCGGGAGGGCGATCTGGCGAACGCCAAGACCAGCATCGGCCGGGCGCTCGAACTCGATCCCAACGATCCGGCGATGCTGTTCGAAGCGGGCCATATCGCCGAGCTCGGCGATGACGATGCGGGCGCTCGCGACTATTGGACTCGTGCTGCCGCAGGCGATCCGAACGGGGAGATCGGCAAGGCCGCCCGTCAGGCGCTGGACGCCATCGGCCCGGCGCTGACGGTGAAGACGGACGGCCCTGCCAGTCCTCAGCCGAGATCGTAATCGACGGTGGTGACTACCCGCACCTTCTGGAACGGCGTGCTTCCGCCCGACGATCCGCAATCGTCGCAATCCTCACCGTCCCTGGCGCCGACCGAGAAATAGCCTTGGGTGGCGGACTTAAGCCGGCCGACGTCGACTCCGCTGTCGCGGGCGAATTGCTCGGCATTTTCGCGGGCGTTGCGGGTCGCCTCGGCAATCATTCGCGGTTTGAGGGCGTTGAGTCCGGTGAAGGTGTAAGTGATGTTTGTTCCGGAAAGCTCGACGCCGTTGCGCAGCAATTCCGCCTGGCGGGCATATGCCGCCCGCGCCTTCATCACATCTTCGGTCCTCAGCTGGATCGAGCGGCTGACGACCAGCTTCTGCGGCCCAACCGGGTTTCCATCCTTGTCCTTCGCCTGCTCGCGGCTCATCGAAACGTCGACGTCGGTGATCTCGTCAGGCCGAAAACCCGCATGCTGGAAAAAGGCCCGAACGGCGTTCGCTTGCTGATCGACCGACTGCTGAACCGGGGCGAGGTCGGTCCCCTGGTGAGAGAAGTTGACGGACCAGGTGGCGAGATCGGCGGTGACGTCGCGCTCGGACACACCGCGAACCGTCACCGTCCTGTGCTCCGCCATCTTCGACCGGCGAAGCCCGTCGCCCAATGCATAGCCGCTGGTGGTCAAACCGACGGCGAAAATTGCGGCAGCTCCCAAGAGGACAGCCCGGCTGTCCTGCAGTTTCTGGATCATCTTTGTGATACCCTGCGTTCGTCCGCTTCAAGGCAGCCACCGGACCCAATCGCCGGTCACGGCTGCGACGAACCGTGCATTTATAGCGATGAATCGAGCGAGATGAAATGAAATTCCTTCACTCGATGCTCCGCGTTTCCGATCCCGAGGCCACTGTTGCATTCTTTCAACTGTTGGGGCTGGAGGAACGGCGGCGGCGCGAGGTTCCGCAGGGGAAATTCACCCTGATTTTCCTCGGCGTTCCCGGTGATGACGCGGAGATCGAGCTGACCCACAATTGGGAGGAGAGCGGCTATGGCGGCGGCCGCAATTTCGGCCATCTCGCCTTTGCCGTGGACGATATCTACGCCACCTGCCGACGTCTGGCGGATGCGGGCGTGGCCATCAACCGACCACCTCGCGACGGGCACATGGCATTCGTCCGGACCCCCGACAACATCTCGATAGAGCTTCTGCAGCGGGGCGACTCGCTCGCACCCGCCGAGCCCTGGGCCTCAATGCCGAACACGGGCGAATGGTGATGCTTGAGGTCGTCCCGGTCCCCGCCTTTTCCGACAATTACCTGTGGCTGGTGCACGATGCAGACAGCGGCGCAACTGCTGTGGTCGATCCCGGCGACGCGGCGCCCGTTCTGGCCGAGGCGGAACGGCGCGGCTGGCGCATCGGCCAGGTCTGGAATACGCATTGGCATCCTGATCATACCGGCGGCAATCTTGCGGTGAAGCAGGCCACCGGCGCTACCGTATCCGGTCCGGCGGACGAGAAAATCCCTGGCCGCGACGTGGAGCTTCTTGAGGGCGACAACATCCACCTGGGAAATCACGTCGGGCGAGTTATCGCCGTCCCCGGACACACGCTCGGCCACATCGCGTTGATTTTCGAAAAGGACGGGATCGCTTTTGTCGGCGACACTCTGTTCGCCATGGGCTGTGGACGTCTGTTCGAAGGATCGCCGCAGCAGATGTTCGGCTCGCTTCAGCGTCTCGCCGAACTGCCGGAGGAGACGCAGCTTTACTGCGCTCACGAATATACGCTGTCGAATGGCCGCTTCGCCGCACATGCGGAGCCGGGAAACGCGGCTATTGCGGAGCGTCTTGCAGCCGTCGAGCGAATGCGCGAAGCTGGCGAAATCACAGTGCCAACGACTGTCGCTCAGGAACGGGCAACCAATCCTTTCGTTCGCTCTTCAGACTGGCAGGAGTTCGCCCGGCTGAGATCCGAAAAGGACGGCTTTCGTTCGTGAACCGAAGCGCCAAAATCGGAAACTAACCGGCATAGGTCTAGGGAGGTTGCAATGCGCAGAGTAACCCCGTTCCTTCTCGCCGCGGTTCTCGCAGGCTGTTCGGCGACTCCACCCCCACCTCCGCCCGCTCCCAACTATCAACGGGAGCAGCACCTCGCGCAGTGGCTGAACGGGCTCGCGCCTTCGGGGCCCCGTCAGGATTGTCTTGCCAGCTATCATCAGAAGGAAATGACGATCGTCGATAACAGCACGATCCTCTTCCGCGACAGTCCCGGCCACGTTTGGGTTCAGAAAACGCAGAGTGCGTGCTCGCCGCTGGCGGGTCCGGGCCCGTACGCGCTGCTCACCCGCTCGACGATGTCATCGCTCTGCAGCGGTGACATCGCGCAGGTGGTGGAGACGGGCAGCGGAATGATCGTCGGCAGCTGCGTGATAGGCCAGTTCCAGCCCTATTCGCGCCAGCGCCCGCACTAGCGGCGGTAGAGCTTCTCCAGCCGATCGCCGTACGCCGCCTTGATGACGTGGCGGCGAATCTTGAGCGAGGGTGTCAGTTGCTCGTTCTCCGCTGAAAAAGGCGCATCGGCGACAATGAACCGGCGAACCTTCTCGATTACCGAGAGGTCGGCATTGACCCGGTCCACGGCGGCGGAAAGCTTCTGCTGCACATCCGGCGCGCCGGCGATCTCCGGATCGGCGACGAGGACCGCCACCAGGTACGGCTTGCGGTCGCCGTAAACCATCGCCTGCGCAATTTCAGGCTGGAGCGTCAGCATCCCTTCGACCCGTTGCGGAGCGATGTTGTCGCCCTTGTCGTTGACGATCAGGTCTTTCTTTCGATCGGTGATGACGATCCGCCCCCGCTCGTCGAGGTGGCCGACATCGCCGGTCGCGAGCCAGCCGTCCTGCAGCACCCGCTCCGTCTCTTCCGGATTGCGCCAGTAGCCGTGCATCACCAGCTCGCCGCGAACCATGATCTCGCCGTCTGCTGCGATCTTGACCTCGGTATTCTTGAGCGGCGGCCCCACCGTTTCGAGCCGAATGCCGGCGCTCGGCCGGTTGACGCTCACCACTGGAGCGGCCTCGGTCTGGCCGTA
>Ga0207702_10004672_pt1 | contig 12102 bp, 24 predicted proteins | sample KBSCornC62_FD_184302 | JGI IMG/M metagenome (GOLD analysis project Ga0207702, IMG submission 184302) | Corn rhizosphere microbial communities from Kellogg Biological Station, Michigan, USA - KBS Corn C6-2 (SPAdes) (version 2) | ecosystem: Host-associated > Plants > Roots > Rhizosphere > Soil ...
CGCCACCCGGGAATGCGAGTCTGATTGGTTGATTCACAGGAAAGCTCCTCTCGGCAAAAAGTCACCCGCATGCTCCGCGTCCCACCTGGCCCGCGCGCGGTCGTCCGCATCCTCGGCATCCACGCCGACCTGCATCTCGGCCTCGTACGCGGCCAGCGCCTTCGCTTCAGCCGCGTGGCAGTCGCCACACATCGACTTCAGCCAGGCGTCGGATTGCTCCGCGCCGTGGTCGAATATCGCGCAGCCGCATTCGCAGCAGACGGGCTCGCGGGCGATGGTCACGGCTTGCCCGGAGCGCGGTAGTCGCGCGGATTGGCCTCGAGGTTGCGCGCGTCGCGAATCTTCAGCGCGAGCCGGTTGACGATCCCGACCTGCGACAGTTTTACGCCCGACGCCTCGAGGCGAACGGCGTCGACGTAACGGGCGTAGCGCGCATCCTCACCGGAGTGACGCTGCCCGATGTTTCCACGACGCTGACCGCGCGGGCGCGACTGTGCGTGCTTCGCCTTGTTGCTGCGCTTCACCGCGCACCGACCTTCCGGAACGGCACGACGTTGCTGCTACTGGCGCGGGTCGACGCGAGCGGGCGCGGGCGGAACGCCGCCAGCACGTCGCGGGTGAATGCGTTCGCCTGCTCGGTCTCGGCGGCGGAACGGGGGGAGTCGGGTACCTCGAGCACTGCGCGAATCGCGAGCACTTCGAGCGTCAGCTGTTTCATACCCCCGAAGCTATGTCACCTAGCATCCCATGTCAACTAGCATACTGACGATTGCGAAAAATACCTAGCCGATCGGCCCGATTTCAGCCGGTTTTCGACGGTGGCGGCTTGCTCGAAAGCAGGCGCGGCGTAGACGCCGGAGCGGCCTCGGCGACGCGCGCCACGGGTGCGACAAGCGCATCCAGGGAGACGCCCGCGCCCTGCGCCAGGCGCGCGATCACATAGAACGATGCCTCGGGGCTCTTTCCGCCCAGGAGCTTGCTCACGTGCCCCTGCGTCAGTCCGGCGGCATCCGCGAGCGCGGGCTGGCTAATCCCTTCTTCGCTCATGTGCTGGCGCAGGCGCTCGATCGCGCGCGCGAGCAGCGGGTCGAGCTGGCGGTTCTTTTTCCCCCGCTTCTGCTGAGAGGCGGTCATTCGTCGAGGCTCACGCTTTTTATGCCGACCGGCAACCGATGCTAGTTGACATGGGATGCTAGGTGACATAGCTTTACCACCCAGAATGACGGACAACCGCGGAGCCGCAGCGCTCAGGCAGTTCCTCGAGTCGACGAAACAAGTTGACCTCGCGGACAAAACGGGCATCTCGCAGTCCCACATCAGCCGCCTGGCCGCTGGTGAGAAGACTCCGAAGATGCTGGCGGACGCTCGCGCGCTGCTCGAGCACGCGGGCATCGAACTCGATTGGTGGGACCAGCCAGTCGAATCCAGCAAAGGGGCGGCCGAGTGACAACAGCGAGACCAGCGAGGAGGCTTTGTCATGGCCGCAAAGCGTAGCGCAAAATCGCCACGAGTAGCGGGTCAGGGAATGTCCCGCCGGTCGAAAGAGCGGAAGATTATTGCCGTTGCACTTTTGCGTACCGTGTCTGCCGCGAAGGCGACGAACGCTGAGGCGGCGCGATGGCTCGGCATTTCCGAGCGGACGATGCATGCCTGGGCGCATCTGCGCACGCCGGTGAATGTCGAAATCGTGTTGGCGTGCCCGCAGTTGCGCGAGCGGTTCCGCGAGGAGCTTTGCGTTCATGACCATGGGGAGGCTGCGAAGTGACCATCGAAACCAAGTGCATGCTGAGTAACGGATTTTGCCTCGTACTTTGCGGCGGCCTCGGCATCGCTGGTCATCCCTGGCTAGCGCTGCTGCCCTTGCTTGGTCTGTCGTGGACAGGGAATGCGGAGCCATGAGCCCGAAGCTACGCATCGTGCCGCCCTGCAACAGGTCGCTACCTGCCTGGTCGGTCGCAATCCGCGCGCGGCGACTCGAGCTCGGGCTGACGCAGGACGAGGCCGCGCTGCGATGGGGCGTGGCGCCGCGCACGATTCGCCACTGGGAAGCAGGCACGGGTGACGGACGAATGTTGGCAGCGTTTTTGGGGCTGAAAGCGGCTTGAAAGGCGGAGTGATGATTGAGATTTTGCATCGGTACACGAAGGCTGTTTTGTACAAGGCTGAAGCTGCTGCTGAATCAGTGAAGGATGCAGTGGCGGAGGCGGTCAGATCCGACGCGAACCTGCGCGGCGCGAACCTGTACGGCGCGAACCTGCGCGACGCGAACCTGCGCGGCGCGAACCTGCGCGGCGCGGACCTGTACGGCGCGGACCTGTACGACGCGAACCTGCGCGGCGCGAACCTGCGCGGCGCGAACCTGCGCGGCGCGAACCTGGGCGGCGCGAACCTGTACGGCGCGAACCTGTACGGCGCGGACCTGTACGGCGCGAACCTGTACGGCGCGGACCTGTACGGCGCGGACCTGTACGACGCGAACCTGCGCGGCGCGAACCTGCGCGGCGCGAACCTGCGCGACGCGAACCTGGGCGGCGCGAACCTGTACGGCGCGAACCTGGGCGATCTGCGAAATTCGATGCTTGGGGGCGACGCGCCCGATGCTCTCGAGCTGCGCGCTAAGGTCGCGGCTCACATCGAGACTCATCCGGAGCTGCATGACCAGAGCGAATGGGGCGACGGAAAGCCCGACCCCACATGCGGGACACCGTGTTGCGTCGCGGGTTGGGCCTGTCACCTAGGCGGCGGAGACCGCGGGCTCGGTGTAGCGACAGCGGCGACGCTGCTTCTTACGGCGCCGGGGGTCGATAACCCGAGCTTCGACGCGGGTGTTTCGCGCGAGGAGATTCTGCGCGTGCTGCGGCAGGTGCCGGCGTGACGCAGCAGCAAATCGCAATCTCGCTCGCGGCGCTGGCGTTGGCGATCGCGGTATTCGGCATGGCGCTGATGGCGTTGGGGGAGGAGTGATGGCGGAGCTCACTCGCGACGAGAAGGCGGAGCTGCGGAAGGCGGCGGAGGCTGCGACGCATCAGCACGACCCGTCTTGGATGACGACTGACCCGCGAAATGTTCTCGCGCTACTCGACGAAAACGCCCGCCTGTCCGAAGAGGTGCGGAGGCTGAAGGCGGAGCGGCAGTGGATTCCGGTTGGGGAGCGGATGCCAGAGATGGGTGAGCGAGTGGTGGTTCGCTATTTTTGCGGGCGAGCGATTGCCGAGCTCACCTCGGGAGGCTTCCATGACGCAGACGGAGCTATTCACGACGTGACGCACTGGGTACGGCTACCGGAGCCGCCGAAGTGACCCCGCTCACCCCCGAGGATATCGCGACGCGCGCTCGGTTCCTCACCCCGGACGATATCGCGGCCGAGTACGGATGCAGCCGTCGCAAGGCATTCAAGATCATGCGGCGCGCCGGCGCGATGCCGGAGGGCGAGAGCTTACGGATCACACCCGAGAGGTTTCGACGATGGGCAAACGAGACGGATTTTTCAAACGCAAGGGAAGTCGATTCTGGTGGTGCACGACGGACCCGGTCACGGGACGCGAGAAGTCAACGAAGTGCACGAGCCTCGAAGCCGCAAAAGCGTGGAAGCGCGAGCGCGAGCTCCAGCGTCACGATCCGTCCTACTATCGCGCGACCCAAGCGACGTTTGGAGAATGGGCGGCCAAGTTGATCGCGAAGAAATCGGAGAAGCTGAAGCCGATCTCGCTGAGCCAGTACCCACGCTATTTCGGCCATTGGGTGCGGCTGATTCCCGAGTCGACAGTGCTCGCGGACATCGGCCCCGGGACCTTCGACGACTTTATCAGCCTCCGGCGCGCCGACGGAGTGACCGACTACGCCATCGGTAAGGAGCTGAGGGCCATGATCAGCCTACTGCGGCTAGCGAAGCGGTCGGGGTGCTATCCGGGCGATCTGGAAGCGCTGCGCCCGACCGATTTCGAAGAGCACCATGTGAAGGGCGAGCGCGCGCTGACCCCCGAGGAGTTCGTCCGGCTCATGGCTCACCTGACTCCGGACCAGCAGGCGTTCGTGTGCGTGTGCATCGCGCTCGGCTGTCGCCGCTCCGAGGTCTTCCTGGTCAAGACCATCGTCGGCTCGACCGTGCACATCGCGGGCACCAAGACGAACGAGGCTGACCGCGTGGTCCCCACGCTATCGGCCTTCCGCAAGCTGCTCGACTTGGCCGCGCCACTCGTCCCGGTGGCCAACCACGTGAAGTGGAACATCAACCGGATGCTCTGGGACGCTTGCGACGCGGCGGGCATTCCCCGTTGCTGCCCCAATGACCTGCGGCGCACGCACGCCTCGTGGCTCAAAGAGCTGGGCGTCGACAGCGACGTGGTGCGCCGCCTGCTCGGCCACACGAGCAGCGAGCTCGTGAACACGGTTTACGGTCGACCACGCCCGGAAAAGCTGGCACGACTGGCGGAGCACTCGATTGCCGAATCCCCGGAAGGACACGACATTCCAGCGCTCCCGGCGCCGCGCAAGGCAAATGTCCCGTGGAAAAACGACTCGACTAAAGGCGCCCATCGCCTTGTTTCAGTGACGGCTTCCCTCGTAAACAGCGGGAAACGTGCCGGTAAAGGTGGGTCGAAGACCGACGAAAACCGACGAAACCGGGCAGCTGCCGACACACGGATACGACAGTCTAAATGCGAGGGCTGCGGCGGTAGCTGCGGGCCGACAAGCTGGCGCGCGGGGTGGAAGTGCTGCCCGGGTTGCACCTGCGTGCCCCCGTCGATTCTCGGCCTGGGCGAGCGGAGTCGGTTGGGCGATTTCGACCCGCCGCGGAGGGCGTCGTGACCATCCCCTTTTTTTGCCCACCCCAAGACAAATGTTCACGTCGCGGGAATGCCGCCACGGCAGCCAGGCGCGAGCGCCACGAGCTCGCCTGCCGCCTCGTGGTCGCGTCATCGCCGCGGCTGCGACGGATGCGTGGTCGATGGCAATCGCTGCGCGCTGACGGCGTGTGGAGGGACGTGTGATGCCGTTACAGAGGGCATTCCGAGTGGTGTGGATGATCGAGCGCCGCCCGCTGCGTGGCGGTCGCAACTGGCGCGCGATCGAGTGGCCGCTCACTGAGCGGGAGGGCCGCGAAAAGGTCCGCCAATACAACCGGCTGATTGCCGACTGCGAGTATCGGTTGACGCGGTACGCACCGGAGGAGTCCCGGTGAGCGCGCCGTGCAATTGCGACGACTCGCTCGAGCTGCGCGCCGAGCTCGCCATCGTGAAGCGCGAGCGCGATTACCTCGCGGGCATGGCGTCGGCGGAGGACCTGCGCGTCATGCGCAAGGAGCTAGCGAAGGAGTTCGAGGCGGACATGGGCTACTTGCCCGAGGCTGAGCGGGTGGATTTCGACGAGGTGTTGCCGTGAAGAAAGCCAAGGTCGACGCAATCGTCCGAGCAAAGGTTGCGGAGGCAGAGTCCCGTGGCCGTCAGGCTGGGGTGCAGGAAGGGCGCGCGCGGGAACGCGAGCAATTCGAGCTTCTTCTTCAGCCTTCCGAGGGCGACGTGCTGATTGGTCAGCGGCCAGAATACCCCATCATCAACGTGGTGATGAGCGGAGCGCGGTCGCGAGTGATGGACCTGCGCGAGATGTCATCGCCGCACATGACGACCATGCGAACCGCTCGCTTTCGTTGCGTGAGGGAGGCGTTTGCTGTGCGGGATGGCGTCACCGTTTCTTGGTATCGCTGGCAATTCGACGGGTTCAACTGATGACCCGCGCGCCGAAAAAACCCGCGGAAAAGCCGCGAATTCTGATCGACCAGCGCGAGCAGGCGCCGCTCACCTTTTGCGACACATTCACGGTCGAGCGCGTGTTGCTCCCCGTCGGCGACTACTCGCTTGCCGGCGCGACCGAAACCGTCGCCATCGAGCGGAAGCGCAACGGTGAGCTGCAATCGTGCTGCGGCACGGACCGCGATCGCTTCATCGCGCAGATAGAGCGCATGCGCGAATACCCGGTCAGGTGGCTCGTCATCGAGTGCACGATGGATGACGTGGTGCTCGGTCTCAATCGCAGCGCCATCAACCCAATGAGTGTGCTCGGGACCATCATCAAGTTTGGGAGCGATTGGAACATCCCGACGATGCTGTGCGGCGATGCGCGGAATGCGTCGCTGTTCGTCGAGCGGATCATGCTGCGCGAGTGGAAGAGGCTCAACGAGAAGGCTAAGGCCGAAGTGAAGGAGATCGCGTAATGGCGAAGTGCGAATGTTGCGGTGAGCGTGAGGCGAACGCATATCTCAGCGGCGACGCCCCGGAGAGCGCTGGGCTTGAAGACGCCAAGTATGCATATGGGTGCATGTTTGAGCTTAGTTTGGGCCCGCTGTGCGACCACATCCGCGCACGCCGCGCCAAGGCGGAGCAGTCGCGTGACACCATCCCGGCGCCGCCTCCCGCTGCGCCCGAGTGCCGCGAGTGCAGCCGGCCCGAGCGCCCGATTGCCGCGACGCATGGCGATTTGTGCGTGTACTGCGAGCACAAGCAGGACGACGGCATCTTCACCGATGGCGCCACTGAGCAGCGCAACGCCGACGCGCGCGCTCGTCTAGCCGCCGCCGACCGCAAAGCCCAGCCGCGAGCCACGGCGGAGAGCCGCATGCTGGCGTTGCCTCACCCTTGGGAGTGCGGCGGGGAGGATGAGCCGTGAAGCACGTGGTCATGCTGGATGAGCGCGCTTGGAAGCGAGCTGTAGCAGAGCACGTACGCGTATACCTTGGCGTGGCCAGCGACGTGACTTTTGCTTTTCATGTTCATGTTATCGAGGCGATGGACGAGAAAGACGGGGTGACACGCTCGCATTGCTACGTCACGATCGAGACTCCAGAGGTCGGTGGTTGAACGCCCCCATCGTCCACCGAGACCCGCTCCTCGCCGGGTACCGCGCGTGTCGCTTCTACGCGATGCGCCGCGCGTGCCTCGCGCTCGCGGAGCTGCTGCGCGCCACCGCGTACGACGGCGCCCAGATGCAGGAGCTGCTGCTCGTGTGGCTGAAGCTATACGACGCTGCGATCGTCGTCGCGTACGGCCACGCGCTCGCCTGCTGCAATGACCCGCGCCGGGCGTATCGCGTGTTTTGCGAGCGTGCCGTGCAGGAGCAGCTGCGGGAAAACGTGCAGCGCATGGCGGTGGACATTGTCGGGGAGCCGAGGAGCGAGCCGCGCGGGTCGACGTTCGAAGAGCGCGTGTTGGATGAAATTGAGTTTGCGAAAGTGAGGGTTGCGTGACCACGAATCAAGACATGCGCACGCCGCGCGCCGCGCAACAGGTCGCAGATTGCCGCCCGCGCAAGGCGGCGCCGTGACCGCGCCGAAGCCCCGCGCCGAACTGCTCCGCCGCCGGCACGACGACGCGACCGAAAAGCAGTGCCGCGTGTGCCGCAAATGGAAGCCGCGTAAGAACGGGTTTTACTCACGCAGCTGCGCGCCCGATGGGCTGCAAACCATCTGCAAAGCCTGCGACAACGCCCGCTCGAGTAAGCGAGCCGAATACCCCGAAGGCGAACGGCCGAGCGCGTGCAAGCGGGGCAAGTTCTGCAACGAGTGCGGCGGGCTCCCCCATCGCGTCGATGGCAAGCGCTGTCGCCGATGCGGGCTCGCGTTCGCCGAAGAGGCGCCGCCCGAGCTCGAGCTCCGCCGGTTCGACGACATTCGCACGCGCTGCTGAGGCCCGATGCCTGACGAATTCGAGTGGACCGTCATCGACGGGAGCGGCGCTGTCTGCGGGGTTCGCCGCACCGAAGGCGATGCGCGCGCCCTCGCTCGGATGCTGACTGCCACTTCGCCGCAACGCGGGCCCTACACGTGGAAGAGGAACCAATGACCGAACAGGCGGATACCGAGCTCGAGCAGCGATTCGACGGCGAATGGGGCTCGGACGAGGCCGACACCCTGAACATGGTCGGCTTCCGTTGCACCGATATCGGCAACGGTGAGCGGCTCGTCGCGCGCTACCGCGGTCGCGTCCACTACTGCTTCGCTCGTAAGCGTTGGCTCATCTGGGACGGTAAGCGCTGGCGCTGGGATCCGGGCGGCGTGATGACGCGCGTCGCCAAGCGCGTCGTGCGAGGCATCTACCAGGAGGCCGCCGCCTGCCCTGACAAGCAGCTGCGCGAGGAGTTGTGGAAGCATGCGCAGGCAAGCGAGCGCGCGAACGCCGTCCTGAACATGCTCAAGATGGCCGAGTCCGAGGAGGGCATCGCCGTCGACATGGAGGAGCTCGACGCCGACCCGATGCTGCTCAATTGCGAGAACGGCACGATCAATCTCCGCACCGGCACGCTGCACCCGCACCGCCGCGAGGACCTCATCACCAAGCTCTGCCCGGTCGAGTTCAGCCCAGGAGCCGAGCACCCTGTTTGGGAGCGGTTCCTTTCCGAGGCGACGAACGGCGACACCGAGCTCCGTGGCTACATCCAACGCGCCGCCGGCTACGCGCTCCAGGGCGCCGCCACCGAGCGCGCGCTGTTCTTCGTGTACGGCGCGCCTGGCTCAGCCAAGAGCACGCTCATTGACGCCCTGGGCTCCGCGCTAGGCGATTACCATGTCGCGACGAGCGCTGAGACCTGGCTCATCCAGAAGAACCCCGGCGGCAACCGCGGCGACCTCGTCCGCCTCGCCGGCGCGCGCCTCGTCACCGCCACCGAGTTCCAGCAGCGCGCTCGCTTCGATGAAGCTCTGCTCAAATCCGTAACGGGCGGCGACACCATCACCGCCGCGGCAAAGTACGAGGCCGAGGTATCGTTCCGCCCATCGTTCGCGCTCTGGTTCGCGGCCAACGACGCCCCAGCCATCCGCGACGACGACGCCGGCATGTGGGCTCGCATGCGGCGCATCCCATTCGACCACGTCATTCCGGCCGAGCGCCAGGACAAGACAATCAAGGAGCGCCTCAAAAGCTCGCCTGAGTGCCGCGCAGCCGTCCTAGCTTGGGCCGTGGCGGGCTGCACAGCGTGGCAGGTCAGCGGGCTCGGTATGGCCAAAGCAATCGAGGCCAGCAACCGCGAATACCAGGCCGAAATGGATCCGGTCGGAGAGTTTTTTGACGACCGATGCGCCTGGGGTGCAGGGGACAGTGTGGGACAGGGTGAGATAAGAAAGGGGTACGAACGGTGGGCCAAGGAGGTCGGGGTGCAGTACCTCCTCGACCGGAAGCAGTTCGAAAAACGGGTGATTTCTCGAGGCGGCCAATACGTAATAGTCAGGGGAAAACGCTACGTTAGGGGGCTCAGACTGCTCGGTGATTGGGAGGAAAAAGAGGATGCCAAAAAGTGAGGGTGCACCGTGGTGCAGTCTATTACACTGAAGTTTTACTAGTAAAACCCTCGTGAATAGAACTTAGGGCAAGTGCACTGCACCACCTGCACCACTGAAAGACACTGAACACAGTGTTAAGAATTGTAAAAGTCAAGCCATGCTTATTCGCCCCTCGCGCGCGCGAGCGCGTATCAAATGGCAACCGCGCCACCAATCTCGTAGCCATTGTCGATTTCGGTTGCGCTAGGCGCCTAGCGGGATTATCTTCAGCTGCATGAACAGCGCAGCCCTCAACCAAGCATGTGTCGCAATCCTCGCCCTGTACCGCAGCTACGCCGCCAAGGGCATGTGCCACGACCAGGCGCAGGAGCTTGCGGTCAGCGAGACGTGCGTGCAGCTGGGCCTAAACCGTGCCGCGCTCGAGAGTGCTCTGGCGTCGCTCGAGTCGGAGGCTGCGTGAACACGCCGCAATCCGCCGAAGCCGAGTCCAAATTCTCCGACAACGCCATCACCTACACGAACACCGCGTCACGCGTGACGTTCACCTTCGGCCACACCTACGGCGTGCTCGTCTCGGCGAATGGGAAGCTGAATTACCTGTCCGAGAGCCAGGCTGAGGACTTCGCGCTCGCGCTCGAAGAGGCCGGCTACCGAGTCGTCGCGTGAAGGGTGCGCGCTCCGGCACGCAATGGACGGAAGCTGACTACGCCGCGCACGGCTACGGGCGGATTACGCTGCGGCTGCCACGCGCGGTGCTCGTCCTGCTGGCCGCCAAGGCGAAGGAGTCGGGCAAGTCGCGGGCGGAGGTCGTGGCTGAGCTTGTGCTGGCCACCCGGCAGCCGTAGTGTGAGGCGGATGAGCTCCTGGCTTGGCACGCTTCCATTGTTGCTGCTCCTGGGCATCGCGTGCTCGTCAGCCACCAGGGAGCCGACAGGCGGCGTTTTGCCTGACGCGGGCGCCACAGGGTCATCCGGGGCGCCAAACGCAGCTGGCGGGCATTCTGGTGCGAGCACGGAGCAAGCTGGCGAGGCGTCGACGGTAGCGGGCGGACAGGCGGGAGCAGGCCAGACGCCGGAAGCGGCGGGCGCCAGCGGCGCGGCTGGCTCACCCGAGGTAGCCGACGCCGGGCCGACCTGGCCCGACTGCGCAGGCACGTGGGCGATTTGCGACGGACCCGACGCGGACGGCAAGCCGCTCGGCTACGGCTACGCCTGCCAGGTCCCGACCGGATACGGCACGCATTACCAGATGGCGTGCCAATATTACTGCGACACGGACGCGAACCAGGGCACGCCTGATCCGGACCGAAAGACGCGCTGCGAGGCCGCAGGCGGGCAGTGCACCTGCCTCTCGCTTGGGACGCTAGACGACGCGGGCAACGTCGACGACTCCGGCCCCTGCTCGAATCGATATGCGTGTCAGCCGCGCTAACGCACCGGCCGATAGGCCCCAAGCTTCCTGGCCCGCTGTTCGGCCCGCTTCTTAATAGCCGCCTTCGTGGCCTTGGCCTCGGCCGCGTACCAGTCTGGTGAGCCGGGCTTGGGCGCCTCGAGCTCCGGGGTGTACCATGTACGCGCGGCTCGCACCCCATAGAGCAGCGAGTCGCAACAGTGATTCTCGAAGCGCGGATCCTCGGCGACGCGGCCCGGCCCCCACTGCAGCAGGCACATCTCGTCGAGCAGTTGGCCGCAATCGCGCGCCACGATTTTTACCGTGCCGCTCCTGAGCTCGCCCTGGACGATTTCCTGGAACGCGCGCTTCTTCGTCTTCTCGGCCGCAACGATGCCGATGCCGTAGCGCTGGCGCATCTCCTCGGCGTAGCCCTTGCCGAGCCCGCCCTCGTCGCCGATGATTTGCAGCCCGGCGCCGAACTCGGCCCGCAGTCGCTCAGTGTGCGCCGCGACCGCGGACGGAATCAGCCCGGTCATACTCCAGCTCCGAAGCACGTACACCTCGGGCATGCCGCTCTTCGTGCCGAGCACCGTGAATGCCGTTGCGTCGGTGAACCCGAAGTCGATGCTCAGGATGTGGCGCAACCCGTCCGGGACTTGGTCGGCCGTGACCGCGTTCAGCGCTGCTGAGTACGGATACACTAGCGCGCCCTCATCGCGCACCCATTCACCGAGGTACTCACGACGGAAAGTGGCCGAGCTCTGGTCGAGCCCGTACGTCTCGCAGAACAGCGCGATCTCGTGCTTCGCGTCCGGGATGTGCGGGTTGTCGAGGATGGTCCAGTGGTGCGTCGGCCACGCGGGCGAGCCGTCTCCGGTGCTCACCTCGTAGAACAGGCCGGCCGGGATGGGGCTCGGCGTGCCAGCGAGCAGCAGGTGCCCAGCCTTGTCGATGAGCGCGGGCTCGATGCTGTCCGTGATTAGCTCGCGCAGCCAAACGCCGTACTCCTGCGCCTCGTCGATTGCCGCGCGCTTGTACTTGCTGCCGCGGAACTTGCCGACCTCGGACTTGTCTTTGCAGCCCGCAAGCCAGATGGTGTGCCGCGTCAGGCCAACCATGAGCAGCAGTTGCCCGTCGACCTCGCGGAGCCGCAGCTGCAGCTCGGGGTAGCGCTGCGCGAAGTAGTCGATGGCCGGCTGCAGGATGCGGCGCGCGTCGCCCTTCGAGCGCGCGATGTACACGCTGAGCCCGGCCGGGTCGGAAAGCGCGCCGTCGATGAGCCACGCGAGGATGCCGTGCGACTTGCCGGCACGGCGCGAGCAGACGGAGACCTTGCGGCGCGACGGGTCGCAGACGAACGCGCGCTGCTTTGGATGCAAATCGCCCAGGAACCGGCGGGCCTTGCGGACATCGTTCGCCGTGTTGATTAGGCGCTCGAGCTC
>Ga0207702_10004675_pt1 | contig 12099 bp, 14 predicted proteins | sample KBSCornC62_FD_184302 | JGI IMG/M metagenome (GOLD analysis project Ga0207702, IMG submission 184302) | Corn rhizosphere microbial communities from Kellogg Biological Station, Michigan, USA - KBS Corn C6-2 (SPAdes) (version 2) | ecosystem: Host-associated > Plants > Roots > Rhizosphere > Soil ...
GAGGACAGAGAGACATCCTGTTTAACGAAGTGGACCCATACGACGACGATAAAGAAGCTCTCCGAACGGTCGTAGATCAAATGGTCCTTGACGGTTTGCTCGAAGCGAGAATGGGCGACCGCGATTACGAGCGTTCGTATCGCATCACTGATCAGGGGACTTATGAGGAGGCCCTCGAAGAGCCCGCATATGTGGCCGAACTGCAAGCTTCTGATGCTGTCAGCCGCTCAATTGCCGATGAACCCACCTTAACATACCGTCCGCCACGACCCATGCACAGTGCCAGTTGGACCGGTCTGACGAACGTTCGGATCGACGCGCGTAATGCCACGACAATTTCTAACCTGATTAGCTCAGCACTCAGCGAACTGCCGAAAGACGATAATGCTAAAGTAGCGCAGGCGCGGACGCTTCTCCTCGCGGCGAAAGATCTTGCAGATGCTCCGGATCCTCCGTCTGATTTGATTTGGGAGTTGATTCAGCGCGCCGGAGCGGTCGTCGGGCTCCTCGACGTGTTCTTGCACATTTTTTTAAGTCTGAGTTCCTGATGCCTAAGCGCACCGACATCTCCTCCATCCTGATCATCGGGGCCGGGCCGATCGTCATCGGCCAGGCGGCCGAGTTCGACTATTCGGGAAGCCAGGCGGTCAAGGCTTTGAAAGCCGAGGGCTATCGGGTGATCGTGGTCAATTCGAACCCGGCGACGATCATGACCGACCCGGAGCTCGCCGACGCGACCTATATCGAGCCGATCACGCCCGAGATCGTCGCCAAGATCCTCGAGAAGGAGCGGCCCGACGCCATCTTGCCGACAATGGGCGGACAGACGGCACTGAACACCGCGCTAGCGCTCTACAAGGACGGGACTCTCGACCGGCTGGGAATCGAGCTGATCGGCGCCAATGCCGAGGCGATCGAGAAGGCCGAGGACCGGCAGAAGTTTCGCGACGCGATGGACAAGATCGGGCTGGAGAGCCCGCGCTCGTCGATTGTCCATTCGATGGAGGAAGCTTGGGCCGCGTTCGATCACGTCGGTGTCCCGGCGGTGATCCGGCCGAGCTTCACGCTCGGCGGGACCGGCGGCGGGATCGCCTACAACCGCGAGGAATATGAGCAGATCGTCCGCTCCGGCCTGGAGGCGTCGCCGACGACCGAAGTGCTGATCGACGAGAGCCTCGTCGGCTGGAAGGAATTTGAGATGGAGGTGGTCCGCGACCGTGCGGACAACGCCATCATCATCTGCTCGATCGAGAATATCGACCCGATGGGCGTGCATACGGGCGACAGCATCACCGTCGCCCCGGCGCTGACGCTGACCGACAAGGAATATCAAAGAATGCGGTCGGCATCGATCGCGGTGCTTCGCGAAATCGGCGTCGAAACAGGTGGTTCCAACGTCCAGTTCGCAGTCGATCCGAAGACCGGGCGAATGGTGGTGATCGAGATGAATCCGCGCGTTTCGCGGTCGTCGGCGCTGGCATCGAAAGCGACCGGCTTCCCGATCGCCAAGGTCGCCGCCCGGCTGGCGGTGGGGTATACGCTCGACGAAATCCGCAACGATATCACCGGCGGCGCAACCCCCGCGAGCTTCGAGCCGACGATCGATTATGTGGTGACGAAGATCCCGCGCTTCGCGTTCGAGAAGTTCCGGGGCGCCCAGCCGCTGCTGACCACCGCGATGAAGTCGGTCGGCGAGGTAATGGCGATCGGGCGTTCGTTCCCCGAGAGCCTTCAGAAGGCGCTTCGCGGGCTCGAGACGGGGCTCACCGGCCTCGACCGGGTGCGCGAGCTGGAAGGGGCGCCGGTCGAGGAGATCGAGGCGGCGCTGGCGCGGCCGACTCCGGACCGGCTCCTGGTCGCGGGCGAGGCTCTCCGGCAGGGCCTGTCGGTCGAGCGGATCGCTGCGATCGCCGGGTTCGATCCGTGGTTTTTGAGACAGTTGGGCGAAATTGTTCTCGCCGAGATGGAGGTTCGTACCAGCGGACTGCCGAGCGATGCAGCCGGCATGCGGCGGTTGAAGGCGCTGGGCTTCTCCGACGCCCGGCTGGCGCAGCTTGCGGTGCGCTCGGCGCATGTCATTGGCGAGCCTGGCAAGTCGGGATTGCTGCACGACACGGTGAAGGCGATGACCGGGGCCGTCAGCGAGGCGGACGTGCTGGCGCACCGGCTCCGGCTCGGAGTCCGGCCAGTGTTCAAGCGCATCGACAGCTGCGCCGCCGAGTTCGACGCGACCACGCCCTATCTCTATTCGACCTACGAAGCGCCATTGTTCGGCGAGCCGGTCGACGAGGCCGAGGTTTCGGACCGCCGGAAGGTGATGATCCTCGGCGGCGGGCCGAACCGGATCGGCCAGGGGATCGAGTTCGATTACTGCTGCTGCCACGCCGCTTTCGCGCTTCGCGATGCGGGATTCGAGACGGTGATGGTCAACTGCAATCCGGAGACGGTGTCGACCGATCCGGAGACCTCCGACCGCCTCTATTTTGAGCCGCTCACTGGCGAGGATGTGCTCGAGATCGTCACCCGCGAATCCGAGAAGGGCGAGCTTGTCGGCGTGATCGTGCAGCTTGGCGGGCAGACCCCGCTCAAGCTGGCGCAGGAACTCCAGGAGGCGGGCGTGCCGATCCTCGGCACCTCGCCGGACAGCATCGATCTCGCCGAAGACCGCGAGCGGTTCGCCAAGCTGGTCGGCGAGCTCAACCTCAAGCAGCCGGCGAACGGCATCGCCAGGAGCCGCGAGGAGGCGCTGATGGTGGCCGAGCGGATCGGCTATCCGGTGCTTCTGCGGCCATCTTACGTGCTCGGCGGCCGCGGCATGGAGGTGGTGGAGGGTCCCGAGCAGCTGGAGCATTATATCGCGACGGCGGTTGCCGTTTCGGGCGCAGCGCCCGTACTGATCGACCGCTATCTGCGCGACGCGGTGGAGGTGGACGTCGATTGCATCGCCGACGGAGACACGGCGATGGTCGCCGGGATCATGCAGCATATCGAGGAGGCCGGCGTCCACTCCGGAGACAGCGCCTGCTCGATCCCGCCGCATAGCCTCAGCGCCGAAGTCGTGGCCGAGCTTGAACGGCAGAGCCGGGCACTGGCGCTGGCGCTACAGGTGAAAGGGCTCATGAACGTCCAGTTCGCGGTGAAGGACGGCGAGGTCTATCTGATCGAGGTCAATCCGCGCGCCAGCCGGACGGTGCCGTTCGTGGCCAAGTCGATCGGCCGGCCGGTGGCCAAGATCGCGGCCCGGGTGATGGCCGGCGAGAAGCTCTCCAGCTTCGACCGGATCGAGCGCGATCTCTCCTATGTCGCGGTCAAGGAATCGGTCTTCCCCTTCGCGCGCTTCCCCGGATCCGATCCTGTGCTCGGTCCGGAGATGAAGAGCACCGGCGAAGTGATGGGAATCGATCGCGATTTCGATATCGCGTTCGGCAAGGCGCTGATCGCCGCCGGGATGAAATTGCCTGAAGGCGGCACCGCGTTCGTATCGGTGAAGGATGCGGACAAGGACCATATCGTCCCAGCCGTCGAGAAATTGCTCGAGCTTGGCTTTGCGGTGATCGCGACCGGTGGAACGGCCGCCCACCTGGCAAGCCGCGGGCTCGAAGTGGGGCAGGTCAACAAGGTTGCGCAAGGCCGGCCGCATATCGTCGATCGCTTGACTGACGGCGAAGTGCAGCTGGTGTTCAACACCACCGAAGGCTGGCAGTCGCTCAAGGATAGCCATTCGATCCGGGCGACAGCGGTGACAAGGAAAGTGCCTTACTTCACCACTGCCTCGGGGAGCCTCGCTTCGGCGAAAGCGATCGAGGCGCTTCGCGGGCGGGCGCTTGAAGTGCGCTCGCTCCAATCCTATTATTCTTCCTCCGTAAACTGAAATTCAGCTGAAAATTCGTCTTTCGGAGCGGGGCTGCGAAGCCACGCCGGGGCGGTTTTGGAAAAGGGATCTGACATGGCGAGCACGGAAAAAGTGCCAATGCTGGCCGAAGGGCATCGCAAGCTCTCCGACCAGCTGCGCCAACTTAAGAACGAGCGGCCCGAAATCGTCGAGGCGATCGAGTCGGCGCGGGCTCATGGCGACCTCTCCGAGAACGCCGAATATCACGCTGCCAAGGAGCGGCAGGGCCAGATCGAAGCCAGCATCGCCGATATCGAGGACCAGCTGAGCCGCGCCCTAGTCATCGATCCCACGACACTGTCGGGCAACAAGGTGGTGTTCGGCGCCACGGTAACCCTCATCGATGAGGACGAGAAGAAGGTCCGGTATCAGCTTGTCGGCCAGGTGGAGGCCAACGCCCGAGACGGCCGGATCAGCTACAACTCGCCGCTCGGTCGAGCGCTGATCGGCCGCGAGGTCGGCGAGGAGGTCGAAGTTTCGACCCCGTCCGGCGACCGCTATTACGAAATTGAGAAGGTCGAATTCGTTTGAGGATCGCTGCCGGGCAAATGCTCGGTCATCGAGCAGCGACGGTCGGCATCGCGATTGCCACTGTCGCGGCATATCTCATCGCTTCAGGCTTGTCCGCGAACGATCAGGCGGCCGTGGCGCTTGGATTCATTCCCGCTCGCTTGGCGGGTGCAGCGATCGACTTCGCCGCGGCGCCGGCGTGGCTGACGCCGCTCACGGCCACCCTCGTTCACGCCAACCTGCTGCATCTTGGCATGAACATGCTGATCTTCCTCTGGTGCGGACTGCTGGTCGAGCGCGTGCTCGGCTCGGGATCGCTGCTGCTGGTCTATGTGGTGTCGGCCTACGCGGCGGCACTAGCGGAGTGGGTCCTGTTTCCCCACTCGACCGATCCGATGGTGGGCGCGAGCGGGGCAGTCAGCGGCATCATCGGGGCCTTTGCGCTCAGCTTCGGCCGCCCCAAGCGGATCGTGCGCAACAACATGCTCAATCAATTGCTCAACGGACTTTGGCTGCTGGCCGCGTGGGTGATCTTGCAATGGATGACGGGAATGCTCGGCGGGCTCAATGGCTACCAGATCGCGACTCCCGCGCATGTCGGCGGGTTCCTGGCCGGTCTTGCACTGCAGCGGCCGCTGCTCCTGTGGCGATACAGGAAGGCCTAAGCCGAAGCCTTCGGCCGTGAAATCCCTTCTGCGTCCGGTTCCAGAAGCCGGTGCAGGTGGACAATCACATATTTCATTTCGGCGTCGTCGAGGGTCTGCCGGGCCTTCGAACTCCAGGCATTCTCCGCATCGGCATAGCTGCCGTACAAGCCGACGAGGTCGATAGAGTTGAGGTCGAAGTCGAGGCCTTGCGGGTCCTTCACGCGCCCGCCGAAAACGAGGTGAAGCTTGCTCATGCGAGAGCGCTAGCAAGAAATTCGGCCTTTGCGAACTGATTAGCCGGCCGCTTCGTCCTTGAAAGTGCCGACCGCCGCCTGAGCCGCTTCCCGAGCCGCTTCGCCTGCCTTGTCGGCCAGCGAATCCGGGGTGAGGCCAAGCTCCTTGAGCTTGTCCGACCCTGCCCGGCGCGCAGCATCGGCCGCACCGCGAGCAGCGCCAGTGATTCGGTCGCCCATCGGCGAGAGCAGATCCCGCTCCCGCCGGGTGGTGGGAAGCAAGGCTGCGATCAACGCACCGGCGGCAAGTCCCGCGCCGATTGCCACCAGCGGAGCCTGGTCGATGGTATCGCCGACGCGACCGCTCGCTTGCGAGGCCCAGCCGTTGCTGTTGCCATTTCCTGCTTCGCGGTTGCTGTCGCTCATTATGTCGTCTCCATTTTCTTGGTGTGGCCTTTGCTGGCCTTTTTCTTTTCCTTGCCGTGCATCAGGCGGTCGGCGAGATCCATCAGCGGTTCACGAGCAAGAAACAGAGTGACCGCGGCGACGATGCCGGTGGCTGCGATGGGCCGTTTGCTCACCGCGTCGACTGCATCTTCGGCGAGATCGGCACCCTTCGACTTGGCTCCGTGCCAAGCGTCGCGTGCAAGCGTTTTGGGTGCGACGCGGTGCTGGAGCTCGTGGAGCGTGCCGATCAGCCGCTGCTGGGCCTGGTCCGCGTTCCGGCGCGCATCGACGACGCTCGGATCTTCGTCGGTCATAGCGCCTTCCTCAACTTCGTGACTCCCATCCAGGCGAGCAGACCGGCGATGCCCGCAACGACAACAAAGGTCACGATCGTCGCCAGAAGCGGGCCGATGAGGGTACTTAAAGCGAGCACGATCCCGACCGCGAGCGCATTCAACGCCGCCATCCCTATGAACAGTGCAACGCCAAAGAGGATGAACGGAGTCGTGAGCGCTCTCGCCTTGGCCGCGGCGATCGCCTTTGCCCAATCGGCTTCAGCCTTCATATAGGCCTTACCGTCCTCGACGAGCTGGCTTACCAGCTCGCCGACCGGGCGTTCATTACCCCCGGGGATATTGTCGGCCGGTTTGAGCATCAGCCCCGACGGCTTTCCCGATCGTCATCATCGCTGCTCGAGAGGCCGGACTTGATCAGCCGGGCGACGGCGAAGCCGACAATGGCTGCACCGGCGAGCGCGACCGCCGGACTCCGGCGGATGAACTCGCGAGTATCCTCAATCAGCTCCTCGGGATCCTTCGCAGCGAGACTATTGGCGGCGCCCTCTATCGTCTCGGCGGCACGGCGCGCGTAATCGCCATATTCTTCGCCCAGACGCTGATCGATTCCGGTAGCGGTGTCGCCGACCAGCCTGCCGACATTGGCGAGCGCTTCAGCGGACCGTTCGATGCCCTGGCTGAGCAGGTCCTTGGCGCGGCCCGCCGCTTGCCCTGAAAGCTTCTCGCCGCCGGAGCGCACTTTATCGAGAATTCCGTTGGTAGTTGCGGCGGATCCGCTCTGCTCGGTGCCGCCGGATGAACCGCCGGTCGTCGCGGCGGACGGCCCGCCTTCGCTCTCGGTGTCGCTTGCACCAGCGATCACGGTGTCGGTTCCTTCCGGAAGATCTTGCTCAGACATCTTGTCCTCCTTTGCCGGATTCAACCTTTCGCGCTTGCTCCCGTTCCGAAGATTGCCGAGAGAATGTTGCGTCTCCGCCAAGCGCTTTATAGGGACGGCGCGTCTTCGACATCATTACGCCTACGTAAGAAGGAATTCCATGACTGCAATCACCGCTATCCGCGGCCGCCAGATCCTCGACAGCCGCGGCAATCCCACAGTGGAAGTCGACGTCACTCTGGAAAACGGCAGCTTCGGCCGAGCGGCAGTGCCTTCGGGAGCTTCGACCGGTGTCCACGAGGCGGTTGAGCTTCGCGATGGCGACAAAAGCCGCTGGGGCGGCAAGGGGGTCACCAAGGCCGTGCAGTCGGTGAACGGCGAGATCGCAGAGGCGCTGATCGGCCACGACGCCGAGGATCAGGGTGAGATCGACGCGTCGATGATCGCGCTCGACGGAACGGACAATAAGGGGCGGCTTGGCGCCAACGCGATCCTGGGGGTCAGCCTCGCTTGCGCGAAGGCGGCGGCGAACGCGGCGGGCGAGCCGCTTTACCGCTACATCGGCGACAGCACCGCCAACATGCTGCCGGTGCCGATGATGAACATCATCAACGGCGGCGCTCACGCCGACAATCCGATCGATTTCCAGGAATTCATGATCGTCCCCGCTGGCTTGCCCAACTTCGCCGAAGCTCTTCGATGCGGGACGGAGGTGTTCCACGCGCTGAAGTCGGGTTTGCACAAGGCGGGGCTGGCGACGGCTGTCGGGGACGAGGGGGGGTTCGCGCCGAATATCGGTTCACCGCGCGAGGCTTTGGACTTCATCGTGAAGTCGATCGAGACTGCCGGCTATCGCGCCGGGAGCGACGTCCTTCTGGCGCTGGATGCCGCCGCGAGCGAATTCTACCGCGAGGGCGCCTACCACCTCGACGGCGAGGGTCGCCTCCTGAGTTCCGAGGACATGACCGGCTATTACGAGGAGCTCAGCCGCGAATATCCGATCGCCTCGATCGAGGACGGGCTTGCGGAGGACGATTGGGCGGGATGGAAGCATTTGACCGATCGGCTCGGCTCGCGAGTCCAGCTGGTCGGCGACGACCTGTTCGTGACCAACGTCACCCGCCTGTCGCGCGGAATCGAGGAAGGGATCGCCAATTCCATCCTGATCAAGGTCAACCAGATCGGCACCCTCACCGAGACGATTGCCGCGGTCCGCCTCGCTCAGAGCAATGGCTATACCGCCGTCATGTCGCACCGTTCCGGCGAGACCGAGGACGCAACGATCGCCGACCTCGCCGTCGCGCTGTGCACCGGCCAGATCAAGACGGGCAGCCTTGCCCGCTCGGATCGCACCGCCAAGTACAACCAGCTGCTGCGCATCGAAGAAGAGCTTGGCGATCGCGCGGTTTACCCGGGCGCGGGCGCTTTCAAGGCCTATCATCCGGCTTAATTCACAACTTCGGACGGCAAGTCGCGGAATTCACTTGCGTTCACTGACTCTTCGTGATTCTTGTGGGATCGCGATGGGGAAAAACCGCAATATCGGGCTGATCCGGCGGGCTTTTTGGCCGGCGCTGGCCTTGCTCATCGTCGGCAATTTCGCTGGCTATGCAATTGCCGGCCCGAACGGGTTGCTCGCCTGGGGCGGCTACCATCGCGACCTGAAGGCGCGCCAGGTGGAACTCGCCGAGCTTCAGCAGCAAAAAGCGGAGCTGCAACACCGCTCCGACCTGCTTGACCCAAGGCACGCCGATCCGGATCTGGCCGACGAACTTGCGCGCCGCGATCTTGGGCTTGTGCGGCCAGACGAAGTCGTGGTTCCGCTGAAATAGAAGTGTTAGCGTTAACTTTGCGAATACGGCAACTGCAGTTGATTAGTTTCGTTATGAGACCAATCAGAAAGTTGCCCCGTTGCGGAATTGTAAACTAACACGAGGCAGCTCGGATTCAGTTTTGATTGCAGCGCAGCTGCGGCTAGGACCGGGCAAGATGGGACAGAGCATCGGTGGCGAATTTCGCCGGAGGCGCAAGCTGGAGCTTGTCGCCGGCGGTTCGCAGGGGCTTACGGATGCACAAAGGGATGTGCTTCGCGGCGATGCGGCGCGGGTTAGGTTCTCCCGCCAACTCCGGCAGAAGCTGTTCGGTTCAGCAATGTTCGCGGAAACAGCGTGGGACATCTTGCTGACGCTATACCTCGCCGAGGGAGGCTTGCCCCGGCCGCGAGTGCAGGAGCTTGCGGAAAGCACGGCATCGCCATTGAGCACCACGTCCCGATGGCTCGCCTATCTGCAGGACGAAGGCCTTGCCAGCGTTTCCGGCAGTAACGGACCGGCGCATTCGCCCGGCGTGGAGCTGACGCACAAGGGACGAGTGTTACTCGACGAATATTTCCTGGAGTTGCGCGAGGCGGAGATCATGTCGGCTCCTCAGTCCGGCGCTGAAGACCCCTCGCGGGAATAAAGCGTTGTAGTAGCGAGACTTTTCGAGTTAACAATTGACCTGCCGTATGAGCGGCGGATATTGTATGAGTATCAGGCGTTTCGACCGCTTGCTCGGAGGTCGTCGACTATGACTGGTTCGTCCGTGAAAGCGAACGATGGGGATGCCTGGCCCGGCAATCATGCCGGCCTGAAGTCAGCGCTAGCCAAGATGAAAGAGGCCTTGCTGTTGCTCGACGAGAGCGACGCGCCGGCGCAGATTGGGGCCCAGTTGGATCTCGCAATCCAGCAACTGCAAGACGAGATCTCACAAATCCAAAGCACGTAGGCGGCAATGATCAGGCCGGGGCGAGGTCGACCCGCTGTCTCTCGTTGATCCACGCCGCCAGCGTCTGCATCTCAAGATACGTGTTGAAGAGGACGCCCACCTTCAGTCCGTCCGCCCAGCGCACCTGGGATGGAATTGGTGCGAAATCGGGGAGGGTGAGCAGGGCCGGACCGGTTGCAGCCAATGGCTTGCGGGTGTGAAGAAGAGCTCCGGCGGGTGAAATGTTGTGCAAGTCTGCGGGGTACGTGAGCACGCCGACACGCAACCGGGCACAGGCGGCCACCGCGGCCCGCGGCAGTCTGCGCCTGCGTTTGGGATCGAAGGCTGCTCCGTACTGGCTGGCGCCTTCGCCCTCCAATGGGGTGTCGAGATGAATTCCCGCCGCATTGTCGCGCGCCCAGACAACGGTGCCGGATACTCGCATGGTGTCCGGAAGCTGGAGACGGACCCGGGTTCCGCGCGTAACCGTCGAGAACAACCTGACTTCCAGTCCGCGAGCCGAAACGTTCACCACACGACAGAATTGGGTGATCTGCCCGATCGTGATCAGAGCGACGCGAAGCACCGCCGCCTGGCGGGCGTCGCTGCGCCTTTCCGCGGTTTCGAGATCGATCGCCAAATTTGAAGCAAGCTGCTGCGGCAATGCCCTTCTCCAGAACATCGCAAGGAAAGGGCCCGCTTCATTTCGAGGGTGTAAACGTCTCTTTCAAAACGGCTTTAATCTCGCTGGACTACAACTGCAGGGAAGCGGAGCCGGCTTTCGCGGCTGAAAACGTCACATCCATTTTCGCGCTGTTTCCTGACTGGTTGCCGCTGAGCCCCGGCGCACTTATAGACGCGTCCGCCCCGACAATCAGTGAAAAGAGAACAACGTGGCGCGTTCCGCGAAACCTGTTTCGAAAGCCGGTCCAAAGACCGGCGAGATCAAGACCGCTCCGCCAGCGGAGCCCGACGTACCCCGGCCCCCGCAACCCACACGATTCAAGGCTGACAAGGATCAGCTTCTCCAATTCTATCGGGAAATGCTTCTGATCCGCCGCTTCGAGGAGCGGGCGGGGCAGCTCTACGGGCTCGGGCTGATCGGCGGCTTCTGCCACCTCTACATTGGCCAGGAAGCGGTCGCGGTCGGGCTACAGAGCGCCATGACCGTCGGCAAGGACAGCGTCATCACCGGCTATCGCGACCACGGCCATATGCTTGCTTACGGCATCGATCCAAAGCTCATCATGGCCGAGCTGACCGGACGCGCCGCTGGCATCTCCAAGGGCAAGGGCGGGTCGATGCACATGTTCAGCGTCGATCACGGATTCTACGGCGGCCATGGCATCGTCGGCGCGCAGGTCTCGCTCGGGACCGGCCTCGCTTTCGCTCACAAGTATCGCGGCGACGGGGGCGTTTGCCTCACCTACTTCGGTGACGGCGCGGCCAACCAGGGGCAGGTGTACGAAGCCTTCAATATGGCCGAGCTTTGGAAGCTGCCGGTGATCTACGCGATCGAGAACAACCAGTATGCGATGGGCACATCGGTGAAGCGGTCGTCGTCAGAGGTGCAGCTCTTCAAGCGCGGCGAGAGCCACCGGATTCCCGGTATCCAGGTTGACGGAATGGACGTGCTAGCTGTTCACGGTGCCGCTCAAATGGCGCTTCAATGGGTGCGCGACGGGAATGGGCCGCTCATTCTCGAGCTGATGACCTACCGCTATCGCGGCCATTCGATGTCCGACCCGGCGCGGTACCGGACTCGGGAGGAAGTGAACGAATATCGCGAGCATCGCGACCCGATCGACCGCGCGGCGAAAGAGCTCGAGGAAATGGGCGCAAAGGAAGAGGAGTTGAAGGCGATCGACAAGGAGATCCGCGATATCGTGGTTGCCGCCGCGAAGTTCGCGGAGGATTCGCCGGAGCCGGACCCCTCGGAGCTCTACACCGACGTTCTGGTGGGGGCGTACTGATGGGAATCGAACTCAAGATGCCGGCGCTCTCTCCGACGATGGAAGAGGGCACACTCGCGAAATGGCTGGTGAAGGAAGGCGACGAGGTCAGATCGGGCGACATCCTCGCCGAGATCGAGACCGACAAGGCGACGATGGAATTCGAAGCCGTCGATGAAGGCAAGATCGAGAAGATCCTGGTGCCTGAAGGAACCGACGGAGTGAAGGTCGGTCAGCCGATCGCCGTTATGGCCGGCGAAGGTGCGGCTTCCGAGCCCGCCGCGGCGCCTGTGCAGCAGGAAGAAGCAGTCCAGGGGCCGGATCAGGAAATTCCCAAGCCGTCGGACCAGAAGACTCTCGAACATCCGATTGAAGAACCGACTCCCCACCTGATGGAAACCGGAGCTCGGGCGCTCGCCGCCGATGTCGCTGGCACCCACGATGCGCCGGACGCGCCGGAAGGCGCGACGATGGCGAACATGACGGTGCGAGAGGCGCTA
>Ga0207702_10004677_pt1 | contig 12099 bp, 27 predicted proteins | sample KBSCornC62_FD_184302 | JGI IMG/M metagenome (GOLD analysis project Ga0207702, IMG submission 184302) | Corn rhizosphere microbial communities from Kellogg Biological Station, Michigan, USA - KBS Corn C6-2 (SPAdes) (version 2) | ecosystem: Host-associated > Plants > Roots > Rhizosphere > Soil ...
TTGACGAGGAGATCGCCCGTGAGGCGCGCGGCTGGCTCGAGCGGCTGCAGTACGCTCAGGTCATCCACTTCGACGACGCCGGACACGTGGAGCACGACCAGCGAACTCGCGGCGAGTTCACCGAGGGCTTGAAGCACTTACTTGATACCTCACGGGCCGTTTGGGCGGTGTCGTCGAATCGCTCATACACAGAAATGCAGCAGCATCCAGACCTAAGCGGCACAGTCGCTAGTCGCCTGATTCACGGCGCGGATATCGTGACCATGAAGGGCATCGACTACCGTGTGAAGCCGGACCCGAAGGGCGACGGTGGAGAGTAAGCGCCCGCATAAATGGCCATGCGTGTGCCAGGACTGTTGTGCGCCGTTCGATCCGAATATGGACTTCACGGGCGAACCAGGCGTGTTTCGCGCGGACAAGTCTAAGCCGGTTCCCGACGGTATGCCGCTGGCTGAGTTCTTACGCGAGATTATGCGAATGGCGTGCAAGGCTACGGGCAAGACGGAGGAGCAGTTGAAGGCGATGGCGAGACAGATGGGCGACCCGTTTCGCGAGTGGAAGGCGGAGCCTGCGCGGCATTGGACCGATGATGATGACGAACGTGAACCCGGAGAAGAAGGATGACCTTCACCGACCACGGCATCGCCACGTGCTCGTGCGGCGTCGAGCGGCGTCTATACGCGCCCGAGACGCGGCCCGACGTGCGCTGGTGCCTGCCTTGTGTGCGGCGGTGGATGCGCCCGCAAATCAACATCCCGCTGTTTGGCGTGGAATCAGATGCGCGGCGACACATAAGCATGAAGAGGCGCGAGCAGAATCGCGAGCATCAAAAGACGTATCGCAACAAAGTGCGATTAGCGGGGCTGTGCTGGAAGTGCAAGGCGCCAAATGCGAACGGCCGGACGGCGTGTGATAAATGCCGATCCGCAGAGGTTGCACGGGTTCGCGCATATCGCTTGGCGCATCGATAACAACCGCCGCACGTGCGCGGCCTAGGAGGAGTAAGAGATGAGTAGCAGCGATTTTACGGTATCGAAAACATGGTCGATGATCGTCGGAAGCGCCGATAAGCCACTAAGGGCTGATTACAGTGGCCGCGCGTCCGAGCTGTGTCTGAGTCGCGGTGGTTCGGTAATATATCTACCAGTGGCCTATGCTCGCGAGCTTCACGCGTGGCTGGAAGACATCTTCTCCGGGATCCCGAAATGACCCGCCGTTCGCGCTGGCCGTCTGAATGGCCCGGTGTCATCTGCGGCGAATGCGCACAGATGGACGATGAAGAGTTAGCCGTGGTCGAACTAACCGATGTGGATCCGATAGTGTTCACGAATGGCGTTAATGGCTATGAGGGCAAGAACTGCGTCGAGTATCCCGGATGGGCGCCAGTCGTTGGCTGCACGCACGATGCGTTGTATCCGATTCCGCTGACGAAGGCGGCAAAGAAAATGTTGGCAATCGCGAGGGCGAAATGATCATCGTCAGCCCGCGCCAATACCACATGCTGCGCCGCATCGAATCGGGCGTTAGTCCTGACGATGCCGCGCGTGAATGGGACATTGCTGAGGCGATAGTGCAGGCGTTCAGTGCGTTTTATCCAACATTTGCTGAGGGATTCAAGGAGTTGATGGACCAATGAGTAAGTTGATTAGTGACGCCGAAATCGCGCGCCTGGCGGAGTTGGAGAGCAAGGCGACAGCGGGCGAGTGGCGCGTGTCAATGTCGGGATATAGCGTTAAGTCTAACGACGTTGACGTGCCAATCGTGGCCAGTATTCCCAGCGGCGTGAATGCGCGACCGGTTGATATTGAGCGCTGGTTGCCGAACGCTGATCTCATCGCCGAATCCCGAAACGCGCTTCCCCGCCTTCTCGACTCGCTGCGGCGCTATAAGGAGGCATTGGCGATTGCGCGGCCATGCGTCGAATCGGAAGAGAGCTGGCGATTGAGCGCGGCCCGCATTCGCGAACTCGTGGGGGACGAATGAGCAAGACGTTTGATGTTCAAGAGGCGAAAGAATTTCGTGATCAGATCGCGCGTGAGCTTGCGAGTACCGCGTTTGTGCACGTTAAAGGCGGTCGGTATCTCGTCGCGGATGTGGCCGTAGAAGAAGCCACCGGAGATCTAACCATAGTCTATGTCTCGGTGGCTACCGGATGGCGCTGGTCGCGTCCTTTGCATGTATTCCGCGAGCGATTCAAGGCCGTGCCGCTTTGACCCGTTTCCCTTCTATAACACTCCCCTATCCCATCGACCGCGCCGTATGGCTGGCCTCGGTTATCGCGCGAGCCGTTGTGATGATGGCGGTTGCGGGGACGGCGTTGGTTGCGGTGGAGACAGCAAAGGAGATTGTGAAGCATGTCTAAGTGCATCGCGTGTCGCGGTGGATCTTGCGTGCAGCACGGACCGACGCCAAGCGCTCAATTCTTCGCCGCGTTAGAGGGCGATGCAGTGCCGATGGCTATGGACCCGCGGCATATTAAGACCGAAGACGGTTGGATTGACCTTCGTGATCCCCGCGACACCGAAATCGCCGCCCTCCGTGCGCAGCTGGCGGACGCGGTGAAGGTGGTGGATGCGGCGCGAGATGTGATGGCGGCATGGGACGATACGAAGGTTGACGATTTTGATTTGGGGCGTCGAGAGAATGCGCTCGTAACGGCGCTTGCCGCCTACGACGCCAAACACAAGGAGCCCGCGAAGTAATGAAGCGTGTATTTGTTGAAAGTCCTTACGCTGGCGACGTCGCCACGAACGAGGAATATGCCCGCGCCTGCATGAAAGACTGTATCGACCGCGGCGAGGCGCCATTCGCGAGTCACCTGCTCTATACGCAACCTGGTGTCTTGGATGATACCAAACCCGAGGAGCGGAAGAAGGGCATCGAGGCAGGATTCGCATTTCGTGCGGCGACTGATAAGACCGTGGTCTACATTGACAAGGGGCTATCGGGTGGCATGAGGGCGGGAATTGAGCATGCATTAGCCATAGGACACCCGATTGAATACCGCACACTGAGGCAGCACTGATGTTCCACGTCGTCCTAGTCTTCCTGTTCCTCCCGCCCGTCGCCATTGCGGTCATGATCGCAATCGACTGGTTATCGCGCTGGCTGGCGATTGGGATGCAGTGGGCGATCGACCTATGGCATTGGCCGGCGCGAAGGCTGTATGAGAAGCGGAGGCGGATGTGGGAGAGCTTGCAGCCGCATTCGGGGGAATGCCCGTATCGCGGGAGGGTAGCAACCGGGAAGGCGTGGGAGTGGCATCGGGACTGGATATCTCGGTACCTGAAGCGCTGATGCCGCGGTTTGTGCGCAATCGCAAGGACGGTAATCACCACCCAATCGTGCAGGCGCTAGAGGCGGCCGGCGTGAAGGTGCGTGACCTATCCGAGGCTGGCGGTGGTACTAGCGACTTGCTCACCTTGTTTCGCGGCGAACTCAGGTTGATCGAGATCAAGAATCCGGAGAAGCCGACGCATAAGCCGCGGTTGACGAAGCTACAGGAAAAGTTTCGTGAGGCGTGGCCGGTGCATGTGGTGACCAACGAACAAGAGGCGCTTGCGGCGCATGGATTGGGTGAAGAATGAGCACCATCAAAAAGAACCCGCTCGACGACCTGGATATGAAACATCCGCTGCGTGACCCGGAACTCGCCAAGAAGATGGCCGAGGAGACGCGCAAGCGGATCGAGGAACGCACGAAGATGTGGCGTCCACGGCCATACGATCCAATTGGTGACCTACGGGAATGGGTTAGCGAGTTGCAGGCGCGCATCGCGAAACTCGAATCCGAGTTGGCGGCGCTGCGGGAGGGCAAGTGACGAATACCAACAGTCTGATCGTCATGCATGCGATGTCACGTTATGCCTTCGACCTGTGGGAGTTGATTTGGGATCACTACGACGAACTGTCGATTGATGACAGGGGAGCCGTCGAATACGATCGGGAACACATATTGCTTGAGTTACTTCCTCCCATCGAGATCAAATGACCGATTGTCGCTACCGTTCGCGAAAATCTATGGCATGGTGGAATTAAGGGAGGATTCAATGTGGCACGTTAATCCTGGGGGTCCGCAATGACAGGCCACCCCTACCGCTGTCGAACATGTCAACGCGGTTCGCCGTACGTCTTCTGCTCCAACGATTGCTTTCGCGCCAATCCCACCAAACGCTCCCGTTCAAGCTGCGCCGTCTGTAGCGACCGGGGCGGCGTACGCGGCAATATCGACTCCAATCGCATCTGCCCGCGCTGTCGCAAGGACCCGGCTAACTCCAAGTGGGTTCGCGCCCCGCGTCGCGAGTTCAATGGCTTTGATGCTGACTTCTTTGAGGCTGCTAGTCGTGGCCTAGAGATGGTCGAGTCTCGCCCGCATCGTGGACCACTGGCGATTCGTATTGTTCGCCTGATAGCCGGCGGCGTGCGTTACCGCGAAATCGTCGAATTGCTGCAGTGTAGTCGGCAGTATGTCGATAAAGTGGCGACATATTGGAACAAAGAGACCGACGGCAGGCTACGCATGATCCGGCAAAGGGCGATAATGGGCTGAAAATCCCTACTATGCCGGTGGCTCATAGAGAAATGACAGGGGCTCAACGCGAAAAGATTAACGAGATGTGGACCGAGTTTAAGTCCTGCTCACAATTCGCCACTATGTGGACACCGGTGGAGAACTGGCTGCATGCGCAGGCAATCCAGCGCGGCGTCCCGGCCCCGAAGTCGAACGAGCCCGAACCTGAACGTCCTGGCGCACCCATTGGCGCATCGTTCCGGTGGATGGAACTGATCGCGGTTGAGCCGTGGTTCTATCGCGAGCTTGGCATCGGAACCGCCGAAGACTATTTCGGTCCGCGTCAAGCCAAGCTCCGTTCCCGCCGACTAAAGCAGATTGCCGAGGCTGCTCGAGCCCAAGCCGCCGAAGAGAAGCGCGAAATCCTCAAGCGAACCGTTAAGTCGTGAGGTACGAATTGACCACGTACGAGGAAGACGAGATCGAGTTCGAACGGTGTCTTCAGGCGGCGCGTGATAAGTCGTACAAATGGGTGACGGGCAAGGCTGAGCGCCGCGACGTTGATGGTTGGTTTGATGCCATGGCGGATGTTGACGGTTGAGGAAACTGCGCTTCAAAGTCAGCCACCGTTCGCCGTTCGCGAAGCCCAAAAAGCCCCGCAAACCCGAGACGCCAGTCAAAGGCGATCGCGAGCGGGTGCAAAAGAAGACGAAGAGACGCAAATGACCACCTGGGCTGAGTTCATGCGCGAGATCAAAGACGAAGCCGAACGCGACGACGCGGCGTCTGAGTTGTTTGAGTTGGCCGAGAGCCTTCGTGGTCAGCGTTACGTGCTTCAAGGATTTCGGAACCCGAAGTTAACCCCCGAGCAGCTCGCTAACGAGGCTCGAAAGAAATGAAAATCCTCCTCGCAGTCGCCATCCTGCTCGCGTCCTGCTCCATCGCCGGCCCCGGTTCGCACGTCGATGCGGTTCGCGAGCCGACTGCTGACGCTGGTGGAACGCCGTGTGGCAACGCTGGCACCGTCTGCGCTGATGACGAAGTCTGCTACCACAACAATTGCCTGACGCTGTGCGGCTCGAGCACGTGCTGGGCGAAGTTGCGGACCGCGTATGAGCAGTGCGGGAACTAAGCGCCTAACCAAGCACCAGTTAGCCGAGATTGCCTACCTCGACGAAGAGATCCGCGCGATGTGGCGCATGCTCGGCGGGCTCGTGTGCGACTGCGGGCAACTCGCCGTAATGGGCTCGACGATGTGCGGGGCGTGTGCGGCTAGATTGCTGTGACGCTGTATCGCTTGATGCGGTGGCACTTCGCGTGGTGGGAGTGGCCGGTGGTTGTGGTGCTTTCGTTGTTCACGCGCGCGTCTACTAGGTAGTTAGGTTTCAAGGGTATGCATACATGCCGTTCGAAAAGGGCAATAAACTAGGCGGGCGCACCGAAGAGGGTGAGCGGCTTCGCAAGGCATGCCGCAAGGTCACTGAGCAGGCTGTCAGGGCATGGGTTGAGGCACTAGAGGCCACTGATGATAAAGGCGCTCCCGACCACGATATTAGGATAAAGGCCGCAGCGCATCTAATGGATCGTGGATATGGAAAGCCGGCGCAGGCTATCACTGGCCCCGACGGCGGCGCTATCCAAGTTGATGCCGTTGATGACCGTCGCCGACTCGAAGAGCTTCGCGCGCGTTACCCTGAACTCCTGAGCTTGCCGGGGAGCGATGAAAACGAAAGCGCTTGAATTCTATCGCCCGTCGCGTGACTGGTTGCAGGTGCGTTGCCCGTGTGGACTTTGGTCCAAAGAGCCGACTGACGCATGGACGGCGCGTAGCAAGCGACCCGGGTTCGAGTATGGGTGCGGCGAGGGCAGACTACATTATGTGTCGCAGTCGCAAGCCGCGCAGTTGCGCACACTGATCGAACACCCCGGTTGGGACTAATCCGGTGATGACTTGGACGATCAGGAAGTGCGCCGCGAGCTTGCCCAGTCGTTGTGGAAGGTTCGTGGTGTTCGTTCGCTGATTGAGTTTATCCCGATCGTAACGCCCTGGTATGGGGCGCCAATGCTTCATTTAGTCCCGCTTGCCGAACTCTTTTGGCGGGCGGGATGTGGCCAACGAATTCGCGCTCTGTCGTCAACGCCTCCACAGCATGGCAAGACGACGAGCATGCTGCACTGGATCGTCGCCTATCTTAGGGCGTTCCCGTGGCACAACGTCGCCTATGTTTCGTATGAAGCCGGCATCGCTTGGTCGAAGTCGCGCGAGGCCAGGGAGATTGCCGCCCGTGCAGGGTTGGACATCAAGCGCGGCTCCAACTCGGTAGGCGAGTGGAAGACATCCGACGGCGGCGGGTTCATCGCGACGTCAATCGGCGGCCCGCTGACGAGCAAGCGCGTTGATTTCTTGGTTGTCGACGATCCGCATAAGGACCGCGTGAGCGCGGAAAGTTCCACCTATCAGCAGCGCGCATACGAATGGTTTTCCGGCGTCGCCATGGCGCGTCTTACGAAGGATGCGTCGGCCATCGTTAATATGGCCCGCTGGGCGCAGGGCGATCTAATTGGACGCCTACTCGATAATCGCAAAGTTGACTGGAAGGTGGTCAACCTCAAGGCGATCGAAGTCGTCGACGGCCAAGAGCGAGCGCTATGGGAAGCGCAAAAGCCGCTCAAGTTCCTTCGCGAGCAACGCGACTCGGGTCTAATCCACCCGTATGACTGGGCGGCGCTATACGAGGGTAATCCTCAGCCCCGCGGTGGCGCGCTATTTGGCGAGCCGGCGCGTTACGACGTTATCCCGATGGACGCGAACAACGTCAAAGGATGGCGGTTCGCGATTGCGTGTGACCCGGCAGCAACGGCAAAGGACAGCGCGGACCATAGCGCGATTGTGGTCGTGGGCGCGACGGGAGACGGCGCCGATCAAAAGGTCTACGTGTTAGACGTTTGGCGCGGCCAGGTCGAGATTCCGGCCCTCGTCGAGAAGCTGAGGCAAGCACAGGCACGTTGGCGTTGTCCGGTGTGGATTGAGGCAGTTGGCGGGTTCAAGGCTGTCCCGCAAATGCTACGCGAAGTCGGCGCGGCATCTCGAGACAAAGGAACCGAGCAACTGCGCGTGTGCGAGGTGAACGGGCGCGGTGACAAGTTCACCCGAGCGCTCCCGGTTTCGGCTGCTTGGGGCGACGGTCGCGTGCTGGTTCCCCGCAACGAAGATGAGCACCCGTGGGTTCGCGACTTCCTAACCGAGGTCAAGCGGTTTACCGGCAAAGGCGACGCTCAAGACGACCAGGTTGACGCACTAGCACATGCCTTTGACGCCGTTGATCGTCGGGTGAACGCGATTGAACGCGGCGTCAGACGTGTGCCGGGTTCGTTCTAGGGGTTAGGCGATGCCACTCAAAAACGGCAAGAGCAAATCGGCCGTTTCTCATAATGTGAAGCAGCTGATTAAAGACGGCTATTCGCAGGCTCAAGCAGTCGCGATTTCGCTCAAAAAGGCCGGGCGTTCGAAGAAAAGCAAGTAGCACCAGGGAGCGCGCATTGATCGATTACAAGACGCTCTCGACTACTCGCCACCGCGCGTACGACGGCGACTACTGGTGCAAGATTCGCATTCTTTACGAGGGCGCCAAGACGCTGAAAGATGCGTTGGCCACGTCGTCGAAGGTGCGTACCGAGATCTTCCCGCAGCATCTCGGCGAGGAGCCTGACGTCTACGCGGAGCGGATCAAGCGCTCCTGCTATGTCAACTACCTGTCGCAGTTGGTTGACTACATCATTAGCGTGCTTTTCTCGGACCCGGTCAAGGTTACGGCCGGTGGCGACGGTGAAGATCTAAAACCGGGCTCGGTTGCGCCGTTCTACGAGGACTTTTATCGCAACACAGCGCAGCCTGGGTCGCGCCCGGTTACGTTTAACGAGGCGTTGCGCCGAGTGGCGCTCGACGCGCTGTTGTTTAAGCGTGCATGGCTCCTGGTCGAGTTTCCGAAGAAGCCGACCGACGCCGACGGCAATCCGATTGCACCTGCCAGCCGTTATGACGAGGAGCAACTAGAGGCTGGCGGGCAATACAAACGCGCCTATTGCTGCTCGGTCGATCCTGAGTGCGTCTATGACTGGGAACGCGCCGAAGACGGCGAGTTGGCGTGGGCGCTGATTCACGACAAGGACTACCCGCGGCCGACTGTTGACGCCAAACGCACCACGTGCGTTGAAACATTCACAGTGTACGACCGTAGCACTTGGACGCGCTACGTCTGGGAGTACGACGAGGAAAAGAGCGTCCCCAAGGACACTGACAAGCCGACGCGAGTGGAGTCGGGCCCGCACAACTTTGGCCGGGTGCCGTTGCTTGATTTCACGATCCCCGATGGCCTCTGGGCTGGCGGCAAGATGGAAAACATCGCCGTCGAACTGTTCAATAAGCTGTCGGCGCTGTCGTGGGGACAATATCGGTCGCTGTTTCAGGTTATCGCCGTCACACTGCAAGACGCTGACCCCAAGAACGGGTTTAGCCCGATCGCGGAAGACCAGAACCGCGCGATCAACCAGACGCTTGGCCCTGGGCGTGTGTGGGTGGGCGCCGAACGCGACCAGATTCGATACATCGGGCCTGACTCTGCACCGTTTGCCGAGGCGCGTGCTTATCTCGCTGAATTGCGCGATGAGATGCACCGTGTCCTGCACCAGATGGCGCAATCGGTCGACAACTCGGGAGCTGCGCTCAAGCGGTCGGGCGAATCGAAGAAGATGGACCGGGCGGCGGGCGCGATTGTGTCGCGCGAGCTTGGTCGCCTGTTTCGCGAGATTACCGTTGCGATTTACCAGACGATCGCGGCAGGTCGCAACGAACGCGATAAGGTGTGGTCGGTCTCCGGGCTTGAAAGCTACGACGAGCAGAGCCCGATGGACGTTATCACTGAGGCCGTGCAACTCGAAAATGTGAACATTCCGTCGCCGACTTGGCAGACGATCCATCGGCACAACCTGGCGATCAAGCTGACACCAGGGCTGACCGACGAGCAGCGCGACAGGGTTTACGAGGAAATCCAAGACACGCTCGCGTCAACCGCAGCGGCCAAGAGTCCCGACGAACAACGCGGCATCGTGCAGGCAACCGCGACGGCGCATCAAGCGGGTATCATCTCCAAGCAGACCGCGACGCAACACCTCGCGAATATGTTCGGCGTGAAGGATGTGGGAGCCGAGCACGCGAAGATCGACGCCGAAGCCGACGCGGCCATGAACCGCGAAGGCGCAAGCCTAATGGGGGGCAAGTCCGGCGACGCTGGGGACATGGACGACGGCGCCGAAGGCACAGAAGCCGTTGACGCCGTGTACCAGCAACTCGCCGATGACTTCGAGCCCAAAGCGATCGAGTGGGTGCATGAGGTCGATTGGGAAGGCCCGACCGATGTGCCGCTTGAAGAAATCGACTTCTCGGGTCAAGACGCGTGGGCAGCGTCGAAACATGAGGCGAAAGTCAATAAGTTCGCCAAGAAGATCAGCGACGGGTTCAAGAAGCCGGCGATCCTGGTCAAGGGTCCCGATGGCGGCAAGTATCGCGTGGCTGACGGGCATCATCGTGCGCTGGCCTACAAGCAACTGAATAAGCCGGTGCGTGCGTACATCGCGACCGTCGACAAGCACGGATTTGCGGCTGCGATGGAGATGCATTCTAGCCAGAAGGTCCAAAGCTAAGCACGGCAGGCCATGAAAAAGAACGCCGCGCTTGCCGCCTTCCTGCTTCGTCGTCACGCCGAGGTCAAACGAGTCAAGCGGCGCCATGTGCGGCAAGCGGTTGCGAAGATTCGACCCCATCGCGACGGCTTGGTTACGATGCTAGAGCGCTGGGCGATTGACGGCAAGCTGAACAACGCCAATTCACACGCGGCTCGCACGTGGGCGATCATGACCGCGGCGGCGCTGGGCCTCATTGCCCGTGAATCAGTTGCTAGTGCATCCAGGGAGACGTCGCAACTCGCCGGCAATCACTTGACGCGGCTGTCTCGCATCGTTGAACGCGAGTTTGACGCGGCTCCATTGGGGCATACCGAACGCGGTTATGAGGCGTCGCCCGAGCACCTGGCCGCGTTGCAAGCTAACTTCGTAGGCACCACAAGGACCGGCACATACTCGCGACTGCTCAAGGTGGCCGGCGCAGTTGTTCTTGACTTGGCGCTCGACGAGTTCGCCGAGTCACTGGACAGCAAGGACAGCAACGAAGATATAGCTAGCGCGTTGTTCGCTCCGATTGAATCGCGCACCGAGTTGTACATCGTCACCGAGTCCGGCATCGCTTACAACCGGGCGCTACATGCCGACGTCGTTGGGCTCGGTTATATGAAGCGCTGGGACACCGAAGGTCACGGTTGCCAGAAGATTTGCACACCCGCCGACGGTCAGATTCGCCCGATGGGTGAGAACTTCGACATGGGCGACGGTGGCACGACTGGCTTCCCGCCGGCTCATCCGCGGTGTGACTGCTCTTGGATTCCATGGCGACGCGAGTGGATGAGCGCCGCCGAGTTTGACGACCTAGCCGCATAATCCGAAACGCCCGCGGACCGAATCGGGCGCACATTCCCGAATAGGGAAGGGAACCAGTATGGCAAACGAGCAGAATCCTCCGAATAACGCCCCGCCCGCTACTGAGACGACCGCGGAACCCGCTACACCAAAGTTTATGACCGCAGAAGACTTCAACGGCGCCATGACGGCCCGCGATCGTCGGCTCCAACAGCAGCTTGCCAAGCAGTTCGAGGAGTTCCAGAAGACGCTGTCTGCGCGCTTCATGCAGGCTCCCGCGGCTCCGGTTGACGGTGGCGACGATGGCGAAGGCGTTGCTTCTACTCCAGCCACGCAGCCGGCGATTACGCAGAGTGAGCAGCCGTCGAAGGAAGTCCTTAAGCTCAAAGACGAAGTTGCGCGCATCAAGAAAGAGCGTCAGCGGGAGCGCGAGGAAATCGAGCGCGAGCGTCAAGCGCGGCTCGTCGATGATGCGAATACTCGCGTCCAAGCCGCGTTGTCCGAGGCTGGCTCGTCTGGTCCGCATGCTCGCGCCGCATGGGCGCTGCTGAGCGCGGAAGGGCGCATCAAGCGCAATGAGCAGGGCGAGGTCTGTATCGAGTTGCCCCGTACCTATCTTGGCAAGACCGAGCCCGAGCTTGTGCCGCTCAAGGAAGCGATCCCCGAGTGGTTGAATTCGGACAGTGGCAAACTTTTCATGCCGCCGCGTGGTGGCGGCGAAGGTTCGGGCACCGTTGTGCGTGGTAGTGCTCCGCGTACTGGCGCGCCGCTGTCCAAAGAAGAAGCAAAGCGTGAAGCGCAGAAGGCGCTGACCAGTTTCGTTCTTGGCGGGCGATAGTCGTTCGCTGAATCAATAGGTTTCTAGTTTCTAGTTTCGAATACTCACGGCACGCATTTACTGCGTAGTCGAACGGTCTCCTATGAGGCTGCACGCCTGGCGCGGCGTATAGGCGCAATGCAACCAAGAGAAACCAGGAGAAAGCCTCATGTCGTCTATTGCCTTGTCGGATATTACCTCAGCGCTTGCGACGCTGTTCGAAGATCAGCTCGTCGCCCAGTGGA
>Ga0207702_10004679_pt1 | contig 12096 bp, 8 predicted proteins | sample KBSCornC62_FD_184302 | JGI IMG/M metagenome (GOLD analysis project Ga0207702, IMG submission 184302) | Corn rhizosphere microbial communities from Kellogg Biological Station, Michigan, USA - KBS Corn C6-2 (SPAdes) (version 2) | ecosystem: Host-associated > Plants > Roots > Rhizosphere > Soil ...
TCGCGATGTCGGCCACGGTCGCGGCAAGTGCGACCACCGGGCGCGAGATCTCGCGCTGCGCCGCGCGCGACAGCCAATACGCCACGAGCAACACCAGCACGGTCGCGATCGCGGCCAGGCGCAGGCTGCTCCAGAACCGGTCGCGCAGCGCGGCCGAGCTGTCGTATTCGAGCCACAGCGTGCCGAGCCGGCGCGACGCGGCGCCGATCGGCTGCACGCCGACCAGGGTCGCACCGATGAACCGGTAGCCGTCGCCTTCGGGCATCGGCGGAAACTGGCCGACCGGCGCGTGGTTCGGATAGCGCGCGAACAGCTGCCCGGAATCGTCGAAAATCGCGGCGCGCACCATGTGCGGGCTCGTGCTGAGCGCCGCCAGCAGTTCCGCGCCGCGCTCGGCATCGGCCGACGCCAGTGCATCGCGCGCGTCCACCGCCGTAACCGCGCCGATCGTGATCAGCTGGCGCTCGGAGAGTTCGCGCAGTGCCAAAAGGTCGAACGCGAAAAAAGCGGTCTGCAGCAGCACCACGACCACCACGCTGGTGAGCAGGATGCTGCCCATGACCTTCTTGCGAATCGGGATGTTATGCAGCGGCATCAGGACGCTCCCGCTCCCGGACGAGCGCCGTGCGGCGGGCGGAAACGAGGCGACACCGTCGAGCTCGCTTGCATGCCTGAGACGACAACTCCCTTTGTTTTTCTTCTTGCGCGCATGGTGCCTGTGGCGTGCGCGAGGGCACAGTGTAAACCTTTACAGTTGTAGGGCGCAGCCCGACGCCGTTGAATGCGGGCAACGCAGTCATCAGGGGCCTGCGTCGTCAAGCGGTTGTGACAAAGCCGTTTCGATCGGCCGTGCCCATTCGAGCAAGCCGATGCACGCCCCGAACCTCCTTTTCCGTGACTTCTGCCCCCGCCACACGGCGGCAGAGAGCGCTATCCTCTGAGCTCTCATGGCGCGTATATTGGTCATCGAAGACAATCCGGAAAATCTCGAGCTGATGACGTATCTGCTCGCGGCGTTCGGGCACATGACGATGACAGCGGATACCGGCACGCACGGAATCGACCAGGCCGCGAAGGCGCCGGACCTGATCGCCTGCGATGTGCACCTGCCCGACATCGACGGCTACGAGGTCGTGCGCCGCCTCAAGGCCGATCCCACGCTGAGACAGATCCCAGTGATCGCGGTGACCGCACTCGCTGCCGCCGCGGATCGCGAAAAGGGCCTGCGCGAAGGCTTCGACGGCTACATCGCCAAGCCGATCGATCCGGAATCGTTCGTGCAGCAGATCGAAGAATTCCTGCCGCCTGAAAAACGCGGCCGCGCGCCCGCCGAGACGGCCGCCGGCGACGCGCCCGGGATGACGCCGCACGCACGCCGCGCGACCATCCTTGTGGTCGACGATTCGCCGACCAACCGCGAGCTGATCTACCAGACGCTCGTGCCGTTCGGATTCGACGTGCACCTGGCGCACACGGTGCCGGTCGCGATCGAACTGCTGGCCCAGCGCGAAGGCTTCGACCTGATCCTGTCGGATCTGCACATGCCGGGCGAGGACGGCTTCAACCTCGTGCGCCGGGTCAAGGCCGATCCGCGACTTGCGCGGCTGCCGTTCATGTTCATCAGCTCGTCGGTCTGGGGGGAGTCGGAGCGGCGCACGGCGCTCTCGCTCGGCGTATCGCGCTTTCTCTTGCGTCCGATCGAGCCGCAGCAGCTGCTCGACGAAGTGATCGCCTGCCTCAGCCGACACAGCGAGGTCGCGTATGGCGAAAATCCTGGTCGTTGACGACCACGCCGTCAATCGCGACTTCCTCGACACCCTGTTGCGCTATGCCGGCTACGACGTCGTGCAGGCCGCCGACGGTATCGAAGCGCTCGAACGCGTGCGCGCGGAGCGGCCGGACCTCGTCATCACCGACGTGCTGATGCCGCGTATGGGCGGCATCGAGTTCGCCGACCGCCTGCACGCGGACCCCGAGATCTCCAACACGCCGCTGATCTTCTACACCGCCACGTACCGCGATCCTCAAGCGCGCGTGCTGGCCGATTCGTGCCAGGTGCGCACGGTGCTCGGCAAGCCGGCCGAGCCCCAGGCGATCCTCGACGCGGTCTCGCGCGCGCTCGATCTGGGCCCTGCGCCCGCGCTCGTGCCGGCGGCGGAAAACGCGCATCCGAGCTTCTTCTCGGCCAAGCTGCCGGCGTACATGCGCGACCTGGTATCGCTGCAGGACCGCCTGCGCCAGGTTTTCGACCGGGGCGTCGACGGTTCGGCCCAGCTGCCGCAGGGCGAGCGCGACGACATCAGCGACGCGTTCGATCGCCTGAGCCAGCGTCTGACCAAACTGGTCGAGCTGAGTCTCAGTCTCGCCTCGCTGCGCGACCCCGATGCGCTGATGGCGCGTTTCTGCGGCGTGGCGCAAGAGATCGTGCACTGCCGCTATGCCGGCGTCGCGATCTTCGCGCCGCACGGCGAGCGGCTGCTGCGCTGGTACAGCGTCGGCCTGGACGCCGCGCAGGAAGCGGCCTTTGCCGCGATGGATCCGCGCCACGGCGTTTTCGGCGAGGTGCTGCAAAGCGGCAGCGCACGGCGCATCGCACGCGATACGGTCGCACCGAGCGGCCTCGGCCTGCCGGCGTTCCATCCGCCGGTCTCCTCGCTGATGATCGTGCCGGTGCCGATGCCGTCGGCGATACCGCTGCTCGGCTGGGTCTATTTCGCGGACAAGGCGAACGGCGCGCCGTTCGACGACAGCGAGGAGCAGCTCGCGACCACGCTCGCGGCGCAATTCTCGCTCGCGTACGGCAACCTGGCGCTGTACGAGGAGATCCAGCAGCACGCCGCCAAGCTCGAACTCGAAGTCGCCGAACGCCGCCGCGCGCAGGACGAACTCGCCCACCGCATGCTGCACGACCAGGTCACCGGCCTGCCGCGCTTCGCCGCGATCGAGGAAAACCTGCAGAGCGCGATCGTCGAAGCCGCGTCGCGCGGCAGCCGCGTGCTCGTGCTGTACGTCGACATCGACCGGTTCCACACGATCAACGAGACGCTCGGCCGCAACATCGGCGACGCCGTGCTGCGCACGGTCGGCGAGCGGCTCGGCGAGATGACGACGGGCCACGGCTGGGTCGCGCACGTCGCCGGCGACGAGTTCGCCGCGGTCGTGCTCGACGACTCCGGCGCCCAGGACCAGCTCGACGTGGCCGAAGCGACGCGCCTGCGCGTGGGCAAGATCATCCAGCTCGCCGAACAGCGCGTGTACATGACCTGCAGCGTCGGCGTCAGCTGCTATCCGGACAACGGCACCAGCGCCGAGGAACTGTTGCGCGAATCCGAGGCCGCGATGCTGCAGGCCAAGCGCGAAGGCCGCAACGCGGTGTCGGCGTTCTCCAACGAACACAAACAGGACCTCGAAGACAGTCGCGCGCTCGGCATCCGCTTGCGCGACGCGATCCGCGACGGCCAGTTCTTCGTGCATTACCAGCCGATGATCAGCGGCCAGGATTGGCAGATCGTCGGCTTCGAGGCGCTGGTGCGGTGGCAGAATCCCGAACTCGGCCTGTTGTCGCCGGATCGCTTCATCCGCGTGGCCGAAGAACTCGGCGTGATCGTCGACATCGGTACGTTCGTTCTCGAAGCGGTCTGCCGCCAGATCCGTCTCTGGATCGATCTCGGCGTGGGCGACTTCTACGTCTCGGTCAACGTGTCCGCATCGCAGCTGCACCGCCCGGATTTCGTGCAGCAGATCCGCAACGCGCTGCTCGGCTGGGAAGTGCCGCCGGGATACCTCGAACTGGAATTGACCGAAAGTGCGATGGCCGAGGCGCTCGACAGCGTCATCGCCGCGATGCGCGCGCTCAAGGCGCTCGGCGTGCGCATCGCGCTGGACGATTTCGGCACCGGATATTCGAGCCTCAACTACCTGCGGCATTTTCCCGCGGACAAGCTCAAGATCGACCGCAGCTTCGTGCGCGACATCACGTCAGACACTGGTTCCGCGGGCATTTGCCGCACCGTGATCGCGCTCGGGCACCAGCTCGGCATGTCGGTGTTGGCCGAGGGCGTGGAAAACGCGTCGCAAGTGGGCTATCTGCTGCGCAACGAGTGCGATCTTTTCCAGGGCTATTATTTCAGCCGGCCGGTAATCGCGGCGAAGGCGCTGGACCTGCTGCGCCATCGTTACATCATGCAGGACGTCGCGCTGCAGAAGCCGAAGGAGCGCACGCTGCTGCTGGTCGACGACGAGGAAAACATCCTGCGTTCGCTGACGCGCGCGCTGCGCCGCGACGGCTACCAGATCCTGACCGCCACCAGCGCGCGCGAGGCGCTCGAACTGCTGGGCAAGAACGACGTACAGGTGATCATTTCCGACCAGCGCATGCCCGAGACCAGCGGCACCGAGTTCCTGAGCCGCGTGAAACAGATGTACCCCGAAACCGTACGCATGGTATTGAGTGGCTACACCGATCTCACGGCCGTGACCGACGCGATCAATCGCGGCGCGATCTACAAATTCCTGACCAAGCCTTGGAACGACGATGAGCTACGCGTCCAGATCCGCGATGCGTTCCGCATCGCCCAGCGTCAGGAACGTGCGAAAAGTGCCGCGGCGTCCTGACCGGTGCCGCGCATGAGCGCCGACGCCGTGGGCGACGCGCCGGATCTGCCGGCCTTGCAGCGCGGCGCCGCTGCGCTGGAAGCGATCGCACTGCCGGTGCTGCTGAGCAATGCCGAGGGGACGCAGCTGTGGCTCAACGCCGCCGCGCGCGCGCTCGAGCAATGGCTGCAGCAGGGCGATCCGGGCCGCCGCCTCGCGACCGAAGTCGTCGGTGCGCTGAAGTCGCTGCACGAATTGCCGGCCACCCTGACGCTCACTTTCCGCCGCGGTGGCGGCGAGGGCGGCGAGCGCGCGTTCCATGCGACGTTCGGTCAGCACGCGGCCGCGCCGCTGCACGGCGGCCTGTACGCGATCACCTTGAGCGAGACGCGCGCCGGAGACGGCGAGCTCGACCAGGCGCGGCTGGAGGAAGTACAGCGCCAATTGCTGCAGGCGGACCGCATGGCGTCGATCGGCCAGCTCGCCGCCGGCGTCGCGCACGAGATCAACAATCCGATCGGCTACATCCAATCCAACCTCGGCACCTTGCGCGAATACGTGCAAAGCCTGTTGCGCCTGATCGAGGCGCAGGACGGCGCCTTGCACCGCTTGCGCATGGAACAGCCCGAAACGGTGCGCCAGATCGAGGAACTGCGCGAGCAGATCGACTTCGAATTCCTGGCCAAGGACCTGCCGACCCTGCTCGCCGAATCGCAGGAAGGCATCGCCCGCGTGCGCAAGATCATCCAGGACCTGCGCGATTTCTCGCGCGCCGGGCACGCCGAGGATTGGTCCCTGGCCGACATCCATGCCGGGCTCGACAGCACGATCAACATCGTCTGGAACGACCTCAAGTACAAGGTCGAGCTGCTCAAGCGCTACGGCGACATCCCGCCGGTCGAGTGCCTGCCGTCACAGCTGAACCAGGTATTCCTCAATATCCTGGTCAACGCCGGGCACGCGATCGAGCAGCGCGGACAGATCACGATCACGACCTACGCCGAGGGCGGCATGGTGTTCATCGAGATCTCGGACTCGGGCAAGGGCATTCCGGCCGAGAACCTGGCGCGCGTGTTCGAGCCGTTCTTCACCACCAAGCCGATCGGCAAGGGTACCGGGCTCGGCCTTTCGATCTCCTACGGCATCATCAAGAAGCACAATGGCGACATCGACGTGCGCAGCGAAGTCGGCGTCGGCACCACGTTCCTTATAAAATTGCCCGTGCGCCAGCCACCCGGCACGGACAAGTCGCCGGCCGCCGCGTGATGCGCGGGGCACGGCTTTGGAGAAAAGAGAATGTACCGAATACTGCTGGTCGATGACGAAGCGAACGTGCTCTCGGCGCTGCGCCGCGTGCTGATGGCGATCGCGCCGAGCGAACTCGATGGCGACAAGCCCGAGGTGGAAACCTACACGTCCGCCAACGAGGCGCTGCGCCGCATCCGCACGATCCCGGTCGATCTCGTCGTTTCCGACTACCGCATGCCGGAAATGAGCGGCGTCGATTTCCTGACCCAGGCGATCGAGGCGCAGCCGGAAATCGCGCGCCTGATCCTGTCCGCCTACGCGGATCTCAACGCCGTGCTGAGCGCCGTCAACCAGGTGCAGGTCTTCCGTTTCATCAGCAAGCCGTGGCACGACGTCGAGATGAAATCCGCCGTCTGCCAGGCGCTCGCCAATCGCCGCCTGCTGCAGGAGAACCGCCGCCTCGCCGATGTCGTGCGCCAGCAGCGCGGCCAGCTCAGCAAACAGGAACATGAATTGCGCCGCCTGGAACAGGAATCGCCCGGCATCACGCGGCTCAAGCTCGCCGACGACGGCGGCATCATCCTCGACGAGGAAGACCTCGAGTAGGCACGCGATTCATCGCACCTGCGCTTCACACGTCACGTCGCGCAAAAAATGTTCGATGAATCGAACCCTGACGGACCTCAGGGTGCCTGCGCGGCCTGGGCGCGGATGAAACGCGCGCTGTCGCCCAGCACGTCGCAATCTTTCGCCAGCGGGCGCGCGAGCGCCAGTGCAATGCGCAGGTGCCCCACGCCGGCATAAAACTTCGTCTCGACCGGCTCGCCCTGCGCGCGCAGGCGCCGCGCCAGACGCTCGCTGTTGCCCGGATCGACCGTCGTATCCGCAGCGCCCTGCAGCAGCAGCATCGGCGGCTCGTGCCCGGCGACGTAGGTCGTCGGCATCGCGGCATGCTGCGCATCCGTACCGGCGCCGAAAATCTCGATCAGGTAATCGTCGTGGAACGGCGCGAAATCGTACGGACCGGCGAGTCCGACGAAACCCGCCAGATCGCGCGGCGCGAGCCCGACCTGCGCGAGATAGCGCGCGTCCGTCGCCAGCAGCGCGCCGATGTGCGCGCCGGCCGAGTAGCCCATCACGAACGGCCGCCGCGCGTCGCCGCCGAACTCCGCCGCATGCGCCTGCGTCCACGCCACGGCGCGCGCGGCGTCCTCCACGAAGGCCGGAAACTTCACCGCCGGCGACTTGCGATAATCCGGCACCACCGCGACGAAGCCCTCGCGCGCCAGCGCCTCGCCGGCGTAGCGGTACCAGCGGCGCTCGCCGCTGATCCACGCCCCGCCGTACAGGAACACGACCACCGGCGCATTCCCCGTCGCGTGTTCCGAGCGGTAGACATCTAGGCGCAAGTCGTGCTCTGCGTCGTACACGATGTCCGACGTCACCCGTGCGTGCCGGCCCTCGAGTACGCCGACGCCGCCGAACAGCAGCGTCTTGCAGCCGGCGAGCAGGGAGGCGAGGAGGCACAACGACAACGTGGTGACGAAGCGAGACATCGAGGCGAACCGCAACGGACGGACCACCGGTGTAGCGAGCGGCGTGTCAACGCGGCGTGCAAGCCCGATGCGCGGCGGGCGAACGTTCGCGAGTCACAGCCGTGACAGCGGGAATTCCGCCCGGAATGCGGCTCGCGCAGCGCTCCCGACGGCTATTTCAGCGCCTCAGACAATGCGTTCGGGATCCACTTGCCGTCGCGCTCGATCAGCGTCGCGGACCAGCGTTTGTCGGTACCTTGGCGATACCAATACAAATCGTACTGGCCGCGATAGTCGAGCGTCGGAATTGCCGAGACCGTCGCTTCGCTGAATCCCCATTGCTCCGATGCGGGCCGCACGAGCTCGAACACCTCGGCAGCTTCGGCGTCGCGCGCCGCGACGTCGGCATGCGCGTCCGACATCACGAACGCGATCGCGAAACAATCCTTGCCCAAGGTGTGCTCCGGATCCTGCTCCGCGCCCCACACGAGGTTGAACGAGGTCACCTTGACCGTCTTGCCGGACGCCAGCGTCTCCGCGTGCCACGGCGTTCGAAACGGGCCGTCGCCCCCGCAGCCGGCGAGCGAAAGCAAGGCCAGGACGAAGGGCAGCGTGACGTGACGCATGGCAGGCTCCTCGGCGGGTGCCACTTTCTTCAACGCGCGGCGGCGTGCGCTGCGAACACGGCGGGATTCGGGTGTCCGACTACACGTGGCGGGATACTGCCTGCCTTTGGTTCTGCGGTGTCGTGGAGCTGAACCCGCAAGGCAAGGGGGCGCATCGTGACATCGTTGGCGATAGGCACGCCATGAATCGGCTGGTGCGTAAACTTCGGTGCGCAGTAAAAGTGCTCGAAGTCGAACGATCACATTTCCGCACATCACAAACGCAGGGCTCGGCACTGCGCCGCAGCGTTCCGCATGGGACAATGTGCCGGTACGACTGGGGGAAACCATGCAAATACGCATTGAGGAACTGCGCACGCGTGTCGATGCGGTGCTGCGGCCAGAGGGGGAAGAAGATCAGGAGGCGCTCTTGCTGGTGCTCGACAATGCCGTCGCCGCAGCGCCAGACGAACCGGAATTGCGCCGCCTGCGCATCCGTGCGGCGCAGGCGGGTTACGAGTATCGCAGCGAGCATGCCGACCGCCTGGCGTTGCTCGGGCTCGTGCCCGACGATCGCGAAAATGCGCTCGAGCTCGCACTTCTGCAACACCGTTACGCCGAGCAACTGACCGCAGTCGAGCTAGGGGCGGAAAGTCCAGCGGCGCCGGACGACGCTGCGAAGGATGCCGCGGCGCGCGCCCTGAAGACGCAAGCAGTCGCCTGGCTGGTCGAACTGTTCGAACGCTACCGCGAAGACGCCACGTTTTGTATGCGATTGCTGCAGTGTTGGCGAGCCGGCAGCATTCATTCACCCTGGACGTTCTTGCGCCTCGTACTGCAGGCCGCCACCGCGCACCGCGACGACAACCACTTGATACTTGTGCTCGCGCAAGCGTGGCAGGAGCTGGCCGGCGAAGCGCCATCCAACTTCGATCCGGACTCGAACAAGGTCCCCTCAGGATTCCTGCTGTCCTTCGGCGGCCAGCTCTGCGACCCGTTCGCGAGTGCGCGGGCGATCGCGTGCTACAGCGATTTCTTGCGCGTAGCGCCGGGTCACGCGGCGGCGCTCAACGCACGCGCGGAACTGTACGACACGCTGTACGACCTACCCGCGGCCGCGAAGGATTATGCCGCGGCCGCCGACGCCTTCGAACGCCTCGCGGCGAGCGTGACGCCGCAAGAGCGGGCGCTGTTCGAGAGTGGTCGCTACGCGGAGTCCTCAGCCGCTGCAGGGGACCTGCTCGAGCGTGTCGCTGCGGCTGCCTCGGCAGAGGCTGCGCGTGAGAGAGCCGCGCAATGTGCCGGCGGCCGCGCCGGCCAGCAAGCGGGAGCGCTGGCGGCCATCGAACAGGCCCTTGCCAAGCTTCGACAGGCGCCGCAGCGACCGCGCAGCGGGCGTCCCCAGGTGGACGCCTATTTCGACGATCTGCGCCAACAGCAGGCGCACATGTTGGAGGGGCTAGAGGCGCAGCTGGCGGCCGTGGCGGGCAGTTTTCCGCCGTCGCAGCCGGATGCGGCGTGCATGGCGCGAATGCGTGCCACGGCGGAGAAAGTGGCGGCCAAGCTGATCAAGGCCTTGCCCACCGAGCCGCAACCGATGCTGCCGATTGCGCCGGCACAATTCGAGGGCGACTGGCTTGCGCAGTTCGAGCCATTCTGCATCGCCCTTCGCGCCGCCGGCTGGCGCGAGCTGGGCTGGCTCGAATGGCCGAAGTACCGCGCGGTGGTCGGCCGCCAGTGCGTTTCCACGCAATGGACCGACGATGTCAGCGGCGCGGTCGCCATCGCGTTCGGCATGCCCGAACGCCTGCACGTCGACATCGAAACCGAACTCGAGGATGGTCGCCAGGTCGTCAGCAGCGTTTCGCGCGGCGCCAATTTCCTCACCTACGGCGGCGATATCGACATGCTGTTCGTGGAACGCTCCCTGCCGCCGACGGAGATCGGCGCGTTGCATCGGGCTTATGTCGACTGGGTCCGTGGCCCCGCCGTTCCGCGCCGTATGCGCACGCTCGAGGACATGCTTGCGATGCAGCGCCGCGGCGGCCCGTTGAAGCTGCGCTATCGCCTGCAACACGGCATTGGGCACTACGAGACGCTCGGCATGCACAGCGATTACCCGGAGATTTTCGGGCCGTTGGTCCAGGCGGCATTCCAGGCGCAGCTCGAACCCTTGCGGTCCAAGCTCACCGCGTTGCTGGCGGTGGCGCCGTAGACGTGATCGAAGGCGGTCGCGTCAGCGCGCGCTACGGCTCTTACGGCGCGAAGATTTCGCCGACGTTCGCTTCCAGCGTCGCGACCCTCAACGCACTGCAACGCTCATCGCGACGCATTGCGTATCGTGGCGTGTGACCGCGCCGCTGGAGGCCGCCGCTCGACTCGCTCCGATGTCCACGTCGATGGCGCGGCGCCCTAGAAAATCTCTAGCAAGCTTTTCGCCTGCGGCAGCAGCAGCCGCGCGCCGTCCGCGGTGATCAGCATCTCGTCTTCGCAGCGGATGCCGAATTCGCCGACGATGTAGATGCCTGGTTCGTTGCTGAACATGTTCCCGGCAACCAGCGGTCGCGTGTTGCCGCCGACGAGATAAAACCACTCGTGGCCGTCCATACCGATGCCGTGGCCAAGCCGGTGGGTGAAGTACTTGTAGCCTGGACCGTAACCGTGCTCGGCGATGTGATTGCGCGCCGCGGCGTCGACTTTCTCCGCGGGCACGCCGGGCCGCGCCGCTTTCAGCGCGGCATCCTGCGCGCCGCGCACGATGTCGAACACGTGCTGCATCTTGTCGCTCGGCTTGCCGAACGCCATCGTGCGCGTGATGTCCGAACCGTAGCCTTCGACGTTGCAGCCGCCGTCGATCAGCACGCTGTCGCCGGGCTTCAGTTTCACGTCGCGGCGCAAGCCGTGCGGATACGCCGACGCTTCGCCGAACAGCACCAGCGCATCGCCGGCGACGCCGAATTCGGCATACAGCGCGCCGAGGATGCCGTTCAATTCGCGCTCGCCCATGCCTTCGCGCAGCAGGCGCTGCGCCGCTTTGTATACATGTGCCGTGATGTCGTTCGCGATCTGCATCAGCTCGATTTCGTGCGCCGACTTGACGCTGCGGCAGCCCGCCGTGACGGGCGTCGCGCTGTGCAGCGTCAGCGTCGACAGGCGCTGCTGCAGCTGCTCGACCGCGTAGTAGCGCGTGGTCTCCTCGATGCCGAGCTTCGCGTTCAGCAGGCCGCGATCCTGCATGCCCTGGCGAATGCGGTCGATCGGCTTTTCGTGTTCTTCCCAGGTGTAGAACTTCGCGTCGCCGAGCTGCTCGCGCGCGCGGCCTTCCTCGAATTTGGGCGAAACGAAAAACGGCTCGCCTTGCCGCGGCAGCACCATCGCGAACATCCGCTCGCTCAGCCACCAGTGCAGACCCGTGAAGTAGGCGAGTGTCGTGCCACCTTCGACGAAAATCGCGTCGATCGCGTTGTCGTGCATCAGGCGCCGCGCCTGTTCCTGCCGCGCGCGATATTCGTCCGCCGTGACCGGCTTGATGCGGTCGCGCACCGACTGGATGGTCGCGGCGTCGAAGTGGCCTGCTGCCGCGGACGTGCCGGCAGCGTCCGTCGCGGCGTGCGCGGTGCTCAGACCAGCGGCGGTCGCCGCTGCCGCGACGGAGAAAAATTGGCGTCTGTGCATGGGGGATCCTGTCAGGTGGGGCTGGCGGATACCGGAAGTATGCGCGAAAAACCGCGCCGACAGGCGCGACATGCTGCGCTCACGCGTCGCCTTTTTGCACCCAGAACGAATACATTCCGGCGAACGTGCGCGGATTTTCGATCTCGAACCGGTGCCAGGCGTCGAGGTCGATCTGCGCGGGATCGCCGGGGAAGCGTGCCGCGTACGCATTCCATGTGGCTGCGTTGAGCTCGAAACCGAGAAAGCGCAGACCCTGCGCGGCAAGGAACGCCTGGATCCGCGGCAGCGACGTCTGATGCTCTTGCACATGAAACAGCAGGTCGCGGCATTCGCTGACGCTGTAAAAATCCCAGGAATCGCGCACGAACAGCAGCTGCTCCGCGTTCGCGCGTGCGATCAACTCCTGACGCGCGCGCAGGATATCGGCGGGTGTCGCACGG
>Ga0207702_10004688_pt1 | contig 12084 bp, 11 predicted proteins | sample KBSCornC62_FD_184302 | JGI IMG/M metagenome (GOLD analysis project Ga0207702, IMG submission 184302) | Corn rhizosphere microbial communities from Kellogg Biological Station, Michigan, USA - KBS Corn C6-2 (SPAdes) (version 2) | ecosystem: Host-associated > Plants > Roots > Rhizosphere > Soil ...
CTGATCGGCGGAGGCGGCTGATCGGCGGAGGCGGCTGATCGGCGGAGGCGGCTGACCGGCCGCGGCGACCGAGGCGGCTGACCGGGCCGGGCCGCCGATCACCGGTCCGGCGAGCGCGCCCACCACAGGTCCCAGGCGTACCGCTCCGGCCGGGGCAGATCCGCCTCCCACCGGTACCGCAGTGACCCGTCCGGGCCGGTCACCCGCTTGAGCTCGCGGTTGTCCCGGTCGCGGACGAACACGTCGTCCGCGGCCTCGGGTGCGAAGTCGAAGTTGACGACAAGCCGGCTCAGCGTCGACCGCGACGGGTCGCCGACCCGCGGCGCAGGGGTCCAGGTCAGGGTGTCGTGCCCGCTGGCCCGCAGCACGTCCCACATGCCGCGCATCCGGTACCGCGCGTACCAGCTGGTGGGCTCGGTGATGCTCGGCCGGAACACGAACAGGCAGCGCAGCAGGTTGGGCTTCTCGATGAGCGCGATCTGCCGGATGACGATCCGGTCGTCCTCGGACCGGGTCACCATCTCGACGTCGGCCAGCGTCACGCCGTCGGCGTCCAGCTCGGTCGGCGTGGTCAGCCGGCTCTCCAGGCACGGCAGTGCGGCACCGGGGTCGGGGGTGGTACGCCGATGCTCGATCACCCGGTCGCCGCTCGCCTCGAGCCCCACCAGGTATGTCAGCTCCAGGTCGTCCGTGTACGGCGCCGGGTAGCCGAGCCACATGTCGTGCAGGGCGGCCAGCGCCGCGGCGTAGCGCCCGCGGAGCGCCTGCAGCCCCGACAGCTCGGCCGCCGCCGCGGCGGCGCGGCCGGTCGCCATGGCCAGCTCCGCCTGCACCGCCGACAGCTCCTGCCGGTGCCGGATGTCCACCAGCTGGTCGCGGGCCTGCCGGCGCAGCCGCATCCAGACCGCGCCGACCTGACCGAGGAGCAGGAGCACCGAGACCGCGACGAGGACGCCGAGCAACCACCGGCCGGTGCCGTCGGCCCAGACCGCCAGGCCGGCGGACAGGGCGGCCAGCACGACGTTCGCCCCGAGCGCGGTGCTCTTCATCGGCGCGAGGAAGTCCGTCCAGCGCGGTCGGCCTTCGTTTGGCTGCGTCTGGTCCATCTGGCGTACAGGCGACTCGGTCACTTACCCTCCGATTAGCGGTACCTAACCCCAGAGTAAGCGTGGCTTGACATACCGTGTCGAGCCTTCGAGGCACGATCCGATCACGGGGTCGACCGACCTACGCTGGGGTGGATGAGGCACCATCACCGCGTGCAACCTGGAGCCCTGCCGACCGTCGTGGCGACCGACGTCCCCGACGGCGCGACGATCCTCGACGTGCGCGAGGACGACGAGTGGACCGCCGGCCACATCGCCGGGTCGGTTCACGTCCCGCTGAGCGAGCTGCCGGCGCGGGCGGCCGACATCCCGCCGGCCGATCCACTGGTCGTCGTCTGCAAGGTCGGCGCCCGGTCGGCCCGGGTGACGGCCTGGCTGGCGGGCCAGGGGCGGGAGGTGGCCAACCTGGCCGGCGGCCTGGACGCCTGGGCCGACGCCGGCCGCCCGCTCGTCACCGACGACGGCGGCCCCGGCACCGTCGCGTGAGCGCAGGTCGCTACGCGGGGCGCAGCAGGTGGTGTCCCTCGACCACGTCGAGGGACAGCGTCCTGTAGCCGGCCCCGTCGAACAGGACCACCACCCGGTCGCCCTCCTCGTACGTCTGGACGGTGCCGCGGCCCCACTCCGGGTGGGTGACCGCCGACCCCACCGGGAACGGGCGGTCGTCCGAGTCGACCGACTCGCCGAGGTCGCAGTTGTCGCAGTGCCAGCACCGCTGCGGATGCGACTCGCCGAGCAGCTCCAGCACGATGCGGCGCCGGCAGTCGGTCGTCTCCGCGTACGTGCGGACCATCTCGACGGCCGAGCGGGCGTACTGCCGTTGCAGTTCCCGCCGCTCGGCCGCGGCCTTGGCCACCTCTGCCGGCGGCACGTCGTGCCGGGTCCGGGCCGACACCAGCCTGCGGTCCTTGCGGGACGCGATCGCCCCGCCCGCCTCCAGCTCGTTGACGATCGCCGAGACCCGGCTCGGCGACAGGCCGGTCGAGGTCGCGAGGTCCTTGCGAGAGACCGGCCCGTCGTCCCGGATCGCCTGCAGCACGCCCGTCATCTCCGGGACGGTCGGCCCGCCGCCGGAGGCGAAGAACCGCGGCAGCGACAGGTCGCTCGGCAGGTAGAGCAGCGCCGCGCGGGCCGGCTTGCGGTCCCGGCCGGCCCGCCCGATCTCCTGGTAGTACGCGTCGAGGCTGTCCGGCGGCTCGGTATGGAAGACGAACCGTACGTCCGGCTTGTCGACGCCCATGCCGAACGCGCTGGTCGCGACCATCACCTCGACGTCCCCGCGCATGAAGGCGTCCTGCGCCGCGTCTCGGTCGGCCCTGGACAGCCCGCCGTGGTAGTGCACCGCGTCCACACCGTTGTCCCGCAGCAGCGCGGCGGTCTCCTCGGCGCCACGGTGGGTCGCGGTGTAGACGATTCCCGGGCCGCCCGGCTCGACCGCGCCGGACCCGGTCGGCAGCGTCGGGTGGTTCGACCGGGTGGTGCCGTCGATCTCCTCGTGGTCCGGCTCGCCGTGCAGGGCCAGCAGCACCTGCTCGACCAGCTCCTCCCGCTTCTGGTCCGCCGAGCCGACCAGGTCGACGCCGAGCCAGATGTTGGGCCGGTCGGCGTCCCGGACGACGATCTCCGGGTCGCGCATCCGCAGCCGGCGGACGATCTCCTCGCGCACCCGCGGCGAGGCGGTCGCGGTCAGCGCGAGCAGGCGGGGCGAGCCGAGCGCCCGGGCGACCGAGCCGAGCGCGAGGTAGTCCGGCCGGAAGTCGTGCCCCCACTCGCTGATGCAATGCGCCTCGTCGACGACGAACAGCGAGACCGGCGAGGCGCGCAGCGCGCCGAGCACCTCGTCGTTGGCCAGCTGCTCCGGCGCCAGCAGCAGGAACTCGATCCGGCCGGCGGCGAACTCGGCCAGCGTCCGCTTCCGCTGGGCCGCCGGCACCGTCGTGTTGAGCACGGCGGCGCGCTCGCCGGTGCTCTCGAGCGCCCGCAGCTGGTCGTGTTGCAACGCGATCGTCGGCGAGACGACCAGCGTGCCGCCATCGATGAGCTTCGCCGCGATCGCGTAGATGAGCGTCTTGCCGGAGCCCGAGGCGAGCACGGCGAGCGTGTCGCGCTGCAGCACCGCGTCGATCGCCTCGGCCTGGCCGGGGCGGAACTCGGCCGTGCCGAGCACCTGCTCGGCCACCTTCCGGACGGCTGCGCTGGTCACGCCCGGCTCGCTACCCGGTCGCGCCTCCACCGACACGCGGTACGGTGTGGGCACCACACGCGGGAGCCCGGCGCACCCCGGGCTGAGAGGGCGGCAGGCGGCCGCCGACCGTCGGAACCTGTCCGGGTCATGCCGGCGTAGGGAGCGTGCTCAGCTTGGCCACCAGCGCGGAAGCCCCTGCCACCCTCACCGAGGAACAACCCCGCTCGCTCGGCTTCGCCGACCAGTTCGGACTCTGGGCCAACCTCGGGATCAGCCTCCTCATCCCGGTCACCGCGACGTTCCTGGTCGCGCCCGGGCAGTCGTTCCTGGCCACGGTCGTCGCGATCGTGGCCGGCACCGTCATCGGCTGCGTGCTGCTGGCCGCGGTCGCCCGGGCCGGTGCGATCACCGGCGCGCCGACCATGGTGCTGCTGCGCGGCCTGCTCGGCCGCACCGGCTCGTATGCGCCGACGGTGCTCAACCTGCTCCAGTGCGTCGGGTGGGCCACGTACGAAGTGTGGGTGATCTCCTTCGCCGCGCACGCGGTGTGGTCCGGTATACCGCGCTGGGCGTACGTGCTGATCGCCGGCGCGATCTCGACCGGGATGGCGCTGCGGCCGCTCGGGTCGGTGCGGCTGCTCAAGCGGATCGCGGTCGTCGCGGTGCTGGCCAGCACGGCGTACTTCCTGGTGGAGACGCTGCGTCGGCCGCTGGGCGGGTTCGCCGAGGGCGGCTGGACCGGCTTCTGGACCTCGATGGACCTGGTCATTGCGCTTCCGGTGTCGTGGGTCCCGCTGGTCGCGGACTACTCCCGGTTCTCCCGCTCGCCGCGGGCGGCCGCACTCGGCACCGGGATCGGCTATGCGGCGTCCTCGGCGGTGTTCTTCCTGCTCGGCGTCCTGGCGCTGCGCGCGTACGCCGGTGCGGACCAGAACGTGGTCGGCGCGCTGCTGGCGGTGCCGGCCGGCGCGGTGGCGCTGGTGATCCTGGCCATCGACGAGGTGGACGAGGCGTTCGCCAACATCTACTCGACCGCCACCTCGGCCCAGAACGTGCTGCCCCGGGCAGACCGGCGGGTGCTCGCGTTACTCGTTGGCGGCCTCGCGACGGTGCTCGCGCTGGCCGTCGACGGCAGCGCGTACGAGCCGTTCCTGTTCCTCATCGGTGCGGTCTTCGTGCCGCTGGCGGCGACCGTGGTGGTCGACTTCTGGCTGGCCCGCGGCGACTACGACACCTCGGAGGCGGCGCCGGCGCGGTGGGCGATGCTGCTGCCGTGGGTGGCCGGCTTCGTGGCGTACCAGCTGACCGCGCCGACCGTACTGTCGGCCTGGCCGGCCTGGGAGGCGTTCTGGCGGCACGGCCAGGACCTGCTGCACATCTCGCCGACCAACGGATTCTCGGCGTCGATCGTCGCGCTCGCGGTCGCCGGCCTCCTCACCCCACTGGCCCGGCTGGCGCGGTCGCCGCGCCGCCAGGCAGTCGTGGGACACCGCCTAGGATCCGGGGCATGAGCCTCTTCACCGAGAAGGAGCTTGGCCGCCTGCGGGAGACCCGGCTGGCGCGCATCGCGACGGTCGGACCGGACGGCCAGCCCCACGTGGTCCCGCTGACGTTCACGCTGAACGAGGCCGAGGGCGCGATCGACGTGGGCGGGATCGGCTTCGGGTCGTCGAAGAAGTGGCGGGACGCGCAGCGGAACCAGAAGGTGACGTTCCTGCTCGACGAGTCCGGCGGCGGCGAGGCGTACGGGATCGAGCTGCGGTGCACGGCGGAGCTGCACGAGACCGGCGGGAATCAGATCAACCCCAGGTTCCCGGGCTTCGACCCGCAGTTCCTCCGGCTGCGCCCGCACCGGATCGTCAGCTGGGGCGTCGAGGTGTCGAGTAAGGAGTCGACCGCCCCGGTCGGCCGCGACGTCTGAGAACTGTCGGTGCCCGGCCGTAGCGTGCCGGGCATGGTGAGCTGGGGGCAGGTGCTGGGCCGGCGGCTGGACCGGCACTTCCTGACCGAGCCGGCCACCTCCGCGGCCGACGTCGCCGCCGCCCTCTGCGGGGTGCACGCGCAGATCATCACGGCCGCCGAGCTGTCGATCGGCCAGCGGCTGGCCGCCGGCGGCCGCGACGGCGTGCGGGCGGCGCTGTGGGAGACCCGCGAGCTGGTCAAGACGTTCGGGCCACGTGGGACCGTGCACCTGCTCCCGACCCGGGATCTCCCGCGCTGGATGGGCGCGCTGGCCGCGGTGCCGCGGCCGCTGCCGTCGTTCGACCCGTCGGTGCGGCTGGCGCCGGCGCAGCTGGACGAGGTCGTGGCCGGGATCGGGGTGCTGCTGGCGGATGCGGAGCTGACCCTCGACGAGCTGGACGTCGCGCTCGGCGACGAGGTCGGGGCGTGGGCGGTCGAGCGGTGCATGCCCGCGTTCCAGGAGCTGTGGCCGCGGTGGCGGCAGGCTATGGACACCGCGGCCCACCGTGGCCTGCTCTGCTACGGCCCGGTGCGAAACCGGAAGGTCACCTACACCAGCCCGCGGCGGTGGTCGCCCGGATTCGTCCCGGCGCCCGGGCCGGCGGCGGTGACCTGGCTGGCCCGGTCATACCTGGCCTCGTACGGGCCGGCCCGGCCGGAGCACTTCGCGCAGTGGCTGAGCGTGGCGAAACCGTGGGCGGTGACGCTGTTCGACACGCTCGCGGCGGCCGGCGAGATCGAGCCGTTCGGGGAGGGGGGCTGGGTGGTCGCCGGCGACACGGTGTTCCCGACCGAGCAGCCGCGCGGGTTGCGACTGCTGCCGTACTTCGACGCATACGTGGTGGGCTCCCATCCGCGGGACCGGGTCTTCCCCGGTGCGGCCGGGGTCCGGGCGCAGGCACGCAGCCAGGCCGGCAACTACCCGGTGCTGCTGCTCGGCGGGATGGTCGGCGGCGTCTGGCACCAGAAGCGTGCCGGCCGCTACCTGGACGTGACCGTCGAGCCGGTGGTCGATCTGACGGCCGCCGACCGCCGCGCCCTCGACGCCGAGGTCGACCGGGTCGCGGCGTTCCAGGAGCTGACCCCGCGCCTCGCGATCGGCCCGATCGCGGTCGGGCCGCACGCCTGACGCCCGCGATCGGGGGCTTCTGATCGCGGCCGGCGGCGCCGTCCTAGGCTCGCAGGCGTGGAGCCTGCCTACGGTGCTGGCGCGTTGTCCGATCTGACTCCGGGTGTGCTCGAGGCGCTCGGGGTGCCCGGCGGAAGCTCGGTGCTCGGCCTGCCCGAAGCCCGGCACGTCGTCCTGCTGCTCATCGACGGGCTCGGCCTGCGCCTGCTGCGGCGGTTCGCGGCCGACGCCCCGTTCCTGTCCACCCTGCCCGGCCAGGAGCTCACCGCCGGCTTCCCGTCGACCACCGCGACCAGCCTCGCCAGCATCGGCACCGGCCTTCCGCCCGGCGGCCACGGCGTGGTCGGCCTGGCCTTCGAGGTCGGCGACGGCGTCGCGATCAACACGCTCGGCTGGGCGACGCAGGGCTCGGGCCGCCCGCGGGACCTGCGCGAGCTGTTCGTGCCGGAGGACGTCCAGCCGATGCCGACGACATTCGAGCGGCTGGCCGCGCACGGGGTCGCGGTCCGGGTGACCGTGCCGCGGCCGTTCCTGGGCAGCGGGCTGACCCGGGCGGTGCTTCGCGGCGGCGAGCACTGGGGCGTGCGTGCGCTCGGCGACCTGGCCGCCGCGCTCACCGGTGAGCCCGAGTCGGACCGGACCTTCCGCTACGCGTACCACGGCGACCTCGACCTGCTCGGCCACGTGTACGGACCGGGCTCCGAGCCGTGGCGGTTCCAGCTGACCCAGGTCGACCAGCTGGCCCGGTCGATCGCCGAGCGGCTGGCGGAGGGCAGCCTGCTGCTGGTCACCGCCGACCACGGCATGGTGCACGTCGACGAGTCCGACCGGATCGACGCCGAGCACCTGCTGGACGGCGTCCGGCTGCTGGCCGGCGAGCCCCGGGCCCGGCACGTCTACGCCGAGGCCGGTGCGGCCGACGACGTGCTGGCCGCCTGGCGGGAGCGGCTCGGCTCCCGGGCGATCGTGCTGAGCCGGGCCGAGGCGGTCGAGGCCGGCTGGTTCGGCCACGTCACCAGCCGGGTCGAGCCGCGTATCGGGGACGTGGTCGCCGCATGCACCGGTACGACCGCGATCACCCGGCCGACCACCGAGCCGGTGCTGTCGGAGCTCACCGGCCAGCACGGCTCGCTGACCGAGGACGAGCTGCTCATCCCGCTGCTGACCTACGTCGCCTAGCGGCCCGACGGGGCCGGCCGGTCTGCGCCCGGCCGCGCGGGTCCGCGCCGGTCCGCGCGAGTCGGCGCCGGCTGGAGGGGTTAGCTGGTCTCGGGTAGCTCGTAGTCGGCGAACCGGGCCCGCAGGTCCTTCTTCGAGAACTTGCCGACCGAGGTCTTCGGCACCTCGTCGATGAACACCACGTCGTCGGGCAGCCACCACTTCGCCACCCGCGGGGTGAGGAACTCGATCAGCTCCTCCTTGGTCGCCGACTCGCCCGGCTTGAGCACCACCGTCGCAAGTGGACGCTCCTGCCAGCGCGGGTGCGGCACCGCGATAACCGCGGCCTCGGCCACCGCCGGGTGCGCCATCAGGTGGTTCTCCAGCTCGACCGAGCTGATCCACTCGCCGCCGGACTTCACCAGGTCCTTGGTCCGGTCGGACAGCCTGATGTTGCCGTACCGGTCGATCGCGCCGACGTCGCCGGTGCGCAGCCAGCCGTCCGGGGTGTACGAGTCCTCGGAGTGCTCGACGTTGTAGTAGTCGGCCGCGATCCAGGGCCCGCGCACCTGCAGCTCACCGGTCGCCTTGTCGTCCCAGGGCAGCTCGGTCAGCGAGCCCGGCTCGACGATGCGGGTGTCCACCCCGACCGGCGCGATGCCCTGCCGGGCCCGCACCTCGGCCGCTGCCTCCTCCGACAGCCCGTCGTACGCGCTGAACCGGCCGTTGATGGACCCGAGCGGGCTGGTCTCGGTCATCCCCCAGGCGTGCAGGATCGGCATCCCGAGCTTCTCCCGATACGCCTCGGACAGCGCCTTGGGCACCGCCGACCCGCCGCAGAGGATCGCCCGCAGCGAAGACAGGTCGCGGCCGTCGAGCTCGGGCAGCATGCCCATCCAGATCGTCGGCACCCCGGCGGTCATCGTGACCCGCTCCTGTTCGAGCATCGAGGCGATCGCGGCCGGCGTCATCTGCGGGCCGGGCAGCACGAGCTCGGCCCCCGCGAACAGCGGCGCGTGGCCCCAGCCCCAGGCGTTCGCGTGGAACATCGGCACCACCGGCAGCAGCCGGTCGCGCTCCATCACGCCGATCCCGGCCGACGCGTTGAGCACGCCGAGCGAGTGCAGGTAGATCGAGCGGTGCGAGTAGACCACGCCCTTGGGGTTGCCGGTCGTGCCGGACGTGTAGCACATCGACGCGGCCTGGTTCTCGTCGTCGACGGCGAACCGAGACGGTGGCGCGTCGGCGAGCAGGTCGTCGAGCAGGTGGATCCGCGGGTCGTCGGGGATCTCGGTGGGCGCGCCGTCGTCCATCACGACCACGTGCCGCACCGACCTGAACGAGTCGGCCAGCTTCCAGAACGCGCCGAGCAGCGAGCGGTCGACGAACACGACGTCGTCCTCGGCATGGTTGACCACGTACGTCAGCTGCTCGGGGAACAGCCTGATGTTCAGCGTGTGCAGGATCCGGCCGGTGCAGGGCGCGGCCCAGTAGAGGGAGAGGTGGTCGGCCGTGTTCCAGGCGAACGTGCCGACCCGGGCGTCGGTGCCCACGTCAAGCGCGTCGAGCACGCCGCCGAACCGGCGGGTGCGGTCGGTCCACTCGGCGATGGAGGTCCGCTTGCGCTCGGTGGCCGTGCCCCAGACCAGTTGCTTGTCCGCGTACAACCGCTCGAACCGGTCGAAGACGGTGGGCAAGGTGAGCGCGTAGTCCTGCATCAGACCTCGCACGGCGGCCTCCTCGCGGTCGTGGGTCTCCTTGTGAAGCCTGCCACAATCACCTGATGGGAGACGAGATCGGCAACGACCCCGCCCCCACCTCGCGCCGGACCCGCGCGCTGCTCGCCGGGCTGGTCGCGGCGGCCGTGGTCGTCGCCGGCGTGATCGCGCTGCGCCGCGGCGTCGACCCGGTCGCGGTTCAGCCGCCGGCCAGCCCGCCGGCCGCACAGATGCCGTCGCTACCCGGTCAGCTTGTCCCGTCCCCGACCGGTCCGCTGCCACCCGTGCCGGCGCTGTCCGTCGGCACGGTGTGCCCGGCGCGCACCGACGGGCGCACCCGGCTGGACGTCTCGTTCACCGTGGTCAACACACTGGACGAGCCGGTCACGCTGGTGCGGGCCGAGCCCCGCTTCCCCCTGCCCGGGCTGCGTTCCATCAGCACAGAGGTCCGCTCCGGCAGGTGCGCGGGGCCAGGGCCGCCGGTGCACACGGACACCGTGCCCGGCGGCGGCACGGTGCTCGTCGTGTTCCGGCTCGGCTTGCCGCCGACCTGCCCGGCTCCGCTGCCGGTCGGCGCCATGCTGTTCGAGCGCCGCGGCACGCACAGCATCAGCGCTGCCGTCCCGCTGTTCAACGACCTCGGCGGCATCCGCTTCGCCACCTGCTGAGGCCGCGGCGCGTCGGTCATGCCTAGGTCACGGTCACCGGCAGGGTCGCGAGGCCGCGGTGGGTGAAGGTCGGGTGCCGGGTCGGCTCGCCCGCCGGGGCCAGCCCGGACAGGTCGGTGAGCAGCGTGGCCAATGCGGCCTGCAACTCGACCCGGGCCAGCGGCGCGCCCAGGCAGAAGTGGATCCCGGCGCCGAAGCCGAGGTGCGGGTTCGGCGAGCGGGCCAGGTCGAGGCGGTCCGGGTCGGCGAACACCGCCGGGTCGCGGTTGGCCGCGCCGAGCAGCGCGGCGATCTTCTGTCCCGGCTCGACGGTGACCGCGCCGATCCGCACCGGCTCGGTCGCGGTCCGCTCGAACAGTTGCAGCGGCGAGTCGTACCGGATCAGCTCCTCGACGGCCGTCGGCACCAGGTCCGCGGTCAGCCGGGCCCGCTCGCCCGGGTGCGTGAGCAGAGCGTAGGTCCCGTTGCCGATGACGTTGACGCTCGCCTCGTGGCCGGCCATCTGCAGCAGCACCGCGGTCGCGACCAGTTCGTCCTCGGACAGCCGGCTGCCGTCCGCGTCCCTGGTCGCGATCAGGTCGGAGAGCACGTCCTCGCCCGGGTGCCGGCGCCGGTGCTCGATCAGCCCGCGGACGTACGCGACGTAGTCGGCCGCCGCGGCCTCGGCGGCCCGCCGCCGCTCCACCGGCGGCGAAGGCTCGTAGAGCTTCACGATCGCGTTCGACCACGGTCGCAGCAGCCCGCGGTCCTCGTCCGGCACGCCGAGGAGGGTGGCGATCACCGCCACCGGCAGCGGCTCGGCGTACAGGGGGAGCAGGTCGACGGTGGATCCGTCGGCGCCGGCGTCGAGGACGTTCCGGGCCAGGCCCCGGGCGATCTCGGTGACCGGGCCGCGCAGCCGCTCCACCTGCCGCCGACCGAAGCCGGCCGCGACGAGCCGGCGCAGCCTGGTGTGCGTCGGCGGCTCGTTCTCCAGCAGGGAGTGCTCGTGCAGCAGCGTGTAGTTCGGCAGCGGCTCGTCGGGCCAGCGCAGCCGCCACAGCCGGCCGAGCCCGCGATGCCGCAGCACGGCGTCGGCTTCGGCGTGCCCGAAGGTCACCCACTCGCCCAGCGCGTCGCTCCAGGCGACCGGCTCCGCCGCGCGTTCGGCGGCGAAGACGGGGTATGGGTCCGCGACGACCTCGGGCATGGTCGGATCGAAGTCCACGACACCGAACGGTAGGGGCATGCGAAAGCCGCCGCTGGTCGTCGCGCACCGCGGCTCCTCGTACACGCTGGCCGAGCACACGCTGGACGCGTACCTGCGGGCGATCGAGGAGGGGGCCGACGCGCTCGAGTGCGACGTCCGGCTCACCCGGGACGGGCACCTTGTCTGCGTGCACGACCGTACGGTCGACCGCACGTCGTCCGGGCACGGCGTGGTCTCCGACTTCGACCTGGACGACCTGCGCGGGTTCGACTTCGGCTCCTGGCACTCGGCGCCGGACCGATACGTCGAGGAGCGGGACAGCACCGAGGCGCCGGTGCTCACCCTCGACCGGCTGCTCGGCGTGGTCGCGGAGACCGGCATCCGGCTGCTGATCGAGACCAAGCACCCGACCCGGTACGCGGGGCTGGTCGAGCAGAAGCTGGTCGGGCTGCTGGCCCAGCACGGGATGCTGGCCGCGGGCTCGCCGGTCACGGTGATGAGCTTCGCCATGGTCGCGTTGCGCCGGATCCGGCTGCTCGCCCCGGGACTGCGGACCGTGCAGCTCTACCGGCGGGTGCCGACCCTGCGCCGGGACGGCTCGCTACCGACGGTCGCGGACGTCTCCGGGCCGGGGATCGCGGTCGTCCGGGCCGATCCCGGGTACGTGCGCCGGGTGCACGCGCGCGGCCGGGAGGTCTACGTCTGGACGGTGGACGAGCCGGCGGACATCGACCTGGTCCTGTCGCTCGGGGTGGACGCCGTGATCACCAACCGGCCCACCGACGTGCTGACCCGCCTCGGCCGTTAGGCGCGCCGGCCGTCAGCGCCGCAGCGACTCCGCGGCGCGCTCCCGGGTGCGCTCGGCCTCCCGGTTCGGGTCGTACGGCGGCCGCACCCGCTCCGGATGCCCTGGCATCGCCGGCAGCTCGGGCACCCTGTCCTCGTCCGGCTGGCCCTCCGGGTCGGCCG
>Ga0207702_10004690_pt1 | contig 12083 bp, 7 predicted proteins | sample KBSCornC62_FD_184302 | JGI IMG/M metagenome (GOLD analysis project Ga0207702, IMG submission 184302) | Corn rhizosphere microbial communities from Kellogg Biological Station, Michigan, USA - KBS Corn C6-2 (SPAdes) (version 2) | ecosystem: Host-associated > Plants > Roots > Rhizosphere > Soil ...
CAGCGAGGATGCGCTGGCGCTGATCGCGGCCAGCGACCCGAAACCCGAACGCTACGAACATTGCAATCCGTTCGCCTTCAAGTCGCCGGTGTCGCCGCACATCGCCGCCGCGGAAATGGATGAGGAAGTGACGCTGCCGCCGATCGAGGACGCCTACGACTCGCTCGCGATCATGCACGGCGACGCGATCGTGGTGGAGGGCGTGGGCGGCTGGCTGGCACCGCTTTCGGAATCCCTGCGCGCGAATGCGATTCCGCTGCACCTGCAACTGCCGGTGATCCTGGTCGTGGGCCTGAAGCTCGGCTGCTTGAACCATGCGCAGCTCACGGCGCGCGCGATCCGCGCCGACGGCTGCGAGCTGCTGGGCTGGATCGGCAACCGCATCGATCCCGACATGCTGAACCCCAAGGAAAACCTGGTGATGCTGAACCGCTCGCTGGCCGCGCCATGCCTGGGGGTGCTGCCACACGGCGTCGCGCCGATGTCCGCGGCGGCGCACCTGCGCGATGCCGCGGACGCCATACGCGAAATCAAATGACCGCGTGCAAGCTGTGCGGCGGCGGCACCGAATCGTTCGGCGAACTCACCGTCCTCGGCCGCCACCGCGCGCGCTACCAGCGTTGCACGTCATGCGGCTATGTGTCTGTCGAGCACCCGCATTGGCTCACCGAAGCCTATGCCGATCACGCGATCGCCGCGCTCGACACCGGCATCGTGATGCGCAACCTGTGGCTGGCGGACGCGATGGATGCGTTGCTGCGCTGGCGCTTTCGCGACGTGCGCACGGCGCTCGATTACGGCGCCGGCACCGGTTTGTTCGTGCGATTGATGCGCGACCGCGGCCATCATTTCCGCTGGAGCGATCCGCACTGCGAGAACCTGTTCGCAGTGGGCTTCGAAGCCGACGAAACCGCAAGCTTCGATCTCGTGACCTGTTTCGAGGTAGCCGAACACCTGACCGATCCGCTGCCGGTGTTCGCACAACTCACCACGCGCGCGCCGGTCCTGATCTTCTCCACCGAACTGCTGCCCGAGCACGGCAACCGCCCCGGCGAGTGGCATTACTACGCGCCGGAGACGGGCCAGCACGTCGGGTTTTTCACGATCGCAAGTTTGCATGTCCTCGCGGAAAAACTTGGCCGCCACTTCGCCAGCGATAGCCGCATGCTGCACGCGTTCACGGCCGAACCGCTCGATCCCCGCTGGCTGCGACTCGTCGCCAAACAACGCCGTGCGCGCCGGATGTTGAAGCTGTTGCGCAAGCGTCCGCCGCTGACCTGGCGCGACGCCGAAACCCTGACGCAAGCACTGCGCGCGCAGCAGTCCGAGAGCGCGCACTCGTGATATCCGAAAAAATCCTTGCATCGTCATTCCGGGGGCCTCGTCGGCTTGCCGGCGAGGGAACCCGGAATCTGCTGTTGCTTTGAGATGAGAGCAGGTTCCGGATCTCACCCACTTCGTGGGTTCGTCCGGAATGACGAAATATATTTTGGGGAGGGCTACGCACTCGGCCTGCGGCCGCCTCTCCCCAAGCGACGGGGAGAGGGAGCAAGCGAAAGATCAACCCGCAGGCGCGGCGCTCGCCGCGGACTTGGGCCGCATGTGCGGCGGGGCCTTGTCCAGCCCCGGCGGCTGCGGCGGCAGATTCAGCGGGTGCGCCTGGATTTCCTTTTGCAGCACCTCGATGGCCTTGTCGAGTTGCGGGTCCTTGCCCGCCAATTGCTGCGACACGTCTTCGTTCACGACGATGTCGGGCTCGACGCCGTGGCCTTCGACCGTGTACTTGCCGTCGAGATTCACGATCGCCGCGAACTGCGGCACGTTGATGCTGCCGCCGTCGATCAGCGGCCCCAAGTCGCCGATGCCGACCACGCCGCCCCAGGTGCGCGTGCCGATCAGCGGCCCGAGCTTCGCCTGCTTGAACATGTACGAGAAAATGTCGCCGTCCGACGCGGTGGTGCCGTTGCTGAGCGCCGCGAGGTGGCCGAGATAGGTCGCGCCCGGATAGGTGCCGGTGATCGAGCTGCCGCGCAGGTAGTTGTACGCCAGCAGCTTGCGCGACAGGCGTTCGATCATGGTCTGCGACATGAAGCCGCCGCCGTTGTCGCGCACGTCAACGATCAGGCCGGGCTTGCGCAACTGCGGGTAGTACCACTTGATGAATTCACGCGCGCCATCGACACCCATGTCGGGAATGTGCAGGTAGCCGATCTGGCCGTCGCTGGCCTTGGCGACGTACGCGCGGTTGGCCTGCACCCAGTCGTAATAGTGCAGGTCCATCTCGCTCGCGATCGGTTTCACCAGCACCGTGCGCGCGCCGTCGGCGCTCGGGCGCGCGTTGACCAGAAGCTGCACCATCTGTCCCGGCGCGATCCGCAGCAACTGGTAGGGATTCTGGTCTTTGGTCAGCGGCGTGCCGTTGATCGCGAGGATGTAATCGCCGGGCTTCACGTCCACGCCGACTTCGGTGAGCGGCGAACGGTAGCGCGGCTCGTCGTTCTCGCCGGGGAACACGTTGGCGATCTGGTAACGGCCGCTCGCGCCATCCAGCTTGAAGTCCGCGCCCAAGAGGCCGACGTGCGGTTTGTCCGGCAGGCCGAGGTCGCCGCCGGCCACGTAGGTGTGCGAGTTGGACAGTTCGGCGATCATCTCGCCCAGCACGTAGTTGAGGTCGGTGCGGTCGCCCACGTATTTCAGCAGCGGCTCGTACTTGGCGCGCAGTGCATTCCAGTCGTAACCGTTCATGCTGGCGACGTAGAAGTAATCGCGATAACGCCGCCACACGTCGTTGAAGATCTCGGCGTACTCGGCCTTGGGATCGACGCGCATGAACAGGCCATCCAGCTTCACGTCTTCCGGTTTCGGCTTGGGCGCGTCGAGATCGATGCGCTTGTAATCATCGTGGTCGTGGACCAGCAGCGTGGAGCCGTCCGCCGACAGTGCCAGCGGCGCCGCACCGCCGCCGCCTTCGCCACCGCCGTCCTCCCGCGGCTTGTACGTGTAGACATCGCTGTCCTTGCGGTCCTTGAACGACCACGCGTGCACCTTCATCGGCAGCGCGCTTTCGCGGCCAAGGAACGGCGCGCCGGCCGTCGCGTACAGGATCGCCTTGGGCGTGACCGCCAACCACGGAATGTTGTCCGGATCGATCGGGGCCCGCACGAGGCGCTGTTCGAGGCCGTCGAAGTCGATCGTGTCGTTGACCTGCGACGCGGGTTTCGGCTTGGCCGGTTTGCCGTGCTCGTCGCCCTTGCCCGACGACGTACCGGAGCCTTCCGAATTCTTCTGCTCCGAATCGTCCTCGCCCGTCGCGCTGTCGTTGCGCGGCGCGAAAGGATTCTCGACGTCCTTGCGCAAGGCGTAGGCGAGGATCTGGGTGCTGCGGTTGCTCGCGTAATCCAGTTCCACGCCGGAAAACTGCGGCGACCACTCGCGATCGCCGAGGAAGTACAGGTACTTGCCGTCGGGCGAAAATGCTGGCGCCATCGCGTTGGCGTACTCGCGACCGAGTTCGGTGGCCTTGCCGGAAGCGAGGTCGTAGACGTACAGTCGTGACAACTGCGTGTCCTTGGCGGTCAAGGAGTACGCGAGGTAGTGCCCGCCCGGCGACCACGCGTAGTCGCGCCTCGACGAGCCCGGGTCCTGCGCGATCACCTGGTCATTCGCGCCGCCCGAGGTGCCGACCACATGGATGCGATTGGCCGAATCCACGAACGCGAGGTGCTTGCCGTCCGGCGACCACAGCGGCTGGTAAAGACGGCCGATCACGCCCTTCGTCAGCATCACCGGATTCGTGCCGTCGGCGTCGCGCACCCACACTTCTTCCTCGCCGCTCTCGTCGGAGATGTAGGCGACGCGCTTGCCGTCGGGTGACCAGTTCACCTCGCGCTCATGCGCACCGGGCGTGTGGGTGAGGTCCAGCGTGATGCCGTGTTCCAGCGGCACGCTGAAGACATCGCCACGCGCGGTGAACGCGGCGCGCTTGCCGTTGGGGCTGAGCGCGTAATCCTCGACGTATTTCTTGACGCTGCGCTCGGACGCGCGCGAGGCGACCAGGTCGCTCGGCACGTGGATGGTCAGCGCGCGATCGCTGCCGTTGCGGGTGTCGAAGATGTGCAGCGCGCCGGTGACTTCGTACACGATCTGCCCGGCCGCATCGCCACTCGCCCAGCGCGCGTCGTCGGTCTGGTAATTCGTCAGTTGTGTGGTCTTGCCGTCGCCGGTGTCGTAGCGATACAGGTTCAGGTGCGGACCGCGGTCGGACAGGAAATAGATGCTCTTGCCGATCCACACCGGGTCGCGATCGGTGTTCGGATCGTTGGTGATGTTCTTCGCCGATTTCGAGGCGAAGTCGTAGATGAAAAGATCCTGCGCCCAGCCGCCCGAGTAGCGGTCCCAGTCGCGGAAGTCGCGGAACTTGGGCGAGTACACCATCTGCTTGGCGTCGGGCGAAAAGCGCGCGGTGCCCGATTGCGGCATCGGCAGCACCGCTGGCAAGCCGCCCGTGACGGCCACGGTGTACACGCGCGGATCGGAGATGTTGCGCGAGTCGCGCCACGAGCGGAACAGCACGGATTTGCCGTCCGGCGTCCAGCCGTACACCTGGTTGTCGAAGCCCCAGCGTTGCGGCAACGGCCCCATCGCGGGATAGAACGTCAACTGTTTTGGCTCGCCGCCGCCCGCGGGCACCACGTACACTTGGCTGTCGCCGCCGTACTGGCCGCTGAACGCGATCTGCCTGCAGTCCGGCGAGAAACGCGCGGCCATTTCCAGGCCCGGCCCGGCGGTCAGGCGCGTCGCGGTGCCGCCTTGCGTGGAGGCGGTCCACAAATCGCCCGCGTAGGTGAACACCACGCGATCGCCGCACACGTCGGGGAAGCGCAACAGGCGCGTGCCTTCGACACTGGCGCCCGTGGAAGCGACGGCATTCGAACTCGCGGGCGCAGGTGCCGGCGTGGCGCCGGTGGACGATGCAGGCGTCGACGGCCCACCCGGCGCGGCGGGGGGCGACGGGGACTGCGAGCAGGCGACCAATCCCGCGCCGGCAAGCACCGCACAACCTGCCAGAACGGCCTTGCGAATCATGGATGACATGCTGCGTCCCTCGTGTCGTGGCATGGACGGCCCTGCTATACCGGCATTCCGCCCCGCGAACCACTGCGGAAAGTCACGGAGTGTGCCGCCTTGCAAGGAGCTTGATGAAGTCGCCGGCAGGTTCTTGCGGCTGACTTACTAGGGAATCTCTGATTTTGCTCGTCATTCCGGAATCGCGAAGCGATATCCGGGACCCAGCGACTTTGCATTTCAGTACGTTGCGTGAAAGTCACTGGGTCCCGGCTTTCGCCGGGATGACGAGTGACGGAATTGACCAGAGGTTCCCCAGGCGCGGCGACGAGTCATGGCGGGCGCTATGGCGAGGAGCCGCAACAACGCCAGACGCGAAAAAGCCTGCCCCGGACTTGATCCGGGGACGCGGCGAGTTCGCAAGATGCTTGCGGGGCGGCACGCTCGGCCATGACTTGCGGCACGGATGGCACGTCGCGCCCGATCACGGCATCATTGATCGTCCGTTCCCTCCCGCCTTCGTGCGTTCCCCGGAGCCCGAACTTGACCCAAGCCCAACGTTTCTACATCACGATCGCCAATCTCGCGCAGGCGCGCGGTCCCGACCCCGACCTGGCATTCCACGGATCCTCGCCGCAGAGTTTTGCCAGCGCGCTGCAGGAAGCCCTGCGCCAGCCCATCCTGTTCCATCGCTGGAAAGCCAAGCAGCCCGATCCCGACGAGGTCGATCAGTCGCTGGCGCCGGTGGACCCCAATGCAACCGTCACCGCCGAACTCGACGACCTGCATACCGAAGTGCAGGTGGTGACGAACCTGACCCATTTCGTGTTGCGCCACCGGTTGTTCGTCCTGATCGGCCCGAACTGGCAGTTGCACGACGTCGCAGCCGCCTGAATCCGAACCCGTTCGTCGTGCAAGGAGTTTGCCCATGTCATCGTTTCGCCATCGCGCCCTCGCCGTCGCCTGCTGCGCCCTGCTCGCCGGGACCGTCGGCGTGACCGCCGAGGCCGCGCCTGCGGCCGCCGCCGCGCAGACGGCCGGCGCCATCACCGCCAATCCGTTCTACAAGGCTTCGACGCTGCCGTTCGAGGCACCCGATTTCAGCAAGATCAAGAATGCGGACTTTCAGCCCGCCATCGAGGAGGGCATGAAGCTGCAGCGCGCCGAGGTTGAGAAGATCGCCAACAATCCGGCGGCGCCAACCTTCGAGAACACCATCGTCGCGATGGAGAAAACCGGCGCGATGCTGAATCGCGTGATGCAGGTGTTCGGGCTGCTGGCCGGCGCCGACACCAACCCGACCCTGCAGAAGGTGCAGGAAACCGAGGCGCCGAAACTGGCCGCGCACCAGGACGCGATCTTCCTGAACCCGAAACTGTTCGCGCGCATCCAGAAGCTCTACGACCAGCGCGCCACGCTGAAGCTCGATCCGGAATCCGAGCGCCTGCTGGAATACGACTATCAGCAGTTCGTGCACAACGGCGCCAAGCTGTCCAGCGCCGACAAGGCCAAGCTGAAGCATTACAACGAGCAACTCTCGACGCTGTCGGCGCAGTTCCAGAACAAGCTGCTGGCCGCCGACAAGGCCGGCGCGCTGGTGGTGAGCGACAAGGCCAAGCTCGATGGTTTGTCGCCCGGCGAGATCGACGCCGCGGCGCAAGCCGCCAAGGCGCGCAAGCTCAAGGGCAAGTGGGTGATCCCGCTGCAGAACACCACCCAGCAGCCGGCGCTGGGTTCGCTCGACAACCGCGACGTGCGGCATGAACTGTTCGAGCATTCCTGGACCCGCGCCGAGAAGGGCGACGCCAACGACACCCGCAAAACCATCGAGGAAATGGCGTACCTGCGCGCGCAGAAGGCCAAGCTGCTCGGCTTCGACACCTACGCCGCGTGGAAGCTGGAAGACCAGATGGCCAAGACGCCGTCGGCGGTGATGAACTTCCTCAACCAGTTGGCGCCGCCCGCGGTGGCGCGCGCCGAAGCCGAGGGCAAGGATCGCCAGGACATGATCGACAAGGACCAGAAGACTGCCGGCAAGTCCGACTTCAAACTGGCCGCGTGGGACTGGGACTACTACGGCGAGCAGGTGCGCAAGGCCAAGTACGACTTCGACGCCTCGCAGGTGAAGCCATATTTCGAGTTGAACAACGTGCTGGAGAACGGCGTGTTCTACGCCGCCAACCAGCTCTACGGCCTGACCTTCAAGGAACGCAAGGATCTGCCGGTGTGGGAGCCGACGGTACGCGTGTTCGAAGTGTATGACGCAAACGGCAAGCCGCTGGCGCTGTTCTATTGCGACTACTTCAAGCGCGACAACAAGGGCGGCGGCGCATGGATGAGCAACCTCGTCACGCAGTCGAAGCTCTTGAACGAGAAGCCGGTGATCTACAACGTCGCCAACTTCACCAAGCCCGCGCCGGGCCAGCCCGCGCTGCTGTCGTTCGACGACGTGATCACGATGTTCCACGAGTTCGGCCACGCCCTGAACGGCATGTTCGCCGACCAGGAATACCCGAGCCTGTCGGGCACCGTGCCGCAGCGCGACTTCGTCGAGTTCCCCTCGCAGTTCAACGAACATTGGGCGCTGTATCCGACCGTGTTCGCGCACTACGCGAAGCACTACAAGACCGGCGAACCGATGCCGAAGGCACTGGTCGACAAGCTCAAGAATTCGCAGCTCTTCAACAAGGGCTACGACATGACCGAGCTGATCTCGGCCGCGCTGCTCGACATGTCCTGGCACACCCTGTCGCCGAGCGCACCCCAGGTGACCGACGTCGATGCGTTCGAGGCCAAGGCGCTCAAGGACAACCACGTCGACTTGAGCTACGTGCCGCCGCGCTACCGTTCCAGCTACTTCTCGCACATCTGGGGCAGCGGCTACTCGGCCGGCTACTACGCGTACCTGTGGACCCAGATGCTGGCCGACGACGCCTACGGCTGGTTCGAGGAACACGGCGGCCTGACGCGCGCGAATGGCGACCGCTTCCGCAACATGGTGCTGTCACGCGGCAACACCGAAGACCTCGCCAAGATGTACGCCGACTGGCGCGGCCGCGCCCCCAACATCGACGCGATGAAGAAAGATCGAGGGTTGGAGCCGCCGAAGCAGTAGGAGCGGCTTCGGCCGCGACTGCTTCGTCTTGTGATTGAAAGAAAGGCCCGCTTCGGCGGGTCTTTTTTCGCCCTCAACGATGACTGGCCGACTGCTTGGGCATCGCATCGATTACCCAAAGAGTTGGCGCTGGCGCACCCTTTTGTAGCTCGCTGTTGCGCAACTGGTTCAAACCAGCCTTCTTAGATGGAGTGAGTCGTCCGACATCAAGTACAACATAGTGGGATGCGTACGGTCGCTCCGCCCCTATATAAGCACCTAGCTGAGATTCGTACGCATCGACAAGCTTTGAATTCGTCGACTTTTTAATTTCGACGATCACTTTGGAGAGAGAGCCTTGAGACATCTTGAAATCCACAGGACCACATCCTGCGTCGGCCTCCGGCGACAAGTCCAGCCTGTTTGCTTCACAATAGGCTGCAGCTACGGCGAAAAACAATCGCTGAGCAGCTTTTTCTCTCTTTGGCGTAACTCTATCGTCATCATACAGAAGCTCCCAAAGTCCATTGTTCTCAATCAGGACGCTAAAGTACTCGATGATTTGCTGCACAACCGTCGCTACTTCAGCAGGGTTGAGCTGCCTACCACTCAAATTCGCTGAGTCTCTCGGTACCTGTTGCAAGAGGTCGCGACGTAGATCAGCCGGGTAGATTTCCCCTAGATGATCCTCCTGCACGTCGTACGGCTCACCAGTATTTTGGAGAAGAAAGGCGAGAAATTCCTCAAAGGCCTGACGGTTGGATAACAACGTTCTGCGGATCTGGTCTTTATCTTTTCTGGTCTTGACAGCCCAAATCTCACCTATCTGCGCACTCACACGCGCTCGGATTTCTTCGGTTTCTCTGGCAGCGCTGGCAACGGAATCCCAATCCGATGCCGTCGGGAGATCCCTGACAATGTCATTTGGGACGAGAATTACTGGCTCGTCGGACCGAGCGAGGGGGTTCTTCGGAAGACGATAGTCATCGCCATCAATCCTATATGTCTTGCATGGGACGCCCAGTTCATCCGCAATTTTTGAAGTAAAACGGCCAAGACATGGCTGAATGATGCGAGTGACCATGTCGCTAATTCGGTCCGCCCCGACACCTTCTTCTAGGAGGGCAAGCACTAGAAAGAGGTCTGGATTTCGAATACCTATCCGAATGGCTTCCCGACTGTTTCGCATCAAAGATGCACGAATTCTCGCGCCGGAGCCTGAGCCACTAAGTCCGCCGGAGTATCCCAAATGTGTAAAGGGTGCCTCTGGGAAAACGAACAATCGTTCAGCATTGCGCCATGCGAAGTCACCCTCAACCTGCGACTGCGAGAGGAGGTCCACTATGGTCGAAAACCGCTTCTCGTAGGCCGACCGAGCGCACTTCGCAAATTCCCTATTCCTAGAGTCAGCCAAGAGACAAGGATCCACGAACAAATTCGTATCGCAATTCAGAGCCACGTCAATGGCACCTGCATGCAGAACGCTACGGGCCTTCAGATTAAATGCCATCGAAAATGTGATTGGTTCAGTGCGGACAGTCATTGCTCCCGACCTTTGAAATGGACTAAATATTCTTGCACGAACAGCGCTTCCTAAGTATTCGCGAGGTTGTTGTGCTACATCCCGTTCTGTCACCCGTGCCAGTACCTGCCAGCGAGCATCGAGGCGCTCTCCATCGGTGCCGGTTCGGTGCGATGGAGAGCGAGTGCCAGCACGTCGTTGTCGCCTTTGCGCCCGGGTCACAACAGACGTCGCTGTGAAAACAAGCCCGGGTCAGAGTGCACTTAGGGGGCCGCTTTGGTAGAACCGGATCGCCGGCGATCTATCGCCGTCGTGACACGGGCGAACAATTGCGTCATGCCGAGCGCTCAAACCTCATGCAGAGATCACTTACTGCCGGCCTGCCCCTCCTTCAACACGCCCAGCGCATCGTGCGTGAAGCGGTCGATGTCGAAACGCGCATCCAGCGGATCGAAGCCGCGCCGCACGACGATGACGTTCGCCGAAGGCACGATGACGACGTATTGGCCGCGGCTGCCCTCCATGGCGAACGTCCCTGAAGGCAGCCCCCGGCCCGAATCCAGAACCCAGAAGCCCGCGCCATACCGCGGCCTGCGCGCATCGTCCGGCTGGGCGCCGCGGGTGCTCGAAACATAATCTGACCAATCTTTCGGCAGGATTCGCTTGCCGTCGAACATCCCGTCGTGGGCGTACAGCAACGCGAGGCGCGCCGAATCGCGCGCCGTCATCCAGACCTGGCTCGACATCACGTAATTGCCCTGCCAGTCGGTTTCCGGCGTGGTGCGGGTCATGCCGAGCGGCCACAGCACTTCCTTGAACGGAAAAGCCAGCGCATCGGACCCGAGCGTGTTCATCAGGCTGTAGGTGGCGAGCAGGAAATCGTTGTTTGCGTAGTTGAATCGGCTGCCGGGCGCCGCTTCCAGTGGCGCCGCGGCCGCGGTTTCCGGCACCGTCGAGCCGCCCCAATAGAGCGAATCGGTGCGATTGCCGGGGCCGTCGGTCCAGAGTCCGGAGTTCATCCGCAGCAGTTGATCGATTGTGATGGCGGCACGCGGATCGCCGGGATGGCGCCATTGCGGAACGTTGGCGGGCATCGAAACCTCGATGCGTCCCAGTTCGACCGCGCGTCCGATCAGGGTGGCCACCAGGCTTTTGGCCATGGACCAGGTGCGCTGGGGCGTGTGCATGGTCACGCCGAGCGCGTAACGTTCCGCGACGATGCGGCCGTCGAGCAGCACGAGCACCGACGAGGTTTTGCTGCCCTTGCCGTAGGTCGAACCGTCGAACGTCTTGGCGACCAGCGTGTCGAGTGCCGTCTTCTGCGCTGCCGGCAATGGCGCGATGGCGTTCGCATCGCCGCGCGGCCAGTCAGCGTGATCGAGGGAAGGCGGCGCCAGATCGTGCGGCAGGCTCGGCACCGCGTTCGCCATGTCGGGGCTCGCCCCGATCGGCAGGTGCGCACAGCCAAGCAGCGGGCGCCAGACCGCGATGCGCGGCGGCATGCCCGGATCGAATTGGACGCTGACGCGCTTGGCCTTTTGATCGATGGTGGCGTGCAGGGCATCCAGCGGGAACCGCCATCCCGTCAGATCGGTGCTCTTGATCGCGGCTTCGGACATGTGCCCGACGAAGGTGTCGCTGCAGAGGAAGATGGCCTCGTAACCCGCCGCGATCTCCCTGGCACGCAGCGTTTCTCCTGCCGTTTTCGCCGGTGCGACAGGCGAGATCGCGAGCAGCAGGGCGGCCGTGATGCCCAAGACGGTACGCGTTGTTTGCATGTGCCGAACCCCCGGTGAGTGAGTGCGATGCGTTTTGCCAGGTGCGCAGCCAACTGCGTCCGCAACAAACCGGCAGCGGCCTCCATGGTACGCGGGCGATCATCGACAGCGGCTCGAAGATTGTCTTGGCGAGACGGGTCATCGGACCACTTGACATATATCCGCTACGGACATAGTGTGGCGTCATGGTCAGGTTCGGGCAAAACGCGCCGCTCACCCCGGCGGTGTTCCACATCCTTCTTGCGCTCTCGACGAAAGAGCGGCACGGCTACGGCATCATGAAGCAGGTCGAGGCCGACTCCCACGGCACGGTCCGCATGGGACCGGGCACGCTCTACGGCTCCCTCAAACGCATGCTGGAATCGGGTCTGGTCGAGGAAAGCGCCGGAAAAATCGATCCTGCCATCGATGACGAACGCAGGATTTATTACAGGATCGCCGGAAAGGGACGCAAGGCACTCGCGGCGGAATTGGAGCGTTACCGGAATGTCGTGGCGGTGGCGGAGGGAAAGCGGCTGTTGCCGAACCGGTTCGTCGTCGGCCATGGCACATGAACGCGCAGCCGCACGCTGCCGGCGCTGGTATGCCAGGCTGCTTCGCCTTTATCCGAAGCCTTACCGCAAGC